>Ga0206794_1016_pt3 | contig 46897 bp, 44 predicted proteins | sample Alteio_BWOrgCont_70_FD_152877 | JGI IMG/M metagenome (GOLD analysis project Ga0206794, IMG submission 152877) | Enriched cells from forest soil in Barre Woods Harvard Forest LTER site, Petersham, Massachusetts, United States -... | ecosystem: Environmental > Terrestrial > Soil > Temperate forest >...
AGAACAAAGCGCGGCCACTGCGCCGCCGATGTCAGCCGGCGTTCCCTGTCGCCCCGTCGGATTCCAGCCTTCGAGCAACCAAGCGACCATCGCATCGACAGCCGGCTGCGGCAGATGATTGACGATGCTATCGTCGGTGATGCCAGGACATATGGCATTGACGGTGATCTTACGAGGTGCCAATGCGACGGCGAAGTAGCGGCACATTGCCTCTATGGCTGCCTTGTTTGTTCCCATCGCGAAGTAGGGCAGGAAGCCTCCCAGGTGACTTCCAGGCCAATAACTCATGGCGATAATGCGTCCCGTGTCGCGCAAAAGCGGCGCGGCCGTTTGTACTCCCACCAGAAAGGCCTGCTGCTGGCATTCAAGGGCCGCGTTCCATTGCTCCAGCGTGACTTGCAGGGGAGGGCTCATGAAACCAAGAAGGTCGCCCAGTGCGTTATGCACAAAAATGTCCAGCGCTCCGAATTGATCACGGACGTCTCGCACCATTGCGGCCAATTCGTCTGGATGAGCAACGTTCCCCTGTACGGCGAAAGCTTCTCCACCTCTCGATTTGATTCGAGCAACAGTGTCTAAGGCAGCAGGCTCGTTCTGAAGGAAATTGACGGCCACTGCGGCGCCACGTTCTGCCGTGCAATACCGCGCCCGATTCCTCGCGAGGCGCCGGTGACCAGGGCGAATTTTCCATGAAGCTGTTTCGTGTCGATCGACATCCACCATTCCTTTCAGTTCCGGTGTTCGGCGCTCTTCTAACCTTCGTTTGAATTCAGTCGCGATTTCGGCGGCGTCCAGACTTCGTCGTATTGCTCCCGCGGACTATCTTCTCGAAACCACATCCGAGACTCTCGACTGTCATTCATCACATTCGGAATTTGGCGGTGTTTTCCCTCATTTCTATTCACATTTTCCCGCTTGAACCAGTCCGGGTCGGCGGCCTGTTTGGCGTAGCGTTGGCTGCAGCAGCTCTCGACCGCGCCGACGATTTGGCCCCATCGAGAACCCGTCCGGAATGGGGCCAAATTAGATTTACTGCTACCAGTGCCGCCCCTACGGAGTACCGACCGCAAACACGGAGCCCGCGCCTGAAAACGTCACAGGATAATCGGCGGTTCCGGCTTGTGGCGCGGCGCTGAGAAACTGTGCGAAGGTAATTCCATTCGGGGCAATGTGATTGAAGTTGTAAGTCTGGCCACCGAATTCGAAATTGGAACTCCACATCAGTGTCTCGGACACGCTGTGAAGTGAGACCGACCCGACCTGTTGATAGAGGCTCTCTTTCCTGTGAAACGTGGCAATCCGTTTTCCTCTCGAGAAGCTGGCCGGGTCGGTCCAGTCGGCGCCGGGAGTGCTATTGTAGTAGACGCTGAATGTACCGGCTGACACAAGATCCAGAACTGCATCGTTATTGTTGGGCAGCGGTGTAAGCTGCGCCAGGTCGGTGCTGAAGGTGAAATACGCCGTACTCTCGCTGGGCGACGCATTGAAGAGCGAGTCGTCGATTGGGTCGATGTGGACTAGGTATCCGACATAGACGAACTGACCGGTGTTTGGGTTCACGAAAACCCTTCCCACATGGTGCCAGACGATCCTGCCGGTGGGTGTTTGCTGCGTCTTCAGGCCTGTGTTTGGCATGAATCCCTGCGCGCGGGCCGGCCATTGCCATCCGGCAAATACGACTGCGAGTGCGAGGAGAGCAGTTGTCGTCCTCTGATGCAAAAGCGTTCTTATGGATCTCATGGTCATTCTCCTTGCTGCGCCGGTTGCGAAGGTTGGTGGGAACTCTAGGGCCGACTTCGTCCGATTTAAGGATTGTCAATACGTATCGGTGACTTGTCTCTTTGAATAGCGGAGCGAGTTTCTCGGCGTGCGAAGGGCTCTTTCTTCTGAGCTCTCCATGGAAGGGAACCGCCGTGGGTCAGTTATGCAGGCACCGATTGTTCGAGAACTTCGGTTGCGAATTGGTCGACGGTCCTCAAGTTGAGAGGCATGGCACGCAGCGTTTCCGAGCTATCCATGATGCAGCCGTGAGCATACTCAAGTCGGAGCTTCAAGAAAGTCTCCGCAAGCGGGTCATTCGCCCGTTCAAGCTGTGCGAGCAGGGCGGATTCCCGGACAAACTGCTTTTCGAAAGGTTCGCCCGTGTCTTTCTCGAACACGGCGACAACATCAAGGGGACTGAGGTCCTGGGGTCCACCAATATCGAAATGCTGATTGCGCGCTGCCGGAGTCCTATGAGAGCGGATAGCGAATTCTGCAACGTCATGGTAGGAGACCCATGAGATCGGCGAATTGCCGTCGCCGAAGATGAGCGCCTTGCGATGGGCAACATCGAATCCGAGCGCGGGGCTCAGCCAAACCTCCATGAAGAAATTTGCCCCGAGGATCGTGTAGTCGAGGTCGCTTGCCGCGAGAGTGCGCTCCACCTCGGCCTTGGCGCGGGTAAGCGGGGACTCGCGCAAGGGTTGGCGTGGAATGCTCACCAGGGTGAAATGCTTCACTCCCGCAGTGCGTGCCGTCTCGATAAGTGAGAGCTGGCCAATCCTGTCGACGGTCTCGATGGAATCTCCTTCCTGGCGCGAGAGGGTTGAGGAGGCAGTTGAAATTACCACGTCTACTCCTTCGCAAGCTTTGCGCAAACTGGCCGGGTCTTTCAGATCGCCTATGCAGAGTTCAACCCCCGCGTTGCGCATCACCGCTAGACGATCCCGGTTGGCCGATTGGCGAACAAGGGCGCGCACGCCGGCTTGCTCGCGCCGCAGACGGCTGCAAATTTCCGATCCGAGGGTTCCGGTCGCTCCGACAAGGAGAATCATGTGCTCCTCCTGCGTTCCGAGAATCAACAATGACGCCGGTATGAAGAAAGGCGGCAGGGCGGCGCGGCCCGTTTTTGAAGATAACCACGTTCTCACGAAAGTCGCCGAAACACAATCGTGATCTCAATGTGCGTTCGTGAGCGAACGGATGTTCTGGTTGCGCCGGAAACGGTTTTCAGGATCGTACTTCGCCTTCACCTCACAAAGTCTTTTGTAATTCGGTCCATAAGCCTCTGGAATTCGATCTACGTCGTCCTGGTCCAATGCGTTGACGTAGACAAGATGCGTCGACCATCGCTCCATGGCCGAATGAAAGCGGCGAGTCCAGGTAATGTTCGCTTGGTCGTCGTCGGCGTTTGTCCATAGGCCGATCACTGCCAAGTCGTATGGCGCACTTCGCGTCGGAAACGCCGTCGCATCGTCCGGCACGCGCGCCACCGCTCCGTGGGCGTGCTCCAGGATCGCAATCGAGCGCGACGATACGCTCGTTTCGGCGAACGCCACGAATTGTTCGATCGTCTCGTCCGTAAGTTCGCGAAGGAATTGACTCTTCCAATAACTTCGCAAACCGAACGGCGCCACTCCATCGATCATCTGTTGCATCGCCGGATAAGGCATCCGCGTAATCAAGTCGGCAATAGGAGATTCAAATGTCCGCACCGGCTTCAATACGCGTTCTCCTTCTTCGACCTCTCCGCACCATGCCGGAATCAGCGCGACTACCGGGACTCCATCCGGTGCGCATAGCGCTGCTGCATACATGGTTAGCTCGTCGGGAATCCCGCCGGACGTGAAATCGCGATAAAACCTGAGTACTTCCCGTGCCGTGCTGAGCGGATACAGCAACAATCCCGACAGGACTTCCTGAATGGGATACATGTGATACGTGATGGAGGTGACCACGCCGAAGTTGCCGCCGCCGCCCTTCAGCGCCCAGAACAGATCGGCATTCTCGCTTGCGTTCGCTCTTGCTATCTCGCCGCTCGCCAGTACCACGTCGTAGTTCAATGTGTTGTCACACACGAGCCCGCATCGTCCCATCAGCCACCCGACACCGCCCCCCAGAGTCAGGCCGGCAATTCCTGTCGTCGAAATCAGCCCTCCGGTTGTCGCCAGGCCATGTACATGGGTCTCCCTGTCGAACTCGCCCCATGTGAGTCCTGTCTGTACCGTTACAGTTCTTGCCGCGGGTTCCACGAAGATTCCCTTCATGCGCGACACATCGATGACCAGTCCGTCGTCTAGCATTGCCAATCCCGCGGCGTTGTGTCCTCCTCCGCGAATCGCAGGGTAGATTTCTTCCTGAGCGGCAAATCGTACCGCAGCCTGGACATCGGCCGGCCCGCTGCAACAGACAATCGCACGCGGACGGCGATCGATCATCGCGTTCCAGATTCGGCGGCTAGCCTCGTACTCTTCCGATCCTGGGAGGAGCACAGTTCCGCGTAGTTGTTTCTTGAGATCGTCGATCTTCACTACGGCCTCCGGGGTGCCGGAATCGTATCACGGTTTCAGTTTCCGCTAGCAATTGCGAATGCGATCTGGATTGCGAAGCCGTCCACGGGAGGGACGACACGGCGACACCGTTAGGCAATCCAGATATGGCTAAGATGACCGTACCGTATCCAAAAGAATTCATCGGCGTGTCGGGCAAAACAGGTCAGGGCAGACGGATCCTCAGTTCTTCTGGGCGAAGCACACAGTTCCGCTATACCGGTACACTAGTTGGCCCGTGGCTGGATCGGCCTCGCCAACGTTCGTGAAGTCCTCGGTGGCTCCAGCAAACCGGCGGTTCCTCCCTTCAAATGAGTGGTAGAGCTGACTACGCCGTACCGCGTAGATTGGGCACCTCCGACCTGTTCCACGGTGGCTTTTGCCTGATCAAAGAAGAGAAGATCCCCTGATTCGGCCACCCAGTGGTGCTGTACGGTGAATATCAACGTGGCGCCGTCGTTCTGCGCGTCGATGTTCAACATCGTGGCGCCGACGGCGCCCCGGAGATCCCCGGTTGCAACACCCATCGTCGTGTTTGCATCGACGGCACCTAAATCGGTCATCAGCATTCCGCCAGCCGGCTGGCAGGACTTGGGTTGTGCGCCCACGGCAACCGCAAACAGCATTGCGGAGACGGCGACTGCAGCGACCTTGCTGAATTGGGTAAGCATGTTTTCTCCATGGGGCCCAACTTCAGTCGTGCCGGTTGGTTCATGTCAGCGAAGGTGCCCGATGCAGACACTCACGTCAATGAATGCGCCCTGAGGCTTCCATGAGGGTCTTATGAGGGGAGTTAAGGCGAAATTTAACTGCAAGTTAGCTGATCGGAATATACTGGTGCCTCCCAGCCTCAAGGCGAGGTTCCCATTGGCAACCCAGGAAAAGTCACCTCAAAACCGAGTCACATTTGCGGAATTTGAGTTTGATTGCGGCACCCGGGAACTCAAGAAACATGGCCAGACGCTCCGCCTTGAGCCCCAGCCAGCAAAAGTCCTTGGGGTGTTGATTCGCTACGCCGGGGAAATCGTTACACGGCAGGAACTGATCCGGGAGGTCTGGGGCTCCGAGACCTTTGTCGATTTCGACCAAGGTCTGAATTACGCGATTCGGCGGATTCGCGCCGCGCTGGAGAATGGCGCGGATGGCCCACGGTTTCTGGAGACGATTCCGAAAACGGGGTACCGGTTCATTGCGCCGCTCGCCGAGACGCAGCCGGTGGCCCCGGCGAAGATTGAGCCGGTGGCGCCGCCGACGTCGCTCACCCGGCCAAAACTGAATCGCGCGACCATCGCCACGTTCGTCCTGATTCCGGTTGTGATCGCCTGTGCGGCGACCATCGCCTGGAACCATCGCCACCGGGAGTCCTCGACCCCACTCGGCAGCAGACCCACGTCTCTTGCGGTGCTTCCATTGCGTAATCTTTCGGCTGATCCTGAACAGGAATACTTCAGCGACGGTATAACAGATGAACTGATTACGGATCTGGCCAAAATGAGTGGGATCCGGATCATCTCGCATACATCCGTTGAGCGCTACAAGAAATCAACGGCGCCCGTGCCAGAGATTGCCCGGGAACTTGATGTAGACGCCGTGGTGGAGGGCACTGTCACAAGATCGGGGGACCGTGTCCGGATCACTGCACAATTGATCGATGCTCGAACCGACTCGCACCTATGGGCGGAAAGCTATGAGCGGGATCTGCCGGATACATTGGCATTGCAAGACACCGTTGCCCATGATATCGCGCAGGAAATCAGGGGTAAAGTCATGCCCAAAAGGGAAACGGATAGAAACACGCAAGGAGGGATTTCGCCCGGGGCTCTCGAAAGCTACCTACGGGGACGATATCTTTGGAACCGGCGTGATCCCGATTCCGTCGCGAAGGCCGAAAGCTATTTCGAGCAAGCCATTCGCGACTCCCCCGATTTCGCGTCCGCTTATTCTGGGTTGGCAGACTGTTTCGGGGTCGGTTGGGGCCCTGAAGATTTGCCTGCAGCTGAAAAATATGCACGAAAGGCCATATCCCTGGACCCCGAATTGGCCGAAGGCCATGCGTCGCTTGGGGTTACGCTGCTGAAAGAACATCGCCTGCACGATGCCGAACCGGAGTTGCGCCGGGCCATTGAGCTGAATCCTAATTACGCCATGGCCCACCACTACTACTCACTCTATTTATTAACAATCGGACGCCCAAAGGATGCTTTAGCTGAAAACGATCAGGCAAGGCAGTTGGATCCGTTCGGAATGGCCGTCAATACTATGCGAACGGTCATCTTGATTCACTCCAATGAACTGGAAGGGGCGCTGGTACAGGCGGGGCACCTTGCCGAAATTGCCCCACAATCTCCGGCCCCTTACGAGCTTATGGCACGCATCTTCTGGCGACAGGGTCGAGTTCCCGAAGCTATTCGGGCCGAAAAGAAGGCAGGTGCGGCGAGACACCTGGATCTGTGGATTCGGGATCAGGACGAAATCGGCAGAATCTACGCGCACCACGGACTGCTGGCTGCCAGGAGACGCGCTGCCGAATTGATGGAAAAACACAAATTCAAGCTGTCAGCTGCTTTCCAGTATGGCAACCTTCAGAATCCAGAGAAGGTAATGGAAAACCTTGAAGCAACGTCCTCGCAAGTACTCTTCGAAATAAGGACCGCGCCGGAGTTGGCATTCATGCATGACGATGCGCGATACCTTAAGCTCGTGCGCAGCCTTCAGCCGGAACCTTAGTCCGCAGCAAATGTGGCAATCTCGAAACGAAGCGCATCGGAAAGGCGAATACGCGATGTGGAAGTCAATCCTCGTCGTTGTTGCATCATTGACCCCCTTTGCTCCGGTCGTTCAAGCTCAGGATGATCTAAGCAAGGTCAACATCAGAATTTCTAAACTTGCCGGGAACGTTTACTTGCTGGTTGGAGATGGCGGAAACATCGCTGCTTCCATCGGGGAGGATGGAATTGTCATTGTGGACGACCAGTACGCGCCGCTGGCAGAGAAGATCCAATCTGCTCTCAAGGGAATCAGCGATAAGCCGATCCGCTTTGTGATCAACACCCACTATCATGTTGATCATACAGATGGAAACGAATACTTCCAGAAACAGGCGCCCATCATCGCCCACGATAATGTTCGCAAACGTCTGGAAAACGGTGGTGAAGCAGAAAATCTCGCCTCGCTCAAATTCGAAGCCAAACCTCAGGTTAGAGGTGCGTTACCGCTCTTGACTTTTGACCACGATGTTACGATTCATCTGAATGGCGAAGATATCAAGGTAATGCACCTTCAGAATGGCCATACCGACGGCGACAGTATCGTCTATTTTCCCAAGTCGAACGTTGTGCACATGGGCGACGATTTTCTTCGCATCGGTTTTCCGTTCGTTGATTTAGCCGCGGGAGGTTCCGTTCGCGGACTTGCTGCCCTTGAGGAACTCATTCCTACACTTCCCCCGGATGTGATAGTCATTCCGGGTCACGGTGTGGTTTCCAATCTTGATGACGTGCGGACTTTCGTGAAAATGCTCAAGGAAACGCGCGCGGTGGTGGACCGCGGGGTCAAACGAGGAAAAACTCTCGATCAACTCAAGCATGAGAAGATTCTTGATCCGTGGAAGGATTGGTCTGGACAATGGATCACCACCGATATCTACCTTGAGACTCTCTATAACGACGTCGTCAGGAATCCAGGTACATTCGTGAATCACAACTGAACAATTCCTCGAGATCGTTCTGCAAACCTCCGCGTGGCCTAACAGGACCTCGCCCACATTCGCGGCCGACTTTGGCCACGTTTGTCCGTTGACGCCTCCATTTCCAGTCCCTACAGTCTCCGCATGGCTAACGACGAATACCTCACCGACTACGACCAAATCGTCAATACAATGCAGATGTATATTGACGGAAGCAAACAAGGCAGAAGCGAACTCATGCGTCCTGCTTTCCATGCGGACGCTTCATTCTTCGGATACGCGGGAGATCAACTCGCGATCGGAACTCCGTTCCTCTTCGACTGGATCGACAAGAATGGGCCCGCCGACAAGATCCAACCCCGCATGGTGAGTGTGGACATTCTCAAATCCATCGCTGTGGTTCGGCTCGACGTCGGCGGCTGGTCAGGCAAGTTGGCCGGCTCCGATGTCTACATGTCCGATCTCTTCACGCTTCTCAAAACGCCGAGTGGGTGGAAGATCATCCAGAAGGCTTTTCATTGGCATTCATGAGTTCTCCAGCTTAGCGGCGCCGCTTCTGGTATAGTCTTCCGCGGGAGTCTTAGGATGCCTGAACGGAATATCCCACAGAAGACGCTGGAAGCGTGGAAGCAGATTGCGGCTTATCTGGAGCGCAGTGAACGCACTGTGCGGCGTTGGGAAGCGACGGAGGGACTCCCAGTCCACCGCCGTGAGCACGAAAAGCAGGACACCGTCTTTGCGTTCAGGCACGAAATAGAGGCTTGGAATCGGTTACGCACAAAATGCCCAGCCGAAATCTCGGCCGATGAAGCCGAGAACCTCCTCCCCGTCAAACCAACAACAAATGCTTACCTCGTCGAACATGACGCGATTACCCACACGATGCACCGCTATATCGCGGCGGCCCGGGCAGGCGACGGAGATTTGATGCGCCCGGCTTTCCATCCTTCCGCAACCATCTCGGGCTACTGTCAGGGAGTCGAATATACCGGCTCCGTCGAGCACGTGTTCAAGTGGATCACTGGGAACGGCCCGGCACCGAACATCACCCCTCGCTTCGCACGCATTGAAATCATCGAGAGCATAGCAATCGTTCATCTGGAAGTCGAACGCTGGTCTGGGAAGTTGGCGGGCGCCAATGCCCGAGCTTCCGACGTATTCACTCTGCTCAAGTGGAACGGCGAATGGAAGATCACGCATAAGCTATTTCACTGGCACGACCGGTGATCCGCCCTTTCGTCCTGAAGCATACCTGTTTTGATCGATCGCGATGATATGTCACGGACTGATTGAGTTCGCTATTCCGGCGTGGCCCACTTTGATCATCTGATTTGGCCCACCTGGGTAGTGATATTGTGCATCATTCCTCTGGTCTTGGTTTTTCGGGCGTTGAGAGATAATTCATGCCCGTCGTAGTCGGGGCGGTGGTAATGTGGGAATCACCGCAGCGATTTCCAAGGGCTGGGGGAAGGGTGGGAAAACAGTTCTATCGTTTTCCCATGCTTTCCACAGACCGTCATTTCCACGGCCTTGTTTTTTGCGCGCGCGATTTTCCAATCAGCGTTTTTTGCTCCTTTCCAGCGTTCTCCGGAAACGAAATGACTCTGTTCCGGTGTCGATGATGTGGGCTCGATCCGTGATCCGGTCCAGTAGTGCCTTGCAAAGCCGGGGATTCGGAAACACGGTTGTCCATTCGGAAAACGGTAAATTCGTGGTGACTACGGGGACACCTCACGAAACGGAAAGTTATATACGTTTGCAGGGAATCGATGTAATGTTTTCACTGATTTAGCGGGACGTTGGGGACGAGTTCTTGTCCTTCGAAGAGCAGCTCACTCTCACTACTTCTATCTTGCTGATTACGAAAGACCTCTGTGACACTCGCTTCGCTTTAGCGTACGTGGCATTCCCTTTCTTGAAGTGACCCCAAAGACGAAACACGTTGCGCCATCTCCGTTACTGCGGGTACATTCTCTCTTAATCTCGATGTCGAAGACCACTACGATGAGTTCAGCCCCGGGCATTCCTGCCGCGACGTTCGCCGAATCAGATGTGTTGGACGGTCGCGGATTTGCCGCCGTATATGCCTACGTAGGCCTTGGCAACTGGCGCCAACGCCTGACACTGGCGGCCGCGATCGTCGTGCCCCTTTTCCTATTTTGGTGCGCAACGAGTCACGAGCACCGCTTCCTGCTTAATAGCTTGGTTCAGGAGGGATTCGTCGATGGGAAGGCCTGGCGGATTGTCGGCGTGAGCTTCGTCGGCGACCCAATGGTCTGGGGGTATTCGATTTTAGTCCCATTTCTGGTCGCCGTGTTGGGAGTTGCCGCGCAGCGAACTTTGAATCTCGTCAATACTGCGTCAGCTAAGGCTACCCCTGCCTGGAGATCGGACACGTCCGGTACCGGGTTTGCACAAGCGGTAAGGGAGACCTGCCAAATCTGGAGCGTGGAACCCGCCGGTCACCCAAAGATCCGCATCATCCTTCGGGTCGCACCATGGATCCTTGCGGTGGCCATGTTGGCTTATAACGCGCTCACCTGTGGACTGCACGATGTGGCATTTCTACAGTATCCCTACACGAGCGCGCATGTGTCGTTGATTGCGATCGCACCCGCTGTGAACGCGCTTGCACCGCCTGCGAATCCAACTGTGCATCCGCCGGTTCAATCCCCGAATGAGACCCATTTCGACGGGAGGGAGGTTTCCCTTGTTCCAGCCGTAACGATAAAGAGCTCAACACGCGAGCTGCAGCAACCGATACCCTTGAGAAAATGGGCTTTTGGACGTTCTTCCGACCCTCATCAAGAAGCAGAATCTCAATATCTACGACCTTCCAATGGCGAAGATCACAGCCCAATTCCAAGCCTACGCGCTTACGATTCTACAGGAAGAGGTTGAGACCGCCGCCGAGTTCGTCTATATGGTCTCGCAGCTCATCTTCATCGAGTCACGGATTCGCCTGCCAATCGAACGAACGACGTTCGCGACCTTCTGCCGATCCTTCCTCTGTAACTAGACATGCACACGATGGTAGCCTTGCATGTCTTCACTATCCCACCTTTTGCTTGCTGGGAAAGTGACTACAAAGATACATCTTCATACGGTCGAAAACCTAGAGGCCCCCGGCGGCCCCGTCGGCGGCCCCGAGGGGTGCCGAGCTCTCTTTGGAGAAATCCCATTACTGAGCGGCCTTCAATCCCATTTAGGAGAAGAGCGTGATACAGGAGGCCGGATCCTGGGCGCCATGTACGCAAGTCTTTCGACCTGAAGCAGGGGCATGCGTCGCGGGTCGTTGCACACGCGCCGAAACCCCGAGAACCCATCTACACAACACGGGGGGGTGCGCTGACGGGCCCGGCCCTCATTACCGAACGTTCAGTGGGACGTGCGGGCGCCGTGGTCGAAGGTCGGATTCATCAATAGGCATCAATGGGCTAACAAGGGCACATATAGCTGGGAGCCGTGTGAGCTATGATCATGTAAGGCGCTTCATTCCCCGCCTGAATTTCGATCTCCTCAGCTGCATCCTAGTTTCACGACGACGACAGAGTTTTCCGCTCCCGTGTGTCCTCTGGACAGCGCCGGAGTTGCGCAGTGCATTCCATTGTTCCCGGGTGACGGTCATATGCTTGCCAGGTTCAGGTTGTTCCACTCCCTTTCCCAGTCGCTGCTCGGCAGCCATCGCCACCGCGCCAAATTCGCGGCTAACTCTTGCACTATTGTCTGGTCCCTGTTGTGGTTGCTGGCGCCGGCGCTGCTGGCACAGACCCCGACGCCGGTTTCTGTGTTGACGTGGCGATACGATCTGAGCCATGCCGGGCAGAACACCAGCGAGACGGCGCTGAATCCGTCAAACGTGAATGCGAACTCGTTCGGCAAGCTGTTTTCGCTTACGGTGGACAGCACGGTTTACGCTCAGCCGCTCTACGTCCCCGGGTTAAAGATGAGCGACGGCCTGGTCCACAACGTGCTGTTTGTGGCCACCGAGAATGACTCCATTTATGCTTTTGACGCGGATTCGAATGGAGGCGCGAATGCGAATCCGATCTGGCACGCGAGTTTGCTGACATCGGCATATGGAGCGGGGGCCGGAGCGACCGCGGTGCCGTGGCAGGACAACGGCTCGCCGGACGTGGCGCCTACGGTGGGCATCACTGGCACACCGGCGATTGATCCGGCGACGAATACGATGTTCGTAGTGACCTCAACGAAAGAGAACGGTGTATATTTCTCCAGGCTGCACGCCATCAATATCGTCACCGGAAAAGAGCAGCCCGATAGTCCCGCGAATATCACTGCGACGGTTGCCGGCACCGGGAATGGCAGCTCAGGCGGGCAACTCTCCTTCAGCCCATTATGGGAGAATCAGCGGCCCGCGCTTGATTTTTATAACGGCTACGTCTACATCGGTTACGCAGCTCATGGAGACAATGGGCCGTGGCATGGCTGGTTATTTGCATACAACGCAACGACGCTGCAGCAGACCACCGCGCTTTGCCTCACGCCGAACGGAGTGGGTGCGGGTGTTTGGGCCGCCGGGGCCGGCTTGCCCATCGATACAACGGTGTCGGGCGGACGCATGTTCATCGTGACCGGGAACGGTACCCGTTCGAGCGCACCGCCATTCAGCGTCAGCACCGAATATGGCGAGAGCGTGGTGGCCTTTTCCCTTGCCAACGGGAAGATCACGCCGGTGGATGAATTTACGTCTTTCAATTACCAGACGCTGAATGATCATGATTTGGACCAGGGTTCCGGCGGCCTCCTGATGCCGCCCGATCAGCCGGGAGCAAATCCTCATCTGCTGATCACCGGAGGCAAAGAGGGACGGATTGTTGTGTTGAATCGGGATAACCTCGGCGGCTTTGCTTCGGGAGCTTCGTACAACACGAATGCTTTGCAGGATATCTCGAACGTTATTCCGCAGAATGTGGGTTTCTGGAGCACTCCAGCTTACTGGAACGGGAACGTGTATGTCTGGGCTGAAAACAACGTGCCCATGCTGTTCAAGCTGAATGGCGGGGTGATGGATACGCAACCTGACAGCCAATCCACCATTACTTCCGCGTTTCCTGATCCCACCTTCTCGATCTCGTCAGACGGGGCGCAGAACGGGATCGCCTGGGCGGTGCGGTCAGACCAGTTCAACAGCAATGGGCCTGCCGTGCTTTACGCCTGGGACGCGAACGATTTGACCAACACGATCTATGAAAGCGATACCAACGCGACGCGCGACCACGCTGGGCCGGCCAACAAGTTCTCCATCCCGGTGGTGACCAACGGAAAAGTGTATGTTGCGGCACATGGAGAAGTTGATGTTTACGGGCTGCTAAATGGCCAACCCACGACTGCAACTCCGGTAATCAGCCCCAACGGGGGCACGTTCTCCGCGAGCCAGAGTGTCACGCTCTCCTCTGCGACTCAGTCGGCTGCCATCTACTACACGGTCGACGGATCGACTCCGACGCCGGCCTCGACGCAGTACACGGGACCGATCACCATCAGCGCCGATACAACACTCAAGGCGATCGCGAGTGCGCCGGGATATTTGCAGAGCAGCATCGGCAGCGCTGTGTTCAACTTCACGACGCAAACACCGGCGGTAACGTTTGCTCCGGCGGGCGGAACATATGGGGCTGCACAGACGGTCAAATTGTCAGACACGGATGCCAACGCGAAGATCTACTACACCACCAACGGTTCTACGCCGTCGACATCGTCGACTCTCTACACAGGGCCGATCCAAGTGGCGGTTTCAGAGACGATCAAAGCTATTGCTCTTGATCCTGCGCTCCAGAACAGCAACGTGACGACTGCTGCGTATGTGATTCAGAGCGGAGGGATGACGATCAACTTTGGCAGCGGCTTTTCATCAACCACGGGGCTGCAACTGAATGGGAGCGCCGTGGCAAGTAACGACACTCGACTGCAATTGACAGATGGCGGGCTGTCGGAGGCGGGCAGCGTCTGGTGGAATACGCCCATCAACATCCAGGCGTTTACGACTACGTTTCAATTTCAGCTATCGAATGCACAGGGAAACGGGTTCACATTCACAATCCAGAACGCGGGCGCGACAGCACTTGGAGGGGATTCAGCCGGTCTTGGATATCAGGACATCCTCAAGAGTGTTGCCGTCAAATTCAATTTCTATAACTACAACGGCGAGGGAAGCGATTCCACGGGCATTTATACGAATGGACAAGCGCCGGTTCTGCCCACAGTGGACATCAGCCCGAGCGGAATCCAGTTGGGAAGTGGCGACTCGATCCAGGCGACGGTTTCGTACACGGGACTGACGCTTACGCTGCAGCTGTTCGACCTGGTGACAAACAAGACCTTCACTTACTCGCAGGCGATCAACATCCCGCAGATTGTCGGCGCGAATACGGCCTATGTTGGCTTCACTGGCGGGACTGGAGGACTCTCTTCCAGCCAGAAGCTTATCAGCTGGGCCTATTCAACCCAGGCGGTGCATCCCGCGTTCTCGCCGGGTGCGGGTACTTACTCGGGGCCACAGAATGTGACTCTGAGCAGTAAGACTCCGGACGCAACCATGTACTACACGACAAACGGCTCGACGCCGACGGCTACCTCGGCGCTGTACACAAGTCCAATTCCGGTCTCGAATTCGCTAACCATCAAAGCGATTGCGATCAGCCCCATGATAGGGACCAGTGTGGTGTCGAGCTCAGCGTACGTCATTGGATCGAGTGTGGGGCCCTTGTTCACGCTGGCGGGAAACTCATTTACGATCACCTGGCGCGGCGGGTCTCTCCATGAGCCTGTGAGTGTGACGCCGAGCGGTGGATTCACGGGGAGGGTGCCGCTTACCTGCTCAGTTACAGGACCGGCCGGTGCGGTGAGTATTCCCACGTGCACGGTATCCACGCAACCGGCGACGATTTCGGGAGCTGTAGCGGTGACCGGTTACGTGTTTGTCCAGACACAGGCGTCAACTACAATCGGGAATTACACGTTGAAGGTTCAGGGAACCTACGGAGCGACAACGCAATCGGTGAATATTCCGTTTACAGTGAACTAATTCGACATTTTGGTCGGATTGCGTTTTCGGCTGCATCAATCGCGGTACATCGCACAGGCCGCAGTGCTGTCCCTCGTTTTCCCGCCGAACAGGGCGTTGAGGTTTAGTCCGCGGAGCGCGTAAAAGCCAAGAGCGTAAGGCTGTCCCTAGCGCTTCAAAGGTAAAGGATTTGAGGGTGCAAAAGGGGCACCAAATCGCGGCCATTTTGCACCCACGAATGCAAGGCGAAACCCTCGCTATCCGATCGAATTCATATTGGTGTCCCCGACGGGATTTGACCCCGTGTTATCGCAGTGAAAGGCAATACTGACCATGCTCCGTGCAGGTTCGCCGGTACGCTATGAGCAAATCACGGAGATACTTGTTCAGGCTTCAGTAAATAATCTACCTCGAGTATTCAAGCCGCTTCTCCCCCGCGGCGGCTCCCACCAATACGGTTCTCCGTGAACAGCGGTGGTGAAGTCACTGGAGATCGAACCGCCACTTCGGGCACGAGACCTCGGCTGCGGGGATGGCACTACGGCGCTTCCGCTGGCGCGGGCGGGTGCCGAAGTTGTGGGAATCGACATTGCCCGTAACCTGGTTGAGGCCGGGAACAGGAGAGCGGCCGAGGAAGGGCTTACGAACCTCAGATTTCAAGAGGGAGATGCGAGCAATCTGGAAGGCGTGGCCGACCACTCGTTCGATTTGACTCTCTCTGTGTTTGGCGCCATGTTCGCACCGCGGCCTTTCGACGTAGCGAAAGAGATGGTGCGTGTCACCAAGCCGGGCGGCCGCATCGTGATGGGCAACTGGATTCCGAACGACCCAACATTCGTCGCGCAGATCCTCAGGATCAGCTCGGCGTTTACGCCTCCACCGCCCGAAGGTTTCGTCAGTCCAATGACGTGGGGTGTGGACACGCACATCATCGAAAGATTTGGACAGGCGGGAGTTCCCCGGGAGAGAATCTCGCTGACGAAGGACACGTTTCACTTCACCTCTGATATCAAGAACCCGACGCAGGTGATCGAACTGTTCCGGCGCTACTATGGCCCTACGATGAACGCATACGCCGCCGCCGGCCAGAACGGGAAGGTGGAGGAACTACACAGCCAGCTTGTGGAACTGGCCAATTCGCAGAACACGGCCAATCATGGCAGCACGTCAATCCCGGCTACTTTTTTGCGGGTGGCGGTCAGCCTTTGAGCGTAGGGTTGCGATGACAACGTTAAAGGAGTGTCGCGGCCATGAAAAGAAGTGAAGCTCACGCAGCACGTCTGGAGGCCGGCGTCTACGCCGGCATCCGCAAGACCCGAGGGATAAAGCAGGCCGGAAAGGCGGCGGTCAATCTCAAGCTGATCAAGAGGATGGTCGATGCGGTGGAGGGCACCCTGACCGCGGCCAGGGACCGGGCGCTGATTCTGATCGGGTTCGCGGAAGGCATGCGGCTGTCGGAACTGGCCGGAATCTGCTTCGAAGACCTTGCGTGGGACTCGAGCGGAAGCGGGATCACCATCACGCTGGCCATGTCGAAGACCGACCAGGAGGGCAGGGAAGGGAAGTCGAGATCGCCAGAGGCAGCCAGCCCGACAACGTGCCTCTGTCGGAATGCACCTGCCCGATTCGCGCCCTCGAGCAGTTTCCGAATTCCGTAACCCTTTGCCAACACCAACTTGCCGTCTTTGACCACTGCCACCCCGACGCCCGGGACCTGAAATGTCATCATTGCCTGAGAGGCCAGAATGTCGGCGGCGTGCGGGCGGGGACCGAATTGCGGTAGGTGAGGAGGATGACGCAGGTCTACAACTAAAGTGTCAGAACCGTTCGGCTGTGATTTGCGTCCAAAGAAGCAGCAGTAATACCGGAAACGGGTTTTCACTCGACAAGAGTGCAGCCACGGCCCATAAACTGGGGTTCGTGGCTTTTCTGTTTCTGGTCAAGATCGGGCCTACCGCGCCTTCACCTTTTGAACTCTACGACGATAATGACCTGCTGTTGGTTACCCCTCAGTCTCTTTGCACCATACCCCCATGCGGTACAGTCAAGGGGAACGAGGCTGACCCGGTTTGTAAACCACGGATTGCCCGCGAAGCCGGCCCCATTTTGAGTCCTCCATGCGTTAAGTCATCTGTTTGATCCTACCCTGCGTGGGCGTCGAGATCGATATGCTTGACGCCATGCTTACCCTTGGACACTGGTTGCTTTTCTCTCGGCGCCTGCAGGCGGGTTGAATTCAGAATGAACGTTAGTTCCGAAGCAACGTGAATGAACGCTGCGAGCAATGGATTGAGCAGTCCCGCAGCGGCCATTCCGATGCCGATGCTATCCACAATCAGGATGCCGTAGAAGTTCTGGAATATGATGGCCCGGCAGCGCCTGGCGATACTCACTGTTTCTACAAACTTCTCAAGATCGTTTCCAATCAGGACCACGTCGGCGCCTTCGCGGGCAACGTCAGTTCCGCTGCCCATCGCTACTCCGACCGTTGTTTCACTGAGCGCCGGGGCATCATTGATTCCGTCGCCCAGCATAGTCTGTCCGCGGTTTTCGGATCGGCGCAAAACCCAATCCTGCAAAACCGCGATATCTTCTGACCGATAGCCATGTGGATTACCGCTTCGAGCCGAAGTGACCAATTCGCAGCAGAGCTTCAAGACTCGATGTCAGGCGACGTAGGTTGTGCATTCAGGCCGAACCACTCCACCGACTTGAATCTGTCCGGTCCGCTGTTCGACGATCAATCCATTCGGGATTACCAATGTCCGTTTCGACAGATTTCTCCTTAGCGGCTCTGTTGCTGTCGGGGACTATGGTTGGCACGTTGCCTGGAGCCAACACTTCTGCTTGCGCAGCTTGCCAAAGACGCACAGGTAACGACAGGATGCTTTTCCCTGATGTGAAGCAGAAGGATACCCGCGACGATGAAGAATGCGCGCAGTGCGATGCATTGGCTTCTGATCGTAATCAGACGCCGCCCGGCATCACGGTTGGTGGCGAGATAATCGTCCACATCATTGACGGATATGAGCGAAAGGTCGTTATGCCGTTTCGACGCCCACCGCAAGAAATTCTCAAGTCGGTTAACGTAGCTCCGTATAGTGATAGCGGCCAGCCCGCGAAATTCCAAAGTGCTCTTGAATTCAGCGAGTTGTGCATCAAAACGACCAGGCGCGGCGGTCGGCAAGATCAGAGCGCCATGGAAGCGCAGCCACTGGCGAGCGATCAGTGTAAAGATTCTGGGCGAAGTGTCTGGGCGTTTGCCGATTCGTTCGGGTCTTTGTCCGGGATCATGGCACGATGATCGCAGCACCCGTCCAATGTGACGTTGATGGAATACCGAAGGGGTCGCATAACGCAAGTCTACTCAAAGCTGCCACGGTACAGCATTTGAGTGCGCTGCGACGCAGCGGGTGAAAATTGATACTTCAAGCGTTCGGACGAAGAGGGGAAAGACCTTCAGGGAATCCTCCGGGCACTGAAAGACTCGGATATCCAAGCTAAAGGCCAATACATGCCAATGCCGCCTCTTCTATTGCTCGCCCTAGTCACTTCGAACTATGGTTCGGTTCTGCTCCATGTGCGCCTTGTCGTCTCCAGCCTCTTTCCTGTGATCCCGAAAAACGGCGGGCGATAGGCACTCTAGCCGCCGCCGCTTGCCGTCAATGACGGATTTTGGCCCCCCTCTCCCCGCCCCGGCACAACATACACGACATAGAGGAGGGATGGGGCGGGGCAGTCACCCCAAAATCCTATGACCACTGCTCATTTGCGGCGGCATCCCTGTGCCTTCTTTCGCCCCCGCCGTCGCGGGGGGGCACTTGAAACGAAAGAGGCACATCATGACGACATTAGCAGCGCACAGAAAATCCGACATCCGCCGCGCGAGCGAGACTCCTGCCCGCGATCCGATGCAGGAATTCGCAAACCGCATCATCACCGAGCTTGAAAACGGCGTGAAGCCCTGGGTTCGCACCTGGGACCCGGAGAAGGCCGGCGGCCCGCAGGCGCCCTTCAATCCCGTCACCGGCAAGCGCTATCACGGCATCAATGTCCTCATTCTCGGCATGGACTTGCGCGCCTTCCAGAGCGGCGACCCGCGTTGGATGACCTACCAGCAGGCGCAAGGCAAAGATTGGCAGGTCCGTAAGGGCGAACGGTCAACGACTATCTTTTTCACCAAGCCGTACGAGGTTGAAGACGATAATGCCGATGACAGTAGGAAGATAATTCGTGTTCTGAAGCACTATGCGGTGTTTCACGCGTTACAGATTGAAGGTATTCCGGCTTACAAGGCGCCAGCGGTGGACGAAGCGCCGTGGACACGTCCCGAATCGTCGGAAATCATCCTGAAAAACAGCGGCGCCGTGGTTCGCATCGGCGGAGATCGTGCGTTTTATTCACCTGCGACAGATCACATCCAGCTTCCGCCTGACTTCGCTTTCAATGGTCCGGAAGAATTCGCGGCGACATCCCTGCATGAACTGGCCCACTGGACGGGGCATCCCTCCCGCCTTAACCGCGATCTTCAGCATCGGTTCGGGTCATCGGCCTATGCGATGGAAGAACTTCGCGCCGAGCTGGCATCCGCATTCGTCGCCAACGAAATCGGCATCCCGACCGACATTCCGCATCACGCGAGCTACATTGCAAGCTGGATCAAGGCGCTAAAGGACGACAAGCGCGAGATCTTCCGCGCGGCAGCCGACGCGCAGCGCATCGCGTCTATGGAACTCGGTTTCCATCCGGACTATGCCGCCCAGGTGCAGGACGAACTGGCCGCCGTGCCGGGCTGATTGGCGCGGCAAGCGCACCCTCGACGAGGAAATCCTGCATGCCGCATCGGCTTTCCTTTGGCCGCGGTCTGTGCCTTAATATTTGTCGAGGGTCTCCTGTTCAATCCTGCCGGAGACCATCGGCAAGAGAGACGACATAACCTCGTGATCCTCATCGATGCCACAGATCGCGGTTTCCTTAACGACACGGCTCGCGATGTCTTAGCTATCGCGGGCTGTATCCTCGCGATCATTCCTCTCCTGCCATCGAAAAAGCTGGCGCCCCCTGAGCCGGACCCGTCCTCGGATAACGTGGCAGTCGCTCATCCCAAACGCCTCGCTCTCCTTCCAATCACCGTCGCGCTTGCTCTACCGGTCGCGGTGCTCGGCTGGATATTCCGGGGAGATTCCCTCGGCGAAACGATTTTTGTCTTTCAATATTTTCTGAGCTTCCTGTACGCGATCGGGGTTACGATCTCCGTCTCTGAAATCTTGCGCCGCTACGGATATTCCCTGCGGATATTTGCGATCCTCACCTGCTCACTATGTGCTCTCATCGCAGCCATTGCCGCGGCCGCCTCAGGCTTCGGCGGTAGCACCAGCGACTTGCCAAACCTTTCATTCGCGGCCGCTGTGGCGCTGGCATTCTTCCCGGTCGCACTCGGGACACCCTTTGCGCTGCTCATCGCGCTTATCCGCCTGATGTGGAAGTCTTTCTAATCCGAAGACGCAATGTTAGGCGGGAGTCATTTTCGACCGAAGATGCTGACGAATTCCAGAGAGCGAGGCCCGAATGTGCTCCGGGTGTTTGCCCGATCAGGCGATCCCGGTCAATGAATACGACGTGCTCCGGCCTCCAGCCCCATCTTTCGCCAGGACGCCCTTTCGCACCAGATCCTCAATATCGCGCAGCGCCGTGTCCTGCGAACATTTGGCGAGCTTGGCCCACTTCGATGATGTCAGCTTGCCTTCGAAGCCGTTGAGCAGCTGATTGACGATCTTGCGTTGCCGGTCATTGAAGGCAGCGCCCGCATGGTTGTCCCAGAAGCGGGCCTTTTTGAGAACCGCTTCGAGCGTGGTTTCGGCATGGGTGAAGGCGCGGCCGAGACAGTCCAGAAACCAATCGAGCCAGCGCGTGATGTCGAGATCGCCCTTTTGCGTCGCTTCGAGGATTTCGTAATAGGCCTTGCGCTCCTGCCGGATTTGCGCCGACATGCTGTAAAAACGCTGCGGGCTGCGCTCGGAACGGGCAAGGACCATATCCGCGATCGCACGCGCGATGCGCCCGTTGCCATCGTCGAACGGATGGATCGTGACAAACCACAGATGCGCGACGCCGGCCTTGAGCACAAGATCGATCGAGTGGTCCTCTTCGAACCAGTCCAGGAAGCGCTTCATCTCGTGCCGGAGGTCTTCGGCCGCGGGCGCTTCGTAATGGACTCGTCCCTTTCCTATCGCCCCCGACACCACCTGCATCGGGCCTGTCTTGTCGTCGCGCCAGGCGCCGACCTTGATCTTCGTCATTCCGGTGCGGCCGGTCGGAAACAGCGCCGCATGCCAGTCGAACAGGCGCCGGGCCGTTAGCGGTTTGTCGTAGCCCTGCGTCGCATCAAGCATCATCTCGACGACGCCCTCGACATTCCGGTCCGCCACTGTCAGCCCACCGATATCGAGCCCGAGACGGCGCGCGATCGACGAGCGCACCTGATCGCGGTCGAGTATTTCGCCTTCGATCTCGCTCGACTTGACCACATCCTCGGTCAACGTCTGCAACACGGCTTCCGCGCGGAGCGGAAAGCCGAGCGATTCCATGCGACCGATCAAGCGCCCCTGCCGGTGCCGCACATCGACAAGGCGCGCGGAGACGAGCTCGTGGTCCCAGCGGAAGCCCGGCCAGCCCTTCAGCTCGTGGATATAGGTCTCTCGTTTTATTCGCCGCACCATGTGCGTCGAATCTACGCCCTATTCGCCGCAAAGGCAAGGACTATCTCCGCGTATTGTGCGGTGATTAGCCGCCCTATTCGCCGCATGCCGCAACGCATGTCCGTTCGCGCCTCCCCTGTTGCCGTAAGAACAGGCCTCGTGGTTCCCACAGGGACGCTGCTTTCCGGTAATATGGGGCTTTCTTGGTAAGCGTTCTGAGTTCCCCTCTGGCAAGTGATCGCCCGCCCAGGTAAGCATGGGTGCATGAATCATGCGAGGACATCGGTGGGGGGCATCGCGGCGACGTTCGATAGCGGAGAAGCACACCGCCTGTGCTCACGAAGTGAGGACATGTGCCCGGTCCAGCAGCGATTCGTCTCCATACCGCCCTGAGCGGTACAGGACCAAACGCGGTTTGCACCTCCGCTCGCTCCGACTATCAATCGTGCCAGTACGATGGGTCATCGGCAAGAAAATCTCCTGTAGCAACCTCCGCTCACGCTGTCGGAACAACGATATTGTTACCTCTAGACTGGCGAATCCTCGGATTCTTGACGGTCCAGGGGTTTCCGAATTCCGTGTTTCTCGATCCTATAGATAAGCGTCTTGCGGCTAATATCAAGGTAACTCGCCGCGTGGGTTTGGTTCCAATCGCACGCGTGCAGAGCCCTCTGGATGAGCTCTTTTTCGATCGCGTCCAGGCTGATGCCCTGTGGTGGAAGATCTATCTCCAAGGCGTCGATTCCAGCCTTCTCTTGCCGCAGAAATTGCGGCAAGTCCTCAATCGATATGTCGCTTCCTCGCGCCAGAACGACGATGCGTTCCACAACATTTTCAAGTTCACGGACGTTCCCTGGCCAGCGATACCTGACGAAGTAGGGCAATAGGGCAGGAGACATCGCAAGGTCTGGTCGCGCGTTCTTTTCTCGACCTTTGCGAAAAAAGAGCTGCACCAAATCCGGAATATCGTCGGGACGTTCCCGCAAAGGGGGCATCACCAGAGGAATCACAGCGAGCCGGTAGTATAGGTCTTCGCGAAAAGTACCATCCTCGATCATCGCCTGAAGTTCCCGATGAGTCGCGGCTATGATCCGCACGTCAACCTTTGCCCCTGTTGTGGAGCCGATCTTTTCGATTTCTCCTTCCTGAATTAATCGGAGTAGCTTGACCTGAAGCTCGGGCGACATTTCCCCGATCTCATCGAGGAAAAGGGTGCCACCGTCGGCCATTTCAATTCTGCCCTTCTTGTCAGCGAACGCACCCGTAAAGGAACCCCTTTTGTGGCCAAACAGTTCAGACTCAAGTAGTTCCTTGGGTATGGCTCCGCAGTTGATGGTGACCAGGGGACTTTCTCTGCGGGGACTATTAAAGTGTATGGCTCGCGCGAGTAGCTCCTTTCCCGTTCCTGTTTCTCCGCGGATGAGCACCGTCGAATTGCTGTGCGCAGCTCGTGCCGCCATATCCAGGACTTCGAGCAGGACAGGAGAGCGCCCCAGGATATTTTCGAAGCCGTACTTCTTGTTGAGGCTGAGGCGCAACGTCCGCACCTGCTCCACAAGACGTAGATGCTCGAGGGCGCGCTTCACGACAAGGAACATCTCATCAGAATGAACCGGTTTCGTAAGATAGTCGTAGGCCCCCGCCTTCATTGCCTCTACCGCAGTATCCACCGTCCCGAAAGCAGTGAGCATGATGATTATCGTCTGCGGATGCTGCGACCGAACATGCTTGAGTAGCTCAAGGCCGGACATTTCGGGCATTTTCAGATCGGTAATGACGAGGTCAAAATGTCGAAGCTGCAGGAGCGACAACGTCTGCTGCGCAGAGGCCGTGACGGCAACTTCGTATCCTTCTTGTTCCAGCTGAACTTGCAGTACTCGGCGGAGGCTTGGATCGTCGTCGACTACGAGGATTCTGCCTTTTGTCATATCTCGCACTGCCGGGCGGGAAGCGATACGCGGACGGTTACACCTTGAGCAGAATTGCGAAGGATGGTCAGTGTACCGTTATGCTGGCTCACAATTTGGTGCGCTACGGAGAGCCCAAGGCCCGTGCCGCTTTCCTTAGTTGTGAAAAACGGATCGAAGATTTTTTCCAGATTTCCTTCGTCAATTCCTCCTCCTTGATCTTGAACGTCAATATTAATTTTGGCCCCGTCGCGCTGAGCTTTCAACAACACGATACCCCCCAGTGGCATGGCCTGGCACGCATTCATGACGAGATTGATTAGGACCTGCTTCAGCTGCTCTGGGTCGCACTGCAGCATCGACACTTCGGGTTGAATCTGCATTTGCAGGTCAAGCCGGCTCGTATCACAAACATGCCGAACAAGAATATTAACGGAGTCTAAAACCTCGCCGATCTTGACCATTTTCAGCTCCGGTTCTCGGGGCTTGGCAAACTCGAGAAAGCTGGTAAGCAAGCGATTGAGCCGCCGGCTCTCTTTCTGGATGATGCCAAGGAATTCGCGACGTTCGACTTCAGATTGCCCCTCGCGCTGCACCAGTTCAGCTGCGCCATCCAGGCTTGCCAGCGGAGTGCGAATCTCATGGGCCAGACCAGCTGATAATTGCGCCAACGCATAAATCCGCTCCGCGCGCTTCATCCTTTCAAAGTTCTCTTCCAGATTCTGATGCGCCTGCAGCAGTTGACTACTGGTTGTCCGAAGAATTGCTTCTTGCTTTCTATGTCGGTCCATGAGCACCCCGGATATGACCCCAACCAGGCAGAACATACAAATCTCCAGAACCTGATCGAGAACGCTGGCGCGGCTTACGGCCCACATGGACGGTGCACCAAATAGAAAAGCGCCGCCCGCGAGCAAGGCAATTCCGAAGCCCCCTCGCCAGCCCATGACCAGGCCGGCGAGTACGGTGGGGAGGTAATACAACCTCTGAAGAATATAGACCCAGTGCATTCGGTTTGGAGTAGCCAGATGTTGCAGGATCCCTATTGCGAGGACCATGGCCGCAAGCCAGCCAAGCCACATGCCATATCTCCTAACTGGCACAGACTCGACGCTCGAAACAGCTCTTTTGAGGGCATAAGGCAAAGACAGATCCTCCACGATTCGCGAATCGTGCGAACCGGAGCCGCTACTTCAAGAACAATCCAGCGTACAACGATCTCTTCCGGGGCCTCAACCTGAGCTTAATGGCTAGCTCGAGCAACAAGCGAGCATGCTTCCGTGGACATCTCATTCAAAAGCTCATTTTGATTCCTGCTTGCGTTTCACCTTTCATGCGCCTTCCCCTCCCGGCAGCAATCGCAAGTCCGAAGAGTCGTCAGACCACGAGACATCACGACCCACCACGTGAGTAGACACAGGAGTTGAATCAACTGAACCCAAAGTGGGGCATCAACGGCATCCCGAGAAAACCGGCTTTAGTTCCAACCGTCCTTCGCATGTGCCCGATTTAATCCAAATCTGGCCGATATAAGGCACTTCGTGAGGGGGTTGGAGAACATAGAGCCTTTGTTTTGTGGGCCCGGCGATTGGACGGTGGCTTGCACTAGCTGTCATCACAATCTCGCTTCCCTTGTGGCGACTCCGTTGCGCGATTGGAGACAAGGAATTTTGGAGATTCAATCGGGCCCGATCGATCAAGGCCCCAAACATAGCGGCCTGACATAGCAGCCTGGCTGCAGGTGGAGGAAATGCAATGACCGAAGATCAATCCACAATTCAAATGGTACCTTGCTGTCCCGCCCTCGAACCTTGTGTCACCTGCGACCAGCTGGACTTGAGCTATCGTCTGCCTTTCCGGCCTGTGGTTTCGGTCGGGGACAGCAGACAGGTCGTACCCGTTGAAGTGACACTACACTTTCGCTTGTCTCGATGTACCGGGCCGCTCTCTCTGGGTGACTTAGTCTACAGCAATACTGTGCTACCTGGCGAGAAGGTGCGGCTGTTCACGAGCGACCGGCATAGCCGGTTCACATTCGACAGCGAGACCAACCTTTCCTATCGTCAGGAGACAACCTCGGAAGAGTCTTACTACATGGCTGGCATGGCATATCAAATGAGCAATCTGACCCTGCTCGACACCACCAAGGCGAGCTCTTCATTTAGCCAGTCCTCGGTAAGCGGAGGTGGAGGAGCTGGAATAGATCTGGGAATCTTCAGCATCGGAGGCTCCGCTTCAGCTAGTTCGTATAACTCCCACTCAGCGTCATCCCTGGCTCGCAATCTCAGCCAGCACGCGGAATCTTCAAGCAAACACGTGGAATTGGGAACGAAAGCTGCTAGCTCGACTTCGGTCGGCGAAGTGGCCACGCGCGCGCATCAGCAGGGCGAGTCGGAAGACCAATACGAGTCTGCCTCGCGGGAGTTCGCGAATCCGAATCACTGCCATGCCATTACGTTCTTCTTTTATCGGATCAACAAGTGTCAGACCATCCGATTTGAACTGGTGAGTATTGATCGCAGAGTAGAAGACCCAGCCGCGCCCACGGGCGTGTTGCTAAACACACCGAAGCCAGCAACAGGCGTTGCGGTTCGCTCCAGCCTCGTTCTGGCGACGGCCAACGCCCGCCTTGACGTTGCCAGCCGCGCAAAAGCCAGTGTGGCAGTGGAGCAAGGGGATTCGTCCTCTGCTGGGCTGGCGTCTGCACAATTTCGGAGTTCTGCATTGTTCGCCGCGGGCGAAGCCCTTACGGTGAACCTGCAGAAAGCGGCCTTGGCGGAGGTAGACAAAGAACTGGCCGCCGAAGGCCTGCTTGACAAGAATGGCAAGCCGAATGCCGAGTTCGTCACAGCAGTTTCCTGGGAGAAGCAAATCGCCCTACCGACACCGGGCTTGTTGGTCAAAGGCTGCCTTGACGAGTGCACCATTTGTGAGCCTGAGCTCGAGCAAAAGATCGCTTTAGAACTTGAACGCATACAACTCGAAAATGAGCTGCTGAAGAAGAAGATCAGCTTGTTGGAGAAATCTCAGGAGTATCGCTGCTGTCCAGGCGACGCAGATGAGCCAGCGCAGCCAAACCCATGATTCCTACCATGCCTTTTTTGAGGCTCCAATTGCGGTAAGGACAAAAGCACAGGGCGCCGACCGGGAGGACTAGTCATGAAGGCAGATCGCAGACTCTGTTCCGCATTCGTCAAAGGGACCGTGCTTTCACTGGCTCTAGCTTTCGCTAGATCGGCGCTCGCCCAGGACGATCACTCCAGTACCCGGCATCAGGACGAACGGGCAACGATGCTCTATGTTTGGGCAGGCGACCCGGCCAGGGTAGCTCCGGATTTTCTGGCGGTCATAGATTTTGACGAGAAATCCAGTCACTATGGCAAGGTCATTGGAACCGTCCGCGTTCCACCTCCTGGCAACGCAGGCAATGAGGCCCACCACTGCCATCGCTCAGCCGACAAGAAGATTCTCGGCTGTGGTGGTCTGCTCAGCCTTCTGCGGGGCCAGAATAGTATCTTCTTCTTCGACGTTTCAGGCGCCCGTCACCCAACGTTCCTGTTTTCAACCAGCGGGTCGAAGTCGAGCATCACGGACGACTTCCTGCCGATGGAACCTGGGGGATTTCTGATCACCCAAATGGGATCTGCGACCGGAGAAGAACCCGGTCGAGTCCTAGAGTTTGATCGCAAGCTAAATTTGGTGGAGGAGTGGCCTGTTCGACCGCCGCGGGCTGACTTCAATCCTCACGGCATCTCAGCGCGTCCTGATCTCAACCTCATGGTGAACTCGGACTTCATGCTGCCAGCCAGTTCGCTGGACATCATCCCGGGAGATTCGGTTTTGCGAGGCGCGATCCGTGTGTGGAACCTCGAGGACCGGAAGATCATCCGTACCGTGCGCATCCCGGACGCGATGGGCACGATGGATGTGAAATTGATTCCCGGCGATCCGCAGGGCGGGCCTTTACGGCAGGCATGTTTAACGGATTGGCGTACCTGGTGGACACAAGGGACGGAACCGCGGAGGTGGTGTTCGACTGCGAGGATATCGTTCCCCACGTTGAGGTCCCGGTCCGAGGGGGGCATGAGGCACCTCCTGGCCATGCCTAAAAGCGGTGATCGACTGCTGTTCGCGTCCTTCCAGGCCGGTCAGGTCGGTATGCTCGACGTGCGTAACTCGGAACTCCCGGTGCAAACGGGCATCGTCAACCTGGGACTCAATGCCGGCCCACACGTCATCGCGCTCACCGACGACGACCAACGGTTGGTAGTCGTCGATTACTTCCTTAACAAAGACGATTTCGGGAAGATCCATTTTGAGGGCGACCATCACGTGCGCGTGGTCAAGGTGTTCAAAGACCACCTGGAACTCGATTCACGTTTTGACGTCGACTTCAACAGAGCCTTCCCCGGTGGACCGGCGCGTCCGCACGGGGTTGCGATGAAATGAGCGGTTTGAAACAAGGCTGCAGAACGGAATTGCACCGCTGATTTTGTTTTACAAGCTCACAGGTAGAGGCTGTCCTACGCCCGACCAAAACTCTCCCAACACCAGTCGCAAACGACAATCGCAAAAGGATCATCGGAGGAGTAATGAACAGTGAGAGTGATCTCGTAGTCTACGGTAGGCAGCTTTGCAGAGCAGTCTGGTCTGACTTCTGCGCGGCGCCGCCAAGTCCTGAATTGAAAGCGCGGATGACGGCCGCATTGAATGATGCCAAGACGAAAGTCGAGTCACCCCTTGCGGAGATGCTGGGGTTTACGCGCGGACCCCGGCGACTCGGGTTTGACGACGGCGTCATTATTCCGCCAGATCAGTTCCCTGTGGGCACGTCCCTGGCGAAAATAAGTTCCGCTGCCGCGGATCGGGCACCCTTGCGGGGTACGGTTCGTGTGATTGTAGTGCTGGTTCAGTTTTCTGACCATGCGATGACACAGCAGGCGACACATTTTCATGACCTATTCTTCTCTACTGGCGTCTTGCCGCACGGTAGCGTGAAGGAATACTACAAAGAGGTCAGCGGCGGCTTAGTGGACATCTCGGGCGAGGTGGTCGGTCCGTTTCAAATGCCGCAAACACTGGCTTTCTACGCCAATAACAACTTCGGTATCGGACGTCCGTCAGGAACGGCACGGGCGAATATCATGGCCAGGGATGCGGCCGTAGCGGCTGACCCCAACGTCAACTTCGGACAATACGATAACGACGGTAACGGCTTCGTGGATGCTTTCATTGTGGTGCATGCGGGCAGTGGCGGAGAACAGACCGGTAATTCGGGCGATATCTGGTCGCACAAAAGCACCCTCGCGTCGGCCTTCAATGCGGACGGCAAGCAAATCTTCGCATACCTGACAGTGCCAGAGGACTCTCGTGTTGGGGTTTGCTCACATGAATTGGGACATCTGTTATTCGGTTTGCCTGACCTTTACGATACCGACGACTCTTCAGAAGGTATAGGCAACTGGTGTCTTATGGCTGGTGGTACCTGGAACGGTAACGGCGATATACCTGCCCATCCCAGCGCGTGGTGCAAGATTCAGCAGGGTTGGGTCAGCGTCACAAATGTGGGTGGCAATACTGCCGTTGCGTTCCCTGATGTGAAGACGAGCCGTAATGTGCACCGCCTCTGGAAGGATAGCGCCGGTGGGTCTGAGTACTTCCTTATGGAGAACCGGCAGCGCACGAATTTTGATTCAGGTCTCCCCGGCGACGGTCTCCTGATCTGGCACATCGACGAGGCTCAGGCCGGAAACACAAATGAGAATCACTATAAGGTTGCTCTTTTGCAAGCCGACGCGCAGCGCGATATGGAATTGAATCGAAACCGTGGTGACGGTGGCGATCCCTACCCGGGTTCCGCTGGGAATAGCTCGCTCAACGCCAACTCGACCCCCAACTCGAAATCCTATGCCGGGCTGTCAACGTGTGTGTCAGTTACGGGCATATCCGCATCGGGCTCGTCGATGACGGCTACGGTTAGCGTGGTGTGCGGCAAAAGGAAGGAAACCAAGGAGCTGGCTAAGGAAATCAGGGATACCAAATCTCTGAGCAAGGAGCGCAAAGACGACAAGGATCAGGTCAAAGAACGCAAGGATACCAAGGAGTTGGCCAAGGAGATCCGGGACACCAAGTCTCTAAGCAAGGAGCTCAGGGACACCAAGAACCAACTCAAGGAGCGCAAAGATCTGAAAGACCACACGGAAGTCAAGCCGTTCGACTTACCCCACGGCGGCCTGGGGTCCGGCACGGCGGGAATCGACTTAACTCAAGCATTCGCCGAGCTCGAAGCCAGGGTAGCAGCTCTCGAATCAGGGATGGCTCAGGGTTCGAATGCGGAGCCTTTCATTGGCCCGGATCTGCGGCCCGACTTGGCTGGAGGGTTGGACTACTCGACGGAAGGGAACCTTCAGGAACGGATGGCCGCGGGAGACCGCGATGCTAAAATCGCGTTCGATACATTGCCACGTGCATGACTCCAGCGGTGATCATCCTGGCCCATGCCACGGACCACGGCGCGGGATTGGTGGCCGGATGGCTTGTGAGGGAACTCGGTGTGACCGCAGTGCGGATCGTGCGGCCTGAGACACTGAGTCTGGCTCAGTGGTCGCTCCGGATTGATGTGCGCGGTCGCGCGGTGGTTCGTGCGGCCTGGGAGGGAACGGCGACGATTGAAGATTGCCGCGTTGGGGCTGTGCTCAATCGCATCCACTACTTGCCTTCGCCGCGGTTCCACCGCTCGTGCGCGAAGGACCGGGACTATGCCGGCGCGGAAATCCAAGCGGTAGTGTCAAGTTGGCTCGGCCGGTACGGTGACAGAGTGGTGCCTGATATGCGGCGAGATGGGAGGCTGACGCCCGTGCTCCCATTGCAGCACTGGGCCGCAGCAGCCGCTGCTAACGGGTTGCCAGTAGCGGTGCGAACAGTGACTAATTCCACGCGCGCCTTACGCTGGAGGACTCCCACGGCCAGCGGCGGACGAGGTGCGTCGGCACCGGAGGAGGTAGCGGCGGGCTCGGTTCTTGTCGCCGGCGATCAAGCTGGCGGGCTATTGGCAGGGCAATTCGGAGCGGGCTGCATCACCACGGCGCGAGCGCTCGGGTTCCCATTGCTGGAGTTCCGATTCGCAAGCTCGGAAAGTGAAACAGTGCTTTCGGACGCAAACCCGTTGCCTCCTCTCGGCGAGGCATGGGAGGCAGCGTTGACTGGGCAACTACTCGCGTCGTTAGCAACGGAAGGGCCCAGTTGATTCTTGTCTACGGCCGGCTCGACGATCCGCCCCTGGCGTCCACGATCGAGGCCTTGGAGAAGGAGGGGGCGTCGTATGTGCTCCTCGATCAAACAGCGCTTGACCGTGAAGAGCTGTGCATTGAGGTTGGTCCAGGTGGCATTCATGGGAGTCTCATAGCGGCGGGCCAGGAACTACTGCTTGAGAGCGTTCATAGCGTCTACACTCGACCTCTGGAACTCCCCGTTCGCTCGTTCGACCGCAGCCGGGAGGCGGGCGCCCGGTTATTGCACGAGCAGCTTATCGAGTGGTTCGATGTCGCGGCCGCGCTGGTCATCAATCGTCCGCGGGCCATGTTGGCGAATGGGTCGAAGCCTCTGCAGATACAGCTGATCGGAGAGGCAGGATTTCTTGTGCCCCAGACGCTGGTGACCAGCGATCCATCTGAAGCGCGAGACTTCTGGCGCCAACACGGGCGGGTCGTTTACAAGTCGTCGAGCGGCGTGCGGTCGATCGTGCAAGAGCTCGACCATCATTCCATGGCAAGACTGCAGCTGCTGACCGCGTTGCCCGTTCAATTCCAGGAATTTGTTCCCGGCGTAGACATACGCGTTCACGTAGTGGGCGACCGATGCTTCACCGCGGAAATCGTGAGCCCGGGTATCGACTATCGCTATGCGGGGCGAGACGGGGGAGAGGCCACCCTTACCGCTACGGAATTGACGCCGGAACTGGCGGCGCACTGCGTGGCACTTTCACAGCAGATGGAGTTGCCGCTTTCCGGCATCGATCTACGGCGCCGGCCCGACGGCGCTTACGTTTGTTTTGAGGTCAACCCGATGCCGGCATATACGTATTTCGAAGCTCATACGGGTCTGCCGATTGGACAAGCGCTTGCCAAGCTCCTGATGGAGTGACAAGCTGAGCTTACGAGGTTGCGGATGGTACAGGCTGTCGAGAATCTAACTCAAATTGTCGGGACCGTAATGGATCGTTTGCCACATCCCACGCTAGCCGACTACGACCTGGTAGCGGTCAGGATCGAGCGTTTCCAGGACGTTGAGGGGAAGGCCAACATGCTTACCGTTCAACCCGGTGAGTCGATCAATGTCACGATACGCCGTGCCCTGCTTCCTGATGGAAGCATCGGAAGGCGAATTCACTTTCGGGCAAAGCGGACGCCCGATGGTGCGATGAGTGAGCCATTCCCCGCGCCGGGTGATTTCCGGATCGAGTGAAGTTGAGGGAGAAGATTGCGCTTGGCCCGCCAGGATTGTCCACGAGTTGGCGCGAGGGGGACGAGGGACTTCCGGCAGCGATACGAAGTACCCGAGACGCTGAAAGCTCTTGAGCAGTGCCAGAAGACCAACAGCCCGGCATCGCGCTCTGCACAGCCATCGGTGTATGTAACCATCGCCGTGGCAATCAACCAGTTGCGGTTCTCTACCAGGACACGGCCAAGATACCAGCTTCTCGACGTCCATTGATCGCTGCTCTTCATTCCTTGCGCGACGCGCTGCCTGCACGTCCTCGCACATGCGGAGATCTCTCGGTAACCAAGACCGAGAACGGGGCTGTAGGATTCATATCCATCCTTCATCCACGTGTCTGCTGGCTGACTCTGCCAAGTCTCATCATTCAGATCGAGTATTTGCTGACTTTGTAGCCTAAATCGCTCCGAGACAAGCCCAGGCGTCTGGCGGCCTCAGCCTGCACACCATTGGATGAGCTGATTGCGCGATCGATCAAGAGTCTTTCCAGTTTTGCAAGCAATTCCCGGAGATCTAGTTGCTCGGGAAGTTGGGCCGCGAGCTGTTCGATGGTCGACTCCCTGCCTGTCCGATTTGAGGGTATGGAGCCCGGTTGAAGGGGAAAATCTTCGGGCCCCAATTGGACATGTTTTCCCAGTATAAGAGCACGCTCAAGCAAGTTTGCGAGCTCGCGGATGTTCCCCGGAAAAGCATAGCTTCGAAGTTTCTTTAAAGCATCCTGGCTCAACTGCCTCGTCGGCACTTTCATCTCTCTTGCAATTCTGGCGCAGAGCATCTGACACAGTTCTTCGAGATCTTCCTTTCTCTCCCGCAGAGGTGGAAGGAGAATCGGAACCACGGCCAACCGATAGAAGAGATCCTCTCGAAATTGCCCGCCATGGACCCGCGCCTGAAGATCGCGGTGAGTAGCGGCCAGTACTCGAACATCAACTTTACGTGTGGTCGTAGAGCCTACACGCTGGATTTCGCCATTTGCAAGGACTCTCAGGAGTTTTGCTTGCGCGGCGGGGGACATTTCAGCCACTTCATCCAGGAAGAGCGTGCCTTCGTGAGCTGCTTCGAAAAGACCATTTCTCGCCTTGTCGGCACCGGTAAAGGCGCCCCGCTCGTGACCGAACAGCTCGCTCTCCAATAGTGTCTCGGTAACAGCTGCGCAATTGATCGCGATGAATGGCCGATTTGCTCTGGCGCTATTGCGGTGAATAGCGCGAGCAACCAGCTCTTTCCCCGTCCCGGTTTCTCCAGTGATCAGGACAGTTGAGTTGGTTACCGCGACGCGCGAAATGAGCTCACGCACAGAATGGATTTCTTTGCTTTGTCCCAGAATCTCATCAGCACTTTCCAGTTTCCTGACAGTCGTCCTTAAAACGGCGTTCTCACGAAGAAGCTCTGTACGCTCACAGGCACGCCGAACGGTCGCTCGCATCACATCAAGCACATACGGCTTTGTGAGGAAGTCGAAGGCGCCCTGGCGCATGCTTTCGACCGCCAATTCCACAGTTCCAACCGCAGTCAGAAAGATGACCGACGTCGTCGGATCACTCTCCTGAACGGCACGGAGAACATCGAGACCAGTCCCACCCGACATCTTTTGGTCGGTGATGACAACGTCAAAGTGTTCCTTAGATAGGAGAGCAATGGCCTCTGAGGGACCCGAGGCCTCAACGGAAATATGGGAATCCTGGCGAAGATTTGATATGACGATTCGTCGCATGCTTGGCTCGTCGTCAACAATAAGCACTTTGCCCATCTCGTTCCCTTTCAAACTTCATTTATCGCTAATTTGTTTTAGCGTCATCGAAAATATCACACAGCCGCCCCGATTTTGGGTCAGCCGAAGATCCCCTTCATGAGCGATTGCAGTACCTCGTGCAATGGCCAGGCCCAGACCTGTTCCCGCAGGCTTGGTAGTAAAGAACGGCTCGAAAATCTGTGCAAGGTCCGACTCGGGAATAGACGGCCCTGAATCCTCGACAACGATTTCCAGTACATTGCCCTCCAAAGCGGCGTTAAGCTTGATGATTCCGCCGTCTGGCGTTGCGTCCATGGCGTTGAGGACCAAATTCAGAATCGCACCTTCCACCTGCGGGGCATCGATAACCGCAGTTAGATCTTCTGTCAGCAGGGAGACGATTGTGATGGTGCGATTCGCGGCGTGTGCCCTGGTGACAGCGGAAATGTAGGAAAGGAGGTCGTTGACGAGGACCGGAGAACGCCTCAGAGGGGAGGGCCTCGCATAAGTAAGAAAGTCCGCGGTGAGAGACTCGAGTCGCTTCGACTCGCGGGCGGCTATCCCCAACATCTCTTCTCGCTCTTTCTCATCGGTCATTGGGTAAGTCGCAGTAGCCAGGGAGCTTGAGATCATAGCGACGGGATTGCGAATCTCGTGCGCTACTCCGCTAGCCAATCGTCCAATCGCGGCGAATTTCTCTTCAGTGATCAACCTTTCGCGCGTCGCCTTCAAGGCTTCGAGGTTGCTCTTTAGCTTCAGCTGATTAGCCTTCAGTAGATTTACCAGCAGCCACACAAGCAAGCCCATGATGAGGTAAACGGCGCAGAGTATTCCACCATCAAGATATTGCGTGGGACGGGCCGGCGGATAAAGATTAAAGAACCGCCAGGTCCACAATATGATCATGGCGTCAGCTGCTGCAATGGTCAGGACGGTGACAAGCAATCCAAATGTATACGCGCACTGCAGGATTGGAATGGCGAGCAGCACAAAATATGGGCTCTCATCTCTGTTTGTTATGAAGGTGAGGAGCGCAGTAAGGACGAACATAAATGCAATCGAGACACAACTCTCAATCTTGGCCGCTCTTTCGGTAAGTCTCGGACCCTGGCTGCGTAGCCACAGTAGTTCGGCGACCGTAATTACAGATGTGGTTCCCAATAGCCCGATTACGGGAGCCGACGGCTCTCCCAAGATCGAAGCAAACTGAGTGTGTAACCAAAGTAGCAAACCCAGCACAAAGAGAGTAATGATGCAGAAGATGAACTTGTGCCTGACCAGGCTGGTCGCCGGAGCCGTCATGCCAGCATCTACCGCTCCTGTAGTCATACCTTCCTTGCTCCGCAACGAACCGGTGACCCAAGCGATTGAGAGGGAGCAAGTCGCCTGAAAGGGGTTGTTTCAATCCCGGCGCAGCACCGGTTATTGGAATCGTCACGACTCAGAATACGCTTGCCCTGGCCCCAGGGGGACAATGCAGAGCTTCGACATGGAGTGGCCGCCGGTCCACTTATTCCGTGTTGCAAGTCCGTCGCCAATCGATAACGCTTTCAATTTCCCCGGCCTCGGATGTTCCCGAGACCCCACTAAGCCTGTCTTGAGTCTGAAACTTTTGACGCATTGTCGTGAAATTCGGACGAAGACCCGGTCCCCGCAGGCTCAATGGAACCTTATCTTTCAGATAACAAATGATATCTAAAACTCCGCGAGATTTGGAGAGCCATGTGCTTTTAAGTTGTCAAGCTTGAATTCCGGGGGCAGACCATCTGCAGACGATGCAGTGGCACGACATCCCAGAACTTCGCATGAGGTGAATATGAGATCCGGCGAGGGACCGAAAATTGCTGAGGGCAAAACGAGTGCATCGACGTTTGTCTGCGTCACAAATTGCGCCGGTGCCAACGAGGGGGCTCTTGAATTTGCTTTTGACTTGGCAACGCGGCACGGAGCCCATCTTGAACTGGTGCATGTCATCGATCCAAGCCACACTCCTTCGACGCCCGATGCTCAAATGGGAATTCAATTCCGCCTCGAATCGCTTGCCCGCAGCTTGAGACATATCAAGGCAAATGTTGAAGCCCGCCTTCTGTATGGCAGCCCGGAAGAAGTAATTCCAAAGAGAGCTGAGGAAATCCACGCAAAGCTGATCGCATTCCTGTTGAATGGCTCTCCGGCGGACTATTCGCAGACAAAACTGGTTAGACGTCTGACTCGGCGATGTGTCTGCCCTGTAATGGCCATTTCTCCCGGGATGCGTTGCGGGGAAAGCGCAGGATTATCTTCAATCGATAATCCGCTTTCATTCAATAAGAGAACTCGCGAAGGCAAAGGACGTTTGAGCAGAGCTCAACCACGAGCTGCCACGAAACCTTGTCCTCAACGCCTGGTCTTAATGATGCCTAACTCCGCTTGGGGTTCGGCTCCTTGAACGCTTAGAAATGCACCTGCACGTGAGGGTGGTAACCCGGAAGTTTACGACTACTTTTCGTTGTGAGGAGGGTGATGATGCAGAGCGCAATCGTTCGCTGGAGCAATCCACAGGTTATCCTTGTTGCTACAAATTTGCTCGAAGGCAACAGTCTGAAGCTTCACGCAATTAACCAGGCCAGATTGAGTCGAGCGAAGGTTCTCCTCGTCCACGTGGTTCCACTTTCCAATTCAGGAGCCGACTTGCCCAATAGAACGCCGGCAGTCCCGTCGAGAAATCAGGCTCAGGATGTCCTGAGCAAGTTGGACGAGATGGTCGACGAGTTCCAACGAGAAGGCATCAAATGCGAGCCGGTTGTCCTCGGCGGCCTTCCCGAACAGCAGATCCCTTTACTCGTCAAGTATCGGTCCGTGGACAGAGTCATCATTGCTAACAGAAACCTGAGCGGAGTCTCGCGATTGGTTGAAGGTTCAGTTTCGGAAGAACTGATAGCGAGTTTGGAGGTGCCTGTGTGCGTCATCGGCCGTCGCGCGCACCCAGGAGAAGCGCACAGGGCCCTCCTCCGGCGCATCCTCATAGCGACATCGTTCGAGCCGAGCAGTGCGTTGCTCGTCGAAGTCGCAAGCACGATGGCCGAGTTGAATGACTCGCAGCTCACATTGTTACACGTACTCGACACTGCGGGGATGTCTGAGCAACATAAAGAATGGGCACGATTCGCGGTCACAAAGCGGCTCCGCGGCCTAATTCCAGCGGGCGCGAGGCACAAGCAGCAGCCTGTTTGTTTAGTGCAGGAAGGGGATCCCGCGACGGTCATCGCCAGTAACTCTTGTTCGATGTCGCAAGACCTACTCATTCTTGGATCGCCGTACCCCTCCATGCTTTCCTGGCTTCTCGGGAGCAGTATTGTCCATCGCGTGATCGTCGAATCGCAGTGCCCGGTGCTCACAATAAGACCCCATGGGTCAACCGGTGATTCGGTCAACACAGCTACAGCGAAAGTCCCGATTGATCAACACGAATACGCCTAAAAGCGACGGTCACAGCCACCCAAATGAATGAGGGTGTGATGCGCTGGGTTAATCCAGAATATTCTTCCAGCCTACTGGAGGGGCCGGACGGATCAGTCTGGCTCATGCAATTGAAAGTATCTCGCGATGAACTGACTAGGGTTCTCGCTATGTACTCTGCCAACGAATACCCTTTGGCTCTAGGCCGATTGCAGCTGCCGGTTCGTGCTTTCGCGGCGAACTCCATCTGGAGTGGTTCTTGGAAAGAATCACGCGGGCACGCACAATGGCACCGTAAAGCGAACCAGGGATCCAAACACCCTATCTCCCTTGAGCGTCCATGCGTCCGCCCAGGTTGAAGGAGAATTTCTCGAAGTAGGTTAGTTCGACTGTTAAACGAGCGATCCGCTGCTCACCGCGCCAGGTAGCGCAACTCGCTAAACTGGACGAGCATCTTCCTGACCCTAAGGAACATTAGCGACGAAAACCTCGAAGGACGCGAGTGCCGAGGACACACAAAACGCTCCGCCCCATGCAGGACGGATCAGAGGAGGAAGACGACTTCCGCGTTCAGTCGCGTTCGGAACTTGCGGTATGGACTTGCGATGCATTGGTAACCATAAAGACGCCTTGAGCGCTCTTCGCGGCGAATATTCGCGGTAGCTTCGTCAGCGTCGGTATCGACGACACCATATAGGGTCACGTGCCCGTTCTGAACGGAAATGCGGATTGGCTGCCCGGATCGATGGTGTATTTGAAACGCGAAGGATAGCCGTAGACGAGACGCGCGACATTCAAGCGAACCCGGTCGGCCATCGGCGATGCGGAATCCACTTCAATCTCGTCAATCACATCCTGAACGCCTGGGGTGTAGCTGGCGACAGAAAGCGCGGAATACTTGTCCGTTGAGCTGCGATCTCTCCTATTCGATTCCCGTGATGCATACCGTCGCGGCTAATCCCGAGTACCACGCGAATCCCTTTAGGCCCGATGGGCCAGAGAGCTTTGCGTGGTCGAGAATTGCCTTTCGGAGAATGCGTTGCCATAAAAGGCAACGCCCCTCCGAAGACCCGACTAACATTCACACCACGTCAGGTCTCTAAATGCCGCTCCTGGCAACAGGCAACTCCAGACGCTGTTCCAGCGCCTCGGCCTCCGAGTTCGACTCCCCATAGTCAACGAAGTCTCCGATCAGCTTGGCCAGGCTGCTTGTTAGTTCGCGATTCTCTTGCACATATCCACGATAGGTTTGCATGTGGACCTGGGACTGGTTTTCATTCAGATGAGTAATCGTGGCGCTAAGTTGAGCGGCCGTCTTGCGAAGATGCTCATCAATCCGGTCAATGGCGGTCTGCTGCCATGGAGAACCTTCAGCGCGCAGCTCACCCATCTGCGTGTTCAATTTGCAGAGTTCATTGATGTGGTCCCTTATGTTCTCAAGTTTCACGGCGTGAGACTTCCACTGGAGATTGGACCTGCTGTAGGACTCGAGCGTAGAAGCGTAATCATTCGCGAGCATCGCATGGCTCCTCGCCTCCAACAAAAGGTCCGAGATGCGCTCTGAATCCCCTGATTGTGCAGAGATGGTTGACGGGGCCAGCGCCATAATGAGTGCCATGGCGGCCGGGACACCCAAGCCGTGGAATCTAAATTCACTTCTCATAGAACCTCCTCTGTGGGTTTGCCTTTAGCAACACACGCCAGGCAGGTGTGCATTCACAATGCCACTCTGGAATCGCCTCTAAAGCCTAGATACTTATGGAAAGAGGATTAGAAGGTTCAGTCCAATTGTCAAAAGAATCAACCATCGTTGTCAGACTTCTTTGACACAGTCATGTGGATGAGTTGCACTCCTGCGCCTAAACCCCCTTATTCGCAGGTCTTTCGTTCGGCTACAAAATTGCTTGATTGTGAACGTGGCTTTCGCGGGAATAATGCGCAAGGGAGCCTAACTTCTAATCGCGAGGTTTCAGATGACGCAGCAGTTGAGTATTCGTTGGAGCAAACCAAAGACGATCCTTGTCGCAACAAACCTGCTTGAGGGCCACAGGCTGATACTTCACGCGGTCTACCAAGCTGAACTAAGCGGCGCGAGGGTTCTGCTCGTCCACGTTGTTCCCCCTTTCTATTGGAAAACGCAGTCTCACGACGGACGGCCGTCCACTCATCCCACACCCTTTGCCCGAGGGGTGACGTTGAAGTTGGAAGAAATGGCAAATGAACTTCGTCGAGATGGTGTCAATTGTGTATCCATTCTTCTGAAGGGACTTCCTCAACAACAGATAGCCGAATTGGTCAAGTCTTGGGATGTTGACAGAGTCATCGTTGGGGCGAGGAATATAAACGGCATGGCGCGATTCGGTGAAGGATCTGTTGCTGAGGACCTGATGGCAAGCGTGGAGGTTCCCGTTTGCGTTATCGGGCGGCGCGCGCGTCCGGGAGCAGCTTGTGGCACTCAGCCTGGACGCGTGCTCCTGGTGACTTCATTCCCTCTGGATAGCGCTTTCCTTGTAGACATCGCAGGCGCCCTCGCCGAATCGAATTATTCGCAGCTAACTCTGATGCATGTTCGATGGACTGAAGTAATGACTGGGGGGCAGCGAGGACTGGCGGAGACAAGAGTCGAAAGACGCCTCTGCGCGCTGGTTTCGAATCCATCTGCTCTCAAGCTTCGGCATATCTTTCTTGTTGGAGAGGGAGATCCGGCGAAAAGCATCCTACGAGAAGCCGGCACGATGTCGCAGGACTTGATCATTTTTGGCTACCCAAGTCCCTCGCTGGTGTCATGCTTTTTAGATGCCGGCGTAATCCATCGCGTGATTGCCGAATCGGAATGCCCGGTTATGACATTCAAACCTGCTCTCCAGGCAACGACGGAATATTGGGCTGCTTAGGCGCTTAAGAAATGACTCTCCATGGTTGAGTGAAACGAGTTGGCCGCTCCTTGTTTCGATCGCAAGCGGAGCTCGATCCGTGTGTGAGATCGCGCGGTACAGCGGACGGTGCGCCAAGTCTATTCCGGTTCAGCTGCATACCGCGGGAGGCCGTCATGAACGAAGGAAGAGTTACAGTCTTAGAGGGCAATTCATTGGGAAACTCGCAAATTGTGGAAAGAGGCTTCAGCTGGAATGGGCTAACCCTCTTTCTGCTGACCCTTTGTGTGGTTACTGTATGCCTTCTGATGCTCCGACCATTTCTGCCGGCGATCACGGGGGCGGCCGCTTTAGCAATAGTCACCCTACGCCCTCACAACTGGATCGCCGCAAGACTCAGGAATAGGTCTTTGTTCAGCGGGCGTTAGTGTGGCGATCATTAGCGCCGCCATCATCGTGCCGGCTTTCTTCCTGGTCCAGAGCGTTGGCTTTCATGTTATATCGGCAATGCGGCTAGTGCAAAGTGGAGCCGCGGAACGAGAGATTCGGCACTTCCTCGATAATTCTCCGCGTATCTCCGCCGCGCTCCAATATTCGATGGATAACGCCACTGTCAGTCAGGCCTTTGACAGAAGTGCGGGATTCGTTGCTGGGCAACTGGGAGCTGCCCTCGGAGGATCATTCAACGCCCTAATTCAGATTGTGATCATGTTGTTTCTGCTTTTCTTTCTGTACCGGGACGGGGAGACAGCGACAACTCGGCTTCGCGCAATTGTGCCCCTTTCCGACGAAGAGACAGACGATGTGTTTGCTCACCTTGTACGCACAGTTCGGGTAACGGTCTTGGGCCGCTTCACCGTCGCCGGCATTCAAGGAATCGTAGCCGGAATCGCCTTCGCATGCCTTCGAGTACCCGCGCCACAGGTACTTGGCGCGTTGACGCTTCTCGTCGCAATGATGCCTCCCTTAGGCGCATCAGTCGTGTGGGTTTCCGTAGTGATCTATCTTGCCGCAACTCAATATTGGGTCCAGGCGACAATATTGGTTCTGATCGGTTCACTCGTCATCAGCACCTTGGATAACGTTCTCTATCCCGTCTTGGTTGGCACGCGGCTCCGGCTTCATACAGTCCCCATATTCCTTTCTATTGTGGGGGAAATTTGGCTCCTGGGGATAAGCGGGCTGATACTTGGCCCCGCCGCGTTTGCACTAGCTCATTCGTTTCTGGGCATTTGGCGAAAAAGACTCAAATTCACAGTGACCTAAGAGACTTCTGAAGTACCCCCAAGGCGCCTGGTATCCGGGTATTTTGGAGACAGAGGGTAAAACGCAGATGCAGCAGCTAGATATTGACCGGCCTCCACCTTCGTCTTTGCGTGGCGTCTCAATCTCCGACGAGGGAACGTGCCGGACGACGCGGATTCGCATTCGCCCGTTCGATTCGCAATCTCATCGACCTGCCAGACCCCTCACATCTCACGACACTGTGTTCTGGTTAGATCCGGCCGACTCTCGAACAGGCTCGAGACCCATTCTTCGTGAACCTCGTCCGATCACCGGGCGCGGAAGATTCCCGGCACAGCCAGGAGCACTCTCGTAAGGATTCGCAATTGAATTCTTCACTGGTCGGAACCGGTTTTATGCTCGTTATCACCATCGCGAAAAACGTGGGCACACCGACGAATCCTTCACCGAACGAACATTCGCGTTCGTTCGATCTCCGCTTGGCCGCGGGCGTGATTTTGCTCTTGCCGGCCATTTGGTTCAGTTGGAAGACCGTTGATGGCCTGGCCGCGCGTCGACTCATCCGCACCGACCTGGCCGAGGTCACGCACGCGCGCTACGGAATCCTGAGCGCCGACCAATGGCGCGTCTTCATCGGTCCGATGCTCAACGCGGAAGTCGACAAGCTCGATCTCAAGGGACAGAGCAAGAGTCTCCGGCCCATGGTTGAACGGTCCCTGTACGCCCTGCTGAACAACATCAAGACGCAAATGACATCGGCCAAAGCCAAGGCATCTGGCATGCCTGGCGGGGGCAACGCAATGATTGTGAACATGATCATCGGATCCCTGCGTCCGCATGTGTCGGAGTACACCGACGTGGTGATGAGGGAGCTGGCCAAGCCGGAAACGCAAAAGAGCTTCAAGGACTCCATCCGCGGCGTCCTGGCGGATGCGGTCAAGAACACATTCAGCACCACGGACATGACCCCCTATTCCGCCATCCTGAAGCGATATGCGTGCTCCAGTGGTGCAGTTTGCGAGGAGACTCTCGGCAAACAGATCGAGGAAGCAGACGCGAAGTTGACTCGCTACTATCTCACAGTGCTCGCATCGGCGGCGCTGGGGTTCATTCTGCTGATGGCCGGCAGGCGGACGCTCTCGAGGGGCGCCGTAGTGGTGCTGATGTTGTTCTGCATTTCGATGCTGGCCGCCGGCGTGCTCAGCCCAATGCTGGAGGTGGAAGTCCGCGTCACGAAACTGGACGCAACCCTGCTCGGCACGCCTATCGAGTTTCGCGACCAGTCGCTGTACTACCGCAGCAAGACCGTGTTTGAGGTATTTCAGACACTGATCCAGATGGGCCGGCCGGAAATGACGTTGGTTGCCGTGCTGGTGATCCTGTTTAGCGTGGTCTTCCCGGCGCTGAAAATGCTGGCGCTCGGCGCGTGTCTCTTCCGGCCCGCGCTGTTGCGCACCAACCGCTTCGTAAAGCTGCTGGCTTTCGAGCTGTCCAAGTGGTCCATGGCCGACGTCATGGCCTTGGCGATTTTCATGTCCTTTGTCGCGTTCAACGGCGTCATCGGGAGCGCGTGGAACGGCTCGCGCGGCGTGCCGAACGTCCAACAAGTGCTGATCCCGACGGATGCTTCCAAGATCCTGCCCGGCTATTACTTGTTCATTGGTTTCTGTGTGTCGAGCATCTTCCTGTCGAAGAAGCTGGAGCACGGAATCGCTTCCAGTTCCAGTTCCGAATCAAGCTAGACTCGGTATTGGTGCTGCCGGTCGCCGCAGGAGCGATAGCGGGCTTCCCTGCGTGCGCCGATTGCGCCGGCGTTCCCGATACGATCGACATCGCAGATTGGATGCGCCGTCCACGTCGGTCATCTCCCACAATATGTAGCGGCTGTCCACATGAATCGAGCGCAGAGTGACCGGGTCGAACGGGTAGTCGGAGGCCTCGGACTCGTAGGTTCATCCGTTTGGTCGGCGATGGTCCAACTGTCCGGAAGTGCAGCTCAAACGGTCCAATCTCTCCTTGGCCAGTCAACCGCCCGGAACCACGATTGTCTGCCAAATGTTGGCGTGAACTCCCGTTTGATCGGCCAGTGTTTACGAATCGTGGCAACAGACGCCGACTCTCCCGCTAGCCTCCACACGTGTTTCGATTTCTGCCGTCGACGAGCGATATGGCCAATCCACCTGGCGTATAAACCGGCTTGTCGTAGAAGTGCACCGCAGACCTGATTTGACCATTGAAGCCGTTCGATAGCAGCTCAATAGTTCCGCGGTTGATGCTCGGTTTGTTCGTCGCTCTTTCAGCGGTCGCGAACTTGTTATCACTCATGCTGCCGCCCCAACAAACAACCGTTCCTGCCATCTTCTAATCGCCAGTGTTTAGTTGGCGTTTAGCTGCCGCGCTACGATCAAAGACTCGCAATCATAATATCAAATGAATACGTATGTGATAGTCTCCTTAAATGATTGTCGGCTTGCGCGAGTTCTCCACTACCGACCAGACTCCATAATTGCAAATCGACGCTCTGTGGGCGGCGCAATTCAAGCCGATTTACGTTGAGCAAAGAGCGGCAAGAACATGAACCGGCGCGAGACTCACCCGGTGCCTCGACACTTTGCGGAAGGCGATACTCTTGTCATCTGGAAGCTGGACCGACTGGGTCGCGTCGCTGGGTTTTAAAGAATGTTTACGGCCCGGGCCGCCAACAGGACTACGGTTGCAAACGAGATGAGCGCCTGCACCATCATTAGAAGCTTGGCCCAGGCCGACAGCACCGGCGAGTCGGTCGGTGAAAATGCGGTGCTGGTGTTGAAAGCAAGAAACAGGTAATCAACAAAACCCGGACTCCAGCATTGTTCACACTCGTCCAGTTTTGCCTGGCGGCTGAGCATCATCTGCGGAAATAGAAAGGCTCCATCGGTGTGCACTCCGCGCAGCTCACGGGCGCGGGGGCCACCCGCATCAAGCCTCCAGTACCAGGATGCGAAGACGAGGATGTTTGTGACCCACAAGGCGGCTGCGGAGCGCAATAAGGCCTGAGGCGATTGTTTATGCAGAGGCAGAGCTGCGATCAGCAGGCCGAGCGACCAGATCATGTCGACCGTCACGATCGAGGTCAACACATACCCCAAGATCTTGTTGAGATTATCCAATCCGCGTTGCCGCGCCCATGCCGTTGGAATCAACAACACCCCAACGACAGCAATGAGCAGCCATCCAGGGCCTACCGATAAGGACTCCGGCAGGGCCAGGCGCAGTCCGCCGACCGCGAGGAGAGCGAGCATTGCAGGCCAGCGTGGTTCTAAACGGTTGGGCGAATTCCTTACGGGGGTTTCCATCATGCAGTGCTAGCTCGCTGGAGGCACAAATCACCTGACTGATCGAATTGAAGCGACTTTAACGTCCTGGTCCTCCGCTGACCCCACGGGGTGCCAACTCCGCGATCTTTCTGACTGACCTACTGAGATCCCCTCGGCACTACGGGATGGTTTTACGGCTCGCACTCTTCCGTTCCAGTGTAGGTCTTGACGACGGTGTTTTTCTCCCATTCTTCTATCTGTTCGCGAGCTTCTTTCACCAGTCTTGCGAACCGATGGGCCAACTCGTGGATACGTTTCGATTGCCGCCTTTGAATAGCTTCCGTCGGAATCAATTCTTTACCCACTCCGATCGCGGTTGCCCCGGACAAGATGAAATTGGCCGCCGTTTGCTGATTCACGCCTCCCGCAGCAACCAATGGAATATGGGGCAAGGATGCGTGCAGCGCCTTGACGTACTTATCGCCACCGATTTGCGCGCAAGGAAAAACCTTAACGAAGTCAGCACCGGCACTCCATGCAGTGAACACCTCGGTTGGTGTCATTGCACCCGGCAGGACGGTGACATTTTCCTTGGCCGCGAATTCGACGATGGCTGGGTTGAATGACGGAGACGTAATGAAGCTCGCGCCTGCTTCGATGCACAAACGTGCTGTTTTTGTGTCGAGTACAGTGCCGGCGCCCACAATAACCTTGGGATCGGAACGAATAAGGTGTGTCATCAACTCCAAGGCACCGGGCACAGTCATGGTGATTTCGACAATCGGTATCCCGCCGTGCATCACCGCCTCAGCAGCGAAATGAGCATCATCGCCAGAGGAAACCCGGATAGCAGGAATGATGGCTATCTCTCGAATTCGGGAACAGACTTCGTCTTTTGTCATAAGTCACAATCCTTCCAGTGCAGATCAGGCATTCGTTGTTCACTAAGGTTCTTGTTCACACAGCCTCGTTCGGGTCAGCTTCCGGTAACTTGTCATTGCTACCGGCGAACCAGGCGTACAAGGTTGGCAACAGGTAGACGCTGATCAGCAAGTCAGCAACCAGGCCACCGACGATCACAATGGCAAAAGGTCGTTGCGAATCCGAGCCGATGCCGTGCGAGGTCGCCGCAGGCAACAGCCCAAGGGTCGCGACTAGCATCGTCATCAGGATCGGGCGAAGACGAAGAACGGCGCCTTCCACCGCGGCACCTTCGACATCGTAGCCGCGGGCTCGGAGCTGATTGATATATTCCACCATGATGACGCCGATTTGCACCGATACTCCAAAAAGAGCGAGAAAGCCGACTCCCGATGACACGCTGAAGTTCGTGCCTGTGGCGAGGAGCGCGAGCAGTCCGCCGATGGGCGCCATCGCAATGTTTGTGAGGATCAGAAGGGCCCATTTCGCCGACTTGAACATGGTGTAAATGATGATGTAAATCAACAGGATTGCGAGCGGCAACACGATCAACAAGCGCCGTTGTGCTCGCTTGGCGCTCTCATATTCGCCCGACCAATCGATGGTGTAGCCGATGGGAAGCTTGACCGTGGCACTGACTTTCTTGATTGCTTCGTCGACGGTGCTTCCCAGGTCTCTGCCGCGCACACTGAACTTCACAGCCACGTACCGGGAGTTTTCCTCGCGGTAGATTTCGGAGCCGCCATCCAGAACCTTTACCCTGGTCATCTGGGCGAGTGAAACCCGTTCACCCGACGGCGCAAGTAAGCGTATCTTCTCGATAGCCTCTTTGGTATCCCGAAACTGCGGCTCGTAGCGCAGAACGAGGTCATATCGCTGCTCTCCGATCAGGACCTGGCTGAGGGCGTTTCCCCCAACCGCCGTCTGAATGGCGTCCTGCACATCGGAAACATTCATTCCGTAGCGGGAGGCCTGATCGCGGTCGACGGAGAAGTTGAGATTGGGTTGGCCGATCACTCGAAACACGCCGATATCCTGGATACCGACGATGGGGCGCATAACCGACTCGACCTCTTCAGCCTTTTCTTCGAGAGTCCGTAGATCGTCACCATAGATCTTGACTGCCAATGCGCCTTTCACGCCACTCACGGCTTCTTCGAGATTGTCGGAAATCGGCTGCGAAAATCCCCAGGTCACTCCGGGGAGCTTTTCCAGTTCGCGATCCATGGCTGCAATGAGCCGCTCCTTATCCTGGTGAAAGACCGGGCG
>Ga0206794_1024_pt1 | contig 46430 bp, 33 predicted proteins | sample Alteio_BWOrgCont_70_FD_152877 | JGI IMG/M metagenome (GOLD analysis project Ga0206794, IMG submission 152877) | Enriched cells from forest soil in Barre Woods Harvard Forest LTER site, Petersham, Massachusetts, United States -... | ecosystem: Environmental > Terrestrial > Soil > Temperate forest >...
CCGTTGTCGGGTACCAGCAACGGGTTGAAACCCGTCGTTACAACATTTATCGAGCCTATGGCTCTTAGAAAAATTTAAATACCGATTCAGACACCAAATCTCTAATACTCACGCGATTCGTCGCGCTGATTATTCGGGCGATGAAAATAAAAGCGTCCGTCCGTTCTGGTAACTTACCTTCGAACGGACGGACGCTTTTAGTATTTGTCGGGATAAAAATTATTCCCGTTAATTAACTACGCCTGTTTGCAGGTTCACGCTATATGCTTTGCCGTTAATAGTTACGGTAGCCATCTGGTTGCCATTGAAAACAATCGTCCCGGCGTAATTCCAGGACCCTTTCGGACCGCTGCCGCTTGTGTTAAACGTTCCCGAACCGCTTACAATGTCGCCGGCAGTCGGGCTATAAACTACATTCGTAAGCGTGTAATCAAACACTTCCGAGCCGCTTTGCTTTGAGCTAACTATTTTATAGCTGCCATCAGAGTTCAGTGAACCATTCACCGAAAAATTTGCATTTGGATCTGATGGGTTTGAGCTTAACAAAGTAAGTTTCTCGCCTACCTGGTATGTAATCGAAGTATCAGGGCCCGTTAATGATATCGCAATGTTATCAGCAGTAGTGAAGCCGGAATACACATCACTGGCACAGGTAAAGGTGAATGCAATAGTACCGTTAATTGTAGCCGTACTGCCGCCTGCCGAGGCTGTAAAATTCACCGTTGTATCAACAACTTCACCGCAGTCAGGGTTGGTTAAACTTTGCAGCACTTTTCCTTTTGTATGCACAGAAAACGTTGTCGGTGCGGTTAAACCACCGGATACGTCAAAGGCGCCTAAACCGCCAAATAACGATTCGTTGATATTGAGCGCTACCTGGCTCGAAACTGCCTGTGGTGTAAGCGCCGGATCTTTAGGGGCGGTTGATGATTTTTTACAGGATGAGTAAATAATGGCGATGCCTGCAACCAGCAGGTAGATGGGTTTTAGTCTTAATTTTTTCATGATAAGGTGCTCTGATTTGTTTGTTACGAAGTTAATAAAGATAATTTTAATAAAAAAAATTGATAAATAATTTTCCCTGGGGCCGGGCTTTCCAACAAAAAGCTTGCAAATAAAATGCCGGAAATAATAGTCGACAAGGAGGACGTCACGCTGAATTGATTTCGGTATGGAACGATTATTTTTTAAAGTGGCTCCCCGCAAATGAATGGCCATTATTGTATTGTAGCCGTTCTATTTGTAAATTTGTTATATGAGTGCTATATACAATTTTCGCAGGGTATCCGATAAACTGGCCTGTGCTGGTCAGCCACGGGAGGACCAGTTGGCAACGGTAGCAAATGATGGCTATACCGTTGTAATTAATTTAGGATTGGCCGATGGCAAATATGCACTAACGGACGAAGCTTCGTCTGTAAAACAGCTTGGGCTAACCTATCACCACATCCCTGTTTTATTTGACAGCCCGCAGGTAAGTGAGCTTGAGTCATTCATAACCCTGATGGATAAACATGCGGGCGAAAAAATATTTGTGCACTGTGCGGCTAATTACAGGGCATCTGTATTTACGGGCCTGTACCTGTTCTCCGCGGATAGGCTTGATGAAGAAGGAATGCAGGAGTTTATTGAAGAACTTTGGCAACCCGACCCCGTGTGGCAATTATTTATTGAGGAAAGTATGGAGTTTTTAGGGGGATGAGTTGTACGGGGTTGTAATGAGTTGGTAGGATTGTAATTGTTGAAATGATATCTTTTTGTTATCATTTTGTTAAAGGAATTAAAAAAGATAAAAAATTTAGGGATGCTATAAAAAATTAAATAGGAATTAAAAGTGTGAGTAAAATCTTCCCCGGCATAGCAAGTAAAATACCCATTGAACTATTGCAGTAGGGCTATTTTTTGATCAATAAGAAATGCTGTCTGCCGGGCACGGGTTCGCCCGGGGATAAAAATAAAAAAGCTTCCCCCGATAACCCGGAGAAAGCTTGATTGGGTTTAGGTTAATGATTAAATTAAAGGGTTATTTTGCCTGTGATCAGGTCGGCATGATATACCTTACCGTCGATGATAATATCAGCTTTATGATTACCAAAGAATGTGATTGTACCATTGTATTTCCAGTCGCCGTAGCTATTGCTGCCGTTAGAGGTAAAGGTAGCCGTGCCGCTTTTTATGTCGCCTTTATTCCCAAGATCTACCGTCAGGTTCTTTAACACATAATAGGTATTGTCAATAATTGGCGCCACGCCTTTTTTATCGAAATTTTGATCGACAGACGAAGTCAGTTGACCATTTACAAACAACAGGGTATTTGTTTGGTTCAGGCTTTTGATCTGGTAATACTGCTTAACAGTGTACACAAACGTATATAAAGGGGCTGTTCCTGTGGTAGTTAATGAATCGTACGCAGTATAACCTGTCGACTTGCCATTAACGCAATCAAAGTAAAAATTAAGGTTACCGGAAGTATGTGACCTGGTGTCGCCCGAATTGGTATTATAGTTAACCTTCGTATCATTAAAAAAGCCACACAATAAATCCTGGCTGGATGAATGCTGCGGCCCCTGGTAATTTGCCAGGGTAATGGAATCAACACCGGCATTTAAATTTACGCCGCCATAAGAGCCGGATACGGTGTTTGTAAAGCCCATGGCAACCTGGCTGCTTATAACATCGGCGCTGATAGCTTGTGTTTGGGGCGCCGGTTTCACTGCGGCCAATTTATTACATGAGGTGTAAATGATCGTCATTCCAACCAACACCGGAAGCGCAATTTTTGAGTAAAGTTTCATATCATTTAAGCTTTGGTTTTATTGTTTATTAATTTATATTTTTCCCTTTAACATTTATATTCCGTAAATATTTAATTGCAGACCACAACGACAAAATAATCAACATAGTAATTAATCGGTGACACCCATAGGGCAATTATTATACCACGCAACACCTGCCGGCTTTTTGAGAGACTAAATACGGGTCACTTTTCCCTGCCGTTTTGGATACCGCCAAAAAATCAAACTAAGGCCTTAAAAAAATCACAACCCCTGCAACCTATTCCAACTTTTGCAACTCACTACAACCCTTATAACCTTATTACAACTTTTCCAACCCATTCCACCGCAATCACTACCATACTAATAGAGATTTTCTTAATTTCGCAACCTCATACGCGGATATTATAAAATGGACTATCAATTTAAGGATATAGAGAAGAAGTGGCAGCGGTTTTGGGCCGAACATCAAACGTTTAAAACCGAAGATAAAACCACCAAACCCAAGTACTATGTGCTCGACATGTTCCCCTACCCATCAGGCGCGGGTTTGCATGTAGGTCATCCGCTGGGTTATATCGCCTCTGATATTTTTGCGCGTTATAAGCGGCTGAAGGGTTTTAACGTATTGCACCCCATGGGTTATGACAGTTTTGGCCTGCCCGCCGAGCAATATGCCATACAAACCGGCCAGCATCCCGCTATCACCACCGAAGCTAATATTGCCACCTACCGCCGCCAGCTCGACCAGCTTGGTTTCTCGTTCGACTGGAGCCGCGAGGTGCGTACAAGTTCCCCGGACTACTATAAATGGACACAGTGGATATTTATGCAATTGTTCAACTCCTGGTATAATAAGGATACCGACAAGGCGGAATCCATTGCCAAACTGGTGAAACATTTTGAACAAAAAGGCTCGGCAGGTATAAATGCAGTTTGTGATGACGAAGTTTTGAATTTCACTGCGAATGAATGGAAAATCCTGGGCAACGACGACCAGCAAGCCGAACTTTTAAAATACCGCCTCACCTACCTGCGCGAAAGTACGGTAAACTGGTGCCCTGCATTAGGTACCGTGTTGGCTAATGACGAAGTAAAAGACGGGTTCAGCGAACGCGGCGGTTACCCTGTTGAGCAAAAAAAGATGATGCAATGGAGCATGCGCATCACCGCCTACGCCGACCGCCTGCTAAAAGGCCTCGACACCATTGACTGGCCGGAACCGTTAAAAGAAATGCAAAGGAATTGGATCGGGAAAAGTGTGGGAGCGAGTGTAAGGTTTCAGATATCAGAGGTCGGAGGTCCGACTTCCGACTTCCGACTTCCGACTTCCGACTTCATCGAAGTATTCACCACCCGCGCAGACACCATCTTCGGCACTACCTTTTTAGTGCTTGCGCCGGAGCACGAGCTGGTTGAGCCTTTGACTACACCCGAGCAGAAGGTAGCTATTGAAGCCTATATCGCGCAGGCGAAAAAGAAATCGGAACTGGAGCGAATGGCTGATGCAAAAACGGTTTCGGGTGCATTTACCGGCAGCTACGCGATAAACCCTGTGAACGGAGAAAAGATACCGGTATGGATAGCCGATTATGTTTTGGCAGGATATGGTACCGGCGCTGTAATGGCTGTGCCTTCCGGCGACCAGCGGGATTATCTTTTTGCCAAGCACTATAACCTGTCGATAATACCTATCATCGACATACAAAACATCGAAACCGAAGCTGACCCAACCAAGGAAGGCCGCTATATTAATTCGGGTTTTATCAATGGCTTAAATTACAAGGAGGCCACTGCCACTGTTGTTGCTAAACTGGAAGAAATGGCGGCAGGCAAGGCAAAGGTAAACTTCAGGATGCGCGATGCCATATTTGGCCGCCAGCGTTACTGGGGCGAACCGGTACCTGTTTACTTTAAAGATGACTTGCCTTATTTAATTGATGAGAAAGATTTGCCCCTGGTGTTGCCGGAAGTTGATAAGTACTTGCCTACGGAAAGCGGGGAGCCTCCGTTGGCGAGGGCGGTTGGGTGGAAATATAGAGGTCGGAAGTCGGAAGTCGGAAGTCAGAAGTCAGATTTAGAGGGGGCTAACACGGAGCGCCTAAGCTACGAATACGAGCTCAGCACCATGCCCGGTTGGGCCGGCTCGAGCTGGTACTGGTATCGCTATATGGATGCCCATAACGACCATGAGTTTGCCTCAAAACAAGCCATTGACTATTGGAAGGCGGTTGACCTGTACATTGGCGGCAGCGAACATGCAACCGGACACTTGCTTTACAGCCGTTTCTGGAATAAGTTTTTGAAGGACATGAACCTGGTGGTTGAGGAAGAGCCATTTAAAAAGCTCATCAACCAGGGGATGATACAGGGGCGGAGCAGTTTTGTGTACAGGTTGATCGATGAAATTGGCAGGGGCACCAATACCTTCATTTCGCATGGATTGATCAGGGAATACAGGACATCCCCTTTGCACGTGGATGTTAATATTGTTGAAAATGATGTGTTGAACCTGGAAAAATTCAAAAAGTTCAGGCCTGATTTTGCAGACGCAGAATTTATATTGGAAAAAGGTAAATATTATTGCGGACATGAAGTTGAAAAAATGTCCAAATCAAAATTCAACGTGGTTAACCCTGATGACCTGATCGAACGTTACGGCGCGGATACCCTGCGCATGTACGAAATGTTTTTAGGCCCTTTGGAGCAAAGTAAACCCTGGAACACCAATGGTATTGAGGGCGTATTTAAATTCCTGCGCAAATTCTGGCGGCTGTTTCATGATGAGGCCTGGAAATTTAATGTTTCCGGCGATGAGCCAACAAAAGCCGAATTAAAATCGCTGCATAAGATCATCCATAAAGTTGAGGAAGATGTGGAGCGTTTCTCGTTCAACACGTCAGTTTCCAGCTTTATGATTGCGGTTAATGAGCTGACCGATCTGAAATGTAATAAGCGGTCTATTTTGCAGGATATGGTGATCATCCTTTCGCCTTATGCACCCCATATTTGCGAGGAGTTGTGGACGATGCTTGGGAAGGAAGCCGGCACATTATCCTATGCGCCTTACCCGAAATTCAATCCCGATTATTTGATCGAAGATGAATTTGCCTATCCTATTTCTATCAATGGCAAAACAAAAATGAACCTTAATATTTCCCTGGCCTTTGAATCTCCTGCTATCGAAGCCGCTGTTTTGGCAAGCGCCGATGTTCAAAAATACCTTGACGGCAAGGCGCCTAAAAAAGTAATTGTAGTTAAAGGCAGGATTGTCAATATCGTAATTTAATAGAGGCAATCCCAAAAGTGAGACGGAAAAATTCAAAACCCCAAATAATATTTTATTATTTCTAAATCTTAGTGCCCTTCGTGAATCCTGGTGCACCTTGTGGTAAAAATTGACCACTATGGACACAAAGGGTGCACAAAGAGCACAATGATTTGCTTGCTTTGCAAATGTTCAACTGCCATTTTGCAGATCGTCAGTAACGATAGCATAAAATATGTCAAAACTTTCCCACCAATGTCCAATTTCCCAAATTTCATTTGATATGGCTGTATAATTCAAACATCGATAATAATGAGATCGGGAAATTTGGCCAAAATAGCAACAGGCTTGTCTAACAAAAAACTGCGGTTTACCGCAAAAAATTCAAACAAAACCAGGCCCTATGCTGTACTTCAAACACTAAGTACTGTAACGATTTTGTCACGATTCAGGTCAATGACGAAATATTGCTAATTACCCTGTAACATTTCATCCATTTTCGCCTCCAATTAGAAAAATCACAGCAAATGAAACGTTTTTATATACTTATTGCAATTATATGTTCTGTTATTACGGCTAAGGCACAATTTGGTGTTGGCGGCGGGTCGACAGTTGTCGGGAAAATTTCCGGCACTTTGATTGATTCGGTTACCAAACAACCACTGGATTATGCATCGGTTGGCTTATACCACAGCGGCGGAAAAAGCCCAATAACAGGTGTCATTACTGACGAAAAAGGAAACTTTAAACTTAACGACGTACACCCCGGGAGCTATAAATTAGCGATCACTTTTATCGGCTATCCTACTAAAATAATTGATCCTATAGTGACTTCAAATGCAAAACCTGATAAAAATTTAGGGACCGTTATTGTTGCCCCGGGTGCAAGATCGTTAAATGAAGTTGTAGTTAAGGGGCAGGCCAATTTGGTCGAGAACCATATCGATAAGATAGTTTATAACGTAGAGAAAGACTTGACTGCCGCCGGCGGCAATGCCAGCGATGTTTTGCAAAAAGTGCCCATGGTGTCGGTGGACCTTAACGGAAACGTTGCCATCAGGGGCGACCAGAATGTTAAGGTGCTTATCAACGGCAAGCCGTCGGGCGCAACCGCTGCAAGCTTATCGGATGTATTAAAAACTATTCCGGCCGACCAGATCAAATCGATCGAAGTGATCACCTCCCCATCCGCCAAATATGACGCGGAAGGTTCGGCTGGTATTTTAAATATCATTACCAAGTCTTCAAATATTTCCGGTATCAGCGGTTCAATAAGCGGTGGTTTTGGAACACGCCAAAACAACGGTAACTTCAATCTTAATTATAATAAAAACCGGTTCAGTTTATCTATAAATGCGGGCGGTAACCTTACCTGGCCCCAAACGTCCATAAGCCAGTTTAACCAAAATTTCAATTACGGAACTACAGACGTGAGCCAAAGTTCAGATGGTACCAGCGTTGTTAAACGTTATGCATCTATCAGTTCGGCAACTGCAAATTATTCGTTTAATGCTTATAATGATATCAGCTCAACTTTTCGGTATACAAAGGGCGGGTTCAATACCAATTCAACTACAAATTCTTCGAAAGAAAATAATAACTTTTTAACCAATCCCGACTCCACCTACCAGTACGTTGCCGATGGTACAAGCCACAATTCATTCGGCGGGTTTGACTGGACATTGGATTATACCCATAAATTTAAAAAAGAGGGCCATAACATAGTGCTGTCGGGCGAATGGAGCCACAGTTCAATAGTTACAGATTTTACCGACCTGTTTACGCCTGAAAAATTAACAAACCAGCAGGAAAACATTAACGGTACAAATGACGAATACACGTTGCAGGCTGATTACACGTTGCCGGTAAACACCGTCTTAAAGGTGGAAGCAGGTGGTAAAGAAGTGATCAGGAGATTAGCAGCTAACTCGCAGGCGTTTGAACCTGACGGCGGTGATACTTTTGTTTACGACCCGATTAATTCGAGCCTGTATAACTATAACCAGGATGTTACCGCGGCTTATACCGTATTGACCTTTACATTGCCAAAAAGCTGGTCGATACTTGCAGGCGGACGGTTTGAAAATACGAATATCAAGGGCATACCGTCGAGTGCTGGCGAACAAGACCTAACGCCTTTTAGCAGCGATTACCAGATATATATACCCAGCTTAACACTGCAAAAAAAGCTTTCGTCCACGCAAACGCTAAAACTGAGTTATAGCAAACGTATTACCAGGCCAAGCTACCAGTTTTTAAACCCTTATTTAAATAAAACAAACGTGCTTGCGCAATCGGAAGGTAACCCGGACCTGTCTCCCGAAGTTTCACAAACCATCGAATTGAATTATAATACGTTTATTAAATCATCACTGGTAAACGCATCCGTTTATTACAGGCATATAAACGGTGTGATAGAAAGTATTGCCCAACCAATAGCGATAGATAGCTTAAACGGTACATTAACGCAATTTCACAACGCGGATGTAAATAACTCTTTTGGGTTCAATTTCTTTACCTCGGTCAACCCTATAAAGATACTTACACTGCGTACCAATATTAATGTGTACACCTACAACCCGACGCCTTATGCTGAGTATGCTTACTATTTTACAAATACAGCAACCAAAGTTCAGTACAATATATTTTTAAGCGCTTCGGTTAACTTTAACAGCGGTTTAATTGCCGAGTTATTTGCGCTCGAAAATTCACCCCGCTACACTTTACAGGGCTCGAGCCCATCGTTCAGTTTATTGGGTTTGGGGGTGCGAAAAGAGATCATGAAGAAAAAAGCTTCTATCGGTTTAAATACGCTTGAGCCTTTTGCCAAATACAAATATTTCGATTCAAATTCTTCGAGCCCCGGTTTTACGCAAAGCAGCCGTTTCGGATTCCCGTTTCGCTCAGTGGGCGTAACATTTAGCTACCGCTTTGGCAAGCTAAAATTCAGCGCTCCTGCACAGAAAAAAGGCGATGTTGATGAAGAAAAACAAGGCGACCAGGGCGTCGGCGGCGCAGGCGGCACAGGCGGCGGAAGATAGATTTTTGAGAGGCAAGACTGTAAGAACCAAGAATCAAGAGCCAAGAACCAAGACTGCAGGCGTCAAGAATCAAGACCCCCAAGACTTCGTCTTGATTCCTGGTTCTTACAGTCTTGGCTCTTGATTCTTGGCTCTTTTTCCTCACTCCGCCTCCACGTCAATCCCTATCTGTTTCAGCAGTAAGGAAGCGTTAAAGGTTTTGCACTCTCCGTGCTTAATTTTATAGTCAAACAGCATTTCGCCGTCTTTCACTTGTATATCAAAATAAAAATTGCGGATATAGCTGGGGTGCTTCGCTTCTAGTTCTGCGATCTGCAGGTCGTGCGTGGCGACCAGGCCAACTGCCTTTTTACTGATCAATTGTTCAATTACCGCTTTCGAGCCCAGGTATTTATCAACCGAATTTGTGCCGCGCAGCATCTCATCGATCAAAAAGAAAACCTTTTGCTCGCTTTTAACCGCTTTCAATAGCATTTGCAGGCGGTCCAGCTCAGCTTTAAAGGTAGAAGTACTTTCATTTAACGAATCTTTGATGCGCATATAACTAATAATCGTCATTACCGATACGTTCATACTGCCAGCGCAAACAGGCGCACCGCAAAGGGCAAGCACTGTATTTATACCTACAGTGCGCAAAAAGGTACTTTTACCAGCCATGTTTGAGCCTGTGATGATGTCGATCTTATAAGTATCATCGAGTTCATAATCATTTTCAATCCTGTTCTTGCTGCTGATCAGCGGATGGGCCAGGCCTTTTGTGGTGAGCGTATAGCCGCCGCTGTTGATCACTACCGGGAAACACCAGTCCGGATAATTGATGCGTAAACTTGCAAGGCCTATTATCGCTTCGAATTCGGCCACAACATCAAAGGCCGCTTCAATGCTTTCCCGGTTATTCCGCTTCCAGTTTTCTATGGCTATGACCTGGCGCAGGTCCCATAAAGCAAAAACGTTCAGCACAATTTTCACAACCATATTTAAACGGTAGTTCAGTTTGTCGATGAGTTTTGAAAGCTGCGCTATTTTACCGGAGACAAGGACGCCATCTGTATTTTTTATTTTGGATGATACCTCTTTTAAATATGCCGATTGCCAGTCCCCATCCTCGATACCTTTAAAGGCCAATACAAAATGCGCAAGCGTTGTCCCTATTTTTCCGGCAATTAAATCCGTTTTGTCAATACTTTTCGACCTCGACGAAACCAGCCTGTAATTAAAAAAACCAAGCACTGGTATAAAATAACGTGCAGGTATATAAAAGATACTGTAAATGATCACTGCAAATAATAAGTACGGCGCTATCCTGCTATAAGTGCTCAGCCAGCCTTCACCGTCAATCTCAATCGGGATATTCAGATAATTAACCAGGTTTTTTATTTGCTCCCGCTGCTGTTTTAATGAAAACAGAAGATTGGCCTGGAAATCCAGTTTCCAGTCGTTTTTGCCTGCTATTTCTTCAACAGCCTGCTGCCGTAAAAAGACCACATTTTTATCAGCAGGCGCATTCAACCACTGGCCCAGCCTTATTATCCCTGGCAGCGTAGCGGCCCGGTTGATTAGCTGGAATAAAGAATTGCTGCCAAATATATCGAGGTCAGATGTGTAATAGTGCTTCTCATCTATAAAAAATGCCCCGTTATCGTACATATTAGCCTGGCTTTGCATACTTGAAATTTCATTTTCGTTAACCTTTTCAACATCCAGAAAGTACGCTTTTAAGGCCTCAAACCGGCTTTGTTTTTTTACAAGCCAGCCAAAGCAAATAACCAAAGCTACTAACGCGAAGGCTATTATAATAATTTCGTTTGCCGCTACAGCCAGGCAAACAAAAAAAATAAATCCGCCAAATATAACCAGCCTGTATAATGAATAGTTGTTCGCCAGTTTTTTATATTTATCGGCCTCCTGCTGTGCAAAAGCTATCCTTTGTTTACAATCATTTATAATATCCTGTTCCATTGTTTTTTAGAGTAGTTGAAAGGTTGGAATGTTGTAAAGTTGAAATGTTTTAGCGTAGTGAGTATGAGTTTTTATATCCCAACAACTGAGAATAAGGGAACTTACAAACCTGACGATTTCCGGACAACTTTACAACCTTTCAACATTGCAACTTTACAACATTTCGACAACATTTCGACATCTTTACAATAACATTTCAACATTACAACTTTACAACATTACAATTCCCATGAAGATCACTTTTATCACTGTTGGCAAAACTGACGATGCTTATTTAAAGGAAGGTATTGACAAGTATGTAAAACGGCTAAAACATTATACCAGGTTAACCATCATCGAAATTGATGAGCTAAAAAACACCAAAGCCTTAAGCCCTGAACAGCAAAAGGCAAAAGAAGCGGGGTTGATCCTTAAAAAGATATTGCCATTAGATCATGTTATATTGCTGGATGAAAAAGGAATGGAACTATCATCTTCGCAGTTTGCAGCCTATATTGATAAAAAAGCGCTGGGTTCGGTTGCAAACCTGGTATTTGTGGTTGGCGGGCCTTATGGATTTGATCCTTCGGTTTATGAGCGTGCAAACGACAAGCTATCCCTTTCAGCCATGACCTTTTCGCATCAAATGGTGCGCCTGTTTTTTGTTGAACAACTGTACCGCGCCTTTACTATTATCAAAGGGGAACCTTACCATAATGAGTGAGTAGTGAATGGTGAGTGGCGCTTGCGATGGCAGTAGCAGCAAATAGTGGCAGTTATTAGCCGCAGCAGAGTCTCCCGGGTAACCGCTGCTCACCACTCACTCACTCACCACTCACTAATATTACTGACCTTATTGGATAAATGGTCAGCAAACTGTCAAAATAGCAATCAAGACATTTAAATGAATATTTCACATTCCTGATATTTTTATTTTTGATAAAAAGGAGGGGATATGCACCAGCTTATTACTGAAATATTATCCGTAAAATTCATATTATTTTACATATTAATCATCTCCACAGTCATCGTTCACTACCGCGGGCGGGTGAGGTACAAATTCTTCAGGCAGCTTACTGACCACTCCACCTTTATGGCGCCTATAAATATACCTATGTACGCCTTATCGGGAGTTGAAAATAAACCGTACATAAGCACCTCAAATTTTCCGCAGCTCGGGATCCTCAAAAATAACTGGCAAACCATACGTGACGAGGCGCTGCAACTGGAGCGCGAAGAACTGATAAAAGGCTCGGATAAATATAACGATATGGGCTTCAATTCATTTTTCAGGCGGGGATGGAAGCGTTTTTACCTGAAATGGTATGATGACTTCCACCCTTCTGCAAAAAAATACTGCCCGCAAACCATCAGCCTGATAAAAGAAATACCCGAAGTAAAAGCGGCCATGTTTGCCGTATTGCCGGCCGGGAGCGAATTATTGCAGCACCGCGACCCTTATGCCGGCTCGCTGCGTTATCACCTGGGGTTGATCACCCCGAACTCGGAACAATGCCATATCGTTGTCGACGGGCAAAGCTATGCCTGGAAAGATGGCGACGATGTGCTTTTTGATGAAACTTATGTTCATTATGCCGAAAATAAAACTGATACCGACCGCATCATATTATTTTGCGATGTGGAAAGGCCGGTAAAAACCCTTTTTGGCCGGGCCTGGAACAAGTTTTTCGGCTGGTTTATTATGGCTGCCGCTGTTTCGCCAAATATGGGCGAAGACAAAACAGGCAATATCAACAAAGCATTTAAATATGTTTATTCTATACGCCTGCTGGGCAAGCGCATAAAAGCCTATAACCGTAACCTGTACTATGCGGTTAAATACGCCCTGATGCTGCTTATCCTGTACCTCATTTTCTTTTGAGGTCGATTCATTCGACACAGCTTTAACATAATTTATGCTTCCATGGCGCCCGGCAAACTGCAAATGACTTGTATACCAGGAAATTTACAAAGCGACCTGCCGATTTCTTGCCCTGATTTTGAGTTTTTATGCTTAAATTTGCATAATGTCAGCAGGTCACGATCATTCGCATCACCACCATCATGATCATGCCCCAAAGCTTGATCACCTCAATACGGCGTTTATCGCAGGTATAATTTTAAATTCAGCATTTGTAATTATTGAAGTGATAGCGGGTTTGGCTACGCATTCGCTTTCTTTATTAACTGATGCGGGTCACAACCTCAGCGACGTCGCCGGCCTGGCGCTGGCCCTGCTTGCATTTAAGCTCACTAAAGTAAACGCTACTGACAAGTACACCTACGGCTATAAGCGGTCGACCATCATCGTATCATTTTTTAATGCGCTCATTTTGTTTGCAGCCGTGGGCATTATAGGTTACGAAGCCATCCTGCGCTTTATGCATCCCGAAAAAATTGACGGTGGTACAATGGCCTGGGTAGCCCTTATCGGCATCGGCATCAATGCTTTTACCGCATGGCTGTTTGTTAAGGATAAGGATAAAGACCTTAACGTAAAAGGCGCCTATCTGCACATGGCCGTGGATGCCATCGTATCGTTAGGGGTGGTTGTATCGGGTATAATTATCTATTTCACCAACTTATATTGGATCGACAGCGCGGTTAGTTTAATTATCGCCATTGTAATATTAAGAGGTACGTGGAGCCTGCTAAAAGATAGTCTGCGCCTAGAAATGGACGGCGTTCCGAAAGAAATGGACCTTGATAAAATTAAAGCCGAACTTTTAAAAGGTAAAGGTGTTAAGGATGTGCACCACATGCATGTTTGGGCCCTAAGTACGACTGAAAACGCGCTAACTGCGCATATTGTGATAGACCCGGATTATCTCAGCGCCTTTGACGGGATTAAGAACGATCTGCGGCACCGCTTGCAGCACCTTGATATCAGCCACAGCACCTTTGAGCCGGAATTTTCGGACGAGGAATGTAAACACCAGGATTGCTAAAAATCCGGTTATCCCACTTTTTTCGTAGCAGCCTTTTTCGCCTTTGGTTTAGCAGGCGCAGTTTCTTCGATTTTTACAAGTTCCTCAACAGCTTCAACCGGGGCAGCCTCTTCGGCCGCAGCGCCCGGTTCATCCTCATTAAATAATGGAAGGGCCTTAAGCGCCTGGTACCATACGATCACCTTTTTCATATCCGAGGCATAAACCTTCTCCTCATCATGATCGGGCGCAACTTCCCTGAAAAATTCGCGCAGTCTTTTACCATCGGCCTTTGCATCCGGGATACTTGCGGCGCTTTTCATCCGTTCAAAAACATCGGTAAGCTTAATATCTTCCTCCAAACCAAACAGCGTGATCTCGTGCAGCGCCGCTATTTTTGCCGTTGATAAATTGGCAACCAGCTTGGTTTTATGTTCATCCAAACTCTCCAAAATATAGCCGGTCTTATTTTGCGCCAGCGCTTTCCACAATCCCGGCTTCCCGGACACGGCAACTATTCCCTGTAAATTCATCGTTTTATGTTTTTTTGTGAATGGTGAGTAGTGAGTAGGCATTTGATTAACCCACTAACTTCTCACTACTCACCATTCACTATTCACCACTCACTCTTCAATAATCTCAATCCCTAAAATTTTATCCCCCCTTTGTATTGCGTCAACTACATCAACGTTTTCAATCACTTTACCAAAAACGGTATGGTTCCTGTCTAAATGGGCAGTGTTGGTGCGATTGTGGCAGATAAAAAATTGCGAGCCACCGGTATTACGGCCGGCGTGGGCCATTGATAATACGCCGCGGTCGTGGTATTGATTTTCGCCGGTTAATTCACAATCGATTTTATAACCGGGGCCGCCTGCGCCTGTTCCTGTAGGGTCGCCGCCCTGTATCATAAAATTAGGGATAACGCGGTGAAATATCACATTGTCATAGAACCCTGATGAGGCCAGTTTTTTAAAATTAGCCACAGTATTCGGGGCGTCCTTATCATAAAATTCGACAGTCATGTCGCCCTTTTCGGTTTTGATAATTGCTTTGCTCATTGATTTTTTTTAAAAGAGAAGGCAAAGGTAGTAATTAGATTAGGTTTATAGAGTTGTAATGATTGAAAAAGTTGCAGAGGTTTGATGCGCTATTTACTTCGGAAAATTGTTAAACCATGATTCAGACAACTTAGTCAAACCAAGAAGTATATAATACCTTATTCAAATATTCGTTACATTTACATCATTTAAATTGTATAACAGTGCTATTAAGAAACACCCCCATAAAATACCTTTTACCTTTCGCCTTTCTCCTTTTACCTTTCTTCGGCAGGGCCGCTTCCATATTAATACCCATGGATGAGGAGCAAAAAGATCATCTAAAATCTTATGGCATTGCCTTCTGGACGTTGAAAAACGGCGAAGAGGTAGACTGGCTGCTTAATTACCGCGGCGGCAGTTTTATGATGAAATATGAGCAAAAAATTGAGGATGAATGTAAGATACGCGGCGTTAGCTACGAGGTTTTGCCCGACGCTAAAGTAAACCAGGTACTTACCGAAGTCAGCGACCCATCGGTAAATATGGATGTGGTGAAGTTGGAGAAAGCCCCAAAAATGGCTGTTTATTCGCCAAAAAACAAACTGCCCTGGGACGATGCAGTGACCCTCGTATTAAAATATGCCGAGATACCTTACGACGTGGTTTATGATGAAGAAGTGGTCAGGGGCGACCTGCCTAAATACGACTGGCTGCATTTGCACCACGAGGATTTTACCGGGCAATACAGCAAGTTTTACGGCGCTTTCAGGTATGCCGAATGGTATAACGATGATGTTAAGATACAGGAAGCCACCGCGCATAAGCTGGGCTTTAAAAAGGTGTCACAAATGAAGCTGGCTGTTGCCGAAAAAATACGTGATTTCTGCGCCGGCGGCGGGTTCCTTTTCGCTATGTGCTCGGGTACCGATACTTTTGATATTGCGCTTGCAGCGTCCAATACGGATATTTGCGAATCGATGTTTGACGGCGATGCAGCCGACCCGGATGCGCAATCGAAACTGGATTTTACCCAGACTTTCGCGTTCCAGAATTTTACGCTGGATATGAACCCGATGTCGCACCAGTTCAGTAATATTGATGTTACCGCCACCCGGCAGGTCGACCGCACCAGGGACTTTTTTACTTTGTTTGATTTTTCGGCCAAATGGGATGTAGTGCCCAGTATGCTTACCCAGGACCATGATAAAGTAATTAAAGGTTTTATGGGATTAACTACGGCGTTTAACGAAAAATATCTGAAACCCGGTGTAACCATAATGGGCGAAATGAAAAGCAACAACGAGGCCCGCTATGTCCACGGCGAATACGGCAAAGGCCAATGGACGTTTTACGGCGGCCACGACCCCGAAGATTACCAGCACATTGTAGGCGACCCGCCAACAGATCTGAAACTGCACCCCAACTCCCCCGGATACCGGCTTATCCTTAATAATGTACTTTTCCCGGCAGCAAGGAAGAAGAAGCAGAAGACATAGGAAGAAGTCGGAAGTCCGAAGTCGAAAGTCGAAAGTTGGATTCAACTAATCTCTGATCTCCAACCTCTAATCTCTAACCTCAATTATAAAACGCCCACGATACCCCTATCTTCAAAATACGGTCCATTTGCGGGTAACGGTTCACGGTATAAAAGCCGGGGCTAAGTAAACCCTGGTTGGCGTAATCGTACATGATGAAAAAATTGGTGTGCTGCAGGGTGGCTTTAAAAAACACGGATGCTATAGGGTATGATGAAAAGGTAACATCAGCCCCGTTATAAAATTGGCCCAGGCCCACCGCGTACGATGGCGCTACATATTCCGAATTATAACGTACGCTCATCCCTATATTCGAGTATAATACATTAAATAATAGTGTTTTGTAATACAGCCGGGCGTAGTTGTAAAACTGCGGCGTACGAAGCGTTGATTGATAATCTGTTTTTTGGTAAACTAAATAATCATCAAAATGCCACCTGCGCCAGGCAAAGCTTTTACCCAGGCTCACTTTAAGCAAATTTATGTCGGCCGTTTCCTGTTTCGGGCTGGCATCGATACCCCCCGGCTGCGCTGCAAAATATAGATAGTCGCCAATCAAAAAATACTCGGCTTTTAAATCAAACCTAAGCGGGTTATTTACATAATTGAATGATACGCTGTTGGTTTTTTGCTTGTTAAACTTATCATGAAAAATAAAGTGGTCGGATGTCCAGTCGGTATAAACCAATGGCGGGGTACTGCTTTGCGAGTACCCTTCGAATATTACCTTACCCGTTTTCTCGTTAGCCGAAAGGGTAACCTTTGCATCATATAAAAAGTCGCCTGCGTCGCGGCCCTGGGCAATTTGCTGCAGGTCGCCGTCAAGCCCTATTTTATCACTAAAACGGTAGCTCAGTTTGGCCTTGAGCGTAATATCCTGGAACGAGGCGCTTTGCACCTGCGAAGGCGCATTAATTTTATTGCCGTATTGGTTTAAAACGGTATCCCTTACGTATTGCGTGTAGCGGTAATAATCCTGCGTAAGCCCCACATCAAGCTTCATTTCGTTTTTCACAAATTTTACGGCCTTGCTCCTGAGGTAAAAGCTATACGAAAAATCATTCTGCAAGTGCGTGACCGTCAATGAGTCCCTGGCATAGTTTGATGCAAAGTAATAGTCAGGGAAAACATCGTACGTATCCGCATCGTTCTGTATAAAATTGTACTTCCGGGTATTATAATTAAGCGTGTAGGACACCCGCTGCGTAGGCAAAATATTTGTGGGGTTACCAGTCCCTTTTTTAAGACTATCGATATGGCCGATATAATAAAATTGCTTTAAATACAGCCCGCTGCTTTTCCAGTTCTCGTAAGTGCTCGGCAAACGCACTAATTCAGCCGTTTTATCAATCGAACCGGTTTTGTAAATAGAGTCGTTGAGTATAGAGCCTGTTTCGGGCGCTTTTAAATTGTTGTATATCAGGTTACCCAGCACATTGTACCTTTTGTTTTTCGACTCGTACCAGGTAAAAAAGGCGGCATTTACATCGCTTACATTTTGCAGCAATAAACCGTTATTGCTGTAAAAACCCTGTGAGCCTATAAAATTTATATTAAACCCCACATTAAGCCTGGGGTTTACATTTTGCGTGTGCAGCACTTTAAATATCTGCTCTTTAAGGCCCCCTGTTACCAGGGAAAGCTGGGTATACGGCACCCGGGCCCTGTAATAATTTATGTCCTGCGGGTTCAATAAATAAGCATCAAGGGTATGCAGGCCCGCGTCAAAGCCAATAATGTGCGATGGCTCGTACAGCAGGCTTCTTTCGTCCGTTCCGGTATTGCCCAAAAATATTTTAGGGCTGCGGGGCTGGTTTAGCGGATTATAGTTTTCGAAATTATACAACCCCGTATCCAAAGGCAATAACTGTGTGCTGTCTTTTAGCAGTTTTTCATTGGTAACCTTGATAAATTTTGAGCTAAAAACAACGGTATCTTTTTTTCTATCTATTTTTTTCCGGAGTGAATCCAATTGTTGGTCGGCGGTATAGACTTTGGCAGTTGTAGTGTCGCGTGTATTTTGCCGCTGCTGACCCGGGTAGCCGGGATTATTGTTGGGATAGTTGGGATTACCCTGCGATTGCGCCATTGCGGCTTGCCCGAACGCGCAGATCAACAATAATATAATATATTTCAACTTGTCAGGCATCAAAAACCGGCTATCAATTCTTTTAGTATCAGGGTCATTTTGGGTTCCGCTTCGTATGCAACGGCCAGTATCTCTTCAACCGAAACCGGCTTCAATATTTCAGGGAAACCTTCGTCTGTAAGTACCGATATGGCAAATACAGGCAATCCCATGTGGTTGGCCACTATTACCTCCGGCACCGTGCTCATTCCCACGGCGTCGCCCCCAATTATCCTCAAATATTTGTACTCGGCCTTTGTTTCGAGGTTTGGACCGGTTACAGCAACATAAACTCCCTTATGGCATATTATATTGTTCGCTTTGGCTATCTCCAATGCTTTATCTACGAGGTGGCGTTTATAAGGCTGGCTCATGTCCGGGAAACGGGGGCCAAGTTCTGTTTCATTCCGCCCTACAAGTGGATTATGATGTTGTAAATTGATGTGATCTTCGATCACCATCAGGTCGCCCTTCTTAAAATCGGGGTTTAATGATCCGCTGGCATTGGATACGAACAGGGTTTTTATGCCCAGCATTTTCATTACCCTTACCGGGAAAGTGATCTGCTGCATGGTATAGCCTTCGTAGTAATGCAAACGGCCCTGCATGGCAACAACCTTTACCCCGTTAAGTTTGCCAAAGATTAACTTGCCGGAATGAAACTCGAGCGTCGAGATCGGAAAATCGGGGATATTAGCATACATCAGTTGTTTTTCAACTTCAATTTCGTTCACCAGCGCCCCAAGGCCGGTGCCTAAAATAATGCCAACCTCGGGCTCAAAACCGCCAATGCGGCTTTTAATGTATTCAGTGGTATGTTGTATGCTCTCTAACATAATCAATAATTAGCTGGTCAAACCGCTTGCCTCCGCCGTTTAAAAATTCCATCCTGATGGGTACCACAAAAACAGGCAAGTGTCCATTACCCGGCAAGTCAGTTTTAAACCACGAACCTTGTAAACGCTGCACATCTTTTTCTGTTGTGATGATCATTTTTTTTTGTGACATACAGCCATTGAATTCAGCGGCAAGTTTAGTGATATTTTTTAAGGTAAAGCTGTGGTGATCGGGATAATTATGATGAACGATATGGGATGTAAAGCCTTCTAAATATTGAACCAGCGGCCTGGCATTGGCAATTCCTGTCAATAAAAAAACGGCAGTATCCTCATCAATCACTATCTCCGCAGGCCGGCCCTCTAAATCCTGCAAAGGCTGGTAGTTTATCGCGGTAAAAAACAAGTGCTGGTAAGGCAACGGTTCAATTATTTGCGCAAGTGCAGCCTGTCCGTCCCCAGTAAGTTGTACCGGGCATTTGGTTACGATGATGATCTGCGCCCGCCACCGCCCGCTGAAAGGTTCGCGCATATTGCCGGCCGGCAGCAATAAATGCGGTTCGTTTAAACGGTCATAATCAAACAATAAAATACTTAAGCCGGGCTCCACTGCGCGGTGCTGGTAGGCATCATCCATCAGGATAAGGTCATTGCCTGGCAGCAAACGCTTTACGCCCTCAACCCTTTTTTCACAAACAGCAACGGTAATATCAGGGAATTTATGTTTGAATTGTGCGGGTTCATCGCCTATTTGAGTGGCAGTAGTAGTGGCAGTAGCAGTGAGGAACCCGGTGGTTTTACGGCCGTAGCCGCGGCTTAAGGTAACAAGTTTATATTTTTCTTTTAGCAGGCGGATCAGATATTCGGTCATCGGGCTTTTGCCCGCGCCCCCGACATCGAGGTTGCCTACCGAGATAACAGGCTTGTTAAACTTGTAGCTTTTGAACAGCCCGGAATCATAGCACCAGTTGCGGATGATGACAACCAGGCCATAGATCAGCGAAAACGGGAGTAAAAGCCAGCGCAGGTATTTCATAACTGGCAGTAAAGATAGGAAAAGGGTTTAATTGGGGTTTGCCGGATTTTTTGAAAGGACTTTTAGCGACATCCTTGATCCAAATATTGATTCACAAAGACTTACGAAGTTTTTTAAACTTCGTAAGTCTCTAAGTTTAGGCAGATGTCGCACTCGTAATATACTTCGCACTAACCATCATCAATAGGGAGCGGTCGGCTTTGGCGGCTTCGAAATTCTCTTTTAATAGCAGGCTGATCTTTTCATCCTTTAATTTAACGGCCGCCATCTGCAGCACCTGGAACGAGGTCATTTCCACGCTTTCGATATTTTGCATATAAAAAAGGATCGACATATCCCTGAGCTCCGGGTCGGCGCCCTGGTGTTTAACGGCGCTAAAAGCATCCTCAATTAAGCCTGTTAAGCCTTTTTGCCTTTCTATAGCTACCCCGGCATCTAACATGCCGTATATTTTATGCATCCTGGTTATTTGCTTCTTTACCTCTTGCGTAGTCTCAATTATAGCATATTTCAAATCGCTGAAATGGGCCAGGTCGGCAATTTCGGGCAGCCGGTTTACCAGGTGCAGTTTGGCGCAGTATATGCGGTTCAGGTGCGTGATAAAAAAACTTTTTAGTTTATCGGGTCCTAAATTTATGCGTTTTTCAGTCATGTTGTCTTCGTCGGTTCAGCTTCTTATATTTACTATGCAACTAAAAATTCGTTTACTTTTGCTATCAGGTGTGCGGCCCTGAAAGGTTTGCGGACATATCCGTTTGCCCCGCATCTTCGGGTCAGTTCGGCAATGTCATCTTCGGCTGAAAATAAGAGGACAGGCAGGTTTTGTGTTTCGGGGGTGGATTTTATTTGCGCACAAATTTCAACCCCATTTTTATCCGAGCCTGCTATCCTGATATCAAGCAGCACCAGGTCCGGATTGATCTGCCCTACATTTTCCGCTTCTTTGCCGTTATCAGATAAAACAACATCATATCCTTCCTGTCTGAATATGATATCTATAATTTCTAAAATGTCGTGGTCGTCGTCTATTACAAGGATCTTTTTCGGCATACCCTCTCCTATTATTTATAAGAACAATTGTGTAATCGGGGGAAAACAAATATAACTTTTTTGTTAAGAAGGGAAAGTTTAAATAATTTTTTAAGATGTTTATATTAATGATAAACTGGGCTGCGCATGGCGAAAGGTTTTATATCAACTCAATATCAGGTATAAATTGAAAGTGTTTTCTATTCAATGTATAAAGCGGTAAATGATAATACAAGGCCGTAGCGGCAATGAGTGTATCAGCTATGCCGGGACGATGACTTAACGTAAAGGCCTAAAAAGGTCAATGAAAATATCTGTTATTTCCGTATTTATTGGAATCGCAGTGTATTTACTTAAATCCTTTTTTATTCTTTTAAAGTCATCTTTATTTTTTGCCCCAACCAAAAATTCTGCGACAGTAATGCTGCTTACGTAAAAAATATCGGATTTTATATTTTGAACTTCTTGTTTAACGGCGGGATTACCTCTGTAAAGTTCAATAAGGATATTGGTGTCGAAAATTACCATTTGGACGGCCAGGCTCTCACCCTTATTTCATCCGTTGATGGAAAATCCGGGTCGGCGCCAAAATTTTCAAACAACTCATTTACTGAAATCTTTTTACCCGGCGGGGGCACAGGGCGTGTAACATTATCAGCATCACTTAGTTCTACCACAGTCACTTCTACCTTCTTGCCAAAAAACTCTTCGGGCATTTCAATACTGTGATTTTTTTTGTCGGGAATTAAAACTTGCTTGTACATTACTATTCTCCTTTGTCGAACTATACAAATATACGAAATCCAGTAGTAATAATTCCAATGGGTAACTGAAGCTTTCATCCGGCAAATTCTGACCCGGACAAACTTCTACTTCAATATCTCCCCCACCGGCAAAAGCTTTTCATCGATTTGCCCGTTGATAACAGATACATAATAGGTATTGCTTTTATCATCAACCGCCACTGACCTTATGTACTTCTCATTTTCAAATACAATTCCCGCAAGGTCATCAATGGCATAGCCTGCTGATAATTTTCCCTTTAAAATATTCTCAAAATAAAGCGGTTTACGCAATGGCTCGCTGTGGTAATGCGGGCAGTGGCTGGTTTGAATAAAGCCCAGGCCTTTTACAATAGACAGATCTTTCGGCCTCGAATCGGTAGTGCCGCCCTGGAACCAGCACAAAGAACCGGCGCTGCCTCCTGCAAGAACTATCCCTTTGTTATAAGCTTTTCTCAATACGGTATCAATGCCCTGGGCCTTCCATATCGCCATCATGTTGAGCGTGTTGCCGCCTGCAACAACTATTGCATCCATGCTCAGCAGGTTCTCTTCAAATGTTTTCGGTTCGGTGTACGAGGCCACAAATGTCATCTGAACGTATGGCCTCATCTGTAAATCTTCACAGGCTTTATACCAGGCCAGGATGATATTTGCATTATCAGCCGAGGCGGTAGGCAAAAAACAGATCCTCGGGTTATCCTTTTTTGTTAAGGCAATTACATAACGAATAAAGGGCTTTGTGAAACCGCCGCCATAAGCAAAAATAGTGCGGGTAACTTCGGGTTTGGGGTTTACTTGTGCCATAGTTGTAAAACAAATTGAGAGCAGCAAAAAGATAGGGCTAATTTTTTTCATGGGCGGCTAATTTAGCACAATTTATTTTTTTGTGCTATTCAAATTTTATCAATAACATCCACCATGTTATCATGATAAGAAGCTGTGACGGAGCCTGCCTTAGCGGGTGCAGCATACACCCAAATATTGTAACAATACTGATTATTTTATATTAAATGAAAAATGCTTGTTAAATTGCTGATACCTAAATATCATCATTTAATTACCTTTTTAAAGATCAACGATATGAAACCTAAATTACTCCCTTTAATTTATCTTTTTCTGCTGTCCGGCTTTTACAACGCCCTTGGCCAGCAAATAACTAAGGGACTACCCAGGTTTGAGATTTCGTTCCCGGCTTCGGTAAGTGAAAAACCGCTTACGGGCCGCATGTTTTTAATAATTACCAAAACAGACAGCATAGAACCGCGACTGCAGGTCGGCCGTTATGGCACACAGTTTTTCGGTGTTGATTTCGAAAACCTAAAACCGGGGCAGAGCGTAACTATTTCTGCATCGACACTTGGCTACCCGGTAAATGCGTTTAACGATATAGCGCCGGGGAATTATTATGTACAAGCGGTTTTATGTAAATATACCGAGTTCAAAAGATCAGACGGGCATACCCTTTGGATGCACATGGATCAATGGGAAGGGCAGGATTGGCGCAGTTCGCCTGGAAATGCCTATAGCAAGGTACAAAAGGTCGGAATAAATGAAACAGATAGTTATGGCGTAGCTTTAACAGCCGATAAAGTCATTCCACCTATCGAAGTCCCCGCCGATACAAAATGGGTGAAGCATATTAAAATAAGAAGCGAATTATTAAGCAAGTTCTGGGGTCAGTCCATTTACATAGGCGCAACCATACTTTTGCCCAACGGGTACGACGAAAACCCGGGTAAGCATTATCCAACTATTTACCAGGAGAGTCACTTTTCGCTGAACGCACCATTCAGGTTTAACGACGATCCCGAAAATTCATTTTATAAAGACTGGACTTCCGATGGTTTTCCTGAATTTATTGCGGTAACCCTGCAGCACCCCACGCCATATTTCGACGACTCATACGCTGTAAATACCGTCAATAACGGGCCTTACGGCGACGCTATTCAACAGGAATTGATCCCTGAAATTGAAAAACAGTACCGTTGCATACCCGAAGGCTGGGCGCGCTTGTTAACCGGCGGCTCAACAGGCGGCTGGGAATCATTCGCCGTGCAGGTTTTTTATCCTGATTTTTACGGTGGGACCTGGTCGCTTTATCCCGACCCGCTTGATTTCAGGAACGTCGAAGGTATAAACATATATGCCGATAAAAACGCATTCTACAAAGAGCATGAATGGTATAAAGTACCAACAATAAATACCCGCGACCGCGTAACCGGGGAGGCCCGCCTTACCTCGCAGCAACGCAATACCATGGAGTTGGTCAACGGCACCAAAGGCCGCTCTGGCGGGCAGCTGGATATTTGGAGCGCCGTTTTCGGCCCGGTAGGAGATGATGGGTACTTTAAACCACTTTTTGATAAATCCACCGGGGTTATTGACCCATCAGTAGCACAATATTGGAAGGAAAACTTCGACCTCCGCTATTATCTCGAAAAAAACTGGACCACCGTCGGCCCAAAACTGGTTGGCAAACTAAACGTATTTTGCGGGCGTAATGACGACTTTTTTCTGAATTTTGGCGTGTACTATATGGAAGATTTCCTCACTAAAACCACCAATCCAAACTACGCAGGCTCGTTCACTTACGGAGAAAGGGGCGGCCACGGATGGCAGCCTTATTCCGACGGGCAGTTGATCCGGGTAATGGACGCCTATTTAAAGAAAACGCATCCTTCTTTATAGTTTGCAGTGGGCAGTTTGCAGTGGGCAGTAGAAAATAACCGCCAACTGCAAACTTAAAACTGCAAACTCCACTACTCGCTTCTCAAAGCTTTAATGGGGTTAGCAATGGCTGCTTTAATGGATTGAAAACTTACCGTTAATAATGCGATCACAATTGCAACTACTCCAGCACCGGCAAATATCCACCAGCTTATGGGTGCTTTGTATGTAAAATCCTGCAGCCATTTGGTCATGGCCCACCAGGCAATTGGCGAAGCGATAACTATGGCTAAAGCTACCAGCTTTACAAAATCCAAGGATAGCAACCGGGTGATGCTCTGCACACTTGCGCCCAATACCTTGCGGATACCGATCTCTTTGCTGCGCTGTTCGGCCATAAAGGCGGCAAGGGCAAACAAACCTAAGCACGCAATAATGATGGCAAGGATGGCAAAGCTGGTAAATATATGGCCCATGCGCTGCACATCGGCATACATATTGGCGTAACGCTCATCCATAAAAGTATAGCGGATGGGTTGTGATGGGGATAAGTTCCTCCAGATAGATGATATTTGGGCCATAGTGCTCTGCATACTGCCACCGTTTACCTTCACCGAAACGATGGATGGGCTGATCCCTTTATAAAGGCACAATGCGCCTATAGGCTGCCTCAGCGACTCATAATTAAAGTCCTTTACAACACCGATGATCCTCATCTTGTCGCCCCCGTGCGTAATGTTTTTACCGAGAGGATTTTTAAGATTCAATTTTTTGACCATCGTTTGGTTGATGATCACGCCGCCGTTATTGCCGTCGGGATTAAAATTTATCCCCTCTACCAGTTTGATGCCAAATGTTTTTAGGTAATCCTCATCTACTATCCAAAATTGAGAATCCACGCCAGTTTCAACCTTTGATTTCCCTTCATTATACAAAGTATTCCCGTTGCGCTTAGTGCCTTCAATAGGTAAATAATCGCCAATGGAAACGCTTTTTAAGGCCGATAATTTTAGCAGGTCCTGCTTCAGGTTTTTTATCCCGTTATCGCCAAGGGTATTGGCGCCTTGTAACAGCACCACCTGGTCTTTATCAAACCCAATATCCTTGTTAAGGATGTACTTCATCTGGTTATAGATCACGAAAGTACTGATGATCAAAATAATGGAAGCAGTAAACTGGAACACTACCAGTCCGTTTCTCAATACAGAGTTTTTGCTGCCGGTACTGATGGAACCCTTCAGCACGCTGGCAGGTTTAAATGATGAAAGATAAAATGCCGGGTATATCCCCGCTAACGTACCCACTACAAATGCCGCAGCAAGGATTATCGGTATAAACAAAGGCTCCTGCCACGGCATAGTTAATGATTTTGACGCCAGTGTGTTAAAATATGGCAGCAACAGCCACGTGAGCAGTATCCCAACGACAAAAGAAATAACGCTGTAAAGCATGGATTCGGCCAAAAACTGGTTAATAAGGCTATACCGGGTTGACCCAACTACCTTCCTGAGTCCCACCTCTTTGGCACGGTTTGCCGATTTGGCGGTAGACAGATTGATAAAATTAATACAGGCAATAGTTAAAATAAATAAGGCCACCGCCCCAAACAGCCAGATAAAGCGGATGTCTCCATGCTTAAACTCATCCTGTATATCGTAAGAGTATAAATGAATATCGCTGATGGGCTGCAGTTTATATGATAATTTCTTTACTACTGTTGCGGCATCCTTATAACTTATGCTAACCAGGGCCGGTAAAATATAATGATTGATTAAATCCGCACTTATCTTCTTCTCGAGTTGGGCAGGATTTGTACCCTTACGAAGCAAAACATATTCAGGATAATTGCTGGCATTCCAGTTGTTTTGTTCGCCTTTGTAAAATTCAACACCATTCAGTGTCAATAAAAAATCATACCGGAAGTCGGAAGTTTTTGGCGGATTTTCCATAACACCGCCAATTTTATATGGTTTGGTTTGATCGTTGTTCAGGAACATTACCTTACCAACCGGGTTTTGATTGGGGAAATACTTATCTGCCTTGCGCTTTGATATCACCATGGTATTTGGCTCAAGAAGCGCTTTTGTCCTGTCGCCGTAAACCATTGGCATTTTTAAAATATTCAGCAGATTCGCATCGGCATAGGTAAAGCCTTCTTCGTGGGTATTTTCTAACTGGTCGGCACGCCTTAGCTCGTTGCTTCCCGCACCGGGGAAAAGCGAGTTGGACATCAAACGGGCCGAGAGTTCTATCTCGGGGAAATCGGACTTCAATGCCTTTGAAATGGGCGCCGGGTAATCATCCCCCTTTTCAACTTTTCCATCGTGGGTATAATACTCAACCAGCCTGTAAATGCGGCTGGTATCCGGGTACGATTGATCGTAACTCAACTCGTCTTTAATATACAAGCCTATTAATAAACAGGCGGCAATGCTCAATGCAAAGCCACCGATCTTGATGGCCGAATACATTTTTTGTTTCTGCAATTGCCTGATGGCGATTTTTAAATAGTTCTTTATCATGGTGTATTAATTATTGAATTAGTGAGTTAGTGAATTAGTGATTATTAACTTTTTACTGCTACTGCAAACTGCTACTGCCCATTTTCCTTACTCGCTCCTTAAACTTTCAACAGGGTTTGTCAGCGCTGCTTTAATTGCCTGGAAACTTACGGTTAATAATGCAATAACCGCAGTTGCAGCCCCTGCTAAAGCAAATATCCACCAGCTAACGTCAGTTGGATAGGCAAAACTTTGGAGCCATTGGTTCATGGCCCACCATGCCAGCGGGAAGGCAATGACGGCTGCAATAATTACCAGTTTTAAAAAATCTTTCGACAGCATGGAAACGACACTTTGAACAGAAGCGCCCAGTACTTTACGGATACCGATCTCTTTTGTGCGCCGTTCAGCAGTGTACATAGCAAGGCCAAGCAAGCCTAAACACGCTACGGCAAGCGAAAGGAAAGTAAATACACTGAAAACCTTGCCCACCGTTTGATCAGTTTGATACAATGCGTCAAATTCCTGGTCAAGGAAACTGAATTCAAACGGGTTATCGGGCATAAATCCCTTCCATTTATTTTGAATATGGTTGATGGCTTTATTATAATCGCCTGGTTTAATTCTTACAGCAACATAAGAAGTACCGATATCGTAAGTTTTAGATGTTTTATAAAACAATGCAAACGGGATCATCGGGTTGTGCAGGGATTGTGCGTTAAAATCTTTAACAACACCTATTACCTTAAACTTTACATCGTTGCCGCCGGGATAAGTAAGGGTTTTACCGATCGGGTCCTTCCAGCCCAACTGCGATACCGCATTTTCATTAAGGATGACCGATGCTGAATCTTTAAAATCCTTTGAGAAATTTCTGCCTGCAACCATTTTAAATTTTAGCGTCGGCACGTATGCTTCATCCACAATAAAAGATGAGAGGCTGATATTCTTGTCGGCGCTGCTTACATTTTCCCCAGTCGTTTCAGGTACATAATAATCGGTAAATAAGTTTTTGGTTGGCATGCTGGTGGATATGCTGACGCCAGCTACTTCGGGCAGCCGCAGCAGTTCCTGCCTGAAGGTTTCTTCGTTATTGCCTAACCTGTCCGCATCGGCGATCATCAAAACATTTTCTTTATTAAACCCAAGGTCTTTTGATTGGTTATAAAGCAGTTGTTTATAAACGATCATAGTGCAAATGATCAGTACCGTAGATATGGTGAACTGGAAGACAACAAGCGCGTTCCGTGTAAAAAAGCCGCCGCCTGAATTTTTAAAGTCGCCGCCGCCCCGTAAAATTGATGCAGGTTTAAACGAGGTAAGAAAAAACGCGGGGTAACTGCCTGCAAGCAGGGCGGTTGCCATTACCAGCAAAAGCAGGCCGGCCAATGAATAAAAACTAAAAAAAGCGGGGAGGCTTATTGATTTTGCAGCTAACTGGTTAAACGCCGGCAGGCACACTAAAACAAGTATAATAGCTATAAATGCAGCAATCAATGTGTACACCAAAGCCTCCGCCATAAACTGGGCGATCAACTGATTACGTACTGAACCTAATACCTTACGGATACCTACCTCTTTTGCCCTTTTTGCCGACTGCGCAGTGGCCAGGTTCATGAAATTTACACAAGCCAGCAGGATAATAAACAAGCCGATGGCCCCAAAAATGTAAACATATTTAATGTCGCTCTGGATGATAAACATGGTGCCAATATTGGCCGAATACAGGTGAACATCGGTCAAACGCTGCAGCTCAAGATCATATTTGCCGCCTTTTTTTATAAATGCGTCAAATGGCTGACCGATGCGTTTAAAAGCGGTTGCTGCCTGCACCCTTATCATGGCCGGGAACTTGGCCTCGATTTTCTTTATTGCAGCGTCATCCGTTGAAATATTATCCCGGAGTTTTACGTAAGTACCCATTTGCAGCCAAACCCAGCTCCAGTTAAAGCGTTTTACCGGCGGCATTCCTAAATTTGATTGCAATACATCAAACTGCAACGAGGATTGTGCCGGCAAATCCTTCATTACCGCTGTTACGGTAAAGGGCTTCATGTACATATCAAAAACGAGGTTTTTACCGATTGGGGAAGTATTGCCAAAATATTTTCTTGCTGCCCGTTCTGTTAAAACCACCGAGTTCGGCCCGTTTAAACAGGTAGCACGGTCGCCGGCTAATAAGGGATAGCTGAACACCTGCAAAAAATTGGAGTCAACAGAAAGCAGGCTTTTCTCTGTCAAGGAACCTTTTTGGCCATTGCGTACAAAATGAATGATCTGATCGCCGGGTAGGTATATCCGTGTATAACTTTCTACCTCGGGGATATTATTAACCAGCGCGGCCCCAACCGGGGGCGGCGTTTGGCCGGCCGTAAACTCGGAATTGGACATCAATTCATGGGTGTTAACCCTGAATATCCGGTCGGCGTTTTTAAAAAACTTGTCATAGCTTAGCTCATCACTAATATACAGGCTGATAAATATAACACAGGCCAGGCCTATGGCCAAGCCGCCAATGTTAATAATACTGCTAACCTTGTTTCGTACAAGGTTGCGCCAGGCAATTTTTAAATAATTTCTTTTCATAGTTGGTTCATTTGTTCACTGGTTCATTAGCAACGGCTTACCGCCAACTGCTACTCTGATCGAAGGCTCTTTACCGGGTTGGCTACAGCCGCTTTTATCGATTGAAAGCTTACCGTTATTACCGTAATAATTATCGCTGCCAGGGCCGATATTAAAAATACACCGGGGCCTATTGTTATGTGGTAATCATACTTTTGCAGCCATTTTTGCAAAAAATACAGTGCCAAAGGCGATGCTATTATACAACTTAGCATTACCAGCAATATGAAATCTTTTGACAGCAGCACCCACACCTGGCTTATGCTTGCGCCCAGCACTTTGCGTATACCGATCTCTTTAGTGCGCTGCTCGGCTACAAAGGCAGCCAATCCAAACAGGCCGAGACACGAAATAAATATAGCCAGACCGGCAAAAATACCGGCCAGCTTGCCCACAAGCACTTCTTCGCTAAACTTGCGGTTATAGACCGCATCAACAAAACGGTAATCGTAAGGGTAGGCCGGGTTATATCTGCTAAAAATGGAAGTAAGCTTTTCAACTGCCTGGTGTGTATTTACATTTGGCGATAGTCTGTATAATAAGTTACCATTGGGGCTCTCACCGCTAAAGTTAAACATGGTTGGATCAGCTGCGCTGTACGGCGAGTTCATCAGGGCATCTTTTGCTACACCAATTACCCGGTATTTTTGCTTGTTCCAGGTAATAATTTGGTTTACCGGATCTGTGAGGCGCAGCCTTTTGATGGCTGCTTCGTTAAATACTATGTCGGCCGTATCAGCTTTCGAGCCGGTTACAAAATCCCTGCCCGAAATTATTTGCATACCTAAGGTCTTAAAATAGTCGCCTGATACCTGGATGCTGCCCATTTCCACAGTTTCTCCGGGGCGTTTGCCCGGAAACTTATCGATGTCCGTATGCGAGTCAACGCCGGTTGCCGGGCTTGATGCAGTGGAGACTGAGGTTACTGCACCGCTTTGCAGCAAGTCATTTTTTAGCGCAAGATAGTTGCGGCCAAGGTCGTTGTTCATATCAGTGCTCATCAACCGGCTGACCTGGTACCCTGTCGGCCTGTTTTTAGCATATTGAATTTGCCTGTAAATAATAACTGTACTGATGATAAGTGCTATGGAACAGCTAAACTGGGTTACCACCAATACCTGGCGCGACAACGATGCCGATTTACCAACCTTTATCGCGCCTTTTAATACCCTTACGGGATTAAATGACGACAAGTAAAATGCCGGCCTGCTGCCCGCCAATAAGGCTGTAAACAGCACGCAAACCACCATAACTATCCAGAACGACAGATTTTTAAAAGGAATGGAGATCAATGTACCTGTAAGTGCATTAAACGCCGGCAACGCCAATTGAACGAGTATCAAAGAGAACAGGAATGAAATAAAAGTTACTACCGCCGACTCGATCAAAAACTGGAAGATCAAATCCTTGCGCTGTGAGCCGATGGCTTTGCGGACACCCACTTCTCTTGCCCGCTTTTCGGAACGGGCGGTACTTAGGTTAATAAAGTTGATACAGGCTATCAGCAGCACAAGCACGCCGATGAGCGTAAAAATGCGCACATAATCTATAAACCCCGCTGTAGCCTTTCCATTTTTAAAGTCGCTGTAAAGGTGCCATTTAAGCAGGGGATGTAAAATTACATTCGAGTTCATAGCGTTCAGGTTATTGGTTTCGCCTTTTTCAATGTCTTTTATTTTTGCTGACACGGCCGCGAAAGAGGCGCCCGGCTTTAACTCGGCATAAAGCGCATAGCCATTATTACCGAAGCTGCCAGTACGCTGCTGCTTTACATAACTTTGGGTAGCGTCCAGGTAGCTGAAAGGGATAACATATTTAAACCCGAAGCTTGAATTGGCGGGTAAATCTTTTATAACCCCTGTAACCTTTAAATTATCATGATTATCAACCCTTACCAGTTTATTAATTACATCCGTGCTGCCAAACAATGCTTTGGCTGTTGATTCGGTGAGCACGATGGAAAAAGGATCTTTCAAAGCAGCATTGGCATTCCCATGAATAAACGGGTAACGGAACATTTTTAAGAAATCGCCTGCAGCTTGTATCCCATTGAGATAAAACTTTTTATTTCCTGCCATAAGGCCGTGGCTACCTTCGCCGTCCGTTTCGGCAACATGGGCCATCTCGGGTATGTTATTGCGGAGCGCTTCGGCCAGTCTTAACGATGTTGAACTAAATGTAAGCGTATCGCCATTGCTGTTAAAATTGCGCATTACCTGGTATAGCCGGTCGTTACCCGGTAAAAATTTATCATAGCTGTACTGGTAATTTACCCACAAGCCGATTATTAAGGCTACGGCCATCCCCGCCGCCAGGCCCGAAATATTAAGCAAGCTATACACCTTGTTATTTAACAGGTTACGCCAGGCGATTTTTAAATAGTTCTTTATCATGGGTATTTAATTATTGAATTAGTGAATTACTGAATTATTGATTTATTGAGTTTAACTGCCACTAAAAACTGCTACTGCCCACTGATAACTTCCCTTATTCTGCCCTCAAACTCTTCACCGGGTTAGCCAGAGCCGCCTTTATGCTCTGGTAACTGATCGTAAGCGCCGCAAGCAAAAAGGCTACAACCATCGGGATTATAAAATACCATACGTCAAAATGAATGCGGAATTTGTAATTCTGCAGCCATTGATAACTGCCCCAGTAGGCCAATGGCAAAGCAATTACGCCAGCGATAATAATGAGGCCAATGAAATCTTTTGCGATGAGCAGCAATATATTACTTACCGAAGCGCCCAATACCTTGCGGATGCCGATTTCCTTGATCCTTTGGGTTACCGTGATAAGTGTTAATCCAAATAAACCCATACAGGCAACAAAAACGGCAAAACCCGAAAATAGCGTAAAAACCTGGCCGAAATGCTGTTCGGCTTTATATTGCTGATTGAAAAAATCATCCAAAAAGAAATATTCAAAAGCGGATTCGGGGAAAACGCTTTTGTAAGTTTTTTCAACCTGGGCTATGGTTTGGGATATATTATTGCTGCTTAGCTTTAGCTCGTAATCAGCTGCGCTGTTGGCGTCGCTTAAGCGAAAAACGATGGGTGTAAAATCATCTTTTAATGAAAGCTGGTGAAAGTTTTGGATCACGCCCACAATTTCATTTTGATACAGCCTGCCCCTGCCATTACGGGTTTCCACCAATTTGCCGATTGCATCCTGCGCGTTCTTAAAACCTAAAGATGTCACAGCTGCTTCATTAAGCATCATGGGTGCGTTTTTCGCGGCCCAGGGATTTGCCGAAAAATTATTGCCGGCGACAATTTTTATCTTAAACTGATCAATAAAATTGCCCCCGATCTCGAAAGTCGAAAGCCGCAGGTTTTTTTCATCCGGCGACTGCGCATGGCTGGTGTATGCCATAATGTAATCGATAATTTGTCCCGGTATGCTGGATGAAAGGCTTATGCCCTGCACCTGCGGGTTTCGGGCTGCTTCTGTTCTAAAAACACTATCTTTCACCTGGTACTTCGCATTATCGGCATCGGTTGCCCTCACATTCTGCGGGAAGACGACAACGAGGGTTTGCTTCATATCCATCCCTTTGTTTTCGTTTTTCATATAATTTACCTGGCGGTAAACTACCAGTGTCCCGATCATAAACGCTATGGTAGCAGCAAACTGGAAGACAACGAGGGATTTCCGCAGTGTAATGCTTTGGGCCGAATTCATAAATTTCCCTTTTAACACCTGCACAGGCTTATAAGCCGAAAGCACCAGGGCCGGGTATATCGCCGATAACACAACGCCCAATGCCAAAACTGCGGTAAATGCCAGTAAAAATGGAATATCTTTCCATAAGGTGAAGCTGATCTCAACCCCGCAAAGCTTGCTGAACCAAGGCATGATAAGTAACACCACAAATATGGCGGCTGCAAGGCTAACCAAATTAAGCAGCAATGATTCGAAAAAGAACTGGTTAATTAACTGCAGGCGCTGCGAGCCTAATACCTTACGGATGCCAACCTCCTTTGCCCGTTCTATCACTTTGGCGGTAGAAAGGTTAAGGTAATTGACATAAGCTATTATTAAAATAAGCGCTGCAATTACACCCAGGTACCAAACCATATTACCGTTTCCGCCGGGGCTTATTTCATCGGTTAAATTTGAATACAGGTGTATATCCCGGAGCGGCTGCAGCGTAAGCGATATATTCGTTAAATTGGTCTTCCCCTGTGTAGGGCTATTGTTGTTTGTTTTGCTGACCTCGCTGATGCTGCTTTTTAAAAATGCGGCTAATTTTGCCTCAAATGTTTTTTGGCTTGTTCCCGGCGACAATAAAACGTAGGTATAACTATCGGGATAGCTCCAGTTGCCCGGGTTTGGGCCGCTTGAATACACGAAATCAAATTGCAGCTGCGAGTTTGCCGGCACATCCTTAAAAACGCCCGTCACCGTTGCGGTTATGTTTATGCCCGAATTCTGATCTTGTAAATTAATGACCTTGCCCATCGCATCCTGGGCAGGGAAATATTTGCGGGCGATTGCCTCCGTTATTACAACCGAGTTTGTGGCATTTAAAGCACCCACGCCCCCCTGCAGCAGGGGAAAGGAAAAAAGCCTCAAAAATGAGGCGTCGGCCAGGTAAATGCTTTTTTCGTTAAAAGCCTTTAATGTCCCGTCCGCTTGCCGCGCGGCAGTTAACCCTTCCATTTTTACTATCCGCGTCATTTCCTGCACTTCCGGAAACTGCGATTTGAGCGCCGGGCCAACTGCGGAATAAGTTCTCGGTAAATTCTCGATCAAATTTCCCTGGCTATAATTCTGGTGCTTAATGCGGTAAATGTTATTGGCATTTTTATGAAAATTGTCATAGCTCATTTCAAAGCTGATGTACTGAACGATCAGCAGGCACGCCGCCATCCCAATTGCCAAACCAAGAATATTGATAAGGGAGAAAAGTTTTTGGCGAACTAAAACCCGCCAGGCGATCTTTAAATAATTTTGTATCATGGGTAATGAATTATTGATTTAGTGAATTATTGAATTATTGATTTTTAACTGCTCCAAAGGAGTCCTCGGGACAAACTGCTCACTGCAAACTGCCTACTCTGTTTTAAGACTCTTCACCGGGTTCGTCAATGCTGCTTTTATGGCTTGAAAGCTGACAGTAGCAAGCGCTATCAATATGGATAACACCCCCGATAATGCAAATACCCACCAATCAATACTGGCGCGGTAGGCGTAATTTTGCAGCCATTTAGCCGTGGCGAACCACGCAAACGGTGTCGCAATAAATAAAGCGATCAATACCAGGACCAAAAATTCTTTCGATAATAAGGCAAATAACGAGCCCACACTTGCGCCAAGCACTTTGCGGATACCGATTTCTTTAACACGCTGTTCGGCGGTGAACGTAGCCAGGCCCAGCAGCCCTAAACAGGAAATAAAAATAGCCAGGAAAGCAAAGGCGTTAGACAGTTTACCAACCACCTGCTCATTTCTATACAATTTTTGGTACTCCTGGTCCGAAAAGACATAGGAGAAGGTGAAATTTGGATTTAACTCCGTGCAAAGCTTTTCGATGCCGGCCAATGCCTGTTTTGTTTGGCCGGGGCGGGTACGCACTAAAATACTTCCATAAATTTCAGTCTCATTTAACCTGATGATAAGCGGCCTGATAGGGTCACGCAGGGAACTGAAATGGAAATCTTTCAACACGCCAATTATCTTCCCCTTTTTACCCCATAAAGTTAAAGGTTTCCCAACGGGATCAGTATAACCGATCCTTTTTAGTGCGGCTTCATTAATAATATAACCAAGTGAATCGGTGGCGAAATTCCGTGAGTAATCACGGCCTTCCAGCAATTTTAGTTTAAGGGTGCGTACAAAATCATAACCGACTGCGACCGGGGTAAATTGGATATTAAGACCAGGCGCCTTGCCATCCCACTTAACCCCTCCTGTACTGCTATTCATATCAGTAGGGTTGCCATCTGACATCCTTGTAACCAATTGTATCCCGGGCGTTTTTAATGCCTCATCTTTAAACACTTCATATTTAGCCCCCAGGTCGCCCTCTAAAGGAACATAAACCAGGTTTTCCCTATCGTACCCTAAATTTTTTGTTTGTATATAATTAACCTGCCTCGAAACAACAATTGTACCTACAATAAGTACTACCGACAGTACAAATTGAAATACCACCAGCCCCTTACGGAACCATGCAACGCCTGTACTAAGTTTTACAGCTCCCTTTAATACCTTAACCGGGTTAAACGAGGATAAAAACAAAGCAGGATAACTCCCCGAAAGCACACCGGTGATGAATGTCAGCCCAAACAGGCTAAACCAGAACGGCGCCTGGTTAAATGGAAGTGAAATTTGCTTTTGGGTAACCGAATTAAAAACTGGCAGTAATAACGTTACCATTATAAGGGCTATTGCCGCCGCGATGAAAGTGATCAAAACGGCCTCGCCAATAAATTGCCTGATCAAAACCGATCGTACGGCCCCAACAACTTTGCGGATGCCTATCTCCCTTGCCCGTTTAACCGAACGCGCTGTAGTTAAATTCATGAAATTTATACAGGCGATCAGCAGGATAAAAACAGCCACAATGCTAAACAGGCGAACATACTCGATACGGCCGCCATCAATTTTTCCATTTTTAAAATTGGAATGCAGGTAAACGTCGCCAAATTTTTGAAGGCCCAATTGTTCAAAAAAATTATCGGCCTTTTGCGTCTTATTATAGGCATCCAAAAAATGGGTTATCTTTTTTTCAACCAATGCTGCATTGGCATCTGAGCGCAGCATGATATAGGTTGATGGCGAGTTGTTTCCCCATTCTTTTGCCCATGGGTTTTCTTTCAAAAAGTTGTCCCAATTGACAAGGTAATCGAATTTTTCGGAAGTATTTTCAGGCAGGTTTTCAAAAACTGCTGTTATGGTAAAATCTTTTTTGTTTCCGTATAGTATCGTCCTGCCAATGGCTGCCTGTGGGCTTCCAAAGAAATCCTCGGCCATTTTTCTTGATATCGCGATGCTTGCCGGGGTATTCAACGCAGTTTTCGGATTACCTTCCAGCAAGCGATAGCTAAACATTTTAAAAAAGTCCGAATCGGCAGCTGAGCCTTCGATCTTCAGTATTTTATTACCAACCCTAAACGTATTATAATCATTGTTATTAAAGGCAAAGCTTGTGGCGTACGCTATTTCAGGCACCACCTTTTTCATCTCACTGGCCAGCATTCCGGGCGTATAATAAACCCCCTCGACCTTGTGATCGTAATATTGCCGCTCATAAACCTGGTATAAACGGAGCCCGTTGGCGTGAAACGAGTCGACACTCAACTCATCCTGCACCCATAATAAAATAAGTATGCTGCAGGTCATACCAAGGGCAAGGCCAAAAATGTTAATGGCGGAAAAGCCCTTGTTTTTCCACAAATTTCGCCACGCGATCTTTAAATAGTTTTTTATCATGGCTGTTTAATTATTGAATTATCGAATTAGTGAATTATTGATTTTTAATTGCAAACCCCTAATTATTTTTAACTGCCAACTGCTCACTGCTCCCGATAGCTATCGGGACTACCTACTCTGTTTTAAGACTCTTCACCGGGTTCATTAGCGCCGCTTTTATAGCCTGCGAGCTAACTGTAATCAATGCTATCAGCACCGCCAATACGCCGGCTAGTGCAAACATCCACCAGCTTAATGGTATCCGATAGGCGAATGCCTGCAGCCATTTGCTCATACCATACCAGGCAATGGGTGTTGCTATGATAAAGGAGACGCCCACCAGCATTAAGAAATCCTTTGACAGTAACCCCACCAATCCGCTTACGCTCGCGCCAAGCACTTTGCGTATGCCAATCTCTTTGTGCCTTTGTTCGGCGCTGAACGCGGCGAGGCCAAATAACCCGAGACAGGAAATAAGTATAGCAATTAAAGTAAATGAATTGATGATCTGCGAGAGCGTAGTTTCGGTTTCGTATTGTTTTTGCACCTCATCATCAAGGAAGGTATACTGGAACGGAACGGATGGCAAATTCTTTACCCATACGGCATTAATGCTGCTTAGCAATTGTTTATAGTCTCTGCTGTTTACAGATACGACCATACTCGAAAAACGGTTAGGGTCATTGCTGTAAATCAGCATAAAAGGCTTTACGCCGTCATGCAGCGAATTATAATTAAAATCTTTCATTACCCCCACAACCGTAACAAAGAATGTGGGGTCCGGGTCGTAATGGGTGTAGAGCCTTGTGCCGGGCGCAGTTTGGGGGTTTAGGTTCAGTCTTTTTGCAAGTGTTTCATTGATCAGCACTTTCATCGAATCTCCGATCATAAAATCCCGGCCGCTTATCATCTTAATACCATTTGTTTTTACGAAATATTGGTCGGAGGCAATGTTTTGTGCATCGATGGCGGTAGGCATATTGCCGCCCGGAGGATAAACACCATGGTCACGCAGTACAAACTGGCTCAGGTAATTATCTGCGCTGGTAACATATTTAACCCCTGCCAGTTGCCTTAAATCTTTTGCCAGGGCGGCCATTTTGCCTTGTGCATCACCGGTGTAAAAGTTAAACACCAATTTCTGGCTCTTATCAAAACCCAGGTCTTTTGACTTGATATAATTCAGCTGACTGTAAATAATGATAATACCGGTTATCATCACAATAGACAACACAAACTGGAAAACCACCAGCGACTTGCGTATACCTGTTGCCGAAATACGGCTGGTAAAATTACCCTTAATTACCTTTATGGCCTCAAAGTTCGAAAGGTAAAACGCCGGGTAGCTGCCCGCCAGTAAACCGGTTATCAAAATTAGCCCGCCAAGCATCAGCCAAAGGCGATAATCGGCGAAAAAAGTTAAGTGGATATCGGCGCGGGTAATATCATTAAGATACGGCAGGAAGAAATAAAGCAGCGGCAAAGCTATGATCACGCCTATAAATGCCAACAGGAACGACTCGCCCAAAAACTGTTTTACCAGGTCGTACTTCCCGGCGCCGATCACTTTGCGCACACCAACCTCTTTTGCCCGTGTTGATGCCCGCGCAGTGGAAAGATTCATGAAATTGATGCAGGCAATCACCTGTATCAATATGGCGATCAATACCAATATCAGCAGGAAAGAAGGGTTTGCGGTTTTGGTGGGCTCTATTTCGTATCCCGCCGAGGTATGGATGGCAGTGACATGCTGCAAATGCAATTGTTTTTGCATGCCGAGGGTCTTCAGCCTGTCGCCGGCATATTTATTTAAGAATGCCGGCAGTTTCTTTTCAAGTGCAACGGGGTCGGCGCCGGGGCGAAGCTTAACATACGCGAACAGGAAATTATTGCCAGCCCATTCAGTGATGCCGGCGATAGCTTTTCCTGTTGGCCCGCTTTTCATACTGATGAACATGTTGCCTTCGAGGTGCGATTTGCCGAGGCTTTCGTCAACCACCCCGGTAATCTTAAAGTCGTGTTTACCGTAGGCATCGTCGATATTTACCATTTTGCCAACGGCATTTCCCCGCCCGAAAAGCTTTTCGGCAGTTGATTTGAGCAACACTACATCATAAGGGTCATCCAGGGCATGCGCTGCTCGCCCTTCAACAAAATTATAGGTGAAAACATTAAAAAAAGTGGAGTCGACGTACAAGGCGCCGGTTTCATAAAACGATTGCTCCTTATAACGCAGCAAGTGCTCTTTGGCGCCCAAAATGTCTGTTTTCACCACCCGCGTATAGTTTTGCACCTCGGGGAAGTCCCTCGCCATGGCCGGTGCAATTGGCGGCGAGGAAGCACCGCTATGATGTTTATCGCCGGTTAACACAAGGTCGGTGGTTATACGATAAATATCCATAGCATCCTTGTGATGCTTATCATAACTGTATTGCTGCTGCACATACAGCAAAATGTACAAGCAGCACAATGTGCCTGCAGCCAAACCAAAAATATTGATGAGGCTGAACGTTTTGTTTTTCAGCAAAAAACGAAGGGCGGTTTTGAGATAACTTTTTATCATGGTGGGTTAGTCATTGGTCATTAGTCATTAATCACCGGTTTTGATGAAAATGTTTTCAGACCTGTCCGAAAAGTTTAATTATTTCCTTTAGGGATGTCCCAAGAAAATGCCAAATAAATAATCTGCTTATTATCAATTACTTAAATTGATTTTAATTGCGATAGTTGTCCGGTTTTGATACAATGGATGTCCGGTTATGAAGTTTCCTATTGCTTTTATACCTTAGATAACTCAAACCAATTATTATGAAGTACAAATTGTTAATCTTCGTATTATTTATTTCAACCGCAAGCTTTGCCCAAACCGATACAAAACTCATGGACAAACTACAGGATGCCACAAAAGGGTTTAATGGCCAGGTAGGCATTTATGTACAAAACCTTAAAACCGGTAAAACCGCTGCTATAAATGCTGATACCCTTTTCCCGACCGCGAGTATGATAAAAGTGAGCATTCAGTGCGGGCTGATGGATAAAATTGAAAAAGGCGAAATGCAATACAACCAAAAACTGGTTTACCGCGACTCGTTACTATACAAAGGCGAGGATATTTTAGGTTCGTTTAAAGATAAGGATACTATCGAGGTAAGCAAAGTAGCCCTGCTGATGATCACGATGAGCGACAATACGGCAAGCGTATGGCTGCAAAAACTTATTGGTACCGATTACATCAACAACTGGCTGGAAACAAATGGATTTAAGGTGATGCGGAATAACTCACGGGCAACCGGGCGCGACGCCATGCATGAAAGATACGGCTGGGGTGTAACCACGCCTTATGAAATGTGCCGCCTGTTTACTATGATCAATGAAGGGAAGGCCGTTAGCCCGGCAGCCAGCGAAAGAATGGTGCGCAATATGGGAAGGATATTTTGGGATAATTATGCCTTGTCGCAAATACCGCCTTATGTACATACCATCTCCAAACAAGGCGCCTTAAACGAATCGAAATCTGAAACGGTACTCGTAAATGCACCGCATGGCGACTATGTTTTTTCCATCATCACCAATCATAATAAAGACCAGCGCTGGGTACAGGATAATGAAGCCGATGTACTGATCCGTAAAGTATCCGCCCTGCTATGGCATTATTTTGAACCAAAAAGCGATTGGAAACCTGCCGATGGGATGGATAAGTTTATGAAGGATGAGTAGTAGTGATTAGAGGTTAGTGATCAGAGATTAGTTTTGAAGTCCGGAAGATAAAAACTTAATCCAAAGTCAAAAAAGTCTCCCCTACCGGGGGATATCTGGGGGGCAAACTCTGAACGAATGAAACAAATAAATTATGAAACATAAAATTCGTCTGACCATTTTTAGTACTCTGCTGCTATTAACAACCCACCTCTTTGCCCAACCCACTCCCGAAGGCACATACTTCACCTCGTTCGATAGCACAAAAATTTATTACGAAGTCAAAGGCGATGGCTACCCCGTCATATTGATCCACGGTTTTTCAGGTACCAGCCAGGGTTGGAAAAGCGGCGCCGTTTATGGTGACCTGCTTAAAGCGGGTTATATGGTAATCATACTTGACCAGCGCGGCAACGGAAGGTCAGACTAACCGCATACGAATGCGGCCTATGCAAATGATGCCGAAGCAAAGGATATTATAAATCTTATGAGCAGCTTAAATATAAAGCAATATGATGCCGTTGGTTACTCGCGTGGCTCTATCATTGCTTCAAGGCTTTTGGTGCTTGATAACCGGCTGCATAAAGCGGTTATGGGCGGCATGGGCGATGCTTATACTAATCCTGAATGGCCGCGCCGCGTACATGCCTACCGCGCCCTGATGGGCGATACCACCCTGCACGATGTGGATGATATGATGAAATATATCCATAGCCAGCATTTCGATAACCTGGCGCTCGCTTTGCAGCAAAAATACCAACCCTCAACGAGTGTGAAGGAATTGGCCGCTGTGAAAATTCCCGTTTTAATTATCCGCGGAACTGAAGATAAAGAGAACGGATCAGAAACCGGCCTTCATCAATTGATCCCTAACTCGGACCTTGTTTATGTTCCCGGCAATCACAATACAGCTATCAGGACGCCTGAATTTTCGGCGGCAGTGATTAAGTTTTTAAGCAATTAAATTTCTATAAGATAAAATTGAGCTGGGATATTTCACCCATCTTCAAACAAAAAGCTATTATTTTCTTTTAATAGATAATGGCTAAAATTTTAGTACTGCTGCTTTTTTGTTTACTGCCCTGCCTGGTGATGGCGCAAACCCCTGTAGATACAACTAATAATGTTGATATTGACACAACCGGACAAAAAGATCTGATAGATATTGCAAGATCAATTGTTAAGGACAAACCCCGGAAATTGTCGCAGGAAAGAAAACAGGTATATTTTTCCTTTTTACCCATTTCCACTGCCGTACCCGGCGGTAGCTATGCATTAGTTACCTCTACGACCGCCGGTTTTTACCTTGGCGAAAGAAAAACCACTTATCTTTCCAGCATTACCTTTGCGCCATATTTTAACTTAAAAGGCCGATATGGCTTGCCTATCCATTCAAGCGTCTGGATGAGGGATAACACCTTCAATATACAGGGCGATACCCGTTTTTTAGTGTACCCGCAGTACACCTGGGGTTTAGGCGGCGGCCAACCCGAGGCCGACAAAATTTTGGTTAATTACAGTTATATCCGTTTCTACCAAAGTGCGCTTAAAAGGGTGACCCCCTTTTTTTATGCCGGTATAGGCTACGATCTCGATTATTACGTGAATATCAATACCAATGGTAGTCCGGTTGGCTTGAGCGATTTCACAGGCTACCAGTATGGTACCGCGCCGGGCTCAAATTCGTTTTCTTCGGGGCTTACTTTCAATTTGCTGTATGATACACGTCAAAACTCTATAAACCCAATTCCCGGCGTATTTGCCAACCTGATCTACAGGCACGATGCGGAGTTTATTGGCAGCGATAACAATGCTCAATCCGTGTACATTGATCTCCGCAAATATATCTCCCTTGCCTTCGCCGGCCCTAAAAATCAGCTTGCGTTTTGGGCCTATTACTGGACAACCATCTCAACCGGCACGCCATATCTTAATTTGCCAAGTATAGGGAACGACCCGTACCAGCGTTCGGGCCGCGGGATAGAGCAAAACCGGTACCGGGGCCAAAGTTTGCTCTATTTTGAAACCGAGTACCGGCGGGATATTACTGAAAACGGTTTGCTTGGGTTTGTACTTTTTGCTAATGTAAATGCAGCAACTCAGGCTGACACCCGGCAGTTCGCTTATCTGAACCCGGCAGGCGGCGCCGGGCTACGGGTAAAGTTCAACAAAAAATCTAACACCAATATTTGTATTGACTATGGGCTTAGTAAAGACTATTCAAACGTAACATTTGGTCTCGGCGAGACTTTTTAGATATTATTTTTGAGGCGATACCTATTAGAAATCCCGCCATGCTTATTAACAATAAGTATAAATTTAACTAACAATTTAATAATATTTTCATTTTAGTTATTAAATCAATTTAAATATATTTGTATGATGCTTTGAAGGGACCGCATACGATAATAATCAAATATCAAAATATGGTAGTATCATTAAACAACGGTGATAAGATTGTTAAAGATAGGAAAAAGACCTATCACTGCCCCAGATGTAAATCGCAGCTTACTGACAGAATCCGCAGAAGCTTTTTCGTTAAAAACTTTCTCTTTTGGCTCCCATTGCGAAGGTATTCCTGCGTCAAATGCAGACGTAAAATTTATATTTGGACTTAATCCACTCGAATTTGATTTCATAAATTTTTAATCTGGCGATTTAAATATAAATTGCCGCGATTTCCAGCGCTTTTTTAATAAAAATATTTACTTTTGCAGATAAGCCTATTATTTTAATTGACGTTGACTGAGAAAAAGAACACCAGGGAAATTTATTATTGTTCAAAATGCGGCGCTCCATTTCATTTCCGGGTACACAGACATTGGCTTGTTAAACAATTGCCTTTTTTATTCCCGGTCCGGCGGTATTTTTGCGCCAAATGCAAAAAATCATCCTACGTATTTGTAAGAAAAGAAACAAATTGAACAAAATTTGCAGTTTATAGTGGGCAGTTTGCGGATTTTAACTCCGCGTTGCAACTGCTCCATGCCCATTGCCTGCTGCAAACTCCTAATAAAGCCCTTTTCTATAACTTTTCATAAACTCTTTATAATCTTTTTTAACCCTTGCGGTATACTGTAACGCATATTTCACCAGTTCTCCTTGCCAGTGATTACTTTGCCCGTAAGCAATAAGCTCATCCGTTATCGCCGAACCCTGGCGGCCGCCACTGCGTAGCTGGGCCGAAGCAGTTAATACAGCCATATCATGAATCACTTTATCAATTTCGTCATAATGGTATTTAAGCAGTTCGAAATTTATTTTGTCTTCGGTAGGCTGCATCTGCTTCACTACGTAGGGTTCATCTTTAAAAATCCCCGGGCTCAGCAGGGCAGGTGACATATTTTGCATCCGCTCCTGTATAGCAATTACCCTTTCAGCTTCCGATCCCCATTTTGGCTGCGGGATTTTAATATAAGGGCGAAGCGATGAAGGCAATGATTGTTTCATATCAAGCAGCAGGTATTTGTTTTTGGTATTCGTGCTTTTTAGTAAAAACAAATATCTTTTTACGCCGACGCTCCCTGTACCGGCCAGTCTGAAAATACAATCCTGTACTTTATAATCATAAGATGCATAATTGCTGCGCTGCATACCATCATTAATGAAACCGGCCAATTCTTTTTTTAATGGCTCGTCCACTTTAAAATGCCGGGCATTGTCAAGCAGCAGGGTAAGTTTTCCTTTTTTTCCCTGGGCCTGTTTTTTAAGCAGTTCTTTTTGCTTGCGTTTTTCAACCGTGGTTAAAAATGTATCTACAATGCCTCCGGCGGTACGCGGGTCCATGCTTATTGCTTTGCCATTTTTTAAGGTTGACGAATAGGTGTTCAAAAACAGGCCTGCCGTTTTTAAAGCTTCGTCTTCACTAAGTCCCAGGCTGTCAAATGCAATAAATATACTGGTCAACATGCGTACAATTTCCCATGCGGCGGGTGCGAGCACGGCCTCATCAAAATCATTAAGGTCGAAATATTCCTGCCGGTCATCCCCTTTAAAGCTCCCAAAATTTTCGATGTGCAGGTCGCCGCATATCCATGTCACCGGTGATGGCGGTAACGTATCTGCGGCCGAAAGGTCCTCATAAAATAAGTGGCAGGTTCCCCTATAAAACCTGAACACATTTGCCGACATGGCCTGGTATTTTAATTTTACCATAGCAGGCAGCCTGTTTTTATTAAATGCAGTTAAGCGCTTGTAAATGGTGGGGTAGTCATTAGTCATTAGTCATTGGTCATTAGTGGTTGTTTGGTTATCGTTTTGCGGGGTTTTGGCTTTCAATTGCTTCCGGCTATCCAGGCTTTTCCATAACGGTTATTCAAATCTGTCCTAAATTACTAAATTCCATCCAATGACCAACAACCCAATGACCAATGACTATTGACCAATGACCAATGACAATTCCTTATTGATCTTCTCATTCCATCGGCTTTGTGCCGAAGGGTCATTGCCGTGCCGGGTTTCGGCATCGTATTGCTTTTGCAAGGCATCCATTTCACGATAGGTTTCAAGGTATTCGAAGTTGATAATACTCTCATAATTGTCCACGGTCAAATTTGCAGCTTTTATTTTCTGTTTAAAATGTTCGGCTACTATTTTTGCGATGTCAAAATGCCTTTGTTCATGGTTTAGTGTATAATCATCGCGACGGCCATCCCTCACCCAGGCCGCGCTTTTGGGCAGATATACTTTAACGGCAATCGCCACATGAATTATACCATTAATGATCTCCCTATGTTCATCATACCCTATACCGGGGAATACTTCGGCGTCGAACCGGCGGGCCGGGATATTTGATTTAAAATCATCCCAGGTCAGCGGCCGGTTAACTGCATAGTAAATGCTGTCGCCTTCGGTTTTTTCTTTGTAATCCGTAAAAGTCAATTTCACTTCCCTGGCGAGTTTAACATTGGTACTTGCCTCTTTGTTCATCCAGGTATCCAGGTAAACCAAACCGTTTTCCAGCGTGTGCCTTAAGGTTGGCTCTATATCCTGCGGCGGCCCCGCATTGCGGGTATAGTTGGCATTGCCTTTATAATCAAGCAGGTATATGGTAGTATCTTTCTGCTGCAGGTTAAACGACATTACAACGGCAACATGCCCTTCAACCAGGCCGTTTGGTAAGGCAGATTCAGTCACCATAAATTTTCTGAGGCTGATAACCACTGGGTGTAGTGCTTTATTA
>Ga0206794_1025_pt1 | contig 46361 bp, 37 predicted proteins | sample Alteio_BWOrgCont_70_FD_152877 | JGI IMG/M metagenome (GOLD analysis project Ga0206794, IMG submission 152877) | Enriched cells from forest soil in Barre Woods Harvard Forest LTER site, Petersham, Massachusetts, United States -... | ecosystem: Environmental > Terrestrial > Soil > Temperate forest >...
TGGTATTCCGGCGATCGCCTTGTTCTGAAGGACGCGGACCACGACGCGGCGGTTCTCTGCCTGGCCTTCCACAGTCTTGTTAGTACCCACCTGCTCGCTTTCGCCCATCGCTCCGGGAGCAAGCATTCTGGTAAGAGGAACCTTGCCTTGCTGAAGCAGAATGTTGGCGACGTTCTGTGCGCGTTCTTGGCTGATCTTCTGGTTCACCTGCGGGCTGCCCACGGCCGAGGCATAGCCCTTTACCTCGATGATGTAGCCTTCGACCTTGCTGGCGTTTTGAGCCAGCGTCGCAATCTGAGAGATGTACTTGGGATCCACTTTGGTTTTGCCGTTGTCGAAGTAGATGGTGACTTCGTCCATGATGTAGTAGTCGTCAAGCTGGCCGAAGCGGGTGATTGCGGCGTCTACGGCGGCTTTGTTGGCTTCGATGGCGGCCTGATGCTTCTGCAGGGCCTCGTTCTGAGCCTGCAGCTCGGCGTTCTGCTTCTGCAGCTCTTCCTGGTTCTTTTGCACCTGCTGATTGGTATCGTGCATGCCGGCTGCGATGGCTTTGGCGTTCTTCAGGTCGCTCCCCTTGAACCGTACTTTCCTGGCAACGAGGACGTTCTGGTTGTTGTTGTCGCCTTCGACCGAAACGGCGAGTCCGGGAATCAGGGCGGCCATGGACATCTGCTTGCTGCGCCCCTTCAGCAGACCCTCCACCTGGCCCACGTCTGTGCTATCAGTCAGCATGACCACCATGTTCGGGTCCTGGCTTGTGTTCAGAATGATGTCGGGGCCGCTGCGGCTCTTGATGATGCCTTGAACCTTCGTCGATTGCGCCGCGGCTGTTCCGGATGCGATGCCAAGAAACAACAGCGTTACGATATTGGCCATCCCGAGTAGACGAATCGCTCTCATTTTCCTGCTCCTTCCTGATGCTGATTTAGCGAACGCAGTCTTATTCAAGCTTGCATTCAATAACGATCGAATTTCTGCCGCGCGCGATAGCGCGCGATGCAGTCTTCTTGACCACCTTGCCAGCTTGCGCCCACTCGTCCTGGATCGATTTGGGTACGTACCAGGTCGGGTTCTCGCGCATTTGAATGTCCGAGAAGCTGCCGATAGGCGTCGCAAAGCCCGCCTTAGCGGGACCGATCGGATAGTCTCCCTGGACCTTGCCGTTATTTAGTAAGAAGAGTTTCCTCCGTGGCAGATTGACTAGAATGCCATCGGGCAGATCCGCCGGTACGATGTGGCGGTTGTCGATGTCGAGCACCTGACACCGGTTCAAGGCTGTATTTATCTTGAGCCCATTCATCGCTGCCAGGGTCCCGCTTTCGATTCCATTGCGAGCGCCGATGCTGACCAGGGTGTTGCCAGCCTTGACGGTATACCCGAAATTCGTATGTCAACCGTTTGACCCGCTAACGGCGGCAAACCTTGCGCATTGGCGTAAGAACTCACGGTGGTGAGCAGCGCGATCAGGAGAAGACTCGCTCTAAACTGGGTCACTGCAAACCTCATTGACTGCGTCGAATTGCCGCAATCGCTCCACTTCTTGCGATACACGGTTCGTTCGCATTATCGCCTATTTTGAATCGATACGTAGTCATAAAAATCCGGCCAACCTTGAATGGCGGTGCCGCGGCCGACCGACCAAGTGGCTCGGAGGGAAATGTCCAGAGCTTGGGAAACTGGCGCAGAAGCGGACTGCGGATCTCCGCTGTTGCAGCGGGTAAGCGAGTGCCGGACGTGGAAATCGACTGTATTCCCCTTGACGTGCGCGTGCAAGATAACGACTCTGCCGTAGCCGAAAGGCAGGATCGGTTTCGAGCCGTAGACCTGTGCGCGAGGGAACTCATCGATATCACCTCCAACTACGAGCAACCCCCGGCGCGCTGCCGTATTTGTAACGTGAAATGTCAGGTGCTAGGGCTGCTGGGTCAATCCAACGCTTTGAGATTTACACCAGAGTTTAGCCGGAGCACTTTGCCTCGCTATGCAATCCATCCAGGAACTCCGCGCCATTTTCCCCCTCTCCTTGTCACGCCGGTGTGGCACGCAAGTCTTCGGCCTTCTGGCTTGCCTCCGCCGCGACGGCGGGGAGCATCGTCTTCGCGTGTGTCAATCCGTAGCGTGCAATCTGAAATGCAATTCCGGTAACAGAAAAGCTGAATTGCGCCGGTACGGACGCTCACCAAGTATCCGGGATAACAAATCAGTCCGGCAAGAACTTTCTGGAGGTGTCCATGTAGGACGGTCCGTCCCCTCGGTCCGAGCTTGAGCTCGCCTGAGTGGCGGAGCTGATCGAGATGCTCGAAGACAGGAAGGCTAAACCAGAGAAGTGTTTCATCGCGGCCATCACTGGGCTGTGGACGCGCTGATGGGACGACCCCGAGTATGTCGTGGAAGGCGCTGACCAGAAGCTCGTCCTTATCGCGGAAGTGCATATAGAAGGCCGAGCGGCCGACATTGGCGCGATCGAGAGTCTCCTTAATGACGATGAAATCGTAGTCTCTTTCGTGAATCAACGAGTGCAACCCGTCGCGGAGCAGCTTTTGCGTTTCTTGCGACACGCCGGTCTGTCTTTTGTCGAGCTAATATTCTTTTCCCCTCTTTTCCTCCGCAACGGAAGCAGACAAAACGCATTTGTTGTCCGCTAACGTACAGTTCCACCGCGCTGCTCTTTCATGCGAGGCAGGTCCAGTTTAGGCTTGATTACGAACAGAAGTCCATTTTCATACGACTGTGCGTGAATTCGACATTAAAGGAGCCAGATCAAATGAGCACGGCACAACGAAACGGGTACACAAAAGTGCAGGCCTCGTTCTTCACAGAGCGGCGCAGTACGATTTCCTGCTTTGGCTGCTGACGCTTGGCAGAGAGCGCGCCATTCGAGAGCGAGCGCTTGGCCTGGCACACTTGTCTGCCGGCGAGTCGGTTCTCGATATAGGTTGTGGAACCGGGACTTTGGCGATCGCGGTGAAACAGCAGGTCGGTCAGAAAGGGCATGTATCTGGAATTGATGCCTCGCCTGAGATGATTGCCCGCGCCGGGAAGAAGGCGAGGAAAGCGGGTCTGGAAGTAGACTTCAGGAGCGCATTAGTGGAGTCGTTGCCGTTTCCCGTCGGGCAATTCGACGTGGTGCTGAGCACCCTGATGCTGCATCATCTGCCCGGCAAGCTGCGCAGCCAATGCGCGGTTGAAGTTCGCAGGGTCCTGAAGCCGGGAGGTCGAGTGCTGGCCATCGACTTCGGAACATCACCGGGAGAAAAAGGCATTGTTGCGCACTTTCACCGGCACGGTCACATCAGCCTCGCCGAGATGTCCGCCATCTTCACTGAAGCAGGTCTGGATATTGCGCAGAGCGCTCCGGTGGGAATAGGCGACATTGACTATGTGCTTGCAATCGCTCCATGTTGCGAGTCCTCTATGCCCATTGATTCAGAGCACCGGCGCCATGAAAGTATTTAGCCGTTTCTTTACACGCCCTTGGACCATGATCGCGGCGGTAGTCATTCTCCTTGCCGCTCATGGACTCGCCTTCTATTTCCTGCCTCATCTGGGACTCTCCGCTGTGGTAGTTTCTGGAAATAGTGGTTCTTGTGGTCATCAAGCACGTAGGAGCGTTCGGCTCCTTGTATGCCCAATCTCGAAAGCGATTCCAAAAGACACGACCGTCTCAACAATGACGTTGCTCACTGTGCGACCCGCCAAGGTGATGTCGTTTTCCACGACAGCAGCTCTTGGTTGGCCCAATCCGTGGACTTGTCCGTATGGCATGAGGTGCAGGGGTTGGGAATCTTGTACTTATCGGTCATCGTCGGTGAGATGAACTTGAAGGTATGGGACCTCACAAAAGTGCCGGGTACACCTTGGGTTTCGATCTTCGGCATGTGGCAGGCTACGCACTGACTGCCGGGGCTGCCGTCCTTGTGGTGGGTGTGTTCCGTGAGAGTCGCGGTGTGGGGGCCGTTGGGCGACGTCGGCCCATGACAGTCCAGGCAGAGCTTGTCAACAGGCTTTCGGAGTTGAGCATAGTTCTCCGTGCCGTGTACGTCATGGCAGGAAGAGCAGGTGACACCGTGTTCGTACATGAGACTCTGCACAAAATCGTTGCCCTGCATCCGGTTCTTGTGCGCGGTGCCGTCCGCGAAGTGCGTGAAGCTCGTCTGTCCCAATGTGCTGTCTTCCAGCTTCCAGTAGTCCTTGAGATGAAGACCAACGTGATAGCCGACAGGCCAGTCATAGGCCTTGCCCTCGATTTGCTTGGTGAGAGGCTGACCTTGTGAATGGCATTGGATGCAGATGTCGCTCGTAGCAACGTCATCCATCTGTGCAGGATTGAGAATATTGTTACGCATGGGATGCGCGACATGTTCGCTGCCGGGGCCGTGGCAGCGTTCGCAACCGACATTCCACTCTGTTACCTGCTTGGTGTGAATGTCGTAGTTGACGGAATGGCAGCCGTCACAGGTTGGGCCTGTGGGCCGTTGCATGTTGTCCGACGGATAGAAGGCTGTCCACCAGTCAGCGCCCGTATCCGCGACGTGATACTTGATCCACTTCTTGTTGTGGATGTCCCATTGCGCGGGCAGCGGATAGTAGTCGTCGCCTATCTTCGTGAAGTAGCGTTGCTTCCAGATGCTGCCGTAGACAAGAGCCACCTGCTCTTTCGTGAACTTCGAGACGTTGTTCGTGCTGAGATCGGGGATGATCGCGTCCGGGTGTTCTCGTGGATCGCGCACGACGTTCGCCATCGGTGTCTTCTTCCAGTGCTCGTAGATGTCCGCGTGGCACTTCTGACACGCCTGTGACCCGGTATAGTGCGCCGATGCTAGCGCCTTCGCCTCGGCGGCTTTCTCATTTCTGTCGGGACTCCGGAGACTGCGGATGTACGCAACGAGCTTCCAACTCTCCGCGGCGAATTCGCGGTGCGCGCTCGGCATGGCGGGCATTCCCGTCAACTGAATCCCGTTTTCAATGATGTAATGGATTTCGCCGTCGCTAAGGTTCTGCGTGGATTCGGAGTGCAGATCAGGGACGCGGGGATAGACGTTTGTGCCGATGGGAGTGCGTCCGCGAGCGTCGGAACCATGACAGGAGGCGCAACGCGCGAGGAAGTCTTCGCGGCCCTGCTGGATTGCAGTCCAATCATCGGCGTCCGGGTTTGTCAGGCGGCGTTCCTTCTCCGGAATCGCAAAGTCGCGGATCGATCGTGCAGCAACGGTCTCAAGGGCCGACGGTGTCGAATTCGCGCGAAAGCCATGCCACTTCAGAACACCAGCGCAGAGTGTACCCACAAGCAACAACGAGAGACCTAAGGTGATGAGTGTTTTCCGGGTGATCATATCTAGAGCCCTCGTCTACTTCCTGCTTTGTTCAGGATGTTTCCTGCATGCTGCGAGACATCCCTGCCGGGTCCTTCCTACTTGAGCGGCTGCATAATCCGTAACACTGGATGGCCGTCGATGTTCTCCAGCGGGAAAATAGACCAGGTGGGTCTTTGGATCGACGGCAACCGTATGCGTGTGGGGCATCTCGAACGAGCTGAGTAAATCTAATTTCCGGTTGTTGTTTTGGAAGATCGTGACGGTCCAGCCGTTGTACTGTGCCTCGTGGCATGGTTTGCGGCTCTCTGGCCCAACAAAGTGGGCTTTCGCTTGCTGGGCGCCAGCGTCGGCTGTCAACGAGAGCGCGGTCAATACCAGGATTGCAGGTCGCGATATAAGAGTTCCAGCGTTCACAAATGTTCCAAAATGTCGATTCTGGCCCCGCGTTACCCGATCGAATGGTAGAACCCTTCGATAATGTCCATGCCTCTGCGCAGCAGTTCCTCGTCGTGGAGGCCTTGCTTCGCCCATCCCTTCAGGATCTGGTTGATTGCGATGCCCTCCATCCTGCCGAATTTCTCATCGTCGAGGTCGGCATCGTGAATCGCCTGGCCAATGAGCCGCACTTTTGTTTCCGTCACGCCGAATCGGGCGGACAACATCTCGAACGTGCATTTATCACCTTCGTGGCCGAATCCAACAGGTTGATACATGTCAAACGGCACGGCGTCTGCATGAGCCGCTGGATCACTGCCAAATTCAAACCTCGCGCCGGCATCGATGAATCGTTTGATCAGCCACGCCGACGAGACTCGATCAATCCCAGGACGCGGCCGCGTCAGCCAAACACGATTCTGGTAGTCGCTTTTCGACAGCCTTCCCTTCCCGGCGTGCCTCCGCGTCTCGGCGGGATGTTCCGCTTTGTATAAGTCTTCCTCAGCTTTAGACCGGAGGGGGCAATCAAAAAAGTCGATCTCCGCAATCTCCTCAAACCGGCGCTTCAGACGTACCAATTGTGCCTGGAACCCCTGAGTGGATGGTTTGAGTTGCTGAATCTCCTTAATTAGCAAAGCGTAGTCGGGCTTGCGCTCTTCGCGAAACTGCTCCTTGAGCGTGTCGGACGGAAGATCATCAATAGACTGGATCTGCAGCACTGAGGCCTCCCCTTGGAATCCCCGGATTGCGGTGGCGAGCCACTCAAATCGCTCCTGATTGACGGGCCTGTTTGGCAGCACGTAGCCAGAGTTCCGCAATGGGAGGGTTCCGAACTTTTGCAACTTCCGCCATATCCCTACTCTCTCGCTAGCTCTTTTCGATGGCAGGCTGAAGATCAGTAACAGCCACGCAGCGGCTTCGCTATTTCCTGTTATAGTCATTACACGCAAAAGTTACAGCATTTGTCTTCTGAATGTAAAATGTTTTGATTTCGAGGTTCCGGGAAGGGATCGGGCCCTCTGGGCAATCGCAGCTGAAAGGAGGCGCATTCCTAACGTTAGTTCTGGATCTCGTCAGGATCATTTCAGACGTTGCGGGAGCGGCGAGAGTTTAAATAGCAGGGAGGGAAAAGTTCAATGTGAACCCGGCCCGGGTTCCATCTTTCGGGTTTGGCTACCAAAAGGTGGGTTGAAGATCGAAGTGATCTGAGAGCTTTTCTTCATTTTCTTTCGCGAGGTAGTATGCAGTTCCGGTTTCATATCGTTCGTTTGCTTCTTGGTTCGATAGCCATTCTCGCCCCCGCACAAAACGCCTCAATTTCGCTCAGTCTCGCGGGGACCGTGCACGATACCAGCGGAGCCGTAATCGTCGGCGCGGAGGTTACCCTGACCACGCAGGACGGCCAAGTCGTCGCTCAAGGAGTAAGTGACAGCGCGGGCAGTTTTCGGTTTGCGAAAATCAGCGCAAACACCTACACAGTTGACGTGACTCAAACGGGCTTTCGTGAAGTCAAGCAGCAGATTACACTCACATCGAAACCACGTTCGCCGTTGCGCATTGTGCTGCCCGTTGCCTCTGTAAAGCAGGAGGTAACTGTCGTCGGCTCCGACAGTTCGGCGCAGATCAGTACTGAGATAGGACAGAACCAGAGCGGCAACATGGTGGACAGTAATGCACTCGATCGCTTGCCGGTCTTCGACCAGGACTACATCACGACGATGTCCCGTTTCCTCGATCCGGATTTGAGCGGAACCAACGGGACAACTCTCGTAGTGAACGGAGTGGAAGCGAACGGCCCGGGTGTCACCGCGTCGGCGATTCAAAGCGTGAAGATCAATCAGAACCCCTACACTGCCCTGTACTCAAGGCCAGGCCGCGCCCGGATCGAAATCACGACAAAGGGCGGAACACCGCAGCTTCATGGCTCGGCAAACTTGCTGTATCGCAATTCGGTATTTGATGCCAAGAACGCCTTCGCCGTTACCAAGCCGGCGGAGGAGCGCACATACCTGGAGGGGTCATTGACCGGCCCTCTGAGCCATGGGAAGAAGACGACCTTCCTGGTCGCGCTGGACACGGACAACGACCATCATCAGGCCATTGTGAATGCCGCGGGGCCGGATGGCCCGATCAATACAAACGTCCCCAATCCCACCGACCACTATTTCCTCTCCGGACGGGTATTCCACGATTACCGCCAGGGAAACCAGTTCTGGGTGGGTTACTCCTATGAACATCAGACTGTACAGAACCGAGGAGTTGGGGGCACCGTGCTTCAGGAGGCGGGGACCGACACGCTGTTTTTCGAGCACGAAGTGAACGTCGGCCACATTTACGTGATTTCACCGAAGCTGCTGAATCAGCTCCATTTTCTTATCGGCCACTTCGACAACCAGATTGACAGCCTGAACGATAACCCGCAAGTCGTGGTGTCCGGTGCCTTCACTGGAGGCGGCGCACAGGCCAACTTCCGTCGAACGGAGTATCACTTCGATGGAACCGATATCGTGACGTACACGTCAGGCAAGCATGAGATCAAGTTCGGGGTTGACATCCCCGATATCAGCCGGAGGGGCTTCGACGACTTCCGATATCAGCAAGGAAGTTATTCCTTCGCCAGTCTCGACGACTACACGGCCGCGCTGCCGTTTACGTATCTCGTCCAAAGTGGGCAGGGTCATGTGACTTTCCTCGAGACCACGTTCGCTGGGATCTTTGAAGACAATTTCCGGCCCAGGCAGAATCTGTCGCTCTCGTAGGGCGTCCGCTACTACTGGCAGAACTACTTCCATGACATCCCTTGGAACTTCGCCCCCCGGTTCAGCTTTGCCTACGCGCCGCAAGCGAAGGGGAAGACTGTGATTCGTGGAGGAGCGGGATTCTTCTTCGACCGCACCGGGCCCGCTCCGATCTCCGATCTGCTCCACTTCAACGGCGTGACCCTGAAGAAATTCATTGTCAACTCACCCAGCTACCCTGTCACCCCGGCGGAGGTGGCCGCCGTGCCGACCAGCATTGTCGAACTCGAGCCACGGCAGCGCATCCCATACACGATTCAATACGGCGTGGGCATCGAACAGCAGCTGAATGCGATGAGTTCACTGTTTGCCAACTACGTGGGCGCCAGAGGCATCGACATGTTTCGCTCCATCGACGTGAATGCTCCCCCGCCTCCCGATTACGCCGCTCGACCCAACGCCAACCTGGGACAACAACGACAGATGCAGTCGGGAGGTTACCTGAAGAGTAATGCGCTGGAAGTCGGCTTTCGGGGCAGGCCCGCGAAATTTCTGACCGGGCAGGCTCGGTATAACCTCGGCAAGACCTACAACAACACCAGCGGCATCACCTATTTTCCGGCGAACAGTTATTACCCCATGGACGACTGGAGCCGCTCAGACAACGACCAGCGAAACAAATTCGACATGCTTGCCTCGGCCGAGGCAGGCAAGTGGTTCAACTTCGGAACCGCGCTTTCGGCGTATTCAGGCAAGTCGGTAAACGTCACTACTGGGAACGACGACAACCGCGACGGGCTGGCGATCGACAGGCCCGCGGGAGTTCCTCGCAATACCATGCACGGCCCCTCCTACCTCAGTCTTGACTTGAATGTTGCACATGAATTCCCCCTCACAAAGGAGGGCCCCAAGGGTCCCTCTGCTACGCTCACGTTAAATTCGTTTAACGCCCTGAATCACCCCAATGACATGACCTACATCGGGGTTGTCGGTTCACCCTTTTTCGGCCAGGCTGTTGCGGCACAGCCGCCGCGGATGATGCAGCTGAACCTGGAATTCAAGTTTTAGACACGGCGGAGAGGCAAACCGCCAATGCAGTGAGGGATTGACATGAGATCGAATAGTTGTCATTCGCATCAGATTGCCGGTTGGCTGGCGGCGAGTGTTCTTCTCGTCTTCGCCCTTGCCCGTTCGCAAACAGCGCCCGGCAAGGGCCTTGAGGCGCGCCCTGGCTTCGTCTGTTTTCACCTAGAAGAAAGACGCTTCCACCATGCCGATAGCCATCTAGGTGAGCAAACGGTAGATGTCCTGATAAGCTTGCGCGGATTGCGTCTCCTGCCATGAGGGCGGGACCCGCCCTCTTCCGCTATTCACGAAGAGAGAGGTAGGCGCGTTGATTCGGTTAACGAAGGCGGGATTGCCGGGCTGCATGGACTCCTGCACCCAAGCTGGTACGACTCGAGGCAGTGAGACGAGTCAGCGCGTCTTACGGAACAAACTTATAGCCAACGCCATGCACCGTCTGTAGATACCGTGGCTCGGCCGAGTCCGGCTCCAGATTCTGCCGCAGCTTTAAAATCTGGTTATCAACTGTGCGGGTCGTGGGATACCTCTCATATCCCCATACTTCGTTCAACAGCTCTTCGCGGCTTAGCACGCGCTCGGCATTGTCCAGGAAGTACTTCAACAGTTTGAACGCATGCGAAGTGAGCGCTAACGGCTTACCCCTGCGGTGAGCCGTCATTTTGACAAAGTCGATCTCGCACTCTCCGACAGTGTAGGTCGCGATGGTAGTTAACGGCCTCTGTGGCCTTTTGAGAACTCGCTCAACCCGTGCAATCAACTCGCGGGGGCTGAAGGGTTTGGTCACGTAGTCATCCGCGCCAATCTCCAGAAGCGAAACCTTATCGGCAACCTCGCTGATGGCGCTTACCACGATGACGGGGGTCTCCGGATGCTCCGCCTTCATCAACTTGCAAAGGTCGCGGCCAATGATGTCTGGCAACATCAAGTCCAGCATGACCGCTACCGGCTGCTCGGCACGAAACGCACCGAGGCCGGCACGGCCCTCGCCGCACGCGGTGACAGCGTAACCCCTTTCGAGGAAGGTCCTTTCCAACACTTTCTGCATGCTTGGATCATCTTCGATGATAAGGATCGTAACCCGCGACCCACTGGCCTGCGCTCCTCTGTGTACCCCGGTCATAGTCTTGTCGTATTGCAACACATCCTCCTTGCTGGGCTGTATTCGTGAAGATTCCGCGAGGAACACACACATCTGATGTGTGATATTCGGATAACCGCGCTTTTTAGCAAGCTCTTTTGGGCCCGGTCAGAATGCCGCCAACAGAGAAGATGACTTTGTGGTCATACCCTCGCGATAGAGCGCAACAGGTGATTCACAAGGCAAAGCAGCGGAATGCTCGGGCTCTCATGTCGCCGCAGAGACGTGTGAGGTGTCCGGAATGTCTGTTGCCAAAAAAAAGAGAGAGCGCCTTCGAGTTTCCACCGTCGACGCCCCCGATGTATTCAACGCAGGTTTACGCTCCCACTTGCCTCAATCCTTCGAGCCGGCCAGGGCAAACGCGTAAACCTTGTTATTTCCGGTTCCGATCCTATAGCCGGATCCCCAATATACGACACCGTCCACGATTGACGGCCCATCAATCACAGTTCCACCGCTCGCGAAATTCCAGAGGATTTTTCCGGTCATCGTGTCCAGCGCGTACATCTGCCCCGAACTAGAGCCCGCATACATGACGGAATTTGCAACACTCACTGAGCCCAGGTCCAGGGCACCCACGGTGGGGTCCGCGGTTTGCCAAAGGATCTTTCCAGTTGCAATATCTAGAGCGCTCCACGATCCCCACGTAATCTTCTGTCCGGAAGGGACCAGGGTGTAAGCGAGTTGGTTCAGGTTCGTGATCGCAACATAAATTGCCTGACCGTCGGTTGCGGTTCCCCATTCGATGCCTCCGAGATCACTGCCCGGTCCAACCGGTGTACTCCAGACAATGTCCCCGTTACCGGGATTTAACGCCCAATAGATGCCGCTCTTCTGACCAAAGCCAACAATATCGCCCACAAGGTTAGGTCCGGACCCGCCAAGGTCAAAATCCGGACTGCTGGGCACCGGACAATTCGGGTTTGGTCCCATAGGAGTCAAACATGCTGCTGTAAAAGTGTCGGCGCCTTGCAACCTTTTTGCCCACTTGATCCGCCCGCTCTTTAAATCCAACGCAAGGGCGGCGTCGAAGAAGTCATCCGCCGCGGCGCAGTTTGCTGCGGGATTAGCTTTTTGGCAAGCCTCCACAGCTGGAGGTGCGGTGTAGTTGTTGCCGGTACCGACAAAGAGCGTACCGCGCCTTGAATCAATCGCCGGTGGTTGCCATACTGCTCCGCCGCTGTATCCGCCTTGCTGTCCGCCGTTGTCAGGCATGTCGTAGGTCTTCCAAAGCATGGAACCGCTCTTAGCATCGAGCGCCACCACACTTCCACGAAAGCTGCAACATGGATAGGCAGCATTAGTCGCCAGAGTTTCTTCACTCGAAGAAACACCCACATAGACGACACCGTTGAAGATAACCGGAGATCCTGTCACTATTGCAGCTGGATGACTATCCACCTGTGTCTTCCACCGAAGGATGCCCGTTTCTCTATCAACCGCCATCACATTTGCGCCGTCATGTGCTTGGCTGGAACTGAGTATGTCCCCAAGAATCAATTGATCATGATCCACGGCGGGACTTACCCGAGAGATAGCGCCCGCAACGCCGTCGTACTCGGAGATTTGATGAGACCAAATGAGAGTTCCGCTGTCCTTGTGAACAGCGAAGAGATTGCCACTCCAATCGGGAAAGTAAACCGCATCACCATCCACGGTAGGAGTCGCAGAGACATCTCCACCCGTTGTAAACACCCATTTGGGGTTCAGTCGCTGGACGTTCGCAGAACTGATTGAGTGCTCTTCCGCCTGGTTCCGGCTATTGCCGAGATTCTGGCCAGCAATGCGCCACTGGCCAGACTTCGACACATCTGGTTGGTTTTGCGCGCTTAACAGCGGGGTTAACAGCGAGATACTGATCAATGCCATCATTGCCAACAAAACATCACGATTCTTCATGGGCATCGTTATTGTTCTCCTTGAATTCGGTTTGTGGCTCCCAACGCATCGCCAGACTTGAGGGATCGAAGCGAACCCTGAGAGCCATAGTGAGGGACAGACACTTCGGCTTTCGAGAAAACGATGTCGACAGGTTTTTGCCTTAAGCATTTGCAATCGCTTTCTCTCTGTAACAAGGACCGGCCAGTTACTCCTGCCAACCGCCTCCCAGGGCGCTGTACAATTGCACGAACGAAAGCGCTTCGTTTTCCTGAGCAACGGCTAGTGTGAGTTGTGCAGAGTAGTAGTTGGTGTCGTTGGTTAGCACTTCAAGGTAACTCGTCGAGCCTCCGTTGTAGCGAAGCCTTGCCAACCTTGTTGCATCCTCAGCGGACGCGGTCAACTCCGCTTCGTTTTCACGGAATTCCCGGAACTTCTGAAGCCCGATCAACGCGTCGGACACACCCTGGAAAGCTTGCTTGATGGTCCGTTGATAGACGAGTACCTCTTCCTGCTTCTGCGCCTCGGAGAGCCTCAGATTATTGCGAAGCCTGCCAGCGTCGAAGATCGTCTGCGTCAGGTTCCCGGTTGCGTACCAATAAGTGTTCTTACCGTCGATCAATCCCTTGAGCTGGCTGCTTGAGGTCCCACCCGTTCCGGAGAGAGCGAGCTGCGGGAATAACTGCGCCTTGGCAACTCCTACATTGGCATTTGCTGCAAGCAGCTCTGCTTCTGCTTGTTGAATATCCGGCCGGCGGTCCAACAGCTGCGAGGGGATGCCTGCGGGAATCCGCTCCGGCTGAGGCCAATTGATCTCTGAGGCTTGACGGATAATAGAGCCTGGATTTCGCCCTAACAGAATGCTGATGCTGTTTTCCTCCTGCTCGATCTGTCTTTCGAAGTCGGGTATTGCTGCCGCCGCCGCGTACAGCAGTTGTTCTGCCTGGCGGACATCGGCGAGCGTTCCCGAACCGCCCTGCTCCAGTGTTTCTGTCAACTGCAGCGACCGCTTTCGCGCATCAAGCGTACGTCGCGTAATATCGAGTTCTGAGTCCAGTGTCCGCAACCGAAGATAGGCCGTCGCGACGTTCTCGACGACGGTGCTGATGGTCATCCGTCGCCCCCACTCGGTAGCTAACAATTGTGCGCGCGCGGCCTCAGTCTGGCGCCGGTAGAATCCCCAAAAGTCTAAGTTCCAGGCCGCAGAGAGGGTAAATCCACCCGCGTAGAAGCTCGAAGCTGTGTAAGGTTTGCCATTACTGCCGGAGTTAAGCGTCTTCACCAGACCGCGAGGAAGTCCCAGCGCCGTATAGGAGCCGCCTCCACTCACAGTGGGAAACTGTTGGGCGCGGGTTATGCCGACTCGATCCTGTTGTTCGAGGATGCGCTCAGCCGCAATCCTGACGTCATAATTGTTTGCCAGGGCTTCCCGGATCAATTGCTGCAAGGTTGGATCTCGGAAGACTTCTGCCCACTTCTCATCTCCCAGTGAGGTGACTTGCGCGCGCTCAGTCGACAATTCTGGAACCGAGACTACCTGGCTAGGACTCGCGGCGCCGATACCTGAAGGGGTCGCCCCACGGAAGACTTGTGGAGCATTCGTGGCGGGTCGCTGATAGTGGGGTCCAACCCTGCAGCCAGTGATGCAGAGTGTCAAGGCTAGTGTGCTGGCGAAGAAGAGAATCCACCTCATGCCCGGTCCTCCTCGATTGCGATTTCAGGAGCGTGCGATGAATCGAGTGTTACCCGGCCACCCTTGCTGAGGCGGTGCATGACACGCTCAACGGCAGAGAAGGTTACGGGAATGAGGAAAACCGCGATCAGGGTGGCGGAGAGCATTCCGCCGATTACTACGGTCCCTAAGATCTGACGAGAGACTCCGCCTGCCCCAGTTGCTACCCAGAGGGGCACACAGCCGAAAATGAAGGCGAAGGCAGTCATAATGATCGGCCGGAACCGTAACCGGGCTGCACCTAGTGCGGCGTCGTAGATGCTCTTACCTTGCGCATATTCCGATCGCGCGAACTCAACGATCAGAATGGCGTTCTTCGCCGAAAGACCGATGAGCATGACCAGACCAATCTGCGCGAAGACATCATTCTCGAGGCCTCGAAGCTTGAGGGCCAGATAAGCACCCAGTACGGCGACTGGAGTGGTAAGGAGTACGCTGAAAGGCAGGCTCCAACTTTCGTACTGCGCGGCTAGAATCAGGAACACAAATAGAAGCGACAGACCGAAGATGACTGCGGGGGGAACGCCTTGGACAGCTTTCTTCTCTTGGAAGGACATACCCGAATAGTCGTAGCCCATACCGAGAGGCATAGTCTCCTTGAAAACCTGTTCCAAGGCCGCCATGACTTGGCCCGAACTATAGCCGGGCGCTCCTGAAATGTTCAATTGCGCGCCTTGATATTCATTGAAGCGCATGGTGAATTCAGGGCCCGTCGTTCGCCGCACTGTGGTAACGGCGCTGAGCGGCACCTGGCCGCCATTCGCGCTTCTTACGTAAAACTGCCCGATATTGTCGATGTTGGTGCGATATTCGCCCTCTGCCTCAACATAGGTTTGCCACTGGCGACCGAATCGATTGAAGTAGTTGACCAGTTGGCCGCCCATGAACGTCTGCATGGTTGCATACACATCCGACAGGCTGACCTGTTGCTGTTGTACTTTTGCCCTGTCGACGTCGACATGTAATTGCGGAACATTGGGCAAGTACGTGGGAACGACTGCCGCAATCTCGGGACGCTCTTTGCACGCAGCCATGTACTGGTTGAGATTCTGCGTCAGAAATGAGAGATCCTTGCTGCCGGACCGGTCTTCAAGAATCATCGTGACACCACCTGAGGTACCGATTCCCGGAATCGAAGGTGGAGGAAAGGCGAATCCGATACCTTCCTGAACGCCGCGCATCGTGCGATTCAGATTGGCAAGAATAGCCGTGTATTGTTCGTCGGGCTTCGTCCTCTCCTGCCAATCCTTGAGGGTGATGAAGAAGACGGTACTGTAGGTATTTTGTGTGATGTTGAAGATGTTCACTCCGACCACCGAGGTGACGCCTCCCACTCCGGGAACGTGCATCAGAGCTCTTTCAACCTTGGCGGCAGCGTCGCCTGATCGCTCCAGAGAGGCGGCGTCCGGCAGCTGCATGGCGGCATAGGCATAGCCTTGATCCTCAATCGGCAAGAAGGAGGTCGGGATCCGTTTACCGAGGAGAACAGCGCCTACTGCGACAAGAAGAAGGAAGACCAACGCGAACCCGGACTTGCGAATCAATAGTCCGGACCCGCGCACATAGCCGTTAGTGGCACGCCCGAAGACCCGGTTGAACCACGCGAAAAAGCGCCCCAGCGGCCCCCTGCTCTCCTTCTTGGGCTTGAGGAGTAGAGCGCAAAGCGCGGGGCTTAGCGTGAGCGCGTTGAAGGCGGAGAAGATGACGGATATAGCGATGGTGACGGCGAACTGCTGATAGAGACGCCCAGTAATGCCTGGGATGAATGCGGTGGGGATAAAAACCGCCGCTAAAATGAGCGCGATCGCGATCACTGGGCTGGAAACCTGTTCCATCGCCTTGTACGAGGCGTCGTGCGGACTCAATCCGTGTTCCATATGGTGCTCGACTGCTTCAACAACAACGATGGCGTCGTCAACGACCAGGCCGATCGCGAGAACAAGGCCAAAGAGGGACAACGTGTTGATGGAGAAGCCGAGCAGCGGAAAAACGGCAAAGGTTCCGATCAGTGAAACCGGAACGGCCAGCAACGGGATCAGAGTCGCACGCCAGCCTTGGAGAAAGATATATACGACCAAAACAACGAGAGCGAGAGCTTCGAACAACGTTAAGACAATTTCCTGGATGCCGACCGTGACCGCCTTGGTCGTGTCGAGCGCCACGCTGTAGGCCATATCCTGCGGGAATTGCAGGGCAAGTTCTGCCATGCGGGCACGTACATTCTTTGCAGTCTCCACCGCGTTCGAACCGGGGAGCTGATAAAGGGCGAGGATGGTTGCGGGTCGTCCGTTATAGCGCCCAATCAAGTTATATGTTTGAGCACCCAATTCAATTCGGGCGACATCCTTCAAGCGCACCATCGAACCATCCTGGTTGGCGCGCAGAATAATCTCTCCAAACTCCTCGCCTGTGGTGAGACGGCCCTCGGTGAGCACCGTGTATGCGAACTCCTGCCCATGAGGTATTGGTTCGCCGCCGATCTGGCCTGCCGGATTTACGTTGTTCTGCACTTGCAGAGCCTGCGTGATCTCGGGAACGGTGATCCCCAGTTTGGCAAGCTTATCCGGCTTTACCCAGGCACGCATTGCATACTGTCCAGCACCAAATATCTGCACACGGGCCACTCCGGGAACGCGCGTCAATTCGTCCGAAAGATTGATGTAGCCGTAGTTTGCCAGGAAGGTGCCATCATAGGTTCCCGTGGGCGAATAGACCGCAATGAGCATCATTGGCGCAAGCTGCGATTTCTGTACGGTAACGCCTGCCGTGTTCACTTCGCTGGGAAGCTGAGACTGCGCCTGCGAGACCCGCAACTGCGACAACACCTGATCGATGTTCGGGTCCGTCTTGACGTCGAAATCCACGTTAAGCTGCGTCTGGCCATTGCTGGCGTTGGTTGACCACATGTAGTCCATGTTGTCCACACCGTTCATCTGCTGCTCAATCGGCGTTGCAACAGACTGCTCCAGTGTCTTCGCCGCCGCGCCGGGAAAAGTTGCCTGAACCAGGATCTCCGGCGGGGCAATATTCGGGAACTGCGAGGTGGGCAAACTCAGCATCGAGACAACACCCACGATCACCATCACAATGGAGATAACCATGGCTACAATGGGCCGTCTTATGAAGAATTTTGACATTGTTTACTGGCCTTCCGGGCTCTGCTGAGTTACTCTCGCCGCAGCAGTCGTCGTTTGCGGAGACACTCGCATCCCATCCTTCAGCCTCGATACGCCTTCGGTCACCACGCGTTCATTGGGGTTGATTCCGCTCGTGATGATCAAATTGGAACCGAGCTGCGGGCCAAGAGCTACACTTCGGATTTGCACAATATTGCCGGAGCCGACTACAGCGACTTGATAGGAGCCCTGCAACTCGTTGACTGCACGCTGCGGAATCAGCAGGGCATCGTGGCGAACGTCGGTTTCGGCCTTAATGCGGCCGAACTGACCGGGACGCAGCAGGTTTTCCGGATTCGGAAAGCTGCCAGCGATCTGGATGGTCCCAGTCTGGGAGTTGACCTGGCGATCAACAAAAACAATCTGTCCCTTGTATGGATAGGTGCTGCCGTTACCGAGCGTGAGTTGCAACGGAATCGCGTTCCCGCTGCTGAGCAGGTCCGCCTTCCCGCCGGCCTTCACGCGCCCCGACAGTCCCAGGTATTCCTGCTCGCTGATGGAAAAATAGACCTTGATTGGATTGACCTGCGAAATAGTTGTAAGCGCCGTGGATTGGCTAACCAAATTGCCAACCTGCGTCATCGCCCGCCCGGCGATCCCAGTGACGAGAGAGCGGACCTTCGTGAAGCCCAGGTTGAGACTGGCCTGTTCCACGTTAGCTTCAGCAGTGCGTACCGCAGCCCCCTGTGCAGCTTGCTGCTGCACTTCGTTGTCGAGCTGGCTCCGAGCTATGGCATGCGCTTGGGCGAGAGGCGTGTCGCGCTTTACGTTGATGATGGCCAGCTCAAGTTGTGCCTTTGCCTGCGCGAGTTGACCTTCCGCTTGATCGAGCGTTGCCTGAAATGGCCGGGGGTCGATCTCGAACAGGACCTGGCTGCTCTGTACGACTGAGCCTTCGCGGTAATCCTGTTTGATCATGTAGCCCGATACCTGGGGCTGAATCTGGGCATTGACGTAACCGTCCAGCGTCGCAACCCAGTCGCCATAGAGGGTTACGTCGCGTTGTTCAACCGTCGCCACTTCGACCTGCAGGGGAGTTGCATTTGTGGGGCCGCGGTGTCTCTTCGCGCAGGCCGTCAGCAGCAACGGAATTGTGGCGGAGAGTGCACAGACTTGGAGGTGAGAACGTTTTGTCTTAAAAAACATGCTTGTGGGTGACTCCATCTATGTGGGAACGCAATGAGTGGGCGCCCCTGGTGTGAAACCTCTTCGCTGCGACTATCGCAATCACCGCGAAAAGCACCATAACGACGGATTGCGTAGCCCGAGAGGTCAGTTCAAACTGTGCCGGCGCCAACGTCGTGAACCGGAAGATCTCGTCGAAGACCTGATCAATAGCAACAACGACGTTCAAGTAAAGGACAATGGTGATTGTCAATGCGAAGATCGAGCGCCATACACCTGACAAATGAAATTTGCGCCACGCAAGAATGGCCACTCCTGACGCGTAGACCGCGAGCATGGAGCACCTCTGCACGAGCGTGAAGTCGTGGAATGGAAAGAAAAGTCCGATTACGCTTGCAGCGAGTGTGCATCTTAGAAAGAGAACGGCCCACTTGTCGATCAGTTCTCCGGCGAGCAGCCCGAACAAGACTATTGTCCCGGCCCCTATCGCAAGGAGGTCGCATACCGCATAAACGAATCTGAGAATACTCATCGTTGCCCTGCTCTCCTAATCCGCCAGTCTCTCTGTGTGCTCTAGCCGGAGCTGGCAATAGTCTGCTCAACTTCCTTCTATTTTTCTGTCCCTCGCCCTTTCTGCGGTACAGTCTCAATGGGCCAGGTGCGTTGCGCACTCACGCAGAGCCAGTTTCCGCGCACATTCTGGAAGATATGTGTGAACATGCCGTTTAGACCCGTAAGCTTTCCGTTGACGCGTCGCCGCTCCCCGTAGGTGCCGATGACGACCGCCAGATCGCCAAATATCCGTACATTTATTACGCGCAGGTTGAGCGATAGAGGTTCAGCCCCCTTCCCAAAAAGCATGGCGATCTGTTGGTTGCGCGTTGTTACAGCGCCGATTGCAGAAATATCGATCAACTCCGGCGAGAGGAGCTGTTCAAGCGCATATTGATTGCGCTTATCAATCGCTTCACTCCAGCGATTTTCAATTTGCTGAAACGTTTGGTTGTCCGTGAGCAGAGGTGCTTGACCTGCTGAGATCTCCTGGGCAGAGGATTGGAGAATTGCAAACAATATGACGGAGACAATCGACAAAATGACAGACGCGCAGGAGATCAGGCCCGCATTTGACCATGGCGCGTGCACGACGAGTAATGCTAGGCGGCTACGCCATCGCGATCTCCAATGCCCCTGTAACGGATCACGGGCCGCCTCGCAACTTCTCCCGTTTGCCGAGCGCCAACGGGCAATCCGAATCAAATCCGGCTGGAGGTTTCTTCTCGCGGAATGCTTGGACCGTCTTCGATCAATTGGGCAGGAGCGCCGCACAGAGAAAGCCAACAAGCGTGTCGCGTTCCTGCGCCTCGTGCAACGCCGGATGGGGTTCGATATCCCTGCGCCAGAGACCCTGATGACAGAAACAGAGAGCCCGCTTTTGACTAGAATGCGAAAGAATGCACGCATTGCTCTCTCCTAACGATTACCTGTGCTCGAAGCGTCAGTGATCGACTCGGTGACTTCGCGCTCAAACTCCGAAATGTGCTGTACCGCTATGGCTCGCGTCTCCCGCATTTCTTTCCGGGAAATACCTAACAGAACAACACACTCCTGATCGCTAAATCTCTCGAAAACGGAAAGGACATATACGAACCGTTCAAAGTCGTTGAGCCGGAGGATGCTTGCAAGCGGGACATCCTGAACTGGCATCTCTAGAACACTGCGTTTGTCGGCAGGCTGATAGGCACTTTGCGTCGGTTGAGGCTGGCCCTTATGTGGCGCTATGATTCGAATCGCATTGCGGACAATGACTCGCCGGGCCCACATACCTACCCATTCTTGAAAGACAACGTTTCCGTCCACGCAATCCTCTAATCCGGCCACGAAGCATTGCTCAGCCTTCTTGTGATTGCCAGTTAGCAAAAAGGAGAGCATGTACAAGCCCTTGGGGTCTTCTGTGAACAGCTCGCGAAAATCTTCGGCTGTTGCATATCTGCTCCGACCGTTTTCCGGAATTCGCTGTGTATTAAAACAAGTCATTTCGGCCTCTCCTCGAAGTTCCACTCGACTATGGTGCTCGGCTAGTCTTCGATCTTCCTCACACGGATGTGTTTTGACATTTGTTGCGCGGAAACTGGCTACCTCCGCACATACTCGTGATAGTTGCGGTTTTTGGCATGACCTTGGCAAGTACGATTGCCCGCTCAATTCATATAAGGCAGCTCAGGTGCCAAAGACACTGACTGTAGAGACGCGCTTGCAACTGCCTGAGGTAGAGTGGGATCTGTGACACGGTGCGGCCGCGAGCATGGTTTGGTGTCAGAGACAATGGCACCAACTTTGACGGTGTCGGCGTATTGTGACACAGAGCTCGGCTCTCTGATCCAAAGGCAGATGCCTCATTGGAGGATGGCCAAATCCACAATGGCGAGAATGCCCCGTTCCAACTGTGAGTGTCAGAGTGGATTCACAACGTCCACCAAAAGCCGGTGCTCCATGGCGACGACGCGGGTCTGTTCGGTCTGATTCATCTGTGTTGTGAAATCGCAATGCGCTAACAGGAATAGCGCTTCCCAATTTTGCCCGTTGATAACTGTCCAAGGAAATCAATTCTGTAATCGCGGGCAACTCTGGACAATAGGCGTGGTGCTCGTCGTTCACATCTTGAACCGCGTCAATGATTGCGAGCGGCATCTTCGCGGAGAGATCGGGGAGCGCCCGCTCATCATACAAAGGATCGTCAGGGCTTCGGGCTCGGCACAGATAACCAGAATTTTGGCGTTTGGCCACTTTCGGCGGATGTATTCGCTGGCATTTCGCAATTCTGGATGAGAGAGCGTTTGATCAAGAATTGCAACGTCATATTTCTCCTGGATCGAAATCGCGTTCAATTCCGCATTGCTTGTTGCGATCGTGAGGCGGTATCCATCGCGCCGCAGAAGGACATCGCGGACCGCATTGAGCGAATTTGCTGACCCGATCGCAAGGATGCGAAGGGCCGTTGTCACACTGCCACTCTCGGACAAGCTCATCACCTCCATCTGGGATCCGACCTGGCTAATCGCTCGCTGCTCGAACGCAGGTGTTCCACAGTTTCTAAACGTGGCAATTCTGATGCCTGAAGACGTCTACCAGGGGGATGATCGTAAGTTATTTGCGCATCAATGGGATAGGACGTGCGACATGATTCCCGACAATCGCGTGTCAAAGACCTCGCGCGCCCGAGTTCGACCATTGTCGGGATGGTATGACACCGACTGCCGACACTGCGAAGTACGGTCGTGCAGCGCTTTACTCCAACCCGTCAGCCTGACTTCGCAGTTCGTGATGGATTCAGACATTTCCGGAAACCCTGGGAGTCAAGTTTAGAAGTGTCAACTGACATGCAAACTATTTCAAGCATCCGGATTGAGACTCAATCATCTGAATCGTAGCGGGATAAGGTTTTCATCGCAGGCTGCAAGAGCGGTCGAGTGTCAGAGACGTCGAGTGTCAGACACTCCGACACCAACCCGGCAGTGGGCGGAATCGATCGGCACTGTTTCAGAAAGGGTCCGTAGATGATTTTGACGCTTCAGCCCTGTGCCACGCCGAAGGCGCCTTCCACCGGCGATACGCGGCGCGAAAGCGAACGTCTCAAGTTGCTCCTGGACATGACCAACTCCCTGATCTCGAATCAGAAACCTCGCGATCTTCTTCGCACGATCTCAGCGAGCATCCGGGAATGTATGCATAGCGACACCGTTATGGTTTGGCTCCCTGACGCGGGACGGCGCCAAATGCGCGCTCTGACGATGGACTTTCCACAGGGCAAAGGGTTTTTGAGAGAGGATTTACTGCATCCTATCGAAGGCTCGAGTGTGGGTACGACTTTCATGACTGGGAGGCCTCTTGTGATAACAAAGGCTTCTGAGATCAGTGGATCAGACCAAGATCTTGCCTTTGCGGAGGGCATCACCTCCGGCTGCGCTTTGCCCTTGATCAGCCGCAATCGGACGCTGGGGGTCTTAGGTCTTGGATGGCGCGAAGAGAACGCATTTAGTTCAGAAGACATTGACTTCCTGATGCGTGCGGCGGGCCAAGTGGCAATCGCGATCGAGAATGCATTGGCTTATCACGAAATTGCAGAGTTAAAGGACAAACTCGCACTGGAAAAGCTCTACCTGGAAGGAGAGATTCGAAGCGAGGTTGATTTTGAAGGAATTGTCGGGCAAAGCTCCGCTCTTCGGCAGGTGCTTCAACTTGTCGAAACGGTGGCAACGAGTGATTCAACCGTGCTGCTTCTTGGGGAGACGGGGACTGGAAAGGAGCTGGTTGCTCGCGCTATCCATGATCGCAGCCGACGCAAAGACCGGACGTTAATTAAGCTCAACTGCGCCGCGATTCCGACAGGTCTCCTTGAAAGCGAATTGTTCGGACACGAACGAGGCGCTTTCACTGGGGCGATCACGCAAAAGATCGGTAGGCTGGAACTGGCAGATCAAGGCACACTGTTTCTGGACGAGGTCGGAGACATACCCTTGGAAATTCAACCAAAACTCCTGCGCGCATTGCAAGAACGGGAATTTGAACGGCTAGGCAGCGCACGCACGAAGAGTGTTGACGTCCGAATGATCGCCGCGACCAATCGTGACCTTGAAAAGATGGTTGCGGAGAAGCAATTTCGAAGCGACCTCTATTACCGCTTGAATGTGATTCCCATCCGAATCCCGCCCTTACGCGAGCGTCCCGAAGACATTCCCCTCTTGGTGCGGTATTTTGCGCAAAAGTATGCCCACAGAATGCAGAGGAAGGTCGAAAGCATCTCTGCCGCATCCATGCGCAGTCTGGCGCGTTGGCATTGGCCGGGAAACGTTCGCGAATTAGAGAATCTTGTCGAGCGGGCGGTGGTCCTTGCGCGTACGGAGAAACTGGTCATCACCGTGCCAGAATTAGCCGATGGAGGTATGAGCACCGCGGTTGCGGGAATTGGCGAGTTCTATAAGCGGGACAGGATCATAAGCATCCTGAAAGAGACCAAGGGGCGAGTCGGTGGAGCAGACGGCGCAGCCGCCCGCCTGGGCCTCAAGCGAACTACCCTGATCGAACGGATGAAAAAGCTGGGAATTGAGCCGCGAAGAGTGCTTTAGCTCGGCGAATCTTATAAGTAGGATCTACGCTCCCCGGGCCCTCTCCAGCGGTGTCAACTAGCCCTGACATTCCGTCTGCGTCTGCCCGATTCTTTTGACACCACCCCATTTCACGCCTCTCCGATTCTCTTCATTCTCATGCGTTTGAAATTCATTAAGCCCGTGGCATGCGAATTGCACTTCTTAATCCTGGAAGGAGCGCAAGAGCAGATGGCAACGCCGATGTACATCTCCTTTCACGTAATGCTCGGACTGCTTGGAATTGGGTCCGGGTTCGCCGTTATGCTCCAATTTCTCACCGGCAAGCGGCTGAAACGCCTGCCGGTGCTCTTCTTTGCTCGCATTCGGAAGGGAATCTTGACCGGATTTATACTTCCCATCGATCGCATTCTGCCGACCCATTTCAACAGTATCCTCTTCCCTTTGGTATTTCTAGTCACTATGTCGGTGTAATCGCTGTCTCAAAGACGGGTCCACCTGAAAGTAGAGAGCCCGCTTAAGGAAACTCATCATGGCAACAGAAAAACTCCGCGTTGGCATCATTGGAGCAAGTATGCGCAACGGCTGGGGGCGCGATGCCCACATTCCGGCCTTGAGCGCACTTCCTGACTTCGAGATCACGGCGGTCAGCACGAGCCGCCAGGAAACCGCAGACGAAACTGCCAAGCATTTCGGTATTCCGCACGCCTTTGCCGACCCTTACAAAATGGTCCAGCATCCAGGCGTGGACCTCGTCTCGATCTGCGTGCGGGTGCCTTTTCACCATCAACTGGGGATCGCTGCTCTGAATGCCGGCAAGCATCTCTACTGCGAATGGCCGCTCGCGGCCACTACCGAGCAGGCTCAGCAGATGCGTGATTTGGCCGTCCGCAAAGGGCTCCAGCATATGGTGGGACTACAAGCCCGCGGTGCCCGCGAGTTCAATCGCGTCAGAGACCTGGTCGCCGAGGGCTACGTTGGCAAGATGCTTTCGTGCACGATGATCATAACGACTTCAGCATGGGGCACCGAACTCACGCGTGACTGGGCCTATATGGCAGACCGCTCGAGCGGCAATACTCTATTGACCAGCCCCGGGGGACACTCAATTGACGCGCTGTGCTACTGCCTTGGGGAGTTTAAAGAGCTGTCCAGCGTTGTGGCGAATCAGCGCCAGAGAATTAAGATCGTCGAGACGGGCGAGACGATCCAGATGACCGCGCCCGACCAGGTGCTCATAAGCGGCGTCCTCCAAAGCGGCGCGGTCGCATCGGTCCATCTCAGAGGCGGCACCTCCAACGGGACGGGGTTCCTGTTCGAGATCCACGGCACCGACGGCGACCTGGCTATCGTGCCGACAGACCCTCGCCAGGCGACTTACATACAGGTCTCCGAGTTCACTGTGCGTGGTGCGCAGGCGGGCAAACCGCTGGCGGATCTTTCGATACCGAAGAGCTATCGCTGGGTTCCACCCGCGGTCCCGGCGGGGCTTCCTTTCAACATTGCCCAGCTGTATATGCGGATGTCTGATGACATTCGCGAAGGAAGGTCCGTCAGCCCAGACTTTGATGTGGCCGTCAAACGCCACCAGTTGGTTGACACCGTTCAGAAGGCCTCGGACACCGGGATCCGTCAGATTCTTTAGGGACGAATCGTCAGAGTACCACTTGAACACGATTGGGTGCCCGCTGCGCTCCAGCGCTGATTCCTAAAAGAATAGTCATGCTGAAGATCACGACAATCAAAACAGATCAGCGTTGTCGCTTAGTCCTCGCGGGAGAGATAGTCTCACCCTGGGTGGCGGAACTCCAAAGGGAGTGGAACGAGGTTCGCGTCTCGACAGCGGACCTAAAGTTGATTGTCGATCTAAGAGACGTGATCACGATCAGCCAGGAGGGACAGGATGTTCTGCTCGACATGATGAGTAATGGTGTCAAGTTTGTTTGTTGTGGAGTCCTCAACAGGCATGTCATTCAACAGCTGGCTCGCAAAATGACTTTGTGATTTTCCTTCGAGCAGCCAATTGTTGAGGAGTCGCGGAGAACATCAACTTCTTGTGAACATTCTTTGGGGGCCTCTCAATCGACTTTCGATGAGCCGCGCAAGCCTTCATACCACGAGGTGGCGCACACCAATCGGACTTGTACGCGTTTGACAAATACTCCATTGAACCAAAGGGATCCTTATGCCTTTGAAAACTCTATTTCTGAATCCGCCGTCGTTCGAAAGATTTGACGGAGGCGCCAGTTCGCGCTGGCCCGCAACGCGCGAGATTGAATCGTATTGGTACCCGGTTTGGCTGGCTTACCCAGCTGGCCTTCTGGAGGGTTCGCGCCTCCTCGATGCTCCTTCACATCATGTCTCAGTCAAAGAGACCATTCAGATTTGCAAGAATTACGAGTTCCTGGTGTTGTTCACCTCCACAGTAGGCTGGGAATTTGATCAGAGCCTGGCCTTGGCAATTGCAGCGGCCAAGCCGTCCATTCGAATCGCATTTGTCGGGCCGCCGGTGACTACCTCACCTGAAAAGGCCCTGAACGAGTGCCATGTATTGGACTTTATCTGCCGTCGCGAGTTCGACTACTCCGTGGTCGAGTTTGCCCAGGGCAAGCAGCTGAATGAAATTCTCGGCATCAGCTACAAACTCGACGGCAAAGTTGTCCACAATCCTGACCGGCCGCAGGTGGAGGATCTGAATGCGATCCCGTGGGCTACGAAGGTCTATATGCGCGACTTGGACGTGACGCGCTACAACGTGCCCTTCCTGCTGCATCCCTTCATCGCGCTCTACACCACGCGCGGATGCCCAGCGCAATGCACGTTCTGCCTGTGGCCGCAGACGCTGAGCGGACACGCCTGGCGCAAGCGCTCCTGTGATGATGTGGCTGCGGAATTGGCATGGGCCAAGCGGGCCTTTCCCGAGGTAAAGGAATACTTCTTCGACGACGACACCTTCAACATCCAGAAGGCCCGGACAATTGAATTATGTGGAAAGCTCAAGCCCCTTGGTCTCACCTGGTCCTGCAACTCCCGCGTCACTGCCGACTATGACACGCTGAAGGCCATGAAAGAGGCAGGCTGCCGGCTGCTCATCGTCGGATTCGAATCGGGCGATCCGCAGATCCTAAGAAGCATCAAGAAGGGCGCCTCCGTCGAGCGTGCGCTCGACTTCACCCGCGACTGCCGCAAGCTCGGCCTGGTCCTCCACGGCGACTTCATTCTGGGTCTCCCCGGCGAGACCAAGGAATCCATCCGTAATACGATCGAGTTCGCCAAACGGCTTGATTGCGAAACTATCCAGGTCTCCATGGCCCACGCCTTCCCCGGAACGGAGCTCTTCGAGTATCTACAGCAGAATGGCCTCATAACCAATAAGGCCATGTCCGACGCAGCCGGGCATCAGATGCCCCACATCGAGTACCCTGGCTTGCCAGTCGAGTACGTCATGCTTATGGTTCAGAAATTCTATGACGAGTATTTTTTTCGCCCGAGAGCCGCCCTCCGCATTATATGGCAGGCAATAGTCAACCGCGATATTAGCCGACTTTACGACGAAGCCCTCAGTTTCATGAAGCTCCGCGCCCAGCGAAATAAGGCCGTTCGTGCCGTTGAGGAAGCCACTGCACTCGCAGCGCTATCGCATTCATCTGAGAAGGCAGCAGTGCTCAAGTCGCGGGCAGAAGAGAAGTAAATTCAGTGTTTCGCAATATCTGACTCTCGGCTGTAGCCAAGAGGACGCCCAGCCGGTCCATGGCATGAGATTCCATCAGTGAGTTTGGATGCTTCCGTTCATCACTTACGTCGGCGGTGCGCGGGCCAGTCTACCGCGGAATTCCAATTTGAGTGTATGAAATTGCGGAAGGTGCCGAGCTACGGAAGAAGGGCTTTCCCTTGCACTACTAGCTTCGAGCGAGGCAAAGGTGCCCTGCGGCGAAGAGGATTCCTCATCGCCTGCCGGCCGCTGTGTTTCCTTTGCGTTAGAACGTTGCTTTGAGGGCGAATTGATACTGCCGCGGGGTATAGTTGGGATCGGTCTGCGAAATCGTCCCGAAGGCCGAGTTGCCGAACGAATCTCCTGGGTTGCCGTTTGGCATGTATAGGCTGGGTGTGTTTGAGATGTTGAAGCTCTCCGCGCGGAATTGCACTTTCAAGCGTTCCGTGACAGGAAAGTCCTTGAATATGGATAGATCGACATGCCGGTAATGTGGTCCGAACAGCGAATTACGCCGAGTGGTCCCAACTGTTCCCAAGGGTTGGGGGGCAAATGCTGCGGTATTGAAGAAGTGTGACAGGCTCTGGTGGCCCTGGCCTGGATCCCCGATTTGGTTGGGGCGATCCTGTCCTCCACTATTTTGTGGGGTTGCACGATTGTTGAAGCCGTGCTGTTTGCCGTCGCTCTCGATGGGATTGTCGACGCCACCGCCGGTGTTAATGATCGTGAACGGCTTTCCACTCTGCCAGGCAGTAATCGCATTGATTTGCCATCCGGAGAGCGCCGCCTTTTTGATGCCGGAAAAGTGCTTGCCGTATTGCAGTTCATAGTTCAGCGAGAGAGCAAAGCGGTTTTGGATGTCGTTCTCCGCAATGCCGTACTCGATCTGCCGAATCCGGGTTGGATCGGCGTCGCTCCAGCCCTGGTTGCCACCTTGCTGTGAAAAGCCAGTGATATCGGTTAAACCCTTAGCCCAGGTGTAGTTCGCGTCGAATGCCAGCCCCTTGGCAAAGCGGCGCTGGAAGGAGGTCTGCAGGCCGTTGTAGTTTGAGATTCCCTCACTGTCGATGTAGCTCACGCCGCCGAGGTTGGGGAGTTGGGCGTTGAGTGGACGTGCCGCCGCGGTGGGATCGGTGACGGCGTTAAACGGCGCGGGTTGGTTGATGCTGTTGATCGATTCCGGCAGATGCTGGCCGATGTTGCCGATATAACCGACGGTCCAAACGTTGGGTCCGAACTGTTGTTCAATCTGCAAATTGAACTGCTGAATGAGCGCCGAACGGAACTTGGGAGCTTCTGCCACGAAGCTCAGGCCGGTGATCTCGTTGAGGGCAGCCAGGTTCGGCATCGAAGGAGTTGGCAAGCCTTCCTGCATGGTCCCGGGTGCGCCGATCGTCGCACAGTCCGGGTTTTGACCCGCAAGCGCGCCCTGCTTTGCTTCGATCTGAACGGCGAGCGTGGACTGGCAGGAGGGGCTGAAAATGGAGGTGAACGGGGCATTCTTCAGATCGGCGTTAGAGGTGTAGTTGCCGGGGAAGAAGCTTAGTCCGTAGCCGCCGCGAATGACAAGGGTGGGTGTCACCGACAAGGAGAAACCGATGCGCGGAGCGACGTTGGAGTGATCGGTTGGAATATTCGCCTGTGAGTCGACACCGTTTACGTTCGCGATCTTCAATGCCTGGGTTATGTTTGCAGAAGTTAAGGTAAGCGCCTGAGGAAAGTCGAAGTTTGAGATATGGTTGTGCGCTTCTGTGAAGGGAGTGAAAACGTCGTATCGGATGCCATAGAGCAGCGTTAGCTTCGGGTTGACTTTCCAGCTGTCTTGCACGAAGCCGTTCGGCTCCCAGCTGCGGTAATCGGGAGGAAAGAGGTTGAAGTTGCGGGTTTCGCTTTGGAAGGCGCCGACCAGGGTCGAAGCAAGCTGATTGTTCTGCGTTGTCAGCTGATCAGGAGAGCTATCGCTCGGCAGATTGAACTGGTAGGCACCGACTGCTGAAGCGCTCTGCACGTTACGAGCCTGCCGGCGAATGAGGGCGAGACCAGCCTTGATGATGTGGTTACTCTTCGTCCAACTCAACGTACCGGAATACTGGAAGGTGTTGTCGATATCCTGAAGAGGAACGAATGCCCCGTCTCCGATATCGCTAAATGGTCCAACTGAAACGGGCGTGAGGGAGTTGGCGAAGGGACTGAAGGAGGTCATGCTCGCGGCGAAGCCCACTTTCTGATCGGCATTCAAGCCGTAGTTGAGCGGCAGCGAGAGATTGTTGATACGCGTAAACGCGGCCCTCAAATCGAGCACGAGGTTCGACGTGAAGATGTGAGTATAGCCGAAGGCATACTGCTGGGCCGTATCGGTTGCGGGACCATCGAAGTCATACCGGCCGCCACTGATCTCAAGACCGCCCACGACACCCAGACCTGGCGGCGTGAAGGTATCGACTTTGTTGTATGAAAAGCGACCGAAGAATTGGTCCCGCTCACTGAATTTATGGTCGATCCGAGCGTCGTAGGTTTTGGAGTTTTGTGTCTTATTCGGGCTGATCACGTAGTTGTTCGACAATTGTCCGGCCGCGCCGGCGTTGGGTGCCGGAAACAACTTCAGGTAAGCAAGTGAGATCGGATTAATGGGGAGTCCAGCGGTGCCGTTGGCCGGCGAGAGCAGCGCCTCAGGGCTGCCACCGTCAATGCTGTTAATGTCGTTGTACTCCGCCAGGGTCGGCACCGTCTTTGTGTAGGTGACACCGGAAACGGTCCGTAACCCCTCAAAGTCAAAGTAGAAGAATGTCCTGTCCCGGAAGATCGGGCCGCCGATGCTAGCGCCGTACTGATTCTGGCGCAGTTCGGGCTTATTTCCGATCACCTGGAAATAGTTTCGGGCATCGAAGATATCGTTGCGGAAGTACTCGTACGCGGAGCCATGGAACTGGTTCGTCCCAGAGCGGGTGACGATATTGACCACGCCGCCCGCCGTGCGCCCAGCCTCCGCAGCGTAGCTGTTGGTCTGGACAGTGATCTCCTGAATTCCTTCGACATTCGGCTTGACTCCGATGGTGCCGATAATACGTTCGTTATCGTCGATTCCATCGACCACCCAGTTGTTAAGGGTATCGTCTTGTCCATTGACAGAAAAGCCGGCTGCGTTGGTGCGGCGATCATCCGGACGGCCCCCGCTGCTGAGCCCGTTACCGGGACCCTCATTGGCCCCAGGGACAAGCTGCACGAGCTGAACGAAGTTACGGCCATTTAACGGGAGATCCTGCACTGCTTTCGCTGTTACGGTTGAGCTTACCGTTGCACTGTCCGCCTGCAGAAGAGGCGTGCTTGCCGTTACCTCGACGACGGTTGACTCCGAGCCAACCTGGAGTTGGACGTCAGCGCGGGCGCGATCGCCCGCCTCCACCGCGAGGTCCTTGGTGACCGATGCCTGGAAACCGCTGGCCTTTACGGTAATGGAGTAGTGTCCTACAGAGAGGAGCGTGAAGATGTAATCGCCGGAGCTGTTTGACTGGCCGGTGCGCCTCTCGTTGGTCCCGAGGTTGGTGAGGGTGATGTTGGCGTTTGGAACGACCGCGCCCGTGGCATCGGTGACCGTTCCGAGGATATCAGCAGTAGTCAGTTGCGCCGAAGCTGCTGAAAGGAACAGAAGTACCAGCGCAAGAGAGAAAACTGGCCCCCTAAATCGTTGAGAAAGTGTTCGACGAGCGTGCCTCATATTCGTCCTAGTTGTACCGTTTTGTTTGGAAGTTTTAGTCGACCAGTCGCTTTCGTTTGGCGTCGACCATTCAAGTCGGAGTGGCTTCGGTGCTGGCTGCGAGGTGTTCATGAGCTTGTCAACGCAAATTTGTCGGCCGATATGACACGTGGCAATTCTCAGGCCAATAATCTCTCGTGTGTGGATGGGCTGCAACCATTTGAGGAATAGGAGGAGTCTGCGAGAACGAAAGGCCCGTATGGCCGCCGGGTGTCAGAGGCTCTGACGCCGACTCTGACAGTTGCCGAGAGTTCTGTGACACTTGCTTCGGGCGGAATTCACAAATGAACTCAATCAACCTGCAGCCCCGTGGCTCATCGAAGACGCTGGCACCTTCTGAAGCGAAATGCAGCGGGAGAGCCGGCGTCTAAACTTCGTCTTGGATATGGCGAAGATTTCTGTGCTGTCCTCACGTCGCCCAAACGTTTCCTCTCCCCGCCTATGACGGGCGGATGGTTTGTGCAATCATTTTGGCGGAAGCTTCGATGCCCAGCGTGCTATTGACGCAGAGATGATAGAGCTCGCGATCCGACCAATCTCGGCCGTAATATTGCTGGGTATAGTGCGTTCGCGCATGATCGACCCGATACATCAAACCTGGGAGGTCGTGTTCGTCCGGGTGGCGAAGTTTCATTCGTACAACCTTTTCAGCTAGCGGGGCAAACACCAGCACATGGAGCACATGCGGATGCTGCCTTAGCACACACTGTGAACTGCGTCCGATGATGACGCATTTACCCTCCTTTGCCGCCCCTTCGATCACTTTCACAGTGAATTGTTGAAGCGTATCGTGATCCACACCAAATTCAGATCCCTCTCCAGCAAACGATTCCGGGCCGCCTTGGCGGAAACTCCTCATTACTCGCTCCCACCACCCGCTCGCGTGTTCGTCAGCCTCCTCCGCCCAAGACGATTCCACTCCGCCCATCGCGGCAACCCGCTCGATAATCTGCTTGTCGACGCACACCCAGCCCAGCGACTCCGCAACTTTTCGCCCGATGTCTGCGCCCCCACTGCCGTATTCTCTTGCGATCGTCACAACGTTGAACACTTTGTCCCCCTGCATTGCCGCAACTCAATTCCCCTTCCAGTAGCGATGCTTTGTTTTTGCGTCTTTCTTGCTGTGTGCTCCCATCACATCAGTGCATCGCTTCCCGGGCGGTGGACCCCGCGCCGGGCTTGTTTTTGCTCAAGAGGAAAGCGCATATCACCATGCCCATCGCCATCCAAGAGAGCAGACGATAGATATCCTGGTAGGCCTGTGCGGCTGCCATCTGATTCAGCTGCTGGTAAATGGCAGATCGTGCCATTAAGCCCGCGCCTGGATCGCCGGCAACACCACGCAGGGAATAGGTAAGGATTTTTAGTTGGTTGACGTAGGCGGGATTTCCCGGTTGCATGTACTCCTGCAGGCGTGCCTGGTGGAACAGAGAGCGATTCGAGACGATCGCCCCAGTGCTCGCAATGAAAATGCTGCCACCAACGTTCCTGACAAAGTTGATAATTCCGGAGACCTGATTGCTCGTCTCTTTTGGAAGGCCGACGTAGGCCGCAGTGGTAATAGCAATGAAGGCGAAAGGAATTGCTGACATTTGCAGAACTCGCAGCCACGCGGCAAAGCCGAACGTCATGGTAAGAGTGAAGTGCGTGGAAGTGTAATAGAACGCACCGGCGAAGCAAACAAAACCGAGCGCGGCCAGATTTCTTGCCGGAAATTTACCTGTCGCCATTCCTCCCAGAGGCATCATGACGAGTAATATAAGTCCGCCTCCCGCAAGCGCCTCTCCCGCGAGTGTTGCTGTGTACCCCATCAGTTCTTGCAGGAACTGAGGTTCAAGCACGGTTGCGGCATTCAGCACACCGCCGACCAGGACCATTAGGAAACAGCAAATGGCAAAGTTCCTGTGCTTGAACAGGCGTAGGTTCATGATGGGATTCTTGGCCCGCCACTCCCACCAGATCAGACCGGACATGCCAGCGACGAACAGGAAGCAGAAAATGCGAATAGAGTTAGAGGTAAACCAGTTGTACTCTTCGCCCTTATCGAGCATGATCTGCATTCCGCCCATAGCGGTTGTCAGCAGTCCGAGGCCGAAGTAATCGAGTTTTCTGATATTAGCGCGATCGGCATTTATCCACGGCGGATCCTGGACCAGCCGCCTGACCAGAGAAAAGGCCAGAATGCCAACCGGCACATTGATGTAGAAGATCCAACGCCACGAGTAGTTGTCTGTGATCAAGCCACCGATCGTCGGGCCCAGGGACGGCGCAAGTACCGCGACCAAACCGTAGAGCGAGAATGCCAGTCCACGTTTTTTAGGCTCGAAGGAATCCGCCATGATGGCCTGCGCCATCGGTTGGAGTCCACCGCCTCCTACACCTTGTAGTACGCGCGCAAGAAGCAAGATCGGAAGTGTCGGCGCGATGCCGCAAAGAAAACTCGCAACCGTAAAAATGGTGATGCAAAGCAAGAAAAAGTTCTTGCGGCCAATGACGCTCGATGCCCACGCACCCACCGGCAGAATGATTGCGTTGGAGACAAGATAGCTGGTGAGAACCCAGGTCCCCTGGCTGATGCTCGCTCCAAGGTCACCGGCAATGTGTGGAAGTGCGACATTTGCAATGGAAGTATCGAGAACCTCCATGAAGGCTGCCAACGCGACCGTTGCCGCAATCAGCCACGGGTTTGCTTTTGGTTTCCATCGCTCGCTGTTAGGGACTTCTATCACCATGACATTCCTTCTTGTTGTTATTGCTACCTGTGGATAACGATGCCGATGTCATCCCTCATCCCTGGGCCGCCGGAATGATTTCAACGATTGATGCGGGATGTAATTGCTCGAATGTCAGAGTTCAGAAGATGACTCCCAGACTGCTCTCGTCCCACTGCTTATCTCGGTTAATCCGGAAGTCCGCGATCACTGGGGCAAGAAGGCGCTCACGAAGAGCATGACGATGTAAGCCAATATGATCAGAACCGAGACTGACGCTATTTTGCGCACGCGCTGTGTGCAGCGACTAAGGGTCACGATCATAAGGAGCTTCCCATTGTGGACGGACTGATTCATAAGCACCTCCTGACTCTCATCGATATCTAAGGAATCGTTCGTCGGCGCAGAGATCATCCGCTCAAAGTCGGCGATATGTTTTAAAGCTCGAACGCGTGTCTCTTTGAATGTCTGCTGTGATGTGGACATATAAGCGTTCAACGCCTTCCAGAGCGAGGACCGGCTACAAAGAATCGCTGTGGCCTTTCGTGATGGCGGTTAAAAAGAAGGGTCTTCTGTGAACAGTCTTCGAAAGCGCTCACGCGTCGGGTACTGGCTCGTTGTGTTGCCGCTTCCTACGTGTGTTTAACTGACTTGCCGTTCGTCCTTTCCCTCTCTGATCTCCGATTGCAAGGCTCGGCTCGTTGTCGTTCCTCTGACCGGTTGCTGCGTGGCGTCAACGGCCTGCAGCATGCCCACGCCAACCTACTTTCGCGTCTCATTGCGCACTGCAAACACCACGTTGATGTAAGCAAGTCAGGTTCCGAATATTTCCCCGCTCCCGATGTGGATAGAAGCAGTTGAAACGGCGCAAGCTATTACGCGCATACCGAGCTGCGAGAGCAACCGGATGTCAAAGGCCTTGACGCTACCTCTGACAGTTGCCATAGTGGTGTGAAACTTATCTTGGGGGGATGCCTAGTGTAGTCCTCCACACAGACGGTCACTCATCCGAACGGGGAAATCATGCTTTCCGGGTCAAATCCCGAATTCCGGATGTTTCCAGTGACCTGAATGCCTTTGCCGGCGCGATCACGCAGAAGGTCGAACGGCTCAAAGTGACAGACCAAGGCAGCCTGTGTTCGGATTAAGTCGCAGACATTCCTCTGAATGTCCAGGCGACACCTTCGCGACATGACTGGGGAGGGGAATTCGAACGACCCTGCATTTCACGGACCAAGGCAGTTGATGTTTGTCAGGTTGGAGCGACCGCGCTGCACCTCGCATGGTTCTCAAACGACATATCCTAATTGAACGATGAAGAAGCTTTGGGATTGACCCACGAAAAGTGCTATAGCTTCCTGCGAATCGGGATTCACAATGGCCTTGAGAATAGCTCTTCTGTGGTGGAGATCCGTGAGGGTGTCAACTAGCTCTGACATTCCGTCCTGCGTCTGTCAAACTTCTTGACACCACCTCCGCCCCGCCGCTCCGATTCCCCTCATTTTCATCTACTTGGAAACCACTAAACCTTTGGCCTGCGCATTGCCTCTGTCCAATGAGAGGCAAGAGAAAGGGGACGAAGGCAGATCGCAATATCGAATTACATCTCGTTACCTGTAATCCCCAACCTATCCCGACAGTCGGAGCTACAGTTGGCCACATTTGTGTGCGGAAGAGGAAGAGAAGTACATGGAGAAGTGTAAGCTGAGCCGAAGTAACATAATCGATTTGTGGTGTGCACTTGCAACAAATACCGATCCCTATGGGAGGTAGGCAATGTCAGAAGCGCTATACCCGGATACCTCACCAGTCTAGTCCACCATTTTGAGGATCTTCGGGACGATACACATCAAACGGACTTTGCAAAGCGAGTCCGACTGAATCAGCGCTTCGAAATTCCGCGCTCGCAGCATCTTCCAGGGGCACCTACATCCTCGGTTTCGTACGGGCGATAGTTCCACTGCCTGGAGAGCTGCCCCTCCGGCAAACTGGCCGATGAGTAGACGTGGCTGAAGGTTGAGCAGTCTGGGATAGAGCCGCGATCTAGAGCGCCGCTCTATTCCAGAGTTGCTTGCCAACGACATTGTCTAGGCTAAGCGGAATGAGTCGCCTCTACTAGGACCGACGTTTCGCATTATCCGCTTCTTCTGCCAAACTAGACATCACTTTCAGAAACTCTGGATTCCTTTGTCCGATGAACAAACCATCATCGACAAAGCTCTGGAGTGCGGCCACCGCACCGCTATTTTTCGTTGAGATTGGACGAATAATTGCCACCGGAGGAAAGGCGCGACTGAGGAAATGAGTTGGTTCTGGCATGATTAGGTTAGCCTGCAAGGTGTCACCGTTGAGCGATTCCGGATTGGTCTCTCCCTGAGCATCCGCGAGTGTTGTGAAGGTGACCGTGGCGCCTGTACCTCCAGGACCATTGTCCACGTCGGTTAAAGGAAGGGCATTACCCGCCTTGTCCTGCCAAGTCTGAAAATGCATCGTCTCGCTCGGGCCGATACTGAGCAGGACGCGCAGAACTTCCAGGCTCGTTACATTTTGGGCCAACGTGGGATAAAGACTTGTGCCGCCCTGTTCAACAAAAGCGAAGTGGAATCCGGCGGTGAAGGCGATTGCTTGAAGATGAGTGGAGATGCTGCCAGGGAGGTTATCGCTGATGGAACTGCCGGCAGTGTCGGCATCGGTTCTTGGAATGGCAGTATGCTGGCCCACGTGCAAGGTGGGCACGGCTTGGGAGAACGGCGAATTCGGGTCGAAGTCGGGGTTGGTAATGCTGCGGTACCGTGACCAGAAGCTTGTATCAATTGTGAGCTTCGTGAGGTTCGTTAGCCGAAGCTTCCCCGTAGAACCCATTGCCGTGCTGCCTGGAATTGTCGCGAAGGGACTGAGGTCAACCGCCTCCGAACCCTTCGACTCGAGATACGCTTTCAAGAATGCGGCATGACTGATTTCATCATCGGTATTGTCGTGGATGTACTGAGGCATATCGCCATCTAGAATTGTAAGCGCAGCCGCGTAAAGCGGATTTCCGCCTCCAACTCCCGAGACTTCGTTGTCTTGCGTCCCTCCGAGTTCGGAATATTGAATCCACAGATCGGCTTCTATCTGTTCCAAGGCATTTAGGAACTTGAGAATTGCGATGTCGCCTTTGGTGATATCTTTGTCGCCTCTCTCCTGTCCATAGGCAGAGAGGCCGCCGTCGAGCAATCCGGTGCCCATGGTCGCTGCACTTGCCGCAATCCCGGTTTTGAGAAATGCTCGCCGATTCGTGGAGTTCCTAATCGTGTTTTTAATCGATGCCATTTCCTCTCCTATGACGCACCTAAATGAGTACGCAAAAGGCTGCGTCTAACACAATCTACGTGTGCGTCTCCTCACACTTGTCATCGCTGCGTCAGCGAAATGTAATTTTCTTAGGGACGGATCGACCCGCGATGAGCACAAGTGAAGAAAGTCAATTTGAAACGAGCGCAAGTTGTGAGGTTGCGTCTGTTTGGGTATGACGCTGCTAACTAACCCTGGGGATCGAAAGGAATATTCAGAGAGTCGGAGTTACAGCTGGCCACATGTGTATGGGGATCAGATAGGGGAGTACATGGAGACTTGTAGGTTGAGGACGACCGTCGCTAAGATCAGCACGCAGTTCGCATATCGTTTCCTGTCACGAGTAGACACAAGTGCGGATTTCAGTCCGAATGAGAAACCTAAGTGGTCAATGTTGGACGAGGTATTTGACCGTGCGCGCGTTAAGGTCGCCTGTGAACTTATATTTTTAGGCGTCATTATCTTGGTGCTGTGCAGTTCTCCTTTGCTTGCCGAGTCAGCTAACTCTGATTTCAAACGGGGCGAATCCGCTGAGGCGCGCGAGGACTACGATACCGCGTATGACCTGTATCAGAAAGCTGCTGCCAAGGATCCTAAAGACCTGATTTACAGGGCAGCCCTTTACCGGGTCAAGGTTGCTGCCTCGGGCATGCATATGAGCAGAGGCCGCAAGTTGTTACAGGCGGGTGACGAAGAAGGTGCTTTGAGTGAGTTGATTCACGCCGCCGAGATCGATCCCGGAAACGAGGCTGTGCAGCAGGAGATCGCAAAGATCCGCAAGGGCCGCGCCGAAACGCCACCGCAGGGGGAAACCAGACTCCCGATAAATGCGGCTCAATCAAGGAAACTGAAGACGATGGCCGCGCCCGTCGAGCTCAAGCCCGTGTCGAACGAGCCGCTGACCCTGCATTATTCCGAGGATGCGAAAGTTGTCTATCAGGCCATCGGAAAGGCCGCGGGCATCAATGTCTTGTTTGACCCCGATTACACGTCTAAGCGTATCCAGCTGGATCTAAACAACTCTTCGTTGATGGATGCATTGAGCATCGTCGGCACGATGTCCAACACCTTTTGGCGCCCGGTCACGCCCAACACCATCTTTGTCGCCCAGAATACGCGCGCCAAGCGTACCGAGCTGGATGAGCAGGCGGTGCAGACGTTTTACCTCACCAATGCCTGGCAGCAGAACGATCTCAACGATGTGCAGACCGCCCTGCGTAATGTTCTGACCAATATCAAGGTGTACGGCGTGGCCAGCCAGAACGCGCTGGTGGTCCGCGGCACACCCGACGAACTGCTCCTGGCGCAGAAGGTGATCAACGACCTCGACAAGTCCCGCCCCGAGGTGGTGGTCGACATCGCGGTGCTGGAGGTGAGCAAGAACTGGGAACGCAATCTTGGCATCACCTGGCCTGCCAGTGCGAGCGTCGGAATTGCAGCTGTGACGACGACCGGTTCCGGCTCGGGTTCCGGCTCGGGCTCGGGAAGCGGCTCGGGGTCGGGCTCCGGATCAGGCAACTCAAACAATAGCCTTACGTTTTATAACCTGGCGCATCTCAATTCTAACAATTTCGCGGTTACGCTGGGCACGGCGACGGCGAACCTTCTGCTGACCGACTCGAAAACCAAGATCCTGCAGAACCCGCGGCTGCGCGCCACCGACTCGCAGAAAGCCACGTTGAAGATAGGCGATCGCATCCCCGTCGCCACCGGTTCTTACCAGACGGGCGCCGCTACCGCGCTGGTCAGCTCACTGGTCAACACCCAGTTCCAGTACCTGGATGTCGGCGTCAACATCGAGATCACTCCCACGGTTCATTACGACAACGATATAACTCTGAAGATCAAGATCGAGGTTTCCTCTGAGGCCAATCAGGTGACTATAAGCGGAGTGACCGAACCGATCATTGCCCAAAATGTCGCAGACCAAGTAATCCGGCTGCGCGAAGGCGAGGCAAGCATCCTGGGCGGGATCCAGACAAAACAGGACCAAGTGAGTTGGGCTGGCATTCCCGGCCTGAGTTCCATACCCATTCTCAAATATCTGTTCGGTTCGAAGGATCATCAGATGATGGACAATGAACTCGTCTTTCTCGTTGTCCCGCACGTCGTTCGTATGCAGACTCTTGACCCGGAGAATCTACGAACCATCGACACCGGCACCGGACAGGCGGTTGAGTTACGCTACGCTGACGCCACCGATCCCGACGATTCCAGTTCGGCACCCGCTCCCGCACCTCCTGCGCGGCCCACTCCGGAGGCGCACGCCACCGTCGGCGTAGTTCCTGGCCTGAGCGCTATGGCCGCAACACCGGCGGCGCTGGCACAGTTAAGCGCGGCGGTTGATGCCAACGGACAAGCCGCTACCAATACGCTTCTCCCTCCATTCCCCTCCGTACTTCCAGACTCTCCGTTGTCTCCGGGATCTATCGAACCCGGAAGCATGAATCTCATGTTCAGTCCTCCGGATCGCTCGATAGCCGCAGGCGGGACCTTCCAAGTCCCGGTAGTGCTGACCGGGGGAGAGGACATCGCCTCTGTTCCCTTGCAGATTCAATATGACCCAGCAAAGCTCTCTCTGCTCGATGTCACGAACGGAGATTTGCTCAGCCGCGACAACCAGGCCGTGGCGCTGGTTCACCTCGACGACGGACCCGGCTCCATTTCCATCAATGCGGCTCGCCCGCCGGGACTGGCTGGCGTCAGTGGTGCGGGCGTTGTCTGCGTCCTCAGTTTCCAGGCCAAGACGGCAGGAGAGACACAGCTCCACCTCACCCGGGCTGTCGCCATCAACAGCACCGGGCAGCAGTTGCCGTCCAAGGGCTCACAGGTCGCCATCGAGGTGCATTAAAGGGCACGTGGACAAGAGTTGAGACACCAATTTGGTTCGTACGCAAACTAGAGAGCGACCCAGACGGTCCAGCTTCCAGATGACGAGGATATCGCCTTTCCGCAGCATGTCGAGGCAACGGGTGAGCTCCGGCCGGTTCATGTTTTTGCCGCTCTTTTGCTTAACGTAAATCGGCTTGCACTTCGCCGCCTTCAGAGCGTCAATTTGCAATTGTGGGGTCTGGTCGGTTGTGGAGACTCGCGCATAGCCGACAATCATTTCAAGGATGCTATCACATACGTACACATTTGATATTATGATTGCGAGTCTTTGATCATAGTGCGGCAGCTAAAAGCCAACTAAAAACTGGCGATTAGAAGATGGCAGAAACGGTGCTCACAGACCCGACCGCGAAACACGCTGCTGCAAAATTCGATATCAGCGCTTTTTTCACGACAGAGGACGCTAGGACGCTCTCGCAAGCTTGTCTTTGAAGGGAAGCGGCCTCCCTCAACCGCCTCCAGAGTTTCGATTTCTCCGGAAGCTCAGCGCAAATGAGCCATGTCGGCACAGAAAATTCCCTTCATCATTACTTTGGTCGACAAACCCGCGACAGGTTTTTCTGAGTCACTTGTCCGAGATGGCGACTAGAACGAAGCCGCAGGCACCGCGGACGCTGGATTGTGCCATACTGAGGCTGTATGGGCCGACAGGAGATCGTAATATCGGCTTTGCGTTGTAAAGCTCCAACTCATTGATTATCAGCAGGCTCTGATTCAAAATCCATAGACTCACCGCGTCCGCTTAACGCCTGCGCCTTCCTTCTAGTCTTCTTATCGAAACCGCCTCGAATCATCTTCGAGCCTTCCCTGACTTATTGCGCGAGGCGGTTCCTATCAAGGCTAGCGACTTTACGGCCAATCAGAAAATATACACGACATTGAAATTCTCGCAGAACACTCTATCTGTCTCTCTCTTGTGACGGTGGTCACATCCAGTCGTGCAAATCCGGCAGCAGACTCAAGCTGAAAGTGATCCACGACACCCGGAGGAGTAATTTATGTCGACAGCAGCAATAGAGGCTCAAGATGCAATCTTTGAGGAGGCATTTGCCACCATTCGTAAGAAGGGCGTGCGTTCCCATTATGACAACTTTATTGGCGGCAAATGGGTGGCTCCGATTCGGGGCAAGTACTTCGCCGATCACAGCCCGATCAATGGCGTGAAGCTCGCCGAGTTCGCGCGTTCCTCGTCAGCAGACGTGGAAACCGCTCTTGACGCCGCACATGCAATCAAAGACGAGTGGGGCAGCACATCGCCTGCCGCCCGCTCTGCTGTTCTAAACCGGATCGCTGATCGGATGGAGGAGCACCTCGAACTTCTGGCGCTGGCCGAAACACTGGACAACGGCAAGCCTATTCGTGAGACGCGCAACGCCGACGTCCCCCTGTCGATCGACCACTTCCGCTACTTCGCAAGCTGCATCCGCGCAGAAGAGGGTTCCGCAGGCGAGTTGGACAAGGACACCGTCGCATACCATTTCAAAGAGCCGATGGGCGTGGTTGGGCAGATCATTCCGTGGAATTTTCCGTTGTTGATGGCTGCGTGGAAGATAGCGCCGGCCATCGCCGCTGGAAACTGCACTGTGATCAAGCCGGCTTCGAATACACCGCTCAGCCTGCTTACCCTGATGGGACTGATCGGCGATATCGTACCTCCGGGCGTTATCAATGTCGTGACTGGTCCGGGTGGCGAGATCGGCAAGTCGCTGGCCGGGAATCCGCGCATCAGCAAGATCTCATTCACTGGAGAGACGACGACCGGCCGCCTGATCATGCAATACGCGTCCGAGCCAATCATTCCGCAGACGCTGGAACTGGGTGGCAAGTCGCCGAACATTTTCATGGCCGACGTGATGGATGCAGACGATGACTTCCTCGACAAAGCGCTGGAAGGGTTTGCATTGTTCGCTTTCAATAAAGGCGAAGTTTGCACCTGCCCCTCGCGCGCGCTCATTCATGAATCGATTTTTGATCGGTTCATGGAACGCGCTGTTGCCCGAGTGGCAAGGATCAAGGTGGGGAACCCACTCGATCCTGAGACACAGATGGGACCACAGGTGTCGCGTGACCAACTGGAGAAGATTCTCTCCTATATCAAGATCGGGAAAGAGGAAGGCGCACGCTGCATGACTGGCGGCGAGCAGGCGCATCTGGGCGGCGATCTGGAGAATGGCTACTATGTGAAGCCAACCGTGTTCGTGGGTCATAACAAGATGCGTATCTTCCAGGAAGAGATCTTTGGTCCGGTGCTGTCGGTAACCAAGTTCAAGACGATCGAAGAAGCGCTCGAAATCGCCAACGATTCGCCCTACGGTCTCGGCTCAGGCGTCTGGTCACGCAATGGTACAGATGCCTATCGCCTGGGACGTGGAATCAAGGCGGGACGCGTATGGACCAACTGCTATCACCTTTATCCTGCTGGCGCGGCATTTGGCGGCTATAAGGAGTCGGGCTTCGGTCGCGAGACGCACAAGATGATCCTCGATCACTATCGGCAGACCAAGAATCTGCTTGTGAGCTATAGCCCGAAGGCCTTGGGTCTCTTCTAGGAAACCTCTGCAGAGTGGCTCGTTTTTGACGATTGAGTCAGATGAGCCGCGAAGCGGTGGCACACTTGCAGAAGGTATTGGGAACGAGCGGTTGTTGTTCACTTGTAGCGATTCCTGCGGAAGCTGATTTCCGCCTCCGCAGGCACCGCAAGCACTGCAGAAATCCTCGCCATCCCTGGCAATAATGCATTTAACACGGCAGAAAGGAAAAACAAAATGGCGAAGTATATGAAGGCGGCTGTAGTTCGTGAATTTGGTAAGCCCCTGGTCATCGAAGAGGTGGCAATCCCAGAACCCGGTCCGGATGAAATTCAGATCAAGATGGAGGCATGCGGCGTATGTCATACCGATCTCCACGCCGCGGAAGGTGATTGGCCCATTAAGCCGACGCCGCCCTTCATCCCTGGACACGAGGGTGTCGGCTACGTCTCCGGCGTTGGCAGGAACGTCAAGACGGCAAAGGAAGGCGATCGCGCCGGCATCGTCTGGCTGTACTCCGCCTGCGGACAATGCGTAGATTGCCTCGCGGGACAAGAGTCCTGCTGCACGAAAGCGCAGTTTGGCGGCTACACCAAGAACGGCGGCTATGCGGAATATGCAGTGGCCGATCCGAATCATGTCGCTCATCTACCCTCCAACGTGGGATTCATTGAGATCGCACCGATCATCTGCGCCGGCGTCACGGTGTACAAGGGTCTGAAGTCCACCGAGGCCAAGCCGGGCGACTGGGTTGTCATCTCCGGTGTCGGCGGTCTTGGTCACCTGGCTGTTCAATATGCCAAGGCGATGGGCTTCCGTGTTGCGGCTGTGGATGTGTCCGAAGAGAAGCTGGCGCTAGCTCGTAAGCTCGGCGCAAAGCTCACCGTCAACGCCAAAGAGCAGGACCCCGCAGCCTTCTTCCAAAAGGAGATCGGCGGAGCCAAGGCGGTGCTCGTAACGGCTCCCTCCACCGGTGCTTTTGCACAAGCCATCGGCATGACGCGCGCTCGCGGGACTATCGTTCTTAACGGCCTGCCTCCCGGATCGTTCCCTCTTCCCATCTTTGAAGTGGTGCTGAAGGCCTTGACCATTCGCGGCTCCATCGTGGGCACACGTCTGGATCTTGCCGAGGCACTCGCTTTCGCCGGAGAGGGTATGGTCAGCGCCACCACGAAGGCCGAGAAACTCGAAGACATCAACGATATCTTCAAGCGGATGCACGCCGGTACGATCGATGGCCGGATTGTGTTGGACATCGCTGGAACACATACCGCCAAGGCAGCTGCGAACGAAAACGTCGCCGTCCTGGTATAGGTTCAGCGCACCAGGTGAACCACCTAGAAGGGCCCGGGCATCGAGTCCGGGCCTTTCTGGATTGTTCAAGCCGCAACCCATCAAAGAGCTATCGTCAAGACCAACCGGCTGTTATGGACTAGATTCTGCGTTTAAACGTCTCAGCTCTCGGGATGAAGAGCGAGGCGGCCCTCCGGGGTGCGGTAATTTTGGAACCGTTATAGGAGAAAGTTTTGAAGAACGTATTCGTAGTGGGGGCGGGTCCCGCCGGTCTGTTCGCCGCACAGAAGATGGCCTTGGCGGGGCATGAGGTTTTCGTCTTTAATCGCGATATCAAACCGGGCGGACTTGCCGAGTATGGAATTTACCCGGTGAAGACGACCATGAAGGCGGGATTGCGCAAGCAGTTTTCCCGAGTGCTTTCGCTCCCCAATCTTCACTACTTCGGCAACGTGAAGATCGGCTCCGCATACGACGTTACGCTGGATGATCTCAAGGCGCTGGCGCCATCGGCGCTGGTGGTTACGTGCGGAGCGCAGGGCTATAACAAGCTCAATCTTTCGGGCGAGAACGCCAAGGGAGTTTACTCCGCCAAAGACTTCGTCTACCACTACAATCAACTGCCTCCTTACTCGTCGGAGGACTTCTCCACCGGCAAACGTATCGCGGTGGTCGGAATGGGAAACGTGGCGGCCGACATCATGCGATGGCTGCTGGAGGATTGCCCGGCACGGCGAACTGAAGAAGTCATCGTGGTGGCTCGCCGCGGACCGTATGAAGCCAAGTTCGACGAAAAGGAACTTGGCCACGTTGAGGCTCACCTGGATCGCGGCGAATTCATCCAGGAACTGGAACGTGTGAAAGCGCGATGCGTCGCCTGCGATCAGGATGTGTCGGTGGGGAAGATCGGCGACGCGACGTTCCCTGGCTTGCGGAAGGACAATCTCGTCCAGGGCTCGCCGAAGCTGACCTTTCGCTTTCTCTGCTCGCCCAAAGAGATCGTCGTGGGGCCCGATGGCAGAATCAGGCAGTTAGTCGTGACGGAAAACGATCTGGTGCTGCGCGGCGACGGCAATACCGGAGCTAAGGCTACCTATGAAACAGCCGTTCTCGATGTGGATACATTGATCTTCGCAATCGGAGACAAACACGATCCGGGACTGGGATTTCCGATGGGGCCGGATGGCTATGCCACCAAGCCGAATCTCGAGTCGCCGTCGGAGCCGGTGTACGAGATGTGGGATCCGCGCACTGCCAAAGCGCTCGATGGAACTTATGTTGCCGGCTGGGCCAGGCGCGCCAGCACAGGCTTGGTCGGCATCGCGCGCCATGATGGCGAAAACGCCGCGGGCAAGGTCATTGAGTACCTCATGACCGTTCCCGAAAAGGACTCGCTCCATGCCTTCGAGATAGAAGCTTTGCTTGAGAGCAAGGGCCTCCACCCGGTGAACAAGAGCGATCTCCTCACACTCGCACGTGTTGAAGAGCGCGAAGCGAGGGCGCGGAACCTGGTTAGCTTCAAGTACTCCGATAACAGCGAAATGCTGAACGCCATCGCGCAGGAAAAGGCGGCGTCGGCGGCCAATGTGTCTCTGGCCGCAAGACAGCCGTGGGCAGCTTCGGATGCATCGGCAAGCCTCGCTCGATTGACACACGGGCAGGACTAAAAGAGAAAAGAGAATTAGAGAAGAAGGGTCAACACCGCTCCCGGTAAGATTCCATACATAACCGGCAGCAGTGTTCCAGATGCAGATCAGTAATCTCCACGCTGTTATCCCAGGAAATGGTGCGTCCACAAAGAGACACCGTATCGGCACCGCCGCTCAGCTTCCTCCCCACTTCGGTCAGCGGACGGATGTGCCAACGGGATTTCGAACCGGTGGTTGGTGCCTCGCAGAAGCTGTACTGGGTAACATACGGCATATCTGCTCCTGTGCTTGCAGTATACGCGGGCGATTATGCCGCCCTCTCTTCCATGAATTCGAACGAGGTCTGCTCGTACGGCACCTCGACCACGGTTGTGCCCTCAGGCAGCTTGGAATACATCTGGGGAAATTCCCGGTTGAGGAAGACTCCCAACGGCACCTGGTCGGTGCCGGCGGCGTAGGCCTACTGGAACTTCACCAGCTCCTGGGGCACTTCCTGGATGCGCTCGATCTCTTCTTTGGGAAGCGGGCCCTTGGTTGCCCAGAGCGGAGTCCACACGGTAGGCCCCCGGCCCAACGCACCTTGCTACTTCTTCGGCTGATCCCCAACTGCTGCTTGATTCTTCCCGGCCGATAACGAGCGCACATACGCGACCATGCTCCAGCCCTCTTCAGGATTCATGCGAGTTCTCTCTGCGGGCATCTTGTCCTTACCGTCGCGGATGATGCCATAGAGTTGCTCGTCGGTTTTGTCCTTCAACGTGGCC
>Ga0206794_1023_pt2 | contig 45643 bp, 32 predicted proteins | sample Alteio_BWOrgCont_70_FD_152877 | JGI IMG/M metagenome (GOLD analysis project Ga0206794, IMG submission 152877) | Enriched cells from forest soil in Barre Woods Harvard Forest LTER site, Petersham, Massachusetts, United States -... | ecosystem: Environmental > Terrestrial > Soil > Temperate forest >...
GCTCGAAGCCACAGCTCCATGGGGCTTGATACAGGAGAGGCAGACCGAAGAAAGGTTTTCCTGGTTTCGGCGTGTATGCGGCGAGCAAGGCGGCTTTGCGCTCATTCGCACGCACGTGGCTCAACGAACTGAAGGGCAGGAATATCCGGGTGAACGTGCTGAGCCCGGGGCAGGTCGACACACCGGATTCCCAGCGACTCAACAAGGCGACGAGGGAGATGTTCGAATCCCTGATCCCCCGGGGAAAGATGGGTCGTCCTTAGGAAATTGCGGCGGCCGCGTGGAACTATCGCAGCTGTTTACTTCGATTTTGTTTTCAATGTCGACGGGAAGGCCAACAATCGCGGCAGCGAAACCTGGCAGCTGGTCAAAGCGGTTGATGGCTGGCGGATTGCGTCCATCATCTACTCATCAGAGCCGCCAGCGTAGCAGTAGGAACTGAGAATCGGGTACGTTATGAGGCTTCGTAATCTCCGGCTGGCGGGTCTTGCATGGCCGGACAACACAAATCGAGCGCAAAGCAAGCTATATATAGGAGGATGAATGGCAAACGTTAAGACAATCATTGAGCAGGCATACTCCGCATTCAACAAGCGGGATATCGACGGTGCATTGGCACTTATGACGGAAGACGTGAACTGGCCCAAGGCTTCAGAGGGCGGCAGGGTTGTCGGAAAGGAAGAGATCCGTGCTTATTGGACTCGACAATGGGGTGAGTTCGATGGTCATGTCGAACCGCTGGCAATAACCGTGGAAGATGGAAGCAGGATCCGAGTCAGAGTGCACCAGATCGTCAGAAATCTTGAAGGGAATGTTCTTTCGGACAGCGAAGTTCTCCACATATTCACCGTGCGCAAAGGTCTCATCGCAGCGATGGACCTTGGGGATGAGGCCGATACAACTGGTCCCACTGCCGCATTCTCCCATCGATCCTAACTGGCAACCCATCATCCGCCTGCGATCCAGGAATAGCTTCGGATAACTTCTAGATCGTCCAGTCCTCGGAGCGACTAAATGACTTATACAACCCGTCGTGAATTCTTAGCTGCCTGTGGTGCAAGTCCTGATACGTTCCCGCAAGAATTGAGCGTCGTCATCCACATGAGCCATTCTTAAAATCAGGTCATGGCGATGGGAACCAATCCGATTGCTTCCATTGAGTTACTCTCCTGTGTTGAATTCATTCCGAGCGATTGAACCTGGCATTGATCAGCTTCCTGACTTGGCTAGCTCGGTTCGCAACTAGTAGGCAGCGATGCCGTTGAGACCGGCGGACGCCGGAAGACCATCAAATTGACCGAACTTGACGAGGCCGCCGTCACTTTGCACGGAGAACATACCGATGGAGCCGGTGGCGGCGTTGAGCGTGTACAGGAATCGCCCGTCAGAGCTTACCCCGATGTCGAGATTGGTGCTGTTATCCGGGTTGGAACTGACGATCGCGTTCCCCATTTGCGTAAGAGAACCGTTGGCCCCCAATAGCGAAGCCGGACTGATTAGAAGTACCCGCGTTGTCGGTGTAGACGAAGCGGCCGTTGGGCAGAATCACACTCCAGCAGCTGCCAAGCCCCTCGGTCGGAAGAGCGCCTGTGATGGTCTGGAGAGACTGATTCCACTTGATCTGGTAGGAGTAAATCGAATTGGAGGTGCCGTCGACGATAAGCGCGCCGCTCGGAGTGAAGGCGACGTCAAAAGGTAAGGCGCTTGCACTGGGGTCAGCGACAACATCAGATAGCGTGCCGTTGGGGTAAACCCGGAAAACGTCGATCATGTTGGCTGCGCTTTCAGCGACGACAAGAAACTGCCCGTTGGGGCTAAGTGCGACATCGGTGGGCGCGGGTGCCGTTCCGCTGAGGTTGTGTGTTGAATCTTTGATGGGCCGAAGATGCCCGTTGCCGAGGATGTGGAAGCCGCTGACGCTGCCGTTACCGCCGGAGTTGAGGACGTAGTCGAGATCTCCCGCCTGGGTGATGGAGATGGGAGAACTGCCGTCTGCCCCTTCCGTGTCAAGCTGGGTAAGACTTGCGCCATCGGCAGCAAAGGATGAAACGGTACCGCTGCCTGCGTTAACCGCGAAGAGCAGGCGATGGTCAGCGCTGAGCGTGAGCGATCTCTGCGAGTGCAGCGGATCAAGGGTTCCACCGCTGCCGTTGCCGCCGGTGGCGAATGAGCCGGAAGACTCCAGAGAGCCATCCGCGCGGCGGATATATGCGTAGATCTGGTTATCTGACGCGGCATTCGTCATTACGAAGACTGCGCCTTGACCGTCCTGTGCGGCCGCGCGACTTAGCGGCATTGCGAGAACTACGCCAGCGAGCAGACCTGCGGTGAGAAAGAACCTGAAGTTGATCATGTTCGTGAAAACTCCTATAGGGGATTCGACCCAGAATGCGCCCGTACATGCACCAAGGGTGCTCTTTATGAGTAAACTGCACATCGGGTTTCCAGTTGTGCGGGTTTCTGCGCGGATGGTCGGATTCTTGCTGAATTCAACGCTCAACAAATCAAAACAAAGCTATGTTTGCGGACTTATATCGACTGGGACGATGAAGGGAGTTCGAATGAGATGCGGCTGGCCCAGTCAGAATTGTTGACGGAGTTCACAGCCACTCCGGAGCCAAAGAGCTCCCAGCGATATTCTGTTGGGCTGGTTCCACAGACTTCACGAAAGACCTGTGCAAAGTGCTGCTGGGTTTTGAAGCCGCAGGCCACGGCGACGTCTAATACGCGCGTAGCGCGGTCGCGCAACATTGTCTTGGCACGTTCAATCTTTTGGCGCAAGACGAATTGATGCGGGATCTCGCCCGTTGTCTTCCGAAACATCCGTGCGAAATGAGCTGTGCTCAACTCCACGGATTGCGCCATCTCGTCGAGGCTCAAGTCGTCGTCCATGTTCGCATCACCAGCTCTTTAATCTTTCGCAATCGCGCAGAGCCTAGTCCGCCCCGGTTTATCCGCACAGGCCGGTACCCAACTGCTTGACCATTGATCAGCGCCACGGCTATGGCCTGTTCAACGGAATCCAGAAACAGCCGCCCGTTCGGAAACCCAGCCGCCATCTCCGCATGAACGGCCATAACTAGCCCACGCAGGCGAGGGTCCGCAAACTTGCGATGCATGCGCAGTTCTACCTCTCTGGCAGAGGCGGCCATCAGCGCCGCATCGGAAATACTGAGCTGCAGATACGTTGCGCTCATGAGCCCAACCCACTTTCCCTCATGACGGTGGGGCAAGATCATCTCGCCCGAAACGTAACGAAACTCTGTCAGCTCAGTTCGACGCACGCCCATCTCAATCGAGCCGGGCCGCAGCACCATTCCGAGAACCTGCTTATATGATGGTCATCATGGATGGAGGATGCAGAAAAAATGCGCTACCCCGCAAAGGAAACCGCCGCCAGGCACGAACGAATCGTGAAGGAGGCATCCCGCCTCTTCCGGGAACGGGGATTCGAGAACGTAACCGTGGGCGAAGTAATGAAGGCCGCCGGCCTGACCCACGGCGCCTTCTATGCTCATTTCGATTCGAAGGAAGAACTGAAGGCGGCTGCCGTTGTCTACGGCCAAAAGATCTCCCTGGGGCGCATGCAGCGCAGCAACAGCAAGAAGAGCAAAGGATCGTTTGCTGACCGCTACCTGAGCCGGTGGCACCGGGATAACCCAGGCGACGGCTGCACCATGGCCGCGCTGGCACAGGAGGTGGCTCGCTCGACCCCTGAACTCAAAGCCGCGTTCGAGCGCGGATTCGAAGAGATTCTCTCCGAGCAAAGCGGGGACCGAAAAGAGGCGATCTTTCAGACAGCCGCTTTGCTCGGCGGTGTTGTGCTGGCTCGCGCAGTGCAGAACGCGAGGCTCTCAGACGAGATTCTCGAGAGTGTTCGCCAGAGAGTGAGTTGACGATCTTCAATTGGCGCCAGCTGGGCAAAGTTCGGGTCGCCATTTCCACATTTGTGGTGGTTCACATCCGTCTCAATTTGGAAGACCTAAGGCAGAAGTACGGCGAGATCAGGGCAGAGGTTTACAGGGCAGAGGTCGGGGGTCCAATAAGGGTCCAATAACGGTTGCCATGGGTACCTCAGAGCGCCAAAAGAAGCCATCCGTGACGCGTAGTTTCAATAGGTTACTGCCCGCTTCTGTACTGTCACGGCAGAGGTCGCGGGTTCGAGCCCAGTCGTCCCCGCCAAAGATTCCAAGGCACTTACGTGCCTATGGCAAGTGACATTCAAGAGCACAAAAAGAGCATATTACGCATACCGCTGAACCAACGCCAGAAGAGCCAAAAAAAGTGAACACTTCTGGCATCCCCTTGCGGTTCCCAAGCACCAACCGTAGCCGACGCTTTTCTCCGCGTCGCCGAGAGGGTTGCGGCACCGTCATCCGAACCGGATTGACCAGTTTACGTACGAGCCCTCTGGAAGCCGAAACGTCATAGAAGGTTTGCGCCATCGTCTTCAGCCACTGCTCAATCTGGATTTTGACCGGTAGGAAGATTAAGGGTGCTTTTCTGGTGGTGAAGGCCAGAGCACCTTCGTGCACACGAACGAGACCCCGACCCACCGAAATGGGTCGGCTTTTTTGTGCTCGGAGGTCTTGCAATGCCTTTTGACCAGGAAATGTGGGTAGAGCCCCAGCCCCATCCCCGTTCGTGGATGCAAGTCACAGCTTACGTCAGACCAACCCATGATAACGATCTTCCATCGCAGATCAGACGCATCATTCCCCGTTAAGAAACGAGGTCTGAATAGAAATGGCACAGACTTCCTAACGAAACTCTCCAGGATCGAATGACATCGATGCAGTCGTTTTTGCGATCAACCTTCCGGGCCGAGGAACTTGATTCCTCGACCTGGAGGCGTTCGCGGCAAAGTTAGATTCCCAATTCAGTACGAGGACCTTATGAAAAAGAAGGCGACAGGTCCGCAATATGGCGACGGACAGGACCTGACCATCCAGGCAATTCTTCACCACAGTAAAAGCGTGACTACGGTTGCCCGCTATCACAGAGCACGAAACCACCAATGAAACGGCGGATGGAACGGAGTCTGGTAGTTGCCCGCGACCAGGATTGGCACGGCGCTCAGGATTAGCCCTGATATGGAGTGACCTGTCAACCCCTGCACATTCGTGGTGTTGTTTTTGTCGTTGCTTTTGCCGTTGATCGAAGACAGGGCCAGCAGCAGCCGGGGCAGGTTTGAGCGACGATTGATCAGTCTGAAATTCGCGGGTCGGAACCGCATGGTCATGATCCGTCGGGAGCTGCCTCGGACTAGTGTCGCGAGTCCGGCTGAGCCTGTCGCCATAGGGCGTTCGAGGATTCTCCTTCGTGCTTGCCCCGGCTGCGGCTGGCACTGTCTTCGAATTGGTTGACGCTGTTCATCCGGTTTCGAGTTTTTGTTTTTTCCTTCTTAGGAAAGTTTTTGCTTTTGTTCTTGCTGTTGCTTTTTTACCGGTCATGCCGCCATGGCCCGGCTGGCGGCGGCTTCCGTCTTCACGCCGATGGCCCAGATAAAGCCCAGCAGTTCGCGCCCCACGGCGGTCGTGATCTTGCACTGCTCCTTGCCCGCCGCGGCCAGCCTGGCGTAGCGCTTGTGCAAGCGCAGTTGCGCCTTCCAGGCCATCTCCTTGATCTCCTCCGGCACACCTTCTTGCCGCTTGCGCAACGCCGGTCCCACAGCTGGCCTGAGCCGGTAGCTCCAGGCCGCTTCGATAGCAATGCGTCGCAGATGCGCATTGCCCGTCTTGGTAATCGCGCCGCGTTGCTGCCGGCGGCCGCTGGAATTTTCACTGGGCACCGCGCCGCTGTAACCCATTAGCTGCCGCGCGGTCTCGAAGCGCGAGATCTGGCCCAGTTCGGCCACCACCGTCACCGCCGAGATCTCGGCAATGCCGCGCAACGCCTCAAGCCGCGAATCACTTCCTGCATCCCGGCCGGAGCCAGCTTGACGGCTTCGCGAATCGCATCCTCCAGACGCTTTACCCGCTCCGCCATGTGCTCGACCTCGTGCAACAGATCCAGCCGCGTCCACTCCTGCGCCGCCTGCTCGTAGCGCAGCTGCCGCACCCAGGCCATGTACTGCGCCGTCCATGGCTTCACGCACGTTACCGGACGACGCCCCGTGCGCAACAGAAATGCTGTCAAGACGCAAATCTGGACGGCGTTGATCGCCATGCTGATCTTGAAGTTCCTGCAGATGAAGTCCAGCTTTGGCTGGTCGCTGTCCAATCTTGCGGCTCTGCTGCGCCAGCAACTGTTCATCTTCAGGGACTTGTGGGCGTGGCTCAACAATCCGCTGGAGGGACCGCCAGCCGCAAGGCAACTGGCCGAGCAGTTACCCATGCCGCTGGTTTGGTAGCCATGAGTTGGACAGCAGCACAAATGCAAACATCCACGTGAGCACGAAGCACGGCACTTAGATACTTACAACTTGGACAGCAGAATGCCGGACACGTAGAAAGTCCTTCCGCGGGACTTATCGAAGAAACCTGACGCTATCGACGGGAGAGGATGCCTATGTCCAGTGAAATCAACCGTTCAATTCAGAGAAAATGCTGTCTTGGACAAGAGTGATTTTGACTGCGGCTTTGTGGCGACGGAAACGGGCCCAGGGGAACAAGCTGAGGCACAAATCAATGGTTGTCGAATCGAGAGCGTAGAGACTCTGGGCCAGTTCGACGCCAATGGGGTCGACGGCATACAGTGGGCGCGCGATGCCGATCAACACCTGGGCGAAATCGGCGAAGATGCGCCAGTCGTGAGTTTCATTGGCATCAGCCAGGGTGGAGCGCGACACCTTGCCGCGAAAGCCCATGTGATAGAGCTTGCCGCGCATCGCGCGCAGGCAGGCCTCGATGTCGCGCAGGCTTTCGCGGTACGTCAGTTGGGCGAAGGCCATCGCCAGATATTGATCCCAACAAGAAAAGCCGCGCAGATTGGAGTCCCCGCGATAGCGAGCAACACACTTTTGAAACTCCTTATGGGGCAGATACCCGACCAGTTGCGAGAAAATAGTGCGGCCTGCGTTCATGCACCATTGTTTCTCGCTGCGAAGAAGGCACTCGAGAGAAGCGCATCACCGGACAAATTTCAAATCGTTCCCAACCGGATCGGCCGTATCGAACTGACGCACATGCATTTACACGCTCAGTTCAAAACAATAGCCGGACAGCAGTGACAGAACATAGCCCGTCGGTCCCGCTTCGTAGCAGGCTCGCAAATGCGCCCTGCGCACAGCATGCGGATCAGCTTCCGCACCGACTCGGCGCGGTTCGGGATCACCCCAAGGCTGCGCACTTCCCCATCCTGCTCGGCAACCGCGACCGCGATCGTCTCGGCATGGACATCCAAACCCAAAAATCGTACCTTTTTCTGCATGGCCGGTTCCTCTCCGCTTGTGGCTCTGGACTGTGTTCCTCTGCGGTTCACAGACTAACCCACGACCAGCGCACTGGAAACGGTCACTCCATGATGACTAGCGACGCATTGGCATGGTATGAGGACAGAACCACTGGCACAAAAAGGAACTACGATAAGTGAACCGAGAAAGATAATTCGTACGACACGTCACCCCCAAGCATGGCAACGTCGCTGTCGTTGCATTGGCAAACAAGCTTGCTCGCATGGCGTGGGCTGTACTTGCCAGGGTGCAACCATATCGTCCGCCGGTACTAGCGAGCGGGACTCGTTCCTATGAGTTTTCCTAGGCATGAGCAAATCTATCGTCCGATGGGACAATCTCCCGACTGGAAAAGGAGCCGTTGCCGGCCCCTCCCCATGTCCCATCGTCTCGATGAGTTCGCAGCTGGCTATTCCTCAGTCGGGTTGCACTCCTGCATTGCCCTGTAGATCCTGGGCACGCCCATCAGCTAACAGAAGTGGCGCTGGCTGGACCTGAACTCGGCCAGCAAGCGCCGCGCTTCGCCTTCCAGGCATGGTTTACCGCCTCCGGAATTGAAAGCGGTTCGCTATTCATAGAGAAGAACCCCACATACCGGGGCTAATTATGAGATTCAGACGCAATCTTGTTCACTGCATGTTTTATGGGAAATTAACTCTGCTTTCTAATTGACATCGCGATACTGAAGCGCGTACACAGTTGTGAAATGTGGTAGTGCAATCATTCAAATGAATTGCGCATTCCCTCAAAAAGCTAGCCAGACGGAACGTTCAGGCATTTCTCATTCAAAAGGAGTCGCCATGCGGAAAACAACTCAGATTCATTCTCAAATGTGGTGCCTTTGTGCCGTTCTATCGATCGCGGCTTTCTTCCCATTCCATGGATTCGCTCAATCGGATGTGGGAACAATCAGCGGATTTGTCAGGGATCAGTCGGGAGCGGGGGTGCCGAACGCGCAGGTAGCAGTTCTCGATGAGAACACCGGGGAATCACACACGGCAACCACCGATTCGCAGGGTCACTACACCATTACAAATCTTCGTCCTGCCGTTTACAGCATGACCACCGAGGCACAAGGCTTCAAGAAGTTCACTAGCGCGCACAATAAGTTGAATGCGAGCACAACGCTCTCGCTGGATGCTGACCTGGCCGTCGGCGCGACGAGCGAGAGCGTCGAGGTGACGGCTACGGCGTCCGTCCTTCAAACCGAATCCGGATCAGTGCAAAGCCAGGTTTCCGGCCGACAGATCAGCGATCAGGAACTGAATGGCCGCAATCCCTTGTACATGGGCTCCCTGCTCCCTGGACTTCGCAGCGGGTCGACCCTTGGCGACTTCAACTTTGCTGTCGGCGGGGGTGTTCCCTTCCAGATCAACGGAGCGCGCACACAGGACACGCTGGTGACCTTCGATGGCGCACCCGCAGTCCGTACTCGCGGCAGCGGAGCGATCATCGGCGTTGCCAGTGTCGACGCGACCGCGGAAATGCAGGTCCTGACCGCTGACTATCAAGCTGAGTACGGCAGCGCAGCCGGTGGCCAGGTGCGGCTCATAACCAAGAGTGGCGGACATGACTTTCACGGCTCGTTGTATGAGTATCTGAGAAACTCCGCCATGAACGCCAACACCTGGACGCGCAATCAAAGCCCAACCACACAATTCGCGCCTCCGTTCCGTTACAACAACTTTGGCTTCGCTGTGGGCGGTCCGGTTTGGATTCCAGGAGTCCACTGGACTGACCCTCTCCGTCAGAAGCTCTTCTGGTTTGTAAACGAAGAGTGGATCCGTTATCGGTTCACCGACACCCAGACACAAGCTGTGCCCACCTTGCTCATGCGTCAGGGAGACTTCAGTGAGTTGCTGAGTCCGAACCCCTGGTACTCCGGGGTAACCAAGATATACGACCCGACCACCTGCCCATCGAAGGGGGCAGCAACCTGCGTCCAATACCCAAACAACGTGATCCCAACGGGACCTGGCGGACCTTTGAGTCCGAACGGCCTGGCGATCCTGAATGCATACCCTGCGCCTACTCCCGGTTACCTCTCAGGCCCGCAAAACTGGATCGGACAGGCAGCGCACCCCATTGACCAACGGAAAGAAATTATCAATGTTGACTTCCTGCTAAGCTCGAACCACCGTTTTGAGTTTCGCCGTCAGGATGCGACCTATTTTGAATACCAGCCTTTTGATCAGGGATCAGGCCTGACAGGCAAGTACTTCAATCGTCCCAATCAAACGAACGTCCTCGCATGGACGTGGACAATCTCTCCGACCCTTATCAACGAGCTGCGCGGCACGGTCAGTATCGACCGTGTATATATCCCGGTAAACACGGCGCTTGCGGGCTTCAACCGAGGCTCGCTGGGAATCAACTTCCCCTACATTATTCCCGGAGCCAAATCTGCACCAGAAAAGATCCCGACGGTCAGCGTTCCGAACTTTTACGGCCTTGCCGGCGGTCCTTATCCTTCGCACTCTCAGGGCCCGATCTACACCATTACGGATAGCGTGACGAAGGTTTTCGGAAATCATACGGTCAAGGCGGGTGTCTATTTCAACTATCAAGGTGAAAACGATAACGACCAGATCAACGTAGCGACTGTCCCGGGCGGCGCGAACAACCAAAACGGGTCCTTCGTGTTTACCGACAATCGCAGCGGTCTGAACGGTACCACCGGAGCCGGAATCGCCAATCTTGCTCTCGGTTTGGCCGACAGCTACACCGAGATCGGCCCGAGGGCGTACACAAGTTGGACAGGCCAGATGTACGAGGGGTTCATTCAGGACTCGTGGACGGTAACGCCGAAGCTGCATCTAGACTATGGCATTCGCGTAACGACTCTCACCTCCTACAAACCGGCGTGGGGCAACTCAGCTTACTTCGACCCGGCGTCGTACGACCAGAATAATATTCCCGTCGTTAGTCCGACCACTGGCAACGTAACCCTTGGCACAGGAAATCCCTATAATGGCGTCGTCATCCCGGGCTTCAGCAACTTTCCAAGTTCGGCTGCCGCTCATGGAGTAGTCGGGTCCGAACCGAACTCGACTGCCTGTGCCGGCGGTCCTTGCACAGCTCTGTTTGCTCCGAGCCTCAATAAAGGCTACGTAGACATCGCGACCACCGTTCAGCCGCGCCTGGGCATTGCCTACCAGATGGACCCGAAGACCGTGTTTCGCGCGGGAGCAGGTGAGTTCGCCACTCGCATGGGCCTGCTCGACAATATCTTCCCCGGCGGCAACCCTCCCTTCCAGCCGTTCGTTACAGTGGCGGCGGTCGCGGGCAGTTTCGCTTCGATGGTGGACAACCCCGGCGTTGCATTGAACCCGAGCGTAGCCCCTCCATTAACGGTTACTTCGCTCGCCAAAGGCCTGACATCCCCAATCCGATGGAACTGGAATATTTCCTTCCAGCGTGAACTTCCATTTAGCTCTACCTTCACCCTCGCATACGTTGGCGGTCGTGGGTACCACAACTGGCGGGTGTTCGACATCAATCAGCCCGCGGTCGGCGCTATTCAGGCAAACCCCGGCAAGAACGTGAACTATCTCCGACCGTATCTTGGTTTCGCCGCCATTCAGCAGGAGCAAAGTAACGGAGGTGCAAACTACAACTCAATGCAGGTCAGTTGGAACCGGCACTTTACCAATAACCTGATGTTCGGCATCAGCTACACATGGGCGAGGAGCATGGACGATAGTTCGAACTATCGTGACATCGTTCCTGACACTTACAACCCGACTAACCTGTGGGGCCCATCGGAGTACGACGCTCGCAACATGGCAGTCATCAATTACCTCTACGCCCTGCCGTTCTATCGCAATCAGAACACGCTCACTGGAAAGCTTATTGGCGGCTGGCAACTCAGTGGTAGTTCGCAGTTCCAGACAGGACAGCCTTGCGGCGTCGGAACTGGTAACGACTATGCCGGCGTTGGCGAGGTCGGCAGCTTCGGTTGCGGTACCAATACCTCTGAGGGGCAGTTCTGGGTCATGAACGGAAGTCCGAAGATCCTGAAGAAGTTTTCTGGGTATCCCGGGCAGAGCAGCAACAAATACTTCTCCACAACCAACGCTGATGGCTCGCCGATCTTCACCCAGCCGGTGGCAGGCACCTTCAATCTGCAGAAGGGCGTCCGCAACAGCATCTACGGGCCTGGCTTCCAGAACTGGAATATCGCTCTGAAGAAGAAATTTCCCATCAACGAGAGAGCTGGGTTCGAGTTCAACGCCGATGCCTACAACTTCATCAACCATCCCAACTGGGCGCAGATTGGACAAGCAGGCGGTCTCCAGCTAACTCCGACGGCAGGCACGTTTGGACAGGTGACCCAGAAATCCACGACCAATCCGCGAAATCTCCAGGTTGGTCTGAAGTTCCTGTTCTAAGGAGTGTTCTCGTCTACAACAAAAATGCTTCGCAATCGTCTCCGGTTCTGATGGGTTGGTTGTCCTGGCGCGTGTGTTCGCTGAATTCGAACTTGGCGTCGCGTTGTCGCTCCGGTGCCGGGCAGGGTGAAGGATCAGGGATATGCGTGCAACAAACTAAACCGCTCCGAGGCCAGATATACATTGGCTTACGGTCCTGCCGGGCTATTGACATTGCGTGGCTTGTGGATGTGGTCATTTAATGCGGACTTCTTTCCCGGCGCTGCATAGTGTTCGACTCGCTGATCGCGGTATGGTTTCTGGCAGATGCCGCGTCGGTCCCGCCTGAACATAGCGCGACGCGCCCGGCTCTTGCTTGAACTCGCGTCCGTCGCTGAGGCGCCAGGCGATACCCCGTTATCGAGGCTGTGAGAAGGCGGATGACACACCGCGGCCGCCCCCACCGGACGGCCGTCATCACTCGCCATGAGTTCCAACAGATCTATGCATCTCAATCAGTTGCGCCGTTTGCGTCAGCACGTGACAGTGGCTGGGATCGTATCCGTCCCGGCGCCACAGACTCCCTGCCGGAACTTATGACATTCGCTGACTTTTGCCTTAACTCCAAAGTAACTCCGCCCGATGCAATTTAAATCACCATTCCTGCTCACTTTCGTGAGATTCTCTTTTTAACAAATCATTGATCCTTGTAGAAGTACCCCTTCCCAGCATCCTGCGCTTTCCACTACGTCTCGGCAAGAAGAGGCGGGAATCGCACGCGTCAGCTACGAATGCCCTCATTCCCCGACTGTAAAGGCTTGCACAAAACCGTGGTGAACGACTCTTAATCCTGCGGAATTCGAAGGCAAGCTCGATGACTACTGCAAGCGGTCAACAGCACTCGCGGTAATCAGCAAGAGATCGTCTGCGATCCATACGGACTTCTTTTGCCTGAATTGGTGTGTTTCAAGGGCGTCGCAATTCCGGAATCACACCCCCAGGGTGCTAGGCGTGGTCGGATTCGGAAGTTAATCGTGACCAACAGGAACATAACAGTCAGATTCGAGAAGGTAAAAACCGATGAAGACCTTTATCCCTCCGCTATTGGCGCTGCTGGGAGTATGTGTCCCTGCGGGAGCTATCACGGTCACAACACCAGCTAACGGTGCTCAGGTAAACTCGCCCTTCATGCTAGTTGCGAGCACAAATACCTGTGGTGGAGTCATCGCAGTTTCCATGGGTTACTCAATTGACCACGAACGTGCGGTCATTCAATCCACATCCTTCAGCGTAATGGTGACGGCCCCTGCCGGGAAGCACGTTCTGCATGTGAAGTGCTGGGGCAAGAAGGTACATGATCAGGTAAAGCTCGACATCCAGATCCTGTCCGGTCCGGCAATCCCGGCGAACGCGCTGAGTGTAAACAAAATTCAGACTCTCCCCGGCTGGAGGATGAAGTACGACCCCGCGACTCCCGGAACGGCATCTGGCGTGATGTCGATGGTCACGAGTCCATCTCTGAGCGGCGAGACGGCGCGGTTCGACACGAGCTTTACGAACTGGGGCGGAGTACTTTTTTCCGTCACCTATGGAAGCGATCCGAATCCCACAAACTTTGTGTACGACGCACAAGTCTGGATCGAAGCGGGAAGCCAGCTGGGCAATCTGGAGATGGATAACAATCAGGTGACCGCCAACGGACACACGATCATTTATGCGTTTCAATGCGCCGGAGACTCAAACACGTGGGACTACAGCGAGAATGCAGGAACGCCAACCGCGCCCATCGTGCATTGGGTTCATTCCGACCAGTTCTGTAACCCGCTTGATTGGACTCCCAATGAGTGGCATCACGTGCAGGTCAGCTACTCTCGCGATGACGCGGGCAACGTTACCTATCATTCCGTCTGGCTTGACGGAGTGGAAGCGCCGATCAACCAAACGGTCAACTCGGATTTCGATTTGCGCTGGGCGCCTGTGCTGATCGCCAACTTTCAGATGGACGGCCTCGGGGCCAACGGATCGTCCACTTTGTATCTTGACAACCTGACCCTCTATTGCTGGTGAGAGAGCGGAGTCGCCACCAAAGCCAATCGCTGGCTGCTGTGACCGCAGGCGTGTGATGCTAGAACTTTGCGCGGTTAAACGAGTCGTGAAAATTACGCCGTGTTTTGCATCGCGTTAACGTCTACTGGATGGGAGTGTGACCCCGGTTAACTCTACGGTTCAATGAGCGGGCCTGTCGGCGAGGTTCATCTGGTAGATTTCTACCACCAGCTTTCCATCTGCACGCCCCACGTCCATCCTTGGGTGCTGGTTGTGTAGTCAGGGCCTCCGACCTGTCCCTTGAAGCCGTTGCCCCACTGCGCGTAGGTTACGAATGCCCGAATGGCCGGGCGGCTCATGAAGTGGTTGCCCAGTGTGACCTGCGGAGCGAATGTCATCTTGAACAGGTAGTCGCTGATGTTGGTGCTCTTGTCGTCGACCCAATCCACGAACGGCTCGAACGCCAGGGTCACATAGTCGTTGAAGTGAACCTGCGGCCGGGCGCCCGCCGAGAACCAGTATTGTTGCCCTCCGTACTGCTTATAATCGGTAGCCTGGTAAAGCAGCATCGGGCTGATCGAGAAATGGTTCCCCGTTTCAAAGATCAGGTTGTCAGCAACGCGAAAGCGATACGATCCCGGTGCATCCGGCCGGATGAAAGTCCCGGCATTGGTGGTGTAGGTCTCAAACCCGGACGTGAATGTCTTCGCAGGCCCGCGGCCGTACTGAATGTAAAACTTGTTCAGGTTGGCTTCGCCCGCCCACTTCTCAGTCGTGTGGATAAACGAAAACGACACGCCAGTGGCATTGGGAGCCGACACGCCTGACTGATCGTGGCCCGACGTGGCGTGCGATATATCGAAGCCGAACTCTCCAGTACCGCCAAGAAACTTCATGTCGTACCAGCGGAAATCGTAGTCCGACTTGTTAAACCCGGCCTTGTTCGCGGGATCAGGCTGAGGAAGATCGCTGAATCCGCTTTGTGAACCCTGGCCAATCCAGGCGAAGGCGATTTTGCCGATGGGGAGCTTGATATCTTCCACGCCTCCGCCGCCGCCACTCATGTTGTACATCATGAAGTCATCGATGTAGATGTCGTGGCGCCGATAATAGCGATTTCCTGCCCAAACATTCATGGAAGGCTGGCTGGCGCTCAGGTTCCCAATTGCTCCCCATGCTTCCGCAAGGCCGAACTCGGTGGCGCTGGAAACCAGGTAATTTTGGTATGGGTTATACATCGAAAGCCGCACCAGGAAGCGGGCGATCGGTTCCGACGATGTGCCGTTCGACCGGGGGCCTCGGTTCAGCGAAAACGCACTCGGCAGGTAGAAGGTCTTCCCGATGGCGATTTCTCCGTAATTCTCAGCCTCGTTACCCAGGCGTCCCTTGGCCAGGGCTCCAGGAGCCTGGAAACCGACTTGGGGACCCCCATCGTTATCCCGTCCGTAGCCGGCTCTGAAATACCCGGTGATATCCACGTATTCCCGCAGAACCCGTTCCATTCGCTCGCGGACCCGGTTGTTTTCCTGCTCGGCAAGAGACAGTTGCATTGAATCCGTGGGCTCCTGGAATTGCTGTTGAACCTCGCCGCCCTGATCTTCGGTAGGCGATGTGTCACGAGGCGATTTCTGACCGGCGGTATTGGAGGCGGCCTGGGCAGTTGCATTCGATGCGGGCGTTGGAGTCGAGACCATGACCGCGGACACCGTCGGCGCGGAATTCGCAGTCTCGAGTTGCTTCAAGCGTTCGTCCAGCTTCCTGAAGCGCTCCTCGTATGCCAGCCTCATCTGGTCGTAGTCCTGCTTCAGTTGATCCATCTCCTGCCGTGCTTGTCCCAGTTCGGAGTTCGATTGTGTCTGTCCCTGGGCGCCCGGGGTATTCAACATGAAAAAGAGGGCAAATCCGATCTTGATGCTTGTGAAGCGCATGAATAAGCCTCCTGCCTGATGCGAGAGAATCTTTTCATTTCGGCCGCTGCTGAGGGGTCTCACCGATAAACGCAGCCTCCGGGTCTGGGGACCTGTGTCATGAATTTGGACGTCTTCCATACTGCTTCAAAGGCTTCGAACTGCGCTCGGTCTCAGCCGCGTCTGCGGAAGTGGCCGCTCGTTTCCAGGTACAGCCACCCGTCCTTGTGCTATGCGACTCTTCGCACCTCTCCCTCTCTGTGTTTGGCACGCGTTTCCAACGAGGAATTCTCGCAGCATGCTAATCACGGCTTATTCATGTTTCAACTGGCAAAAATGTGAGTGCATGGCTTGGACTGTCGCGCGGATCGGCAACACAGCCTTCGCGCACAAACGTGTTCTGCGTGTCCTGCTCATTCTTCGATGGACGTCAGGGATTGAAGCGGGTGCAGGTGGTAGATGTCGATATAATCAGTCTTGAGACGACGCAGGGTGTCTTCGTGCGCGCGGCGCAGATGGTAGCGCGACGTGCCGCGATCGTTAGGCCGTCGTCGATAGGAAAATAGGCCTGGGTGGAAATATGTGTGGGATCGCGATTGCCCTTGAGCGCCATCGCGGACACCTCTTTCCGAACGCCCACCGGAGTAGCCATTGGCCGTGTCGAAGAGGTTGACGCCGGCCTCGAAGCAGATGTCGATGAGGCGGGGGAATTCGCCGACTTCGGTCTGGCTTCAGGCCTTGAAACCCATTTGCGCTCCCGAATGTGGCCGCACCGAACCTGACCGCGGAAACCTTGAGTCCGGAACCTCCAAGCGGTCGATATTCATTGCCGCACTGGATGCCGAGACGAGGCTGAGAATGCAATTGAATACAACGGTTTAATCATTCGCTGAGGGACGGCGGATTCGACGTATGCGTGCTGGCAGACGTCCGCCGCGACAAGCAAGCAACTTGAAACCGCGCCGCATCAACGTCGCAACAGGAAGCCAAGAATCCATGCTGACATTTCTCATGCAGCACTGGCATCAGTTGCTCTGGTCCGTCGGGATATTGCTTACCACCATCGTGGTAGCATTGGTGGCTCGCTCGATCCTGCTTTGGCTTCTCCGCCGGCTCGCTCGCCGGAAGGGTGCGTTTCTGGGCCAGTGGCTGTTGAAACACGGCGAACGTCCAACCGGCTGGATCTTTCCGTTGCTTGCAGTTCTGGCCATCTCGCCGGACCTTCCGCTGCCGCCTGTTCTGAAGTCGGAGTTGGAACACATTACCGGTTTGTGTCTAATCGCAGCCACCGCCTGGCTCGCCATTCTTCTCGTCCAGATCGCCTCCAAATTTCTTTCGCGCCGTTTTCGCATAGATGTCGCCGATAACCTCCAGGCGCGGCGGATTCAAACTCAATTCCAGATGTTGCGCCGCATTGTGATCATCCTGGTGGTGGTGGTCGCGGTAGCGATCATGCTGATGACCTTTCCTGCCATCAGGCAGATCGGCATGAGCATTCTGGCTTCAGCGGGGCTGGCCAGCCTGGTGGTCGGTTTGGCCATGCAGAGCACTCTCTCTAATTTGATCGCCGGCGTGCAGATCGCGTTTGCGCAGCCGTTCCGGCTGGACGATGCCGTGGTGGTCGAAGGCGAATGGGGATGGATCGAGGAAATTGGCACGATGTATGTGGTGGTGCGGATATGGGATCTCCGCAGGCTGGTTCTGCCACTCTCGTACTTCCTTAATCATCCGTTTCAAAACTGGACGCGCTCCAGTGCCAACCTGCTTGGCTCGTGTTTTATTTTCACCGATTACACCGCACCCCTGGATGCTATCCGCGAGGAGCTACGGCGAATTTGCCAGTCGACGCCTCTATGGAACGGCAAGGTCTGTGTATTACAGGTTAGCGATTGCACCGAGCACACCATGCAGTTGCGAGCGCTGATGGACGCACGGAACTCCAGTGATGCGTGGGACCTCCGGTGCCTGGTGCGAGAGAAGCTGATCGATTTCCTGCAGAGGAACTATCCACAATGCCTGCCACGGGTTCGTGGCCAATTCGATTTACCAACGGCGGAGGGCATGTTCGAGCAAAGGGGGGAGCGATTTACGCAGCCTGATCTCGGAAATGGCTGAGGGCGGGATGCGGAAGAGCGCGTGATTCGGGGTGATTCGGCTTCATTGCCGCGGAGGCGGCTTCAAGGCAAACTAACCCCGAGGGCGAGGCATGGCGCTCTAAACGTCGGCGAGATGCTGACGAAGAAGAGGGATGCGCACTTTCCCGCGTCTCCTCGCCCAAGCCACCTAGTCCGTGAATGAACATCTTCTCGGAACCCTTCCCAGCTTCGCCCTGTTTGATGCGTCCTACTCCCTCCAGACGGCAGTCCCGAAGCCAACCACTACATTTCCGATTTCAGATGAATATTGTCTGGCGTGAATAAATCGAATTTCAGCACCAGGCGACCGGCGACATGCTTAGCGCCAGTCGGCCAGGGATCAAAGGAATTCGCAGATAAATGCATCGTTATTGAATTCCGTTACCTGTTCAGTGTACGCCGGCGTTGTCGCGGATGAAAGCTGCGGTGTACTCGTGGAGTTCCTTAAGGGCCTGCTCGTTGACGTACACCATGTGTCCGGTCTGGAAGAAGTGATAGCTGATATTGGACTCCAAATCGCGCGGCATGGGCAGATGCTTCATCTCGTAGTTGGCGCCGAAATACAGCGTTCCGAGGTCGAAGTATCCGCCCATGAGCATGACTTTCATGCGCGGGTTGCGCTTCATGGCCAGGGCGAGGTCCGGCATGACGTTGACGCTTGACTCCCAGCCGCGGCCGCCGGGAGGCGTGTGGTCCATGTTCCAGTGGAATCCGGGCTGGCGCGCACTGGGCTTATAGGTCTGGTCCTCTCCGTACTTGAGTTCCTCGCGGGCGTACTGGTTGATGGCGGTGACGTAGGCGGCAGTGACGGAGTTGGAGAAGGGATCGTATTCGGCTTCCTTGCTGAGCGGGTCGATGTCGGGGCCCTGGTAGCGCGTGTCGAGGCGGCCAGTGGTCAGTCCCTGATCGGTTTGTAACTGCTTGGAGAAATCGCCGCCGCTAACACGCAGGTTGGCTTTGATCCAGTAGGCCGCGGGCACGCCGGTGTAGCTCTGCAGCTTGTCGGCGATAGCGTGTTGCTGGTCGGGAGAGAGGTCGGCGCCCTTGAGCAGGGCAGATGCGTAATCGCCGAGTGCGAACTGTTCCACCTCGCGGAGGAAGGGATCCAGTTGCGGTGGCTGGTTCGGCACCCTGTGGTGATACCAGGAGGTTGCGGCCATCGAGGGCAGAGCGAGGATGTAGGGTAGATCGGTGCCGGGATTGCCTTCGGGACCGTCGGCGCTGTCGTCGAAGCTGAGGATCTGCGAGAGCAGAACGACGCCATTGAGATCGACCCCCTGCAACATGCGGCTGAGGACGGCGCTGCGCGTAGTGCCATAACTCTCGCCGAAAATGTATTTGGGCGAATTCCAGCGGCTGTACTTGGTAAGGAAGCGACGAATGAAGCGGTCGAAGGCGTGGCCGTCTTCGTCGATGCCCCAGAAGGACTTGCCTGCGTCTTTGCCGAGCACGCGGCTGAAGCCGGTGCCGGGCGCGTCGATGAAGACGAGGTCACTGGCATCGAGCAGGCTGTACTGGTTTTCGACGAGCGCGTAGGGGGCAGCTTCCTTGTGTTCGGCGTCCGGCACCACGAGACGGCGCGGGCCGAAGGCGCCCATGTGCAGATACATCGTGGCGCTGCCGGGGCCGCCGTTGTAGAGAAAGGTGATGGGCCGAGTCGAGGCGGTCGCCCCTTTCTTGAAGTAGGCAGCATAAAACAACCGCGCCGAAGCCGGCTGATCTTCAGGCTTGGCGGGCAGATCGATGCCGGAGTCGGGAAGATATTTGCCGTCCAGGCCGATCATCGCGTCTTGCACGTCCGTCGACCCGACGGTGAGAGTTCCGGCGACGGCGCGATACGCGATCGCTTGACCGCCCACTGTGACGGAGCCTTCGGTGGTGGAGTCGGTGGGCGGGGCGGCTGTCAGCGCCCTGGTATCGGCGTCGTGCCGCGCTTCATTCTTTTCCTGTGCGGGCACAACGACCGCTGCCAACGTTACGCACAGCCCAGCGAGCAAAAGGGAGTACAGGCGTATGCAGCTTTTCATCCAGGACCTCAATGGTAACGCGATTGGGATGCAGTATAAACTTGTTCTTGCTGCGAGGACAACGTGACCCGTTGGTTTACCCCGACAGCGAAGTTCCCATCTCACGTCTATGGACTGCAGCACCGCGGGTTCCTTCAGCAGGTCGGTCTAATATTGGAGCACGATGCACCGGCAATATCTACACTCGCCCGCCGGTGTCGAAACCACTATGGCAGGCGAATCTACCCTGCTTAGTAACTGCCATCAGAGCCTACCTGCGACGCTATTCGGCGTCCCGCACGCAGCGGAATCCTACTGCTCCGGAGCGGTCGTAGCTCGGCGCCATTAGCAGCAGCTTCCCGTGGTGATCATTTCTGTGCGCTTGCGGGAAGTACCAAACCGAGCCCTGGGGCTGGTAGTGGCTGCCTCCGCGCAGAATCGCGGCGCGCGTGTGTTCGTCGACGTACTCATCAGTCCATTGCCAGACGTTGCCCACCATGTCCATCACGCCGAACTGGCTTGCTCCCTTGGGATGCGCATCGACATCGCTGGCCGCGAGCATCACGCGCTCTTTGTCCGGAGCCGGTGCCATGGCATCCGCTGGACTGGCCGGCGCTGGGCATGCTTGAGGGCTGCCAAGGATGAGCCGTATGGTCCAGTCGCAGTTGCCCCAGGGAAATCTGCGTCCATCGTTCCCCTGCGCCGCGTATTGCCACTCCCATTCATGCGGCAGCCGTTTGCCGGCCCACTTGGCGTACTCGCGCGCGTCCTCAATGGAAACCCAGGTCACCGGCTTGTTCGCCCAGCCCTCGGGGTAGGCGCCGTCCTTCCAATCCTTGAGAAAGTTGAGGTCGTCTTTGGGATGGTAATGAGTCGCGTCCAGGAATTTTTTGAAGTCGGCGTTCGTCACGGGATACTTGTCGATATAAAAGGGTTTGATTTGCATCCGGTTCTCATGGTAGCGGCGCGGACTCAATTCCCATGGATATTGCACATCGACGCCGACATCGTTGCTGCCTTCGATCTCGATGCCTTGGACGATAAACAGGTAGTCGCCTCCATCGATGCGAATCATGCCTGCCGGCGCTTCGCGTGCAGGCTTTGTCGGGGAGATCTCCACGAGAGTCTGTGGAGTCTTCTGCCACTCGGCTGAAAAGCTCGAGAGCGGCTTGGCCGACATGCTCTTCATCTTGTCGAGCAATGCCTTGATTTTTGGGTCGGGATCGCCCGGCGTAGCGAGGATCGCACCGAAGCCGCGGGCTTCGGCCGAAAATGACAGAACGGCAAGCCCGTTTTCCTGCGCAGGCTTGAGTTCGACACCATGATAGAGGTCGAAGTAGCGCATGCCGGCCTGGTAAGGCACCGTCATCTGCCGGCCATCGACCTCGTATTCGTTGCGATTGATGATGGTCCATACGGTCTGATCGCCAAGCGGCCAACGGCTGGCAAATACGCCGTACAGGTGCATCGAGTAAAGCGGTTCCCAGTCGGGGCTCACGAGGAAGGACGCGATTGCGCGTTCAATGGTGGCCACACGACGCGTCGCCTCGGCATCGCGCGGCGTGATCCCGTTCCAGATACCCCAGATATTCTCCCAGCTTTCCCAGCCTTCTCCATTGAAGAAGGCGAATTGCAGATTATCGGTCTTGGTGCGGTTCCAGCGGTCGCACACATGCACCATGTGACGGGTTTCCAGCCAGCGGAAGCGGTCCACCTGGGGGACGAATGGAAATTTGAAATAGTAACCCCAGGAGAGCACATCCCAGGCCAGAGCCTCGTCTGGGAGCCCGACCTCCGGTTCGAAGCCGAGCGGATGATCGACTTTCTCGGCGGCCTGGGCGAACGCAAGAGGCACGCCATCCTGGGTGTCGCCGTTGATGCCGTCGGCATTGATCTGTTTCATCAACTCAGCGACAGCATCGGGCCAGGGCTTTCCGGGATCGCGCGTTCCCTGGTCCCACATCATCATCGGAAACAGGACGCGCACACCGCGTCGATGGAAGTCGGCGACCATCTGCCTCAGCCCGTCGATGCCGCCAGGCATGGAACGCACCATGTCCTGCTGGTTGCGATCATCGATGCCCATGTTGGGGTAGGTCGCCCAGATCAGCACGCTGTCGATCCCGCCATAGCGCTTGTCGAGATCGTCGAGGTAACGGTCGACCATGTACTTGCCTTGAACGGGATCGTAAAAGTAGCGGTCATGCACCATCATCTGCGGCTGGATATAACTCGACTGAGTCCACTGCAGAGCAGGAAGCGAGTAGCGCCCCGGATCATAGCCGATGCGGATCCGGCGCTCGGCCCGCCAATGTGTCAGGTCGGTGAGCCACTCTTGATGCGTCAGGGGCGTGCAGGGAACGCTCGCGGCCTCCCATGCATTGCGGATCGTCAGGCACGGAGGAGAATTGAGCAACTGCTCGGCAAATGCAGAAGGAACAAAGTGCGAGTCCTGTGCCTGCGCCGAGACGGCAAGGACCACGAGTGCTACGATCGGGCGCCCGATACGTACGATTGCTGACATGAATTCCTTCTCCCGATAGGTTACAGGTTCTTGTGAACTCATTGCGGCCCTGTCATCGTGGAATGGGTGTTGTGTGCAGGTCAGGAAAAAAGCGGGGCGATCGCAACCGCTCCCTTCACTCGGAACCCAGGCTCTCTCCCGGCTCGGTCTTGAATGCTTTCAAATCTGCCGGAAGCAAAATAGCGTTCAGCACGCGGCATTGTCAAGAATGAATCTTACCCGGAGCAAACGAGCCTTGAACATTGCGCTGCGACGAGAAGGCAAATCCGATCGGCGGGTACGACAGTGTGAGGTTCGGCTCTACACCGTCCTGGAAGAGTGCCGTCGATTTTTGAAGGCTTTCACCCGTATACTCGATTTAGACTTCCACGCGTATAGTGTCGGGAATGTGCAGTCCTCAATGCTGCTCAGGGGAATAAAAAATGGCAAACATGAAAGATATTGCCAGGATCGCTGGCGTTTCTCTTGGCACGGTCTCCCATGTACTGAACAACACGGCGAACGTTCGTGCTCCGCTGCGAAAGCACGTCCTCGATGCGGTACAGGCCGTAGGCTACCAGCCAAGCCAGCTTGCGCGCGGGCTGCGGCGGGACAAGACCAACGTGATCGGTATGGTGATTCCCGACATCACCAACCCCTTCTTCCCGGGAGTCGTTCGGGGCGCGGAAGACATTGCGTTTTCAAACGGTTACCGCCTCGTGCTCTGCAATACCGACAATGATCATGCCAAGGAACTGGTACACCTGAGAGAACTGCGCACTTACTTGCCGGCGGGACTCATTGTCATACCATCCAACTTCAGCGATCTGACGACGCAAGTGGAATCGTATCGGCGGGCCGGCACAGGCGTTGTCTGCGTGGACCGCCTGCCCAGGAACTGGGTCGGCGACAGCGTAACAGCGAATAACGAAGAAGGAGCTTTGAACGCGACCCGCCACCTGATTGACATGAGCCACAAGAGGCTTGCCATGATTGTCGGCCCTCTGCATCTTACTAATGCCCGCGATCGCCTCAACGGTTTCAGACGCGCATTGCGACAAGCGAGAATCCCGATCGCCGCCGAGTACGTTCAGGAAACCAGCTTTGACAAACACGGCGGCTACTCCAAGACTCACCTGCTCCTGCGCCTCATCCCTCGTCCAACAGCAATATTCGCAGGAAACGACATGATCGCATTGGGGGCCCTGCGCGCAATACGGGAAGCGGGGCTACGTTGTCCCGAGGATGTTTCGGTGATGGGATTTGACAATCTCGACCTCGCCGAATTGACGCATCCAGCGCTGTCCTCGGTATCGCAGTCCGGCTACCAGCTTGGAACAACAGCCGCCCACATTCTCATCGAGAGGCTGCACGGCGATCGATCACCGGCCAAGCACATCGTACTGCCTACTACGCTGATTCTTCGCAACTCGGTTACAGCTCCTGTACAGGAAACGCAGGCGACCTCTGCGCGAGCTGTGCGGCGCCGGGTCTCGATGGTCGGGCATCCTTAGTTGCGGATTGCACCCCACTCATCCTTTCCTCTGAGTACGATGACGCATGCCGCATCACCGCAAGGCTTTCGGATCGTGCCAGAGCGCGTCCCGCATAAATTTTCTTGACAGCCAGTTTTGAAACGTTCTAAAGTGCTGCGCATCTTCCCGTGTGGGGAGAGACTAGTCATGCAGCATTACTGCGCCAATCCCGGCAAAACGGCGAATAGAGCGCATTTTTGAAACGTTTCACGTACATTGCCCCTAGACTTCCCTGATTTGTGAACACCAAGCTAGAACCTGGGTTGAAGTAAATCCGGGCAAGATTACCCGGCCGAAGGCAAAGAGCAAATCTCGGCGCGCCGAACCGCGCTCGCAAAGAGGTACCCGCAATGATCGTGGATTATTTCAATCATTCTCCGATTCGACGTGTCATGTCTGGGGTTGCCCTAAACCTCCGCATAGCCCATGTACCCCTACTTGGGAGCGCGTGTCTTGCGCTTGCAATCGGCATCGCTCAGGCGCAGGTCGCAACTGCCCCGGGCGAACAGGCCGAACAATTTCGCCAGGCCGGCCTCTCGGAGGTCGGCAAAGGGCACGTAGACGAGGCCATTACGAGGTTCAAGCGCGGTCTGCAGATTGCGCCCCAGGACGCAAGGCTGCTCGATGCGATCGGTGCAGCCTACACTCTCAAAAACGATTTGGAGACGGCACGGCAGTACTTCGTCGAGAGCCTGAAGATCGACCCGGCCTCAGTATCGACAAGGCAGAACCTCGGGATTGCGCTGTTCAGTCTCGGCCAGTACGAAGACGCTTCAAAGCAGTTCGCCGTTATCCGCGACGCGCCGGGAACGCAGGAGGTTGCAAGTCTCTTCCTCGGCATGATCGCCCAAGAACAATCGAATTGCACAGAGGCGTTACCGCTCCTTGAGGCCTCAGGCCGCCTGCTCTATCAGTATCCCGATGCGCTGTTGTCGTACTCGGAATGTGAATACAAAAAAGGCGATGCCAGGCGTGCGACGGACGGACTTGCCGCATTTGAACGTCTCACAGGAAGCACCCCTGCGCAGTATCGGCAGGCGGCGTATTTGTATACGCGGCTTGGGCTGCACGAGAAGGCGAGCGAAGATCGGAAGAGAGCTCAAGCCGGAAACGATACCCCGTCGACCGTTTTGAACCAGGCCCGCCAGCTCGAGAAATCGAATCACCTCGACGAAGCCCAGAAACTCCTTGAAAACGAGACTGCGTCGCAGGCGACATACGACTCGCTGTTGGAATTGGCGAAAATCGCCAAGGAACGCGGCGATTTCGCGGTTGCGATGAAGTCCCTGAAGCGTGCGTCGCAGATCGAACCAGGCCGCGAAGAGAGCTACGTAGAGTTCAGCACCATTTGTGCGGATCACGGCAATGATCAACTCGCGCTCGACTCGGCGGAGATCGGGCTCGAACAAGTGCCCGACTCATATCAGCTGACGATTCAGAAGGGAGTTGTCCAGGAGAAACTCGGGCACCTGAATGATGCAGAAGAGACGCTCCGAAAAGCGATTGCCATGCAGAAGGACAGCAGCATCGCCTTGTTAAGCCTGGCCGTTGTGCAGGCGCATAGCGGGAGGACGGGCGAGGCCGAAGAGACCCTCGCGCAGGCGATCAGGCAGTTCCCTGACAACTACTACATGTACTACTTCCAAGGCAAGCTGCTGATGCAATTCGGGGCAGACAAGCCGGATGCGACTCGCATGCAAGAGACTGCAAAGCGTTCGTTCGAACGAGCCATCCAACTCAACCCAGCTTTTGCGGACTCGTACTATCAGCTTTCCGGCCTGTACATGGCTGATTCGCCGAAGCTCTCTGAACAAGCTCTTCAGAAATGCCTCAAGCTCGATCCGGGTCATATCGCGGCGCAATACGCGCTTGCCAGGCTCTACCTTCGCACGGGAAGACGAGCGGACGGAGAGGAGATGCTGGCCCACCTTAAAACTCAGCAACGCTCTCAAGAGCTTAAACAACAAAAGCAGCTTCGAATTGAAGTCGCACAGGACTAGGAGGCGCTGGGCAGCAAGAAGCGATCCTCACAAGCCGGGGCCAACTCAGGAGGTAAGATGACACACCGCAGCGGATTCAGAACAACAGCTTTCGCGCTCACGCTCTTTGTGCTGGTTCTTCTGATGGCAGTACCCCGCGGATTCGCGCAATTCAGCAGCGGATTCACGGGAATTGTCGTCGACCAGACTGGAGCCGTGGTGGTCGGCGCGAAAATAACTATAACCAACGAAGACACACACATCTCCAATTTTGCCGTCAGCGCCGAAAGCGGTAACTTCAGAATCCCGTCGTTGCCCGGGGGTGTCTATACGGTCGAGGTCAGTGCCGCGGGATTTAAGCCCTGGAAGGATACCGGGATCAAGCTTGAATCCAACGAAACGAAGACGCTCCACCCATCGGTAGCTCTGCCGACTCAATCCGTCTCAGTAGAAGTATCCGGCGCCGTGGCTTCGGTAGAGACCGACAAGAGCGATACGTCGCGGGAAATAGAACAGCAAACGATCGAATCCGCTCCCCTGGTCGGCAGGAACGTGTACACGAGTATGATCCAGCTTGCGCCAGGCATCACTGGATCAGGCCTTCCCAGCGGGGGCGCCCTCGGGTCGGGGTCGGCCAATAATGACAGCTTCGAACAAGAGGCCGGGTACCAGATCAATGCCGCCGGCCAACGCCAGGAGAGCAACGAATACGATGTCGACGGTTCTGGACTGAACAGCGCTTCTCGTGATGGAGTCGTAAACCTGTCACCGGAATCAGATTTCATCAACTCGATCCGCGTCTCGGGCGCAACCTTTGACGCGGCAAAGGGGCGTTACAGCGGTGCGTGGGTGCAGGTATTCACGAAGCCGGGGACGAACAATTTCCATGGCACCGCATCCGAATACTTCACCAACAATAGCCTCACGGCCCGGACCGAGTTCCAATATTGTGCGCCGGAAGCAACGGGTTGCCAGGCTATTCCTGCATTTAAGCGAAACGAGTTCGGCGGAACATTTGGCGGTCCGATCATCAAGGACAAGTTGTTCTTCTTCATCGGCGCATTCGGGCTGCTTTCCTCCAACGCATCAACGATCATCACCGACGTTGAGACCAAGGACTTTGTGCAGTATGTTCAGCAGAACTTCCCGAACAGCCTCGCCAATACCTTCTTCTCGGAAGCGCCGCCCTCGGTCTATCCGAGTTCGAATATTCTGACCGCCGCACAAGTTGAACAGCAGAATCCGGGATTCTATCCGTCGAGCGCATTCCCGTCCGATCTGCCTGTTGCGGGCCTGATCGATGTCCCATTGAGTCTGACTCACAACGCTTATCAATGGCATATCCGGAATGACTACAACCCATCCGAAAAGGATCGCATCTTCTTCAGCTTTTTCAGGACCTATTCGGACCAGTTGCAATCAGACGCCCGATCGATCTATCGCGTCGTCCTGCCGAATACAGGGGTCTATGCCAAGGTCGACTGGACGCGTGCCTTCTCACCCAAGCTGATCAACGAAGCCGGAATGACACTGGTTCGAGCCGTGGGTTCTAACCCTGGCACAGCCGATAATAAGGAGCTGCCCGATGTCAACGTCTCAGGCATTTGGGGATTCAACCAGTGGGGCTCCGCGGGCTGGGTGCATGAGAACTTCAATTGGCACGATGTGCTGACGTCAACGCACGGGAAGCACACCATCAGCACCGGATTTGACATTGACCGCCACCATGATGATGACAAGTTCACTTCTCCTCTGCTCCGACCGACGTTCAACTTCGGAAACCTGCTCGATTTTGCGCAGGACGGGGTCTACAGTCAGAGCGGCCCGGCGATGAAAACAGCCACGAGTTCTCTGGCGAGTGACCTATACCAAATCCTTCGCTGGCTTTACGCCGGAGTGTTTGTTCAGGACGACTGGAAAATCACATCCCGCCTGACATTGAACGCCGGACTCCGGTGGGATTACTTCGGACATTGGGGTACATATTACAATTCCCGGACTCCCTTTCCGTTATTCACGCCCGGCTCGGGAGCCGACTTTGCTACGCAGGTTGCCAACGGCGCGATGTCGCTTCGCGGCGGCAACAATGCGTACGTAACGGACAACCGGCCGTGGGGTTTTGACCCGCGCCTGGGATTCGGATGGGATGTGTTCGGCAACGGCAAGATGGCGATTCGCGGAGGATACGGATGGTACTACAACAATGTCGCTGACGGTTCCTGGTCGTTTCCCTCCCGCGCCAATCCCCCGACATGGGCCAACCCATCCTTCAGCCTTTCCAACAGCTCGCATCCATTCTCCTATTCGCTGGGCAGCACGGATGGCCTGACCTGGCCGATTCCACCCGGTCTTACCTTCGAAACCACGCCTGCCGGAGGAATCGTCGGGTTACCGGTTCTGACCTCAGGAGTTCAGTCAAACATGAGTCAGCCACATACCCAGGTGTGGATGCTGGCCATTCAGAAAGACCTCGGCCACAACCTTATCGCTGAAGCCGACTACAACGGATCCGATAGCCGAAACCTTTATCTCCAGACCGATGTCAATCGATTCCCAGGCGATTTGATCCAACATGGAGGTACACAGACGCGTCTGCAAGGAGAATTCGGGCCCATTATCTTTGGCAGAGGCATCGGAATTGCTGATGGAAACTTCGGCTCGTTCATGCTCACCAAGCGCATGGGTCACTCCTGGCAGATCAGGGGAATCTATACCTTCGGAAAATCGACAGACGAGATGAGCAGCAACGACAACGGAACCGCAAATGGGGAGGCAATTTTCGACGCGCTGGACCCGTCGTCGCAACACGGGCTATCCGACTTTAACGTGGCGCAAAGGTTCACGATCGATGGCCTGGTTCAGGTCCCTGATATCTTCAAATCCGGATGGAGCAAGTGGCTTCTGGGTGGATGGAGAATGTCGGACATTGTCGTGCTGCAGAGTGGAACACCGTTCACGGTTTACACCAGCGCTGCCTTCAATCCGATTTTCGACGCCAATGGAAACGTGATTGGCCTGAATCCCGGAAGCGGCGACTTCAACGCCGACGGCTACGGCTACGATGTTCCCAACCGGCCCGCATCGGGTGTCGTCAAGACGGGAGAGCGAAGCGATTTCTTGAAGGGGATTGCGACTGTCTCCGATTTTCCCACCCCAGCGCTGGGAAGCCAGGGCAACGGGGGAAGAAACACCTACAACGGTCCGGGGTTGGCGAGTGTCAATGCACAGTTCACCAAGGAATTCAGCTGGGATCGATACGGAGTTGAGTTCCGGGCGGATCTGTTTAACCTGTTCAACCGGGTGAATCTAACCACGCCTGACAGCGATCTCTCCAGCGGAACGTTTGGATTCTCCACATCTCAGAATCTGCCTCGCTCGGCGCAATTCGGAGTCCATTTCAGTTTCTGATCTGCCAATCGTTTTGGGTCACGCAGCCGAAGCCGCGTGACCCATGCGATCGGCTCACATTGTTCGTTCACCCGACGATGGCTCGCTTTTGGATTGGAGGAGACTGTGGCTGAGGAACGGCCAATCGTCGTCGTGGGCAGCATTAACATCGACCTGGTCGCCATCGCCGACAGGATTCCAGCAATCGGAGAGACGGTTCTCGGAACAGACTTCCAGATTCATCCCGGCGGCAAGGGGGCCAATCAAGCTGTCGCCATTGCGCGACTGGGCCACCCGGTTCAAATGATTGGCCGACTGGGAAACGATGGCTTCGGGACGCAACTCAGGACCAACATGCAGGCCGTGGGCGTGGACTGCTCAGGTGTCGCTACCTGCGAAGGGCCCTCGGGGGTCGCCGTAATCCTGGTCTCGAATCGAGGCGAGAATTGCATCGTTGTTGCTCCGGGTGCGAACGCGAAAGTCACGCCTCGAGATGTTGAATCAAGTTTGCCGATCATTCGCCGGGCCGGGATGGTTCTCACGCAACTCGAGATCCCGATGGAGACAGTCGAATGTCTCTGCACGCTCTGTCAACGAGAAGGCATCCCGTTGATTCTCGATCCGGCCCCCGCGCACGAGCTTCCTCCAGTTGTTTTCCAGAGTCTCGAGTGGTTTACTCCTAACCAGACCGAGGCTGCTTTCTACGCCGGCACCCGGAACGGCGCAATGGGGACAACTTCGCCGGAGGATGCGGCACGAAGCCTGCTCTCGAAAGGGTGCCGCGGCGTGTTGCTGAAATTGGGCTCGCGCGGCGCCTATCTCGCGACCTCTCGACACTCCGGTCAATTCGTGTCTGCATTCAGGGTTTCCGCGGTAGATAGCACCGCGGCCGGAGACGCCTTCAACGGGGCGTTTGCAACCGGCCTGGCGCTGGGTAAGTCTCCACGAGAGAGCGCCATTTTTGCAGCAGCGGCAGCCGCTATTTCGGTAACCCGCGCCGGAGCTCAAACCTCGATGCCCACCATGTCTGAAGTCCAGCAGTTTTTGCAGGATCACATGATTAAGGATCGTGACGGAATGTGATCGTGGACACGGAAGCGCGACGCTGAAACAAAACAATTGCCGCCCACATAGTGGTCGCGGCATGTTTGCGGTAGCTGGTCCGCAATGCAGTTGACTTTGATTTTGCGATAAGGTCAAACATAGACCGAAGGAGGGAAGCGAGGGAGTGACTTCCGGTGATCGGACGCAAAACAATGCCTGAACGTGCATCCAGACTTCTTATCCTCATGATTCTGCTTGTCGTTGGCGCTCAGCGGAATCGGGCGCTCGCGCAAAAGCAAGACAACCACCAGGCGCCCCAACTTACCACGCAGCGACTGCGCGGTAAGGGTTGGTGGCCTACCAAGACCAGTGCCGCGCGCGAAGATTATGTCGGCACCGCAAGGTGTGCCGGCTGCCACAAGCAGATGGTTCTCACCCAGCAGGAGACCCCAATGGCGCATGCTGCGTGGAGGGCCTCCGAGACAGAAGCGTTGCGGTCGAACCCGAAACTCTCGCTGTCTACGTCATCGTTCCAAACCGTCATTACGCACGATCGCACATCGATCAACTATGTTGTAAGCGGACGCGGCGATTCAATCAGCGCCAAGCTTCTGTGGGCCATCGGGGACGGTGTGAAAGGTCAGACTTTCATCCTGAGCTACCTCGGAACGCTGTTCGAGAGTCAGCTCAGTTATTTCCCGTCGATCGGCGGCCTCGACATCACGCCCGAACATCCGCGAACCCCGCCGGAGTTTCTGGAGGCCGCTCTCGGAGCGCCGCAGACAGAGCTAGCAGCGCAGCAATGTTTCGCATGTCACACAACCGCGTCGTCGGTGCGGCAACACTTCGACCCGGACCACGCAACGCCTGGAGTTACATGCGAAGCTTGCCATGGCCCCGGGGCCCGGCACGTGAATTCGGTTGGGGCTAGACAGCTCAAGACCGCAGCTGAGGCAATCCTTGATCCCGGATCCTTCGGACCGGTGGACCTGGTAGATTTTTGTGGCGCCTGTCATCGCGCGCCTTTGGATGTCGCTGCCGCCAAAATCTACGATCCGCTCAATATCCGCTTCCAGCCTTACCGGTTGTCAAAGAGCCGATGCTGGAGCCGGCCCGACCCGCGCATCACGTGCATCGCATGTCATGATCCGCATGTGCCGCTCGTGCGGGATACATCGTTTTACGATCCTAAGTGCCTTGCCTGCCATGGCACTGCGGCCGCTGACACCTCCACAGCCATCGCGCAGGATCAACGGCACAGCAAACCATCTACCTGTCCGGTAAGCACAGAGCACTGCGTCTCCTGCCACATGCCGAAATACGACAATCCACAATTCCACGGCAGCTTCACGGACCACGACATCCGGATTGTTCGTCCTGGTGATCCGTATCCGCTGTGAGACCAGATCTGGATAAACACGGGAGGCTTCCACTTTTGTCCTCACAGAAAGAAGAACGCCGTTCGCGCGCCTGGGATTTTCGTGGTATGACCACGTAATATGACTGCGAGGGATCTCCCGGTAGAGCTTTCCCAATGAGGCCAGAGCGTTCTCCTACCCGCCGGCAACTCAATACCCTTGTTCAGGTGATCTTTATCGCTACCTGTGCCGCGCCTCTTCATGCGTCAGGCAATTGTGATCCACGCGCCTTCGGAGCCAAAGGTGATGGGATCTCAAAGGATACATTGGCGATTCAGGCCGCCATCGACGCTTGTGAAGAGAGCGGAGGCGGAACGGTACAACTGAGTGCGGGCACGTATATGACGGCCCCGATCGAACTCAAGAGCAACATCATACTTCGGCTCGATAAAGGTGCCATCCTGCTTGGCTCTTCTGATCATCAGGACTATCCACCCCGGACCGAGTTCCGCCTGCCGGACCTGCAACCGCTAGTGAGCGCAAAGAATTCTACCAACATTACGGTCATTGGCGAAGGAGTCATCGATGGAGCGGGAGACAATTGGTGGCAGGAAGCCCGGAACATCAAGGATCACGGCATTCTCGGGGCAGGACATCCTCGTCCAAAACTCATCGTTTTTGATCATTGCAAGCATATCGTGGTGGAGGACGTTACGGTTCAGAATTCGCCCATGTGGCAGCTGGTTCCGTACTACTCCGATGATGTAGTCATTCGCAACGTCCGCATTCTGGCCCCGCCACACTCTCCCAATACCGACGCAGTTGATCTGTTCTCATCTTCCCATGTGATCATCGATCACGTCTTTGCGGACGTAGGAGATGACGACGTGGCAGTCAAATCGGGAACGATCAATTCCCCCGGCCCAGATTCGCCTAGCCGTGACATTATCATCACCGACTGCACCTTTCTGCATGGGCACGGACTTTCGGTTGGGAGCGAGATCGCCGGTGGCGCGCAAAATATCCTCGCCGAACGGATTCATTTCGAAGGTACAGACAACGGCATTCGTATTAAAGCAAATCGGGATCGCGGAAACGACGTCGGCCATCTTGTCTTCCGCGAGATCGAGATGAAGAATGTCAAGAATGCCCTGGTCATCAGTGAGTACTATCCGAACATTCTCCCCGCGGGCAACGAAACAACGCATCCCGTCACGCGGCTGACCCCGCACTTTCATGACATCACTCTCGAAAACGTGACGGCCTCGGGAAGCGAAACTGCAGCAATTATTGTGGGTCTGCCCGAGGCTCCGATTTCCAGGGTGACCTTGCGGCATGTGAATATCAGCGCGCGAAAAGGCATAACCGTCGGTTATGCCGATGTTTCAGGAGAAGATGTGGTGGTGCACGTCGACGACGGTCAGCCAATTACCAAGATAGACGGAGCAAAAGTGACGATTCGGTGAAGTGGTGGCGCACCCTCACTTGTTCCTGCGTTCAGCAGGCCGCTCCATGCCTTGTGCTGTTTGGGCCATTTGAAGATGGTTTTCCATCAGCCTTCGCGCCTCCTGCGACTTACGGGAGCGAATCGCACGGTAGATTTCCCGGTGCATCTCTGCCGATTCGCGAAGATCGGTCGCGCGCTCGACGGTCTTCCGTCGCTTGTCATACATCGACGAAGTGATCGTTTCCATGATCGCTGCAAGGATCGGGTTGCCCGATGCCTGCGCGATGATGCGGTGAAACATCACATCGTGAATGAGATATTCACCGGGGCTGTCGAGAGACGCGAACATCTCGCCTACTTCCTCCGCCATCGCAACCTGGTGCTCTCCCTTCCCTCGTTCCGCGGCAAGCGCCGCAAGATTGCTTTCCAGGATGATGCGCGCTTCAAACATGTGCCAGGACTGAAAACCGTGCAGTGCCCCCAGCAGGCTGAGAGATGACTTGCCCAACTCCGGCGGTCCTTCTGAGACAAACGTTCCCACACCGTGTTTGATTTTCATCACTCCCATTGCCGCCAGATATCCGATCCCCGTACGGAGACTGGCCCGGCTTATCTGGAGTTCGCGGGCAAACTCGCGCTCCGGTGGAATCTTGTCGCCCGGCTGGAGAGCGCCCTTTTCCAGAAGAGAACGGACGTGGTTGACCACTTGCATAGTCCTGTCGCCATTGGAGGATCCTTGCATCTTCCGGGACATAGGCACGTTCACCTTTAAGCAATAGTTAAGGTCTGGTTCAAGAAGAGGTTACCATCATCACCCAAGAAGAGCGCAAAGAATCGCTGAAAACCAGGTCTAGCCAATGAGTGTCCCGTTGTGACTCGGCGCAGTTGCAGCGACTGACGCGACTTTTGTCTCGCGGTGCAATGTCTACAGTTCCGGAGCACCTTGACAAGTCTGCTGACCGTTTGTAAGTATTTTGCCGCGAACGCTGTGGTCTGACCACTCCCGACTAAAAACCCCCTAAACGGCGATCGCATCTGTTTGGAGGCCCAATGCGAGACTTATGTTCGAAGGCAACGGGAATCGTGTCCCGTCTGGCAATTATCGTCAGCTGTGCCGGTGTGGCGTTGTGGTCCACAACGGCTGATGGACAAATAGCCGGCACCGGGAACATCCAGGGTACGATCACGGATCCGACGGACGCCGTGGTTCCTGGTGCATCGGTGATACTCACCGATACTTCAACGCAGATAGCTCGCAAAGCGGCGAGCGACAGTGCGGGAGTCTATGTCTTTCCCGGGATTCCTGTCGGCACCTACAGACTCGGAATCGTTGCGCCCGGTTTCCGGGCCTACGAGAGAAACGGAATCGTGCTCGAGGTTGGGAGCAATATTGCGATCAACGCCACTCTGGCCGTCGGGTCCGCACAAACGAAGGTGGAAGTCACGGCAGAATCTCTCGCCCTGCAGACCGAAGATGCCTCATTCAAGCAGACAATCGATCAGCAGGCAGTCACGGAAATGCCGCTCAACGGCAGGCAGATGACCTCTCTGATCACTCTTTCTGGCGGCTCAAATTCGGCTCCCGGCAATGACTTCACAGGAAGCAAATACTCCTATCAAACGATTTCCGTTTCTGTAGCGGGCGGCAATGGGAACACGACACTTTGGCGGCTCGATGGAGGCGATAACCAGGATTACATGGGGAACGGCAATCTTCCGTTCCCATTCCCTGACGCCGTCAGCCAATTTAGCGTGGAGTCATCGGTGCTCGGCGCCCAGGACGGCCAGCACACCGGTGGTATGGTGAACGTGGTTACGCGGTCGGGAACGAATGGCTACCACGGCGAGGCATTCGAATTCATTCGTAATAACTACATTGACGCGACTAATTTCTATTCCACCTCGCCGGACGAACTGCATCAGAATCAGTTCGGGGGCACTTTTGGCGGTCCAATTCTTCACAACAAACTCTTTGCGTTCGCCGGCTATCAGCGTCTTGATTACACCAAGAAGCAGGCAAGCACCAAGGCTTTCGTGCCTACTGCAGCAAATCTGGCCGGCGATTTCTCGGTTACGGATGGACCCGCATGTCAGGCGTCCGGAAAATTTGTTCAACTGGTCGATCCGCTCACCGGTGCACTCTTGCCCGGCGACGTCTATCCCACCAGTCCGACGTTCAATCCCCAATCGCTGGCTCTCCAAAAATATCTTCCACCGATTGACCCGTCCATCGACATCAATGGGTGCGGCGAGGTCTCGTATTCCATCCCGCTCCAGCAAAACGACAATCAGTTCGTGACCAGGGTCGACTACAACATCACCCCGAAGAACAATCTTTACGGCCGGTATTTCATCGACGGGTATCAGGCCCCCGCTTTCTTTTCTCCAACGAACATCCTCATCACGACCCAGTCCGGAAACATCCAGCGGGTGCAGTCGTTCACCTTGGCAGACGCGCACACCTTCAGTCCAAACCTGGTGAACGCTGCCCACGCCACGCTCCTGCGGCGTGTCAACAATCGAGGATACGCACCGAATGACATTAACGCTGCCACCTTAGGCGTGGATCTCTACCAGGCGGTGCCTAACGGACTCCAGGTGACGGAAGGCAAATTCACGATAGGTGGAGGAACCAATTCGGTTTCCCACTTCAACGACAACACTCTCTCCCTTGACGATGACGTGACGTGGGTGCGTGGCCGGCAACAGTTGGTCTTCGGAGGGGAATGGATCCAGAATCAGCTCAACATTGGGAATGCCTATGAATCGAACGGCGTTTTCACTTTCAACGGGCAATACAGCGGCAGTGGACCTAATGGTGGAAACGTGATTGGCGACCAAAGTCTCGATTTTCTCTGGGGCACTCTCAGCGCCTTCCAGCAGAGCAAACAGCAACAGAACGCGATGCGCGGAAAGATTCCCAGCCTCTACGTCCAGGACACCTACCATGCGACGAAGCGGCTAACGCTGGTTGCTGGCCTGCGCTGGGGTCCCAATTTCATGCCCGTGGATTATTTCAACCGAGGCAGCGTCTTCAACATGAGTGATTTCCTGTCCAATACAGCCAGCGTCATCTATCCCAATGCTCCCGCGGGCATTCTCTTCTACGGGGACAAGGGCGTTCCACGGGCGTTCACAAAGAATTCGCCGTGGCAGTTTTCCCCCAACTTCGGCCTTTCCCTCGATCCCACCGGCAATGGCCGAACCGTCTTTCGTACCGGTGTCCAATTGGCGTATGACCAGCCAAACTTCTTCACCGGGCAGCGCGTACAACAGAATCCGCCGTTTGCCACGGCTATCAGCAACCTCCAGACTTCAAAGTCAGGACCGTTGAGTTTCAGCTCGCCATGGTCGGTTGGGTCCATCACAACTAGTCCCTTTCCGCAGCCAAGCGTGCCCACCCCAGCCGAAGCGGAGTTCTTTCCGCAATCGCAATACATTGTCCTCCCTGATCAGTTTCACGCCGCCTACACAATTCAATGGAGCCTTAGCATGCAGCATGACCTGGGACGGGGATGGCAAATGCAACTCTACTATTTGGGAAACACCACCCGGCACAGTCCGACCGGATTTCCCCTGAGCGCCGGGGTATTCGTTCCCGGCGTCTGGGGGCCGAATGGCACTGGCTGCGCCGGCATTGTGACCTCGGGACCCGCGGCCGTGAAACCTGGCGCGGCCGGAACAAATTGTTCTACGACCAAAAACCAGACATCGCGATTTGCTCTCACCGTCGCGAATCCGTCGCAGGGCAACCAGTACCTTGGCGGCGGTGGAGGCTCCGCCCTGGTAGGTGATGAGGGCATCGCGAACTACCACGGATTGGTCGCCACACTGCAACGTCGCCTCTCGTCGACATTCAACCTGCTTGCCAACTGGACGTGGTCCAAGTGCCTGAACATCGCAGATGGACAAGGCGACCTCGCAGGCACCAATGTCGAAGATCCGCAGGATCTCCGGCTCGATTACGGCCCCTGCGGTTTCGATTACCGGCACGTCGTTAATCTCGTGATTGTTGCCAAGAGCAACTTTCAGGGGCTCAACGTCATTGAACGACATCTCATCAATAACTGGGAACTCGCACCTCTGATGCATATCACTAGCGGAACGGCCATCAATGTAGTATCGGGCCAAGACAACTCTTTGACTGCTGTCGGCAACGATCGCCCCAGTCTCGTGCCGGGGGTAAGCCCCTACCTTACGACAAAGTTCAACAAGGCCAGCGGGCAGGCCAACCGCGGGTATCTCAATCCCGCAGCGTTCGCGCAGGTCACCGCGCCATGCGGGTCAAATCTCAATGGCTGCTCGGCCCTTGGAACCTATGGAGACGTCAGTAAAAACGAATTCCGAACGCCGTCATTTTTTCAATTGGATGCGCAGATCTCCCGCATGTTTCCCATCCGTGAACGCCTCTCGCTCGTTCTTCGGCTGGAGGCATTCAACGTCCTCAATCACCCCTGCTTCGGCCTCAGCACCCCGCAGAACCTTACATCCTCTACGTTTGGACAGGTTTCTTCGACCGCAACCGGAAATGCCGCCAGAATATTTCAGGGGGGCATAAAGCTCATCTTCTAAGATCCGCACGATGCTCCTCCAATCTGCTCTCGAACAGGAGTGCAAGAAACCAGCGGAACAACAAGCCATGCCTATGCGGTAGTGATGGCGGCTACCTCGTATTCTCCGATGGAGGGAACCGTGAAGTGCAGGAGTTGATCTTCAAAATGGAACGGTGTGGGGTGTTCGGCCTTGAGGAGCTCGACGGATTTAACGCCGGAACCCGCGGGGAGCTTGATGGCGATGCGCTGTTCGCCGATGGGGTCGACCGACTGCAGCCAGCCGTGAAAGGCGTTGGCGTTGGAATAGTTGAGAAGGTGAACGGCGTAGCCAGGGCGCGTCTCCCAGCAGAACATTTCGAGGAAGCCGGGGCCGTCGACGGTGATGGGGGACTCGTTGTGCGTAAGCCAGCGAATGGTGTTGTGGAGAAGGCGGAGGAGATCGCCATGGCCGGTGAGCCAGAAGGTGCGCTCGACGTCGCCGGCGAGCCACGCGGTGCGGCTGTTGCCGGACTCGCGCAGCACGACGGCTGGCTCCTCAGTGTGGGAGACGGGCGGATAGGCCAGCTCCGGCGGGTAGCGCACGAAGCCGGGAACGACGGTGAGCAAGGGATTCTGAATGGGTTTGAGGGGGACGCGGTTTTGAGCGCCGGGGAGCCAATTTGTGCCGGTGAAGCCGTTGAGGATGGGATGCTGCGCGGCCTGTTCGGAGACAAAATCGGCGATGCGCGCGTAGTAGGGATTGCCGTTGGTGCCGATGGCGTCGCCGGCCTTGCTGGCGCCGAATAGATCGGCTAGGGCGAAGTCGGCGCGGGGGATGAGGTTTTCGTCGTAGAGGCTGGTTTCGAATGTGGCCAGAATCGAACCCCCGGCGCGCGCGTATGCGCGGAGCTGGTCGCATTGACGGTCGCTGAGCATGGCCACGTTGGGCAGCAGCAAGGCGCGATATTTGGAGAGACGCTCGAGTTCGAGGCGATCTTCGTGAACAAAGTCGAATGCGAAGCGGCCGCGCAGCAGGACTTCATAGATGCCCTGCGTGGTCTCTTGCATGTAGCCCCGCGAATGCGAAGTTTTTGGACCGGGGTAGAGGAGTTGCGTTCCCTGGGCGATGACGACACCGATGTTTGCGATGGAACGCGCGGCGGCGAGATGGGCGTCGTGGCGGGCGGTCCACTCGAAGTACTCTGCACCGACTTTTTGCCAGCGCAGGTCCTCGCCGCGGCCCGTCTCCGCGCCCACGAAGTGGAAGTAGGGCACCATGCCGCTGGCTGAAGTCTGGCTGAGCCACATGCAGGCTTCCTCGGGGTTCTTGGACAGGTTGCGCCAGCCGGGATTGCCGGTGGAATAGGCCGCAGTGACGTTGGCGGCGAACTTGCCGTCGAGAACAGCATTGCAGACGCGGCCCTGCAGACTGCAGCCCCAGACAGCGGGCTCTTCCCAGGTGCGGCCCTGGTTGTCGGCCTGGAACCAGACGGCGGTTCTTCCGAGGCGGTCGAGGTTGGGGCCGCCGCGCACGTTGCCGCCGGAGTTGGCGAAGAAAAAGCTGTCAGGTTTATTTTCTTTGGCGAGCGCGTCGTAGCGGGTCCACAGAGAGAGGACGCGATCGGTGAAAGCGCGCCAGTAAGCAGGTGTTGAGGGCGGCGGAAGATTGGCGCAGATGGCGCAGTGGCATTCCGGGAGGTTGCCGAGGGGAGGCCAGCCATTGGCGTAGAAGCAGTCCACGTCGTATTTCGAGTTGACTTCCTGGATGATGGCGGGGATGTAGTCATCCATGTAGGAAGAGAACATGCAGGTTTTGAAGAGGCGGGGTTCCTCGCCGCTGAACTGCGGTGAGCCGTCTTTGTGGCGCATGGCCCACTCAGGATGCGCGGCGAGTGCGTCGCTCCAGTTGAGGTCGGGGCTCATGCGGGCGACGACGCGCATGCCACGCATTTTTGCAGCGGCGACGCATTCGCCGAAAAAGTCGCGGTTGTTGAGGAACTTTCCATGGCGATGAAAGGGGACCTTGGATGGGTAGAAAGCAAGGATGCCTGTGACGCTGACGAAGACGATGTCGGCTTTGACCGAATGCCAGTAGTCAGCCCACGCGTCGACGTCCATGACCGCCGGATCGTGCTCGGTCATGTTGGTTTGGCCCACGCGGCGGACGCCCTTCTGCCACGGTTCCGGGGACGCGGGCGCGGCCGGCAGACGGGAGGGCAGAGCCGTGAGATTCGTGGGCGATGCGTCGGCGGCGGACTCGGGATCGGCGAAGGCGGCGCTCGACCGCAAGGGTAGGATCGCGGCTCCGGATACAACGCCGCTGCGTAGAAAGTCGCGTCGAGTGATCATTGGGCCCATGTCTCCACTGAGGGAGCAGTGTATAAGGTGGGCGGGGGGGTGATCCAGAACCGCGATTGGGTGACGGCGGCATGCGTCAACCCCGCGAGGGTCGAGATGGGGAGTTCGAAGCACCGCGAAGACCTGAAGCCTGGACAACAAAAGACCGGAGCATTGCCGACCTGGCTCATGATCCGGTCTTCTCTGATGAAAAGGCGAGAGGATTATTCCTTGTTGCTGACGAGAGAGAACATGGCTCCCTGGGGGTCCTGGCCGTTGATGATCCAGCCACCCCCGGGGACCTGCATCGGGCCGTTCAACACCTTCCCGCCGCCGGATTCGACGCGTTTGACGGCCGCGTTGATAGAGTCGACGTTGAAATAGAAACTCCAGCATGAGACGGGTATGTGCGGCGCTTTGGTCATCATGCCGCCGTCGCCCATTTGCTTGTGATCGCCTTCATCGAAGATGCGATAGACACCCATAGGCCCCATGTCCATATCGGTAACCTTGGTCCAGCCAAAGAGCTTGTTGTAGAAATCGAAGCCGCCTTCGAGGTCGGTTGTGTACAGCTCGTGCCAGCCGATGGTGCCGGGGGTCGGTGGCGCGGGACGCTCCGGCGATGGCATGTTGGGGTTGGGAGTGAAGACGGCGATGGCCCCGCCCTGCGGATCGGACAAGACGGCGAAGCGAAGCATTCCGGGAACGTCGGTAGCGGGTCTCCATAGCTTGCCGCCGGCCTCGACAATTTTCTCGATATGCGCATCGACATCATCGACGGAGATGTAACCGATCCAGGAGCTGTATCCTGCCATCTGCAACATGCCGGCGATTCCAACGCTACCGAGGTTGAAGGTGGTGTACGGGGGGCCGTCTCCGGAGGGCATCTCCTGGGTCGTCCAACCTACAACGTCTGAGTAAAACTTGCCTGTGGCTTTGGGATCGCTGGTCATGATTTCGTACCAGCTGAACTTTCCATTTGGCGTGAACATCGCGAGAGTTCTCCTTGTTTGGGGGGGACGCACCAACGTGTCAGGGTCCAGCGGACTCGTAGCGTTGATATCAACTCAAGCAACAGTATGTCAACCGTGCACAGGTCAATTTCTCGGCCTATACACAAAGTGCGTCCACCCTCATCGCCATCCGACCGGACGGCCCACACTGGCGCGATCTTCGTTTTTCCGATACTGATGGGCGGCACGCTCGAGATGTGATCACTAAACGTGTTCGGCAAAGCACTGCTGGATACGTTGCAAAAGCCGATCATCCGCGTTCTTCCAAACGTCATCGTTGAAGATCTCAACTTCGATAGGCCCGTCGTATCCGGTGTTGTCGACAGCCTGCCTCAACTGCCGCAACTCGATGACGCCATCGCCCATCATGGCGCGGCCCATCAGAATGCCAGGGAGCGGCACAGGCCAGTCAGAAACATGGAAACCCGCAATTCTCCCGCGCGCCCGCTCTATCTCGTGCATCAATTCGGGATCCCACCATACATGGAACGCATCTACAACCACCCCGGCTGAGGAGCTTCGAAGCCGATCCGCGAGGTCATTGGCCTGCTTCAACGTCACCACCACCGAACGTTCCGCGGCATACATAGGATGCAATGGTTCAATACCCAGAACTATCCCCGCTTTCTCGGCGTCGGGCAGGATCTCCAGCAAGCCATCGAACACCGTTGCGCGCGCGTCACCGAGAGTTTGGCCATTGGCCGGACCCGTGACGATGACCAATACCGGCGCACCCAGCAACGCAGCCTGCTCAATGGCAATGCGGTTGTCGGCAATGCGGTTGCGGCGCTCTTCGGCTGTGGGTGCAGAGAACCAACCTCCACGACAGAGGCTGGAGACACGCAGGCCGGCGCTACGAATGAGCGCCGATGCCTTTGTTGCGTTGCCGTCGAGTTTATGGCGCCAAACGGCGATATATGAAATGCCGCTGCGAGCACAATTGTCGACGGCCTTTTCGAGAGACCAGGGATCCGCGGTTACCTGATTGAAGCTGAGGCGTTGAAGAACGCTCATGCCACACCTGCCTGGAGTAGAAAGGCGCGCATGCGGCGAACTGCGACTTCAGGGTCGCGCAACACTCGAGCCTTGTCCGCGAGTACGAAGAGCTGGCAGAGATGCGCCACGGAGCGCGCGCTCTCACGGCCGCCCAGCATGCGGAAGTGGGACTGGAATCCATTGAGATAGGCGAGGAAGACGACGCCTGTCTTATAGTCCTGGGTGGGTGGCGCAAACATGTGGCGAGAAAGGGGTACGGTGGGCGCGAGCAGTTGTCGATAGCGAGTGACATCGCCGGCATCGAGGGCGCTGAGGGCCAGTGATGCGGCTGGCGCAATGGCATCGAAGATCCCGAGCAACGCGTCGCTGTGACCCTGCTGGTCCCCCAGAATCAGATGCTCATAGTTGAAATCGTCGCCGGTGTACATGCGTACATTGCTAGGAAGCCGGCGGCGCATGGAGACTTCGAGGTCTGCATCCAGCAGAGAGATTTTGATTCCGTCGATTTTCTCCTGGTGCGCGCGAATGATATCGAGGCAGTTCTCAGCAGCCAGGGTCATCGCTGTTTCGCCCCAGTAGCCCTCGAGTGCCGGATCAAACATGGGGCCGAGCCAATGAAGAATGACAGGGAGACGGACCTGTGAAAGAACCGTGGCATAGACCGATGCATAATCGTCGGCGTGACGGGCGACAGCGGCCAAGGCCCGGCTGGCCATCAGGATAATGCTGCCATCGACACCTTCAATCGCTTCGCATTGCGCCAGATAGGCATCCGTTACGTCTTGTAAGGTGATCGAATTGCCCGCAGATAACTGATCGGTGCCTGCACCACTCGCGACCAAAGCGCCGCGGGCATTCGCGGCCGCCGTGCTGCGCTTGATCAGCTCGAGAGCCATAGGCCAATCCAAGCCCATGCCGCGCTGAGCCGTGTCCATGGCCTCGGCCACGCCAAAGCCTAGCGACCACAGATATTCACGGTAGGCGATTGTCGCGTCCCAGTCGAGAATGGGATGAGCGTCCGGGCCCAGAGTGCGCGAAGGGTCGACGATGACATGTGCGGCGGCGAACGCAATCCGCGTTTCAAACCTGCCACGCTGGAGCGGTGTAAGCCGCTCGCATATAGGCGCATAGTCGTAGATTGACTCGTCTGGCGCCAGCAGCTTGAGAACTGTGGCCAAAGTCAGGCCCCCAGTTCCGGTACATCGATCCAACGGCGCTCCGCCCAGGACTTTAGTCCGAGCTCGGCCAGTTGAACGCCCCGAGCCCCTTCTAGAAAATCATGCGGGAACGGCGCATCGTCAGCAACGTGGCGAAGAAAAAGCTCCCACTGCACTTTGAACCCATTGTCGAACACCTGATTGTCCGGCACCTCGAGCCAATGGTCACGAAAGTGGAATGGGTTGGCGATGTCGGGGTTCCAGACCGGACGCGGCGTATTGACGCGATGCTGGGTCAGGCAGTCGCGCAGGCCGGCGACGGCACTGCCCAGGGTACCGTCTACCTGCAAGCTGAAAAGTTCGTCGCGGTAGACACGAAACGACCAGGAGGAATTGATCTGCGCGACGATACCGCCGTCTAGTTCGAATGTACCGTACGCAGTGTCGTCCGTGTTGCACTGGTAGCGGTTTCCATTTTCATCCGTCCGCTCGGGAATGGAAGTGCTGCCAAGGCACTGCACCGCGCGGACCCGGCCGAAGGTATGGTCGAGAACATAGCGCCAATGACAGAACATGTCCATGATGATGCCGCCGTCGTCCTGCTTGCGATAGTTCCACGAAGGCCGCTGGGCAGGCTGCCAATCGCCCTCGAAGACCCAATAGCCGAACTCGCCCCGGACTGAAAGAATTCTTCCGAAGAAGCCGCTATCCACGAGCCGCTTGAGCTTGCGCATTCCGGGCAGAAAAAGCTTGTCCTGCACTACGCCGTGCTTCACGCCCGCGACCCTGGCCTGGGCTGCCAGGCTCAGCGCCACGACTGAATCGACGGCGAGCGGCTTTTCGCAATAAACATGCTTGCCGGCCGCAATTGCCATCTCCACGCTGGAGGCGCGAAGCTTGGTCACCTGCGCATCGAAGTAGATCGAGTCGTTCGGATTGGAGAGAGCGCCGCGCAGATCCGTAGTCCAGCGCGTGATCTCATGTTCCCTGGCGATCTGCTCCAGCTTGACTTCGTTCCGTCCCACCAGAATCGGATCGGGGACCAGGTGCGACCCATCAGACAACTCGACGCCCCCTTGCTTCCGAATTGCCAGAATGGAACGGACCAGGTGCTGGTTAAGCCCCATCCGCCCGGTGACTCCGTTCATAATGATGCCGATTCGTTTCTCCTTCACGGATTCTCCTGGGCACCGGGCCAGTTCAAATACGGGTAGACTTTGGTGTATTACTCTTCCGCCTTACGCAGGAAGCTGCGATCCCGTGCCTCCGGGCCAAACCAGAAAATCACGATCATCAGGACAATCGTTACGGATTCGAACATTGTCAGTGCCCAGGGATATCCAAACCGGTCGCGCAACATGAATTCTACGACAGTTGCAGGAGAGGCCAGCAGTACCCCAAGCTGATATACGAGTCCCGGAAAAAGGCTCCTCACCGCATCGGGCGAAAGCTCATTCAGGTGCGCCGGGATCACACCGAAAGCACCCTGCACCCCAATCTGCATCGTGCAGGAACCCATAACAAGCACCGCGAGCGAAGCCCCGAACGCCCATGCTGGAATCGAAAGCAGCGCAATAGCCAATCCCAGCATGATGGAGTTGCGCCGGCCTATCCCTTGCGATAGCTGGCCAAAGAAGACTGCCCCGGCGATCGCGCCGACGTTGTAAAGAATGGGAATGCCATACAACGCGTTCATCCCCAGAATATTTTTCGCACGGACGGAAGAGACCGACCTGAGAAAGTCGGGATACAGGTCCTGCGCGCCGTGCGACAGGCAAAGTAGCATGGTCATCATCAGCAACAGGTAAGCGAAAACTCCTTTGTGCAGAAGCAGTGCGCCGAAAATCGTATTCACAGAGGCAGGTCGATGCTGCCGCCAGGCCTCGGACTCTGGTGCGAACAACGTCAAGATCACAATTAACATTGCCACTGGCGCGCCCACAAAAAACACCGACCTCCAACCAAAGATCGGCGTGAGAGTCTGCATTGCGACCGCCGCCAGCAGATAACCAACCGGATAGCCAGCCTGGATCATGCCGGAAAGGACGCCCCTGAATCGGCGTGGTGAAATCTCCATGGCGTATGATGCGCCCACGCCCCAGTATCCTCCCAGGCCAATGCCATACAACGCACGGCATATGACAAAGAAAATGTAGTTCGGAGAAAGTCCGGTCAGGACGGTTATCAATGAGAAGTACAAAATGCAGAAGATGAGCGGAAGCTTGCGTCCGAATCTATCGGAAAGAGCGCCGAAGAACACCGCGCCCAGCGGCCGCATCGCGAGCGTCAAAGTCAGCGTGTACACAACCGACGCCTTCGACACATGGAAGTGGTCCGCCAGCGTGTCGAATAGAAACACGATGACAAAGAAGTCGAACGCGTCCAGCACCCAACCCAGGATCGCTGAGGCAACTGCGGGTTTCCAGCCTCTCGATTCTTGTTCGACTGCCGCATCCATCCCTGTTGAAAGCGCCATGTATCATTTCCGCGGCCCTTCG
>Ga0206794_1026_pt1 | contig 43115 bp, 34 predicted proteins | sample Alteio_BWOrgCont_70_FD_152877 | JGI IMG/M metagenome (GOLD analysis project Ga0206794, IMG submission 152877) | Enriched cells from forest soil in Barre Woods Harvard Forest LTER site, Petersham, Massachusetts, United States -... | ecosystem: Environmental > Terrestrial > Soil > Temperate forest >...
ACCTGTGGAAGCTGGCCCGCGAGCGCCGGGCCGCGCAAGTCAAGCGTTACTTCAATCTCGATCCGAAGTGCTACCAGTACTCGGAAGAAATGCTGGCCAACAAGGACATCGACGGCGTGATGATCGCGACCGGCGACTTCCAGCATGCCAAGCTCTGTATAGAGGTGGTGAAAGCGGGCAAGGACTGCTACGTCGAGAAGCCTTTCGCCAACGTGCTCTCCGAGGCCAAAGAGGCGCGCGCTGTCGTGAAGGCCTCGAAGCAGGTGGTGCAGGTGGGATCGCAGCATCGCAACGAGCCGTATCAACTCGCCGTGCGCGACATCGTTCAATCAGGCCGCATCGGACCGATCGTGCACATCGAGCAGGAATGGAATGTCAACCAGGAGCGCTGGCGCTTTGTGAGGTATGACACGGGAGAAACCAGCGAGATGCTCCAGGACCGCAACATGCAGTGGAAGGAGTGGCTTGCCCGCTCATCCCAGCTCAAAGAAGAGGACACCGACTGGAAGCGCTGGCTGTTGGGCAAGCCCTGGCGCCCATTCGACCCGCATGTCTATCTTGAATTCCGGCTCTACAAGGATTTCTCTTCGGGCATCTTCGACCAATGGATGAGCCACGGCAGCGATCTCGTCCACCTATGGACCGGGGAGATGTATCCGGAGAGCGTGGTCGCCAATGGCGGTGTGTTCACGTGGAAGGACGGCCGCGAGAACCCCGACACAGTTGTCGCCGCCATCACCTATCCGAAAGATTTTCTCTATACGTTCAAAGTGACCTTCGGGAACAGCTTCCGCAGCTTCTCGCGCATCATGGGGCGCGATGGCACCATCGCCAATTACGGCGGCGAAGGCGCGACGCTCTTCACCCTCAGCAAGGAGGGAGGGCGGGACGAATATGAGGGCTCGGCGACTTCAAAGGGTGTACCGATCGTGGCTCCGGAGTCGGACCGTGAAGAAGTGGTCACCGCGCCCGGCGCTCCGCCGCCCGAGGCCCGCGAGCCTAACGACGACAGCCTGGTTCACATGATGAACTGGCTGAAGGCCATGCAGGCGCGTACCCAGCCCAACGCCCACGTGGATCACGGATTTTCGCATGCGATTGTTTGCATCATGGCTGCGCAGTCCTACTGGAGCGGAAAACGGCTTTACTGGAACCCGGACACCGAAGAGATTGTTGACGAACCCGTGAAGCGGAGTTAAGAGCGTCGCATGACGAAGCCGGATGTTTTGCCCGACACTCCTGAGCGATCGTCACGCTCGCTGGGCGTCGGCCTGCGATGGTGGATTGTGTGGACGCTGTTCGGCTCCACGGCCATTAACTACATCAGCCGCCAAACATTCTCCGTGCTCGCGCCGATGATCACGGCGCAGTTTCATTTGAGTCACACCAACCTGGCGCGCATTTTCGGCGCCTTCCAGGTCTCGTGCGCGGTCACCTGGCTTCTGGGTGGCATTTTTCTCGATGTGGCGGACACACGCATCGGGCTGGCCATCGCCGTGGTGTTGTGGTCCGCGGTGAACGCGGCAACAGGCCTTGTGAACTCTGTTGCCGGTTTTGCGGCATGCCGATTCCTGCTCGGCGTCGGCGAAGGATTCAACTGGCCAGGCGCGAGCAAGACAGTGGCGAGTGGTTCCCGCTGACGAGCGAAGCGTCGCGGTGGCCCTCTTTGACAGCGGCTCGGGCTTGGGCGGCGCGCTGGCCATCCCCTGGGTCGCCATGGTTTTCGGCTGGCGCTGGTCGTTTGCCTCCTCGGGCATGCTCGGCTTCGTGTGTCTCTTCGCGTGGCTGCGCATTTACCATCCGGTCGCGAAGCACCCCCGTCTCACAACGACTGAACTAGCCATTATTCGCGGCGGCCAGGATGCGCCTCCGGCTTCGCCACGGCAAGGCTGGGCGCGGTGGCTTCACCTTGCCAGGGACCGCAACCTCTGGGGTATAGTGCTGGGCCGCGCGCTCACCGATCCCATCTGGTGGTTAAGGAAAGTATGACGGAAGCCGACGCCACGTGGCCCGCACCGGACGAGGGGCCGACATCGTCGCATCGATCTACGATCCGCTCCCGTCGTCTTCTCGCACATTGACTTTGCGATACCTTGCTCCGTCATTGCCCAGAACAGGATTTGTAACGTTTAGTCGGCATTGCGCATGGAATCCGAGGACTTGCATTTGGGCATTGGCCGCAGTCGCAAAGGGCGTTGTTGGTTACCGATCCCACCACCGATCTCAGCTTCCTTCTCTCGCTGAGACATCTGCGACCTTCCAAAGGGTTCTATTTGGAGCGCATCGCGGGTCCCAAACTGTCCCCCCATGGAATCTGCGCAGGATGCAAACTAGCGATAAGTCCGACGCGTGCGGCTTTCGTAGCATTGGCATCGACACGCGCAACGCCTTCTCCTCCGAACATGCGATACTCCGTCTCGTTGCTCGCGCTCGGGCGAACGATCTCAACGGAAACGACCGCATCCGCAATTCTCGCGCCAAACCAGTGTTGATCGTCTCGCTCGGTCCATGTGACGAGCGCCATCTCCGAGCCATCGGCTGCCACCGTCTCGGTTCCGATCTCCTTGCTATTGTCAAAGAGAACTGAGATCGTATGCTTCTGCGGATCGCTGTACACCGTTACAGGAGTCCAATCCAACGGATTCACCTGAAGCCCCTGAGGAAGGCGGGATGCGGCGTTGTCTAACACTTCCCGCCCCTGCACGCTAGCCGAAGAGATGGGGAGCGTGTAGACATAATCATCGCCTCGCACGGGAAGATGACACCCAGTGCATTCCTTGACGAAGGCGGCATCCTTGCCATAAGGCTTCAGGTCAACGTCCCTCCAACGGGCCCAACCCCAGCCATCAGTACCCCGGAATCGCTTCGCGTCTTTTACCATCATCTCGATCTGCCAGAACTCCGCTGGAACAATGAGCCCTGCGGTGGTCTGCTGCTGCTGCCAGGCGACTTTAGCAAACCGTGTTCCGTCTGGCCAAGGATGAACATTTCCCTCCCGAGCCGCCCAAGTTGTCCGCGGACACCGCAGGAATCGGCGAAGACCACGGGGAAAGGTAACCTTTGATTGTCTCGAGGTCTTCAACAGTGACTTTCGCTTCTGGATGCAATTGGAGGTAGCGAGGGAGTGGCATGATTCTCAACTGCATCATCGTAACGGCCTCATAGAGCTCTGCCTTCTGCGCAGACTCTGGCTGGGAGCCAATCGTCGAGAAATTCAGGCGTGCCCGTGCTGCAGGATTCAGTCGTATCCTTGTCCGCCTCCCACAGTCTCTATTGCAATCCGCGCACAGTCCAATTGGAAGTTCTTATGGCGAATTGTTCGTGCTTATATGCAGAATTGCGCCGAGCATATCCACAAAGCTCGCCAGTTCGTGCCCGAATTGCTATGAAAGGGTATTCCCGGTCGTTTTCCCCGATGCCTAGATCAAGGCCTTCGAGTTCCCGAAAGGGATCCCCGGAATCCCACGTCCGCCGTTTCAACTCCAGAGGATCGGTGCCATCGGTGATGGTCTGCCAGACTGAGAACACACCGGTCCCATGCTCAGAGCCCACCAATATAGAATTGCCCTTCGACTGGGTTAGGTGCGCAGAAGGCGCGAAACGGAATCGTCTCAGTGTCGGTATTGGTTCGCGACCGGAAATCCAGTTGCGGCTCTCAAGGTACAGATTTTCCAAATTCTGATTGCCGTGCGCATCCCTCAGTCTTCTGAGTTCAGCCTCGGAGACTCTGTCGTTGTGGAACTCGAGGTCAAACAGCGAAACGAGGTCAATCCTCTGATACTCCATATGAGCGCCTCATTGGAGTTGCAACAGGGATTCTAGCGCAGTGAGGTCGCAAATGCATCGGGACGAATCCTAGCGCGTTGCCCATTTCGCGCCCCGCCGGCTGATCGGAGGCGAACTTGCTTCAACGGCGAGATCAGTCCTGATATGTACGGCATGGCGACAGGAATTCCATGCCGCCCGCCGGCCTGGGGCCCGGGGAGGCTTTCGGAGCATATGGCGTTTTTGAGGACTCAACTCATCTCCTGTCGCGTGCCAAAAGCCGATAGCGCTCTATTATGGTCGTCGTTCGTTCACCACCTGTGCCGTATCGTCTCTTCTTCGTCAGGTGAGCGTCGGCGAGGGAGTCCCTTTGCCGAGGCCTCAGATCCAGGGGGTTCGCTGAACGGTTCCACAGAAATGCGCTCGTAACACACTTCCAGCACCGTCAGGTATTCTGTCCCGCCCGGCGCTTTGAGAACTACGCTGTCACCCGCTGCCGACTTCATCAACGCGCGCCCCAGAGGTGACACCCAACTGATGTGGTTGCGGTTGAGATCGACCTCGTCGGTGCCTACGATGCTCACCACGCGCTCCGCTCCCGCGGCATTGGCAAAGCGCACGGTCGCCCCGAAGAATGCCCTCGTCTCCGACTGCCCCGCTCTAGGAGCTTCCGGGTCCACCACTTCCGCGGCTTCGATTCGCTTCGTGAGAAAGCGAATCCGCCCATCGATCTGCCGCAGTCGCCGCTTGCCGTACTGATAGTCGGCGTTTTCACTGCGATCGCCATTGCTGGCGGCCCACGCCACCACCGCCGCCACGGCCGGGCGGTCCCTGGTGAGCAGAAACTGGCGCTCATCTTTGAGGCGCTGCAGCCCGCTCCGGGTTATGTAGTTCTTGCCTCGCGTCGCGGGTTCGTCCCCATGTGGTTTTCTGGTAAACCCTTTCCGCATCTCGTAGTCCTCCAAGCGCTAATCCAGTGGATGCCCCCAATGAATGCGGATGAACGCCAATGGAAGACACTGTAGGTCATCCACGTTCATTGGAGTTCATCTGCGGCGCTAACTGATTTTTTCACCTCTTCCGGCCCGTTAGCGATCCTATCCGTCATCTCGGACAAATGCCGGCTAAGGCATGCTTGGGACGTCAAGACTGATGAGTCGGCCAGTATCCGGCGATGTTCATCGTCGGGCGTGGGCTGAAAAATGAGAGAAACTGCGGCATTTGCCTATGCCTACCTTCTTGTAGGAGTCCAAGTCTGCTTTAGTGAGCGATTTGCCCTTGATAGTCACATCTGAGCTCAATTTCCGAATCCGTCCTACAGAGAGTTGGCCGCTGCGCCTTGACACGGCGGATATACCTTGACCTTCTACATCTGGCGTTGTATATGTAGAAGTCATAGGCATGAAGAAAACAGACGACAGGTTTGACCTTCCGCAAGGCACGCTCGACCTCCTCATCATGAGGGTCGTTGCGCTTGGACCCATTCACGGCTACGCCATCGCGCAAAGAATCCAGCAGATCTCGCGCGACGCACTCCAGGTCCAGCAGGGATCCCTCTATCCCGCGCTCCATCGCCTCGAATATAAAAAGTTGCTCAGCTCTCGCTGGAAGCCCTCCGAGACTGGCCGGGAAGCCAAGTTCTATGAGCTCACTTCCAAGGGACGAACTCATCTCAAGGTTGAAACCGAAAACTGGACCCGCCTGACCGACGTGGTGAGCCTCATTCTCGAGGGAACCCTGGAGGGGATCTGATGGGCTGGTTGCGGAGACTTTTCTTTCGCGAAAAATTAGAGGCCGATCTGGACAAAGAGCTGCGCTTCCACTTCGAATATCAGGTCGCCGACAAGGTTCGTTCCGGCATACCGGAGAGCGAAGCCCGTCGGCTCACACGAATCGAGTTCGGCGGGATCGAGCAGATTAAGGAAGACTGCCGCGAGCGACGCGGAACCATGTGGCTTGAGTCGCTACTGCAGGATGTTCGCTACGCCCTTCGCCAGTTGCGCAAAGCACCGGCCTTTACGCTGACGGCGGTGCTGACTCTGACGCTGGGCATCGGCGCAACCACGGCGATCTTCACGCTCGTGCAGCAGGTGATGTTGCAATCGCTGCCGGTCTCCAAACCGGATCAGCTTTGGCGCATCGGAGACCAGCACCGTTGCTGCGACTGGTTTGGATACAGCCAGGATGGCGACGGCGAACCGAGCGATTGGAGTCTTTTTCCCTGGGAGGCATACAAGCTATTCCACGCAAACACGGCGGGATTTCAGGATCTGGCGGCGCTCGAGGCGGGTAACACGGCACTGGCAGTGCGGCGCACTGGCTCCTCGGGACCACCGGACACTGCGAATGGCCAGTATGTCTCCGGAAACTTCTTCCAGACCCTGGGTGTATCCGCGTGGCGCGGCAGGCTGTTGATCGACGCCGACGACCAGGAGGGCGCGCCCCCCGTCGCGGTGATGAGCTTCCATGCCTGGCAGGAGAAGTATGGCTCCGATCCTTCGGTGGTGGGATCCACATACCAGATCAACGGCCGTGCGTTCACGATCATCGGTGTGGCCCCGGCTGGTTTCATTGGAGCGAAGATCGTGAGTTGGGGCATGCCGGATATCTGGATTCCGCTGACGGCCGAGCCCTTGATGTTCGGGACAACGGCGCGAATTAAAAACACGCGCGTCGATTGGCTGGATTTGATCGGACGTGCGCGCCCCGGAACAAATCCGAAGATATTGCAAGCGGAGCTTCAGAGCGAATTGCACGGCTGGCTGGCCGGCCACCTGGCGGACATGAATCCACAGGAAAAGGCCGGGTGGCAAAAGCAGACGTTGCGCGTCTCGCCGGGTGCAGGCGGGTTCTCGGGTTTGCGTAGGGATTACAGCGAGGGCCTGCGGCTGCTCATGATCACGGCTTGCTGTGTACTGCTGGTGGCCTGCACCAATATTGCCAACTTGCTGCTGGCGCGCGGGCTGAGGAACCGGCACAAGACGGCGGTGCGCGTAGCGCTGGGTGCGTCGCGCGGACGCCTGGTGAGGAACGCGCTGCTCGAAAGCGTTACGCTGTCTCTGATCGGCGGCGCGGCAAGTGTGGCTGTGGCCTGGGCGGGAGCACGGCTCATGCTTTATCTCGCTTTCGATATGGGGAAAAACACCTGGATTCCGGTGCAGACTTCACCCTCCACCCCGGTTCTCCTCTTCGCGCTTGGAGTTTCTGTCCTTACCGGAACAATCTTCGGAATTGCGCCTGCTTGGATGTCCTCGCACGCCCAGCCGGTGGAGGCACTGCGCGGCGCCCACCGTGAAGTGGGAGGCGGCCGTCATTGGGCGCAGAAGGCGCTGGTCATTGCGCAGGCGGCAGTATCGCTGGTGCTGCTAAGCGCGGCTGCGATGCTTGGAGGCAGCCTGCGCAATCTGGAGCATCAGGACTTCGGGTTCGATCCGGGTGGCCGCTACCTGGTTTACATCAATAGCCCTCTGCTTTCGAACCATAAGCAGGAGCAACTGGTCCCCCTCTTCCGCGAGATTCAGGATCGGCTCAGCGTCATTCCCGGCGTGCGCGGCCTCAGCTGCGCGACCTATGCGCCGATGTCCGGCGATCAGTGGGGCCACGACATTCGGATTCAGGGCAAACCAGAGCCCGGCCCCAAGGACGATGTATCCGCCGACTGGACCCGCATAACGCCCGGGTTCTTCGATACGATCGGCGCCCGAATGCTGGCGGGCCGCGCCATCAACGAAGATGACAATGGGAATACGCGGCACGTGGCCGTCATCAACGAAGCCTTTGCCAGGAAGCTTTTGGGGAATCAGAATCCCATCGGCCAGCACTTCGGTCCTGGTCCCATGAAGAATGCGGGATCCTACGAGATTATCGGCGTCGTCCAGAATATCCATTACGTGAGCTGGGGATTCAGAGATCCGGCCCGGGCTATGTACTACATCCCCGAGGCACAGACCGTCCACTTCGATCAGCCGGATATCCAGAGCTACGAGCTTTGGTCGCAGAACCTCTACAACATCGTCATCTGGGCGCCGGGGCATCCGGCGAACCTGCTCATGCAGGTGAAGAAGACGCTGGCCGGAGTCGATCCGAATCTGGTGATATATGACGTTCAGCCGTATTCGAGAGTGATTCAGGGAAAGTTCGACCAGCAGAATATGATCGCCAGCCTTACCTGGCTCTTTGGCGCGGTTGGCCTTGTGCTGGCGGCGGTTGGCCTCTATGGCGTAACCGCCTATGGAGTTGAGCTACGCACGAGCGAGATTGGTGTGCGCATGGCGCTGGGAGCCGATCGCGGTTCGGTCACGGCTTTGGTGTTGCGCGGAGCGTTCTGGCAGGTGGGCATCGGATTGGCAATCGGGATACCGGCGGCAATTGGTGCGGGATATCTCATGTCGAGCCAACTCTTCGGAGTCACGCCATGGAATCCCTTGCTGTTGGCAGGTGCGACCTTGCTTCTTGGGCTGGCGGCGCTGGTAGCTGCGGTGATCCCCGCGCAAAGAGCGGCAAGCACCAACCCTATGCAGGCACTGCGCAGCGAATGATCCAAACGGGAGTAATCCAGATCAACTGCATGCATAAAACGGCAAGGAAGAGGTATTCGGCAACGACCACAGTGCTCAGTTTTAGCTATTCGAAAGCTCTCTGAACGCATCGCGACCCTGCCAGACGTTAGCCGATCTCGACGGAGATCGTCCCTTTATGATCATCGATCTGCGAGGGACTCGGAAGCCTTTGGGCTTGCTGGTAGTTCTCTTAATTCCGAGGACACCTGCCCGCAATTAATGGGGAAGAGAGACTGCGTACAGATACCAGGCTGCGTGCGGCAGCCACTCCTCAGTCCATCGCCAGTCTTCATCCTTACCTGTGACCGCAAATCCTTGATTGAAGGCGATGCCATCTTCACTCTGTAATCCCGCCGTGATTCCGTTGACAATTGCGCCCGGAGCATTTGTGTACTTATAGGAGCGGAAAAACATGTAGGCTGCATCTCCGTGACCGCTCCCCATCAGCATGCTGATGTCAAACGGATTGCGGCCCAGTATCCAATGCAGCTGGTTCCATGCGTAGGCTCTCAACTGCGATTGGAATTCGGGCATGTCCGCGAAGACCGGTACGGCCATCCTGGCTGCAGCAGCGAGCGAAGCAAGCCGCGCGTTCTCTCCTTGCCACCATGGCGCAGCTTCAGTATCGTGCGGAAAGAAAAAGGCCGTTCGTATCTTCCCGTCTCCCATCCTGACGAGTTGGCGCGCATATCCGAAAGGATTGTTAACTTCGGCGGTCACGCCCAATTCAAAACGCAGCGAACGTTCCACAGCCTGGCGCACCTTGCTCCGTTGGTCGGGAGTCGCAATTTTGGCATACTCCAGCAAACTAATGACCGGCAGGCCAGCGTCCGATGGGTGGAAGAACGGGCGCTTTTCCCTGTCAGCTCTCCAATAATTCTTCCACGATTCCGATTCTGTGAGGCGCTCCATTAACTGATTGGCGCGACGGTCGGCAGCAGAACGATACGTGCTCTCATGCGTTGCACGATAGAGTTCCGTCGCTGCCATCAGGGCGCAATAGTCGTCGAGAATGTTTTCAATTCCATCATTCAGAAGTTCGACGTTACGTTTATCCAAAAACTCAAAAGCATCTTCGGCCGCTTTCAAATACTCACTTCGATGATGATCACCATCAATGGACATCGTGCTCGCCAGTGCCAGTGCGGCAATCGACATTCCTCCGCCAGCTCTAAAACTCGCTTCGTAGGCGTGCGGCCCCGCGGCCGTCCCTATGCTCTCCGTTGATTCTGCGGTCTTGGTCTTGATCCGGGTGCGCCAGTTCGGGTTGCCGATCGCTCGATCCCGAGCCAGCTTTTCTTTACCGGGGGCAGAAATCATCTGGAAGAAAGAACCGTTTCGACGCTTGATTCGAACTAGAAAGTCAGCACCATAGAGGCCTTCGTCAAGCATACGGCGTTCATATTCACTGAAGTTGTCGTCGTGCCGGTCTCTAAGCGTTTCGTAGCTTCGCAGCAGGCTCCACACTACCAGGGGCGTCTGCTGCGGATTGAAGTAAGAGGTGGGATTCTGATGGGAGAGATGAATGCCGTAATCGCCCGTGGCGTCGTACCAGCCGCCATGCACATCGACATACGTGCCCTTGCTGCCGGGGACCTCAAGGTGTCGATCGGCATTGTCCATGAGTCCGCTCGCCCGCTGACCCTTGAAGTAATAGACGATGTTTGAGAGAGTGCTGCGTTCAAGAATGTTTTCGTCAATCGCGAATGGACAGGAGCTTGTCTCGCCTTCACGCGATGAAACCCGAAGAATATATCGCCCCGGCGTTTTCCACGAGGAGAAATCGGCGATCCAAAAAGTCGATTCACCCCACGCATCAACCTGCCCGGACGGTTGAAGACTGCCTTTCAGAACTGTCTTTGCCGCGTCGGCATCGAGAAGCAAGAACTCTCCGGGGTTCTGATGAGGGGATCCGGAGATGATCGCCTGCTTTGGCTCCTGAACCTCGTAGCCCACCTGATTCACGAGTACGCGCATTTGGCCCCAACATGCCTGGCAGCAGGCTGCAACGAGAGAAATCGTCAGCAAATGTTTCAAGCTATCGATGGTCAACCATCCCCTCCTTATGAGAAGTAGTAGTCGGAAAGAGCCCGTCTGCGTTTGACGGTTCAGTATAGAGGGGGGTCCATGCTGTTGTTAGTCCTATTTTGGAAATCGATCGCTTCTCAACACGACGATTCCCCTCGCAGCGGGTTACAGTATCATTACGCTCATCGCAGGACTTGCCCTTGTTCCGCTCGGCATTCGCCGCAGGAGCCTTCACGAAAGCAAGAATTCGCCTTCAATTCCGACCTCCTGGAGATGAATGGGGGCATGACTCCAGTTCAAGGCCATTTGCCGCGATCAGGCTCGGATGACGTTAATTCCCTGCCGCTCAAATGGAGCAAGAGCCTCGGCGGAGGCGCCCGTGCTTGTGATGATGGTGTGGATCTCGTTGGCAGGGCAAATAAATGCAGCGCTCACGTTCCCGAGTTTGCTTGCATCGGCAACAACAATCAGCTGCTTTGATTGCTTGATCATCTTTCTGTAGACAAGCGCTTCATCGGCTTCGAGCGTGGTGGCTCCGCGCTCACTATCAAGCCCGGTAACGCTGAGGAAGACCTTGTCCATATAGATATCAGCAAGAAATTCGAGCGCTGCGTTGCCTGTAAGCGAAAAGGACCACGCCCAGGGAATCACGCCACCCGTCAGATATGTCCGAACACCGGGCTGATTGCAGAGTTCCATGCAAATGTTGACGGCGTTGGTGATGACTTGAATCTTCTCGCGATGACGAAGGCTGCGGCCGACGTGGGTTGTTGTGGTTCTGGCAGAAAGCCCTATTGTTTCGTTTGATCGAACCATCTCGGCAGCGGCCAGGCCGATACGACGTTTCTCAATCGCAAACCTCTGTTCGCGCGCCAGGAATGAGCTGTCATACCGGAACGGCTCATAGAGTAGAGGCTCGACCAAGGTCGCACCGCCATGCGTGCGACGGATCAATCCCCGGCTTTCAAGGCGGGTAAGGTCGCGGCGAATACTGGGAGCCGAAGAGCCGGCGACTGCTAGGATCTCTTCAACGCTGGCTTCACCTACGCGCAACAGAAACTTGATGATATGTTCGCAGCGTCCGTTCAGAGTATCGGGCATGACGCGAGCGATTCTACATGGCGATGTGACTGTCACGCATCCCGTTTGCAGAATTTCTGTCAATTTCCAATGGAATAGCGCCTGATTTGTCCAACTCGACGAACGTTTTTGGTGTTAACGATCATTGTCATCTGGTCGTTGGCAAGTCTGGATTCCCGATTTCCGGGACGATTCAGCCGTCGCTGCCCTCGATTTGCATGCTGCGGTGAACCGCGCGAGTCAGCCTTGATTCTTGGAACGCTGCCGTTGACGATGCAAAAGTACCCGCCTACCTCGGTTGCGCGCACCTTCGTCCATTTACCAAATCTAAAGCGACGCGAACGGCGCCCTGCAATTGAGCGTCCGCTCCCAGTGAACTGACGGTCAGCCGCGGAGTTCCTTGCAGGTCCCACTGATTAAGAATCTCTCGGGTCGCATCACAGAGTGCAGGATGCGCGCCGACGCCGCCGCCCAGCACAACGAGCGGACAGTTCAGGACCACGCAGATGTTGTAGATGGCCTGCGCGAGCATGGTGGCCGACTGTCGAAGGATCGTCTGTGCCTCAGAATCGCCATTCAGCGCATAGTCGAATATCTCGGTGGCATTCAGCTCTTTTGGCAGCGATGTTCGTTCCGCGCTCCATCGTTTTTGCCATTGCGTCCTGATGCCCTCGCCGCCAATCATGCTCTCCAGTGGCCCCGGATCGTTGGGTTTTCCGGTACCCTCCGTTATTCCCGGCACCAGCATGTAGCCGACTTCGCCGGCAGCCCAGCGGCTTCCGCGATAGAGCCGGCCGTCGAGAAATAAACCGGCTCCGATTCCGGTTCCGATCGCAAGGAAAACGAAGTCTCGTACACCAATTGCGATGCCGGTCCAGTTCTCTCCCATCGCGGCGAAGTTTACGTCATTATCTACAACCGCCGGTATGTCGAGTTCTTTTTCCACGAGCGCGCGCAGGGGGACATGTTGCCAGCCCATCAAATACGAGGTGGCCACCACGATTCCGTTTTCGACATCTGTCACGCCCGGTACACCAATGGCAATCGACCGAAGCGCACCCGAGGACGCCTGGAACTGCGACAAGATGTTCTTCACGCCGACGAGAATGAGGTGGATCACCTTCTCGGGTTCGCTCATGCCGACCGTTGAGGCAAACCACTTTGCCGCGATGTTGCCCGACATATCAGCCAGCGCCAGGCGCAAATTCGTTCCGCCGACGTCGACGCCGACCACATAACCAGGAGCTTCTTCCACCGGCCGCTGCTGCTCGACAGCGGTAGTGCCTGTCTGCTTCTGTAACGTTCCTGAACCTGCTGGATGGTTACGGTCAGGCATGATCGAACGTCCCCTGCTCATTGACTCGGGGCTTCGGTGCATTGGCCTCCGAACTAATGGTCTCCAGTTCACGTCCCCGGGTCTCCGGGACAATGAAGCGCACAAACAGCACGGTGAGCACGCAGAAAGCCGCATAAATCAGGAACGTCAACGCAGAGCCGGCAGCTTTGATCAGCGAAAGAAAAGTCATTGAGACCAAAAAATTCGCCGCGCCGGAGCCGAGCGATGCCGCGGCCACGCCCCTCCCGCGCACGCGCAGGGGAAAAACTTCCGACACCAGGATCCACGCGATGGGCCCCATGCTGAACGCGAAACAGGTGATGTAAACCATCAGGCAAATCGTTGCAGCCACCCCTGGCCCTGCTCCAAACGCGGCCGGGGAGTGAAATGAATACGCCAGCAGAACCAGGCATAGCGTCATTCCGCCCAGGCCCGCATACAGCAGCGGCTTGCGTCCCACTCGATCCACCAGAACCAGCGCGATGACGGTGGCCAGCATGTTCGTGACGGCCACCAGCAGGGTAGCGAAGATCGCGCTTCTGTTCGATGTGATGCCCGCCAAGGCAAAAATCCGCGGCCCGTAGTAAATGATCGTGTTGATGCCAGTGACCTGTTGCAGCACGGTGAACCCCACCGCAATCAGCAGGGAGGTGCGAACGGCTGGACTCCACAGTTCGCGCCAGCGCTGCTCCACCGGAATGGCAAGGGCCGCGCGAATTTCCTCGATGAGCGATTGCGCGCCTGCCTCATCGGTATAGCAGCTGAGCACTTGCTGCGCCTCAGCCATTCGGTTTTGCGCGTAGAGCCAGCGCGGACTTTCAGGAAGGGTGATGACAAGTAGAAGCAACAACGCTGCGGGTACGGCTCCCAGTCCGAACATCAATCGCCAGGCATGCTGCGCGGCCAGCCAATACCCGACGAGGTCGGCCAGCACAATTCCGATCGTGAGGGCGAACTGGTAAAGCCCGATCAACAGGCCCCGGGATTGCGGTGGCGCCAACTCCGAGATATACACGGGTGCAGTAACTGAAGTGAAACCGATGGCAATCCCCAGCAATCCGCGAGCCACGATCAACGTTGTCACATTGGGTGACCAGAACGCGAGCAACGAACCGGCCAGAAAAATGGCGGCGCCCCACAGCAGCGTGCCCCGCCTTCCAATGCGATCTGCGATGCTGCCGCCGGCGGTGGCTCCAAGCATGGCGCCCACCAGCACCACGCTCACCACAATCTCCTGCATGCGCGTGGAAAGGGGGAAAGATTCCTGCACGAACACCATCACCCCGGCAATCACTCCCATGTCGAAACCGTAGAGAATGCCGCCTAGTCCGGCAATAAACGAAACGCGCAACAGAAAGGCGCGGTCCACCCGCGTCCCTGTGACGCTTCGATTGGCTGGATTGAACTCGCGGTTCACAAGGCTCCTTCTACTACTGTTCCATCGGCCCATACTGGAACCGTGGCGGCAGCCGGCAGCCGCTTCTTTCCACCATTGCCAGCGTGAGTGCTTGCGGCACCAGCAAAGCGCTGATGCCTTCCCACGGTTCCGGTACGGCATCCACGCGAATCGGCAAGAGCCTCTCGGCGGGTGGGCGGTCCTCCGCAGATACCAGTACTACCCTTCCCCCACGCCGAATGCACTCATCGCTGAGCTTCAATCCCAGCGAGGCCGCGCGCCCGATGGCGAAGATGATGGCCACATGCGTACCATCCACATCCAGGTTCGGCCCGTGTTTGAAGCCTGCTCCCGTGTGGGCCGCTGCGCGAAAGCCGCTCATCTCCCGGATGCACAGCGCGCTCATCATAGCGCCTCCATAGGCCGCGCCCCGGCCAATGATTTCAATGTTAGCCGCGCCTCGGCAGAACCCCTCCAATGCGTCGCGCAAGGCGAAGATGCGATCCAATGAGCACGCATAGACTTCGACCGCGCGCTCGGCATCCTCCTGCCAGGGCAGTTCCAGCATTTCCGATGCCAGCACAATCGCAGCAGCGGCAGTGTTGGTATAGGTCTTGGTTGCGTTGCCGTATTCCGGTCCAGCCAGAACCGGCAGCCGGTGTTCGGCCAAACGCCAGCAGGCGCTGTTCGTGTTGTTACAGATCAGACCCAGCGGTATGTTTGTACCTGCGCGGAACAGCTCGACCAGTTCGGCGCTCTCTCCCGACGCAGTCAAAAGCATTGACACCGCAGTATCCTTCCAGGCCGGTTGTGCGTAGTGCAACCACTCCCCCGCATCCGCGGAAAACGATAGCCTTCCATGGCTCTCCAGAAGAACCGATGCGCTGAAGGAGCTGCAGTAGGACGCGCCCATTCCGATGAAAAGCACTGGTCCTTCCCGGCGCGCGAGTTGACGCAGTTTCATGAGTTCGGCACGAATTTCCGAATCGTTGCGATAGGCATGAATCAGCTCGCGAAGCCGGCCTGGCTGCTCCCGGCATTCGATTTCCAGAATCTGGATGCCGGTTGCGGTTAGCAGCGCGGTTGGAGGCTCAACTCCTCCGATCCACCGCGGTCCATTCTCCTTCGCTTCTTCCATGATCGCGTTTTTCGACTTTGAAACGTCGATTTCTCTTCCTGGTGTTGTCCGGAACACGGCGAGATTCGCGCCTCTCGCTATCAGAACGGAAAGCTGGATCTCAGTTCTTCCGACTTCGTAATGTTTATTTAGTATCATTCCCCTAGACGCTGGAGCAAGAATTTCTTTTCGGTTTTAGAGCGATTTCTGTCTACGCCGTGTGGACTCAGAATGCCAAACATGCTGGCTTGGTTCATCGTGAGGCGCATATACTTGCAGAGAAAAGTGAAGAAGAGACCCATTCCAATCGGTAGGCCTTCGGTCCTCCGTCATACGAATGCCCACGGTATTCTCAAGTTGCTGCGCGAATGCGGCTCCTGCTCGAAGGCAGATCTGGTGCGTGCCTCCGGGCTTAGCGCACCGACGGTCACCAACGTTGTGAAAGACCTGCTTTCGGCGGATCTGCTCGAGCCGCTTGGCGAGGGTTCGTCCAACGGCGGACGGCCACCAGACTTGATTCGGTTCAAAGCGGAGCGAGGCTGTCTGCTCGCCGTGGAAATCACTGCGAAAAACATTTCCTTTCTTCTAACCGACCTGAACGGCAGCGAACTCAATCGGGAAGAAATTTCGCTCGTAATGCGGAAGACCACCCCGGAAGTGGTCTGCGGCTTGATTGGCGACGAGTTGAAGAGACTTCTGCGCAAACACGCGAGAAGCTGGGACAAACTGTTGGCGCTGGTGGTCGGCGTGCCTGCCATCACAAACGTGGATGAGGGCAGCGTGCTTTCGATCAGCACCCTCGAGGGCTGGCGCTCGGTTCCACTGCGAGCCATGCTCAGCAAGATCGCTGGCTGCCTCGTGATCGTTGAAAACGATATGAATCTCGCCGCGCAGGGCGAATTCTATTGCGGCTCCGCGCAACGCGTCAGGGACTTCGCCCTCATCCATATAGGTACCAACGTCGGCGCCGGCATTTTCCTCGGCGGTAAAATACATCACGGTGCCGATTGGTCTGCCGGAGAAATTGCCTATCTGCGTCTTCCCTCTATCTCTCGCCGCCAGCCAACCATCCATGAGTTCGGAGAGTTGGAAACTGTGCTGTCCAGTCCCGGAATCCTGAAGAGCTGGCGCGAAGCGTGTGCCCGGTCTTCGCGCGGGACGGGAAAAAGAGACATCGATGTAGTCGGGGTTCTGAATCTGGCCCAGGCGGGCGATCCATGCGCCGTCAAGATTGTTCGGCAGCGTTCTGCAATCGTTGCGGACATCATCGTGAACCTGTCGCTCATCTTGAATCCTGGCCTGATCCTTTTGGGCGGAGAGATCGGCAGCCATCCGGTGTTGATTGATTTCGTACAGAAACATCTGGAGGGAGGAGAGTTTGCGATAACCAGAATTGCAGCCAGCCCACCCCGACAGCGTGCTGTCCTCTGGGGCTGCATCTCCCTTGCCCTGGAAGCCATTCCGTCCGTCCTGCTCCCGCAGCCGGTACTGTGAGCTTTCTCGCTGCAAAAATCTCGGTCCTTGCAGACGCGAGCGACTTTGTAATAAAACGTTATAAACGATCTGGCGGGCCCACTCGTTGCGCGCCAATTGAATCGCCAATCCTGTGGACGTTCGGGCGGGAGGAATATCATGCGAAAGCTGTTGAACATTGTTTTGCTGTCGATGACGGCTGCGCCTCTCTGTGCCCAACCGCACCCTATTCTCGCGCTCGGATCGGCTGCACCCCCTTTCAGTCTTCCGGGCGTTGACGGCAAGATCCACAAGCTTGGCGATTATGCCGCCAGTCCGGTACTGGTGGTCGTCTTCACCTGCGATCATTGCCCGGTCGCTCAAGTGTACGAGCAGCGTATCGAGACGCTCTACAAAGACTATGGCCCGCGTGGCGTTGCTGTTGTGGCCATTCAGGGCAACGATCCCAAGGCCCTGACCATAGATGAACTCGATTCCTCCGATTTGAGCGACACCCTCGCTGAGATGAAGATCCGTGTCGCGTGGAAGCATCTGCATTATCCCTACCTCTACGACGGCGCCACTCAATCGGTCGCACGCGCCTATGGCCCGCAGGCTACGCCGCACGTATTCATCTTCGACAGAAGCCGACGCCTTCGCTACGAGGGTCGCTTCGACGACAACTTCCGCATCGAAAAGGTGACCGTTCAAGACGCGCGCAACGCAGCCGACGCCCTGCTCGCCGGTAAACCCGTGCCCGTTGACCACACGACCGTCTTCGGCTGCTCAACCAAGTGGCAGGAGAAAGAAGCACTTCGCGAGGAAGCGGAACGCAAGCTGAATGCGCAGCCGGTTACGCTCGACATGGTAGATGCCGAGGGACTCAAGAAACTGCGGGCCAACGCCGGCGATACTTATACGCTGGTCAGCTTCTGGGCCACATGGTGCGGCTCCTGTGTCGCGGAGTTTGCTGACATGCAGGACACTCTCCGCATGTACGGCGACCGCGGGTTCAATCTCGTGACCGTCTCGGCCAATGCGCCGGATGAGAAGGAAGGCGTGCAAAAGTTTTTGCAGCGCAAACACGCCACTAGCCGTAACCTGCTCTTTGCCTCCGACGACACTGCCGAGTTGCAGAAGGCCTTCGATCCGCATTGGGAGTCGGCTGTGCCTTACACCGTGCTGATCGCTCCCGGTGGCCAGGTGCTCTTTAGCACTACGGGCTCAGTGGATATGCTCGAACTACGTCGGAAGATCCTGGCTTCGGTGCCCGCTGCATATATCGGATTCCAAAAATACTGGGTTGAAAACTAAGAGGATCTTCCAGATGCAACGCCCCTTCTCGGGTTCGAATAAAACGGACCAGCGCAATCTCATTGAGCCGGCGACCGGTGCGCAGCCCAGAAGATAGAATTGCGGAAGATTGTGGCAAACGCAGGGTTTTCGAACAGATCCGCATGATGGCCCATAAAGATATAGATGTTTCTGGCCTTGTAGTGCTCATTGGTCCAGATCACCGGATGATCGCCCATCTTGATCTTCGAATCCGGGTTATAACTGTTCTCGCTTACGCTGGCAATCACGTGAACATTGGGTCGCGGCGACTTGTCCCATGTGTACCACTCCTCATGCACAACCGGAAAGGGACTCGTCACGCCCTGCATCGCGGGATGCGACTTGTCTTCAACCGTCACCACGCCGTCGGCAAACGTGGAGATGTACTCCTTGAACCGGATCCCGCCCATGAACTGCGAAAACCACGGCCACATCTGGAAGCCGTCAAACTCCCCCAGAAGGGTAGCGTGGTGGAAGCCAATCCATCCGCCACGGCCTTCTTCGATGTACTTGATAAACGCGGCCTGTGCTCTGGGCGTCCAGTTGTAGGGGGGATAGTTGAACTGAATGAAGAGCTGATAATGGGAGAGGAATTCGTCGTCGATTTTATCTGTGTTCTGAATGTAATCGACTGCAAATTGGTCCTTCGCCGCAAGCTGATTCAGCCAGACCTTCGCGGCTTCAACGAACGGCGCATGAATCCCTCCCGCCTCCGCAATAGCCACTATCTTGAATCGCGGGGCGGCGCTCTCCGGCGTGGCTGCTCTCGCGCCTTCCGCGGAAACCAACAACACTCCCATCCACACCAGAATTGCTCTGCGCGATAAAGCCATGCCTGCGATCCGCATATCCTTTCCAGCCGATATTCTCGTTCCCGCCCTCCATCAAACAATTGCGTATGGGGTCATTTCGCTCGTGGCGGGGTCATTTCCAGCGCCCAAATGGCCATCGGGCGCATGTACATTCCTGCGCGGAAGTTCCCCGTGACATCCCACGCCTCGGGCGTCCGGAACCAGTAGCCCTTGCTCTCATAGATCACGTGGTAGAGCCCCCATGCCGACTTCCACGCCTCGTCCTGCATGCCTTCGCTCATCAGCAACCCGGCATAGCCCTCGGTTGTACCCACCCAAACCTCTTTGGCTTCTGCGTTGGCCAGAATTTTGCCGTCGGCCGTCATGCCGTTGGCCGCGCCCATCTGCCCGTCTCCGAACTTCATCACGTTGAAGTCGAAAATCTTCTTCAATGCCGATTGCTCCATCGCGTGCGGCACAATGTCGCCCAGGCCGGTCAGATTCCCGTAACACTGTCCAGCAAGCTGGTCCGTCTGAATATCATCTTTGGACTCGCTGCTTGTGTCGTAGCGGAAATACTCTCCGTTCCACAGTGGGTCACGTAAGTCTTCTGTCCCTTCAGAAACAGCGCGTGATACTCACTTGAGGTTTTCACATCACCCACAATGCGTGCCGTCTCTTCCCCAGCTCGCAACGCGGCAAGCCACAGCCCACCGGAGTAGGCGCTTACGCCGCTGACAACCCAGTCATCGTAGGTCTGGTCGGGATAGCCGCTATTCTCCGGAACACCTCCGCCGTGGTCGAACTGCCGCAGGTATTCAATTGCACCTCGCATAGCCGGCCAGCACTCTCGAAGGAATTCTTTGTCCTGCCTTCCAGTCAGAACGTAATCGCGATATACCATGAGCACAAACTTCGAGTTCAGATCCTTCCAGTCGTTCGTATCCTGCCAGCCGGGCTCGTTGACGGCGATTAAGGGATCGCCCTCCGGCACGCCGATGTCGTGCGGCACCGCGCCGATCTTTTTTCGCTTGTGCGTAACAGGCGACCCCGTCTGCTGCGACTTCCAGACCCAAAGCCCCTGCTCGGGCCATTCCTTCTGCACGGTGGCGGCGAACTCGCGCAGCACCTGCTTATCGATCTGCGGCCAGAACTTCAACAGCGGCAGCGATGCATAGAACCGCACATCGAGTGTGCCGTAATATGCATAATTGAAGCACCCAAGCAGCGCAAACTTGGCTGCGACCTTCGGATCGGAACCGGCCTCCCGGCCCCAGAACGTAACGCCGTCTGTAACCGCATACAACTCGTTGAAAAGCATCCCGCGATACCACAGCGGTTTGCTCTGGTCATTGATATACGGAGCCTGCCAGCGATCGATCGCCTCGCTCCACTCCGCGGCGTGCAGCAACCCATCGCGGGCGATCTTCCACGCGCTATTGCCCGCAGTTCCATAGAAATCCGTGTACCGACGATCCCACTTTCTTCCTTCGCCGAACTGCACCACGGGAAAATCCCAAGCCAGCACTATCGGGATGATTTTCTTTTCGCCCGGACGCAGCGTGAATCGTATGGCGATCGTGCCCGCCAGTTTTTCCTTGCCGCTGACCCACGATTTTGCGTCATTGGCGAGCCGCCCGTCTTTGGAGAATGGCGCCCATATTTCCTTTCCATCTCCCGACGCCACCCATGAGGTTTGATAGGTCACTTCCAAGCCGGGACTATCGAGCGCCGCAATGGCGAACTGGCCATCCCACTCGTTGGCGGCACCCGCGCGGTTCCTGCTGAACACGATGCCCTTCATCGTGCCTGCGCCTACGATCGGCTCGCTGTTGTAGTCATTATGGTTCCCCTGGTTCGGCGTTCCCGAGAAATCTCGCGTAAACGTTCTGAACCATCCGGCCATATTGGTCCATGACAGCAGTACGGAGACTGTCACGGTCTTATCGGTCGGATTGTCTGCATGCCACCGATAAACCGCCACGGGGTAGCTGGACTCGCGGTAATTCTCGGGCATCACGGGCGAAAACTGCTCCAGCGTCACGTGAGCAGGGAAGCGCTTCCATTGGTAGTCAAACCAGGCCTTGGGGAAAAGCGCATAGTAGTTGCCCGCGCCCACCGGGTAATTCCACTGCCACGCTGACAATTCGCCGCCCGGTGGCTGCCCGTTCATAAGCACCTGCGCCACACCCCTCGCGTCGCCCTCAGACTGCTGGAACATCGCGAACTGATTGGCGTACACTGGCACATATTTATGGACCGCCGCCTTGATGTGCCAGCGTGCAAAGTCTCCGCGATAGTTGCGAGAGAACGTGCCCGCCCCCAACCCTCCCACCGGAACGCCCTGCCAGTAGCCGTCATCGACGTCGCCCGGCGTCCGCGTCTTGCCCGGCTCCTCGAGCGGCAGACCCAGAGGCCGTTTCCAGGCGGCTTCCGGAATTCTCGCCTGTCCCCAAGCCGCGCCAACCGCTGCTGCAGACAGCAGCACCATCATCGATTTGCGTTTGCAGAATTGCACCAACGATCTGTTCAGGATGCACCCCTGCATTTCAGCCCCCGCCATTCCAGCCCTGCACGCGGGCTTGTCTGTAAATGAATACGCGACCCATGCAATCGGGGTGCGTTCGATCTTTGATTCGCGTCTCAACCACTTCCACCCGGCAACGAGCGGATATCGTCAACTCTGGCCGCCGAGCCACAACAGGGCCTTTTCGAAAAACAGGTTCTGCGTTGCGCTGTTCAGAATCTTGCTTCCGTGTCCCATGTTCGTGTACAGCATCTTGTACTTTGTATTCGTCCAGGTCACGGGGACATCGCCGCCGCCCAGAGTGTCCTTGAATCCCAGCGGAAAATTCGACGAAGCAAGTGTCATCAGAACCTTGATATTCGGATTGCTGCGCAGAGTTGGCTGCCAGCTATACCACTCGTTGTCGGGGGAGACGAAGCTGGCCGGCAGCCCCTTCACCGCCGGATGCGTCGTATCGTTTACCGTGAGCGTGGCCGGCAGCGGAGGCCAGCTATTGCCAACGAATACCGTGCCCAAAAAGTCTGAGAACCACGGCCATACTGCGCGACTCTCCGTCCAACCCGCAATGTGGAAACCCATCCAGCCACCGCCGTGCTCCATGTACTCCTCAAACGCCTTGCGCTGTGCGGGCGTCGAAGGAAACTCGTCGAGCCACATCACCACCTGGTATTCCTTCAGCACCGTCGGGTTCATGTCGTCCCAGTTCGACGTCGCCTTGAAGTCGAAGTGGTCCCGCTTCGCCATCTCCTGAAAAAACGGAATTGCCTGCATGGCGAAATCGACGTGATCCTGCTCCACGTGCATCGAGTAAAAGGCGAGAACGCGATACGGCTTTGCCTGGGCAACTGCCGCCAGACCGAAAACAATGAGACAGCAGACAAGACGCACGTGCCGAATCATAGAGAAGTTTTCCCTCCGGACATGCCGCGATTTCACTCGACCCGGACTTTGTAATGGTTAATAATATAGTTCCGCCGGGGTTTAATCACAATATGATTCCGCGTGTTTTGATCTTTCCTGCAGGCTTTTTGCGCCGCTGCATTCCCGCCGCCGTTCTGCTGGCGACGTTTGCCCCTCTCGCTTGGTCCGCTGCGGAAGATGCTTCGTGGGGGCGCCTCATCACCAGCGCCGCCATCGTATGCAATCCTTCGACCCACAAGATCTATGCGGTCAACGAGGGTACGGGATCTGTCACCATCATCGATGCTGCAACCGGTGCTATGCACGCCGTGCAAGTCGGTCGGGAGCCGATCGCGATAGCCATCAATTCCACCACCAACAGGATCTATATCGCCAACGACGGCAGCGCATCTGTCAGCGTCATCGACGGCACGAATGATACCGTGATCGCCACTGTCACAAGCGCGCCGCTTCCTTACACCCTAGCTGTGGACGAGACGACCAACACAATTTATGTGACCCACACCTACTCCGGTTCAGTGACGGTCATCGATGGCATCTCCAATACGGCTCGGGAACTCAAAGTCGGCGACGCCGACAGCATCGCTCTCGATCCTCGCACCGGGACGGTTTTTCTCTCCACTTACGAAGACCCCTCGATCCGCTTTGTGGATGAGGCAACCGGCGCAGTCACCAAAGCCAGCGTCGGCCCCCATGTCTGGGGCATGGTGTTCGATCAGCCCTCGGGCACGCTTTTTCTCACTCACACTGCAAGCGCCGGGATCGTCGCGCTGGACGAGAAGACCCATGCCGTGCGCACTCTTCCTGTGGGCAGAATCCCCTGCGCGCTGGCCGTCGACCCTGTCACGCGCCGGCTCTACGTGGTCAACTACGGCGACAAAACCCTTAGCATCCTCGATCTGCAAACAAGAAAGACGATTGCGACTTTGCCCGTAGGGCTGCACCCACAAGGGCTGGCCGTCGATTCCAAATCCAACCGCATCTACGTCGCCAATGTGCAGGGGAACAGCGTCACAGTTATTGACGGTGCCAGCAATGCCGTCGTCGGCGTTCGCAACGCGGGCAGCCACCCTTACGCAGTAGCCGTCGATCAAAGCTCTGGCCATGCCTACGCCGCGAACTATGGCGCGCCCTGGGTGACGCCGCTTCCGGACGCACCACAGTCTATCCCGTCATCGCCGATCAAGTGACAGGTGCAATCGCTCGTTCTTGCGAATCTAGCGAAATCTGCGAATGAAGAGAGAGTGGCGATCTGATCGATAAAGGCCGAGCACGTACAACCCCGGTCTGCCCGTCGTGAAGTAAATCTTCTGACGAATCCGAAGAACCGCGGCATTCACAGGAATCTCCAGAAGCCGGGCTGTTTGAGCATCGGCCGTGGTGGCGTCCACCTCTTCGTCGGCATGGCCGATCTGAATCCCATACTCGTGCTCGAGGATGGAAAACAGCGAGACTCGGTCCAGGCGGGCTTGCTTGAGGCCTGCAAACTCCTCAGCAGAAAAGTAGCAGGTCTCGATGGCACACGGTTCAGCTCCGCTGAGCCTTAGCCGTTCGAGCTTCACGAGCGGCTCTGTAGCTGGCAACGCGAGTCGCGCTGCAATTTCCTGCTCCGTATGAGTGATACTGAGCGAGAGCATCTTTGAAGAGACAGCCAAGCCTCGGCCCGACATCTGCTCCGTGTAACTCATCAACTTGTTGAAATGGATCTTCGGTGGAGCGACAAACGTTCCAGCGCCGCGGCGGCGCACAACCATACCCTCGCGCTCCAGAGCGGTGAGAGCATGCCGGGCCGTCATCAGGCTGACGCCGTGAATCCGCGCCAGTTCGCGCTCCGAGTCCACAAGATCCCCTGGCCTCAAGAGGCCGCGCTCCAGTCGTTTCACGATCGCGCTCTGGATCTGCTTGTACGCGGGCAGCCCGTTCTGCCGGACATGTGACATTACGAAAAGCTCCCTACGAAGGTGCACCTTACTACAAAGTGCTCTAGTGCTCCAACAAGAATCGTATATGTGCACAGCCAGCAGAATCCAGACGAGGTATACACCGCGGTGTCGACTGGCGGGTGACGGAATGTTGTCTCGTGAGGTGAGTAGTGAATATTGAGAGTAAGGCTCAAATAAGTACAAACAAAATGGTTATATATATTATTCGGGCGGTCTAATGCCGAGGCGCGAACCTCGCACTCACAAAGTTGGCCTGCCGAGCAGTAAATCGTTCCGAGAGGATTTTGGGATCACAAATGCAGTTTTTGCTTGACTGGGCGGCGCAATCCGCTATATAGCATTGCCTATGAAATTTTGTTGAAATTTTGGGAGGCATGTAATGAGGAGTTTTTCTGGGTTGTTCCGTTCACTCCTTCTGTTTGCGGCCCTAGCCGGAATTTGTCATTTCGGCTGGGGTCAGGAAGTAACGGCTTCCATTACCGGCACGGTAACGGATCCAAGGGGCGCCGCTTTGCCCGGAGCCACGGTGACGGCAACGTCACAGGAGCGCGGTCAGACTTACGCCGCCCTGACGAACGACAGCGGTCTTTATCGGATCGCCCAGCTTCCCGTTGGTACCTATACCGTTAAAGTCGAGAAAAGCGGATTCTCTTTGGCCTCCTACCCCGCTTTTGTGCTTACGTTGAATCAAGTAGCCCGTGTCGACGTGGCGATGAAAGTGGGTCAGACGAGCGAGACGGTGGAAGTAAGTGGCTCAGCGCCCGTCCTTGCAACAGAGACGACCCAGGTCGACACCGTCATCAATGCTGCAACCAACGACAATCTCCCGCTGGCTTCGCGCAATTACGTGCAACTGACGTTGCTCGCGCCGGGCTCCGTTTCGACCGATCCGAGCAGTTTCAATAACGGTAACAACACCGGCGGTTATGGTGGCCGTCCGCTGATCAACGGCAATCGCGAGCAGGCAAATAACTTTATGCTCGACGGCATGGACAACAATCAGGTTTCGGATAATTTGCTGGGTTACACGCCGGCTCCGGACGCGATCCAGGAGTTCAACCTGATTACGAATAACGCACCGGCAGAGTTCGGCAATTTTGAAGGCGGAATCGTCAACGCGACGATCAAGTCCGGCACCAATGCCTTTCACGGCGATGTTTGGGAGTTTTTCCGCAACGACGTCCTCAACGCGAATAGCTGGTCAAACAAGCTGGTGAGTCCTGAGCTTCCCAAGGACAAGCTGCGCTGGAATATGTTTGGCGGCACCGTCGGGGGGCCGATTGTCAAGAATAGACTTTTCTTCTTTGCCGACTTTCAGGATCAGCGATTTGATATCCCAAGTTCGTCGAGTGCCAACACGGTTTTCACCGCTGCTGAGCGCGGCGGTGATTTTGGCGCTCTTTGTCAGGGCGGATTTTTCAATGGAGTCTGTACAGGGACAGGCCAGTTATATAACCCGTGCGCATCTTTTATGGCACCATGCATTCCCTCATCCACGCCCGCTGCGACGCGTCAACCCTTTCCGAACAACGTAATTCCGACTGTCATGATCAGCCCGGTCGCGGCTGCCTTATTTCAGTCGACTCTGTATCCGGCTCCCATCAACACGGCGTTGCAAAACAATGCAGTGAATACGAGTAATTCAGCCTTCAATGTGGAGCAGGGCGATCTGAAGATCGACTATAAAGCTACACAAAAAGACAACATCTCCTATCGTTTCACCAGGGCTTATCAAGACAATCCATCCTTCAATTCGCAGGTACTGTTGTCGAATGGCTACTCATCGACGCCGATTTACAACACGGTTGGCGACTGGAGTCGCGCGATCGGAAATAATCTGGTGAATGATGCCCGCATTGGTTGGAGCCACATCACACTGAATAGTGGCAACGCCTGGGCATCCAGCGTTGGGCAGTTTGGCAACACGCTGGGCATTGGGAACGGCAATCCCGCAACTCTTCCTGGCTTGCTTGCACTCACCTTCAGCAATACAGCTGTTAGCAACTTGGGAGCCTCTGAGCAGACCCAGAGCTTCGATGACCACGTCTGGCAGTTCGAGGATGGGTTGAGTTGGAGCCACGGACGGCATAACTTCAAGTTTGGCGGTCAGTTGTTCCGCCAGATAATCAAGACCTTCTACGCCGGTAACAACGGTCAACTTGGCCTCATGGACTTCGACGGAAGGTTTACCAGTCCCGATATTGGAGCTTCTGGAGGTGACGGGGGCGCCGATTTTGTTCTCGGCCTCGATTATCAATACGGTCGCGGGGTAAGTACCGGGAAAACCTGGCAGCAATCCAGCAACGTCATCGGGGCTTATGCGGAAGACACGTGGCGCCTCACCGACCGCTTAACCTTGAATCTCGGTCTGCGATACGATGCGCACACCCCCTGGGCGGAAACCAACGACCAGCAGGCGAACTACAACATTGCTACCGGCAATATCGACCTCGCCGGCAAAAACGGGGCCAGTCGCGCTCTCTACAACGGTTTCTACGGAGGCAGGGACTTCCAGCCCCGCATCGGGTTCGCGTGGACACCGGAGGCATTGGGCGGGCGCACGGTGATCCGTGGCGCCTTCACCATTTCGTCGTATCTTGAAGGTACCGGCACGAACCTTCGTTTGACACTCAATCCACCTTTCACTCCGGCGGAAATCAACGCCATCTATAACGGCACTCCGCTACCTCTGACCAATACAACGGATGGCATCGCGGGTTCGGCTTCAGCCGCTTCTTGCGCTCCGCCAGCTTATGCTTGCTACGCTCAGGCCTTCCTCCGGGTTTGGGATCCCAATGTGCAGCCTGCCATCGCCGATGAGTACAACGCAACCGTCCAACACCAATTTGGTGGTAATACGACGGTCCAGGTCGGGTATGTTGGGCAGAGGGGGACTCACCTGATGGTGCCATTCGACTATGCGCAGAGGCAGCTGCTGGCGAATTCATCTTGCGGCACTCCTCCCTGCACGGCACCCAGCCCCTATTTCGCAGCCAACCAGACCCTCTACAACGTTTTGGGCGACCCTTCTCAAGGCGGTGAAGGTGCGACTGTTTCAGGCACCAAGTCCAATGGCAACATGAGATACAACTCATTGCAAGCCGTGCTGCAGAAAGAGGTCAGTCACGGTTTGCAGTATCAGGTCTCGTATACTTTCTCCAAGTGCATGTCTGACAACACGGGGTATTACGGCGCGTGGAACAATGCCCTGAGTGCCTCAGCATATTGGCAGAACGTCTACGATCAGCGGTCGGAGTGGGCGCCCTGCTACTACGATGCCACTCACGTCCTTTCAGCGTACGCGGTCTACGACCTTCCCTTTGGGCGCGGAAAGATGGTGGGGAAAGACGTCAATGGCGCGGTCAATCAAGTAATTGGAGGATGGGCGGTTAGCCCTATCGTCTCTTTCCGCACCGGCTGGCCATTGCCGGTTTCTGGAGCCCAGGATGTGTCTGGTACATTCGGGCGCGGACCGCGAGCAGACTGCAACGGCCTCCCGTCGATTTCGAAGACCCCGATACAGGGAATAGGCCTTCAGTGGTTCACCAATGGTGGACAATTCACCCAGCCAGCGGTTGGCACCTTCGGCAACTGCTCACCTCAACTCGATGGGCTGCGTTCGCCCCATTACACCGACGTCGACGTGAGCGTGCATAAGGACTTCCCAATCACCGAGCGTTTCCGGTTGCAGTTCCGAACCGACTTCATCAACGCTTTCAACCATGTCCAATACAACGCACCCAACATGGGTTTGGGATCCACGATGGGACAGATTACCAGTGCCCAACCCCCAAGGAACATACAGTTGGCGCTAAAACTCTACTACTGAAAATAGGACACGTATAATGATGCAGGCGAGCCTCCTCGCCTGCATCATTTTCGTCACTTTTCAAAGAAGGATCTTCGGAAATCTACTTCCAGATGTTCAGATACTTGGCGAAGGCCGTGGCATTTCCCGCCTTACTGGGTTGTTTCTGGCACGGGTCGACCCTGCTCGCTCAGCAATCCTCAACTCCGGGTTCGCCAACTGTTCTAACCCCCGAGAAAGCAATCAGTCTGGCGGAGCAAGGACGCTGCGGCGAAAGCATCTCTGCACTGAAACATGCAATGGCGGCCACCGTCCCCGCTGAGGTGCGGAAACAGGCTGGCGTGCTCGGCATTCGCTGCTCCCTGGAGATGGATGACCGTGATTCGACCGGTGAGTTCATCCGGTTGATGAGCAGGCAATTTCGCAAGGACCCGGATGTCCTCTTTGTAATTGTCCACGCTTATTCTGACTTATCCACGCGAACAGCCCAGGATCTTGGTCGCGATGCTCCGCAATCCATTGCCGCACATAAGTTGAACGCTGAAGCTCTCGAAATGCAGGGCAAGTGGGAACCTGCTCAGCTTGAGTACGAAGCGATAATCCAAAAGGACCCGAACGTTCGCGGCATCCACTTCTTGTTGGGCAGGCTGCTTCTCTCGCGGCCGGATGCAGGGCCCGAAGCCGCGGAACGTGCCAGGCAAGAGTTCCTCAAGGAAATTGCGATCGACCCGAGTAATGCCGGCGCACACTACATTCTGGGAGAACTTGCGCGTAGAGATGAGAAATGCGACGAGGCAATTCCACAATTCTCCGAGGCGATCAAGTTCAATCCCAATTTTGCGGAGGCCTATCTCGGCGAGGGGCTTTGTCTCGTGAGTTTGAAAAAATATGAAGAGGCAGTTCCCCCACTGCGCGCCGCCGAGCGCCTCACCCCGGGAAATCCGGAGGTTCACCACACGCTTGCTATGGCACTCCAGAGATCCGGGCACAAAGAGGAAGCAGAAAAGGAATTCTCCATACACCGCACTCTTACCTCGGGCCAAGGCGCTCAAAGCCCACAATAGAGATAAGGCACGATGGCCGTGCAGACTGAATACAGATTCGGCGTTGGACACGCGCAGCAAATCTGATCCCGCCGCAACTTCGTCCAATGGCCGACGGCAGGCTACTTGCTGAAACGAACCTGGTAGGAACGTGCCTTACCCGCATCGCTACTTCTTCACGAGTCTAAGCAAGCCAAATCGTTCCGGCACATGAAAGCTGTCGCTCATCGGGGAGCGCCACGCAATCTCATGCCGAGCCGATGCCGACCCTTGGCTCCGAAACAGGTTGATCCGAAGCATATTGCCCTGCACCGCCTGACGATTATCGATGGCAGAATAAGGAATTTTCATCGCCCCATACCAAACATGCGCAGCTTCATCGATCCGCGCTGAAACCTGAAACCCGGAGTTCCACTTCCAACCATCCTCGGAATGCGGTTGGCTGAGATCAATATCCAAATCAACCCACTCGCCCTGCGGAGAAATCTCAAACTCCTTGTAACGGCGAATGTCTGTGAAATCGGCTCCGATGAAAACTTCCGCCACATCCCAGTTCCAAAGTTCGTTCGTCTCGGCCAACCGATTTGGATTTGGCTTCAGGTTGAGCTGTTCGTATGGGCATACAAACAGGAAGTAGAGATTCTTTACCGTCCACCGTGTTCGAATTTCCGTACGATACCTCGGGGCAGGCTTCCCATGGGCATCTGCGTCCATATAGGTCGGCAATGAATCCCGCCAAAATAGAGATGCGGGATTCGTTTCAAGACTTGGATCCGAATCGGCCCAGTTGCTCTGAATGATTCGATCGTCCGCGAGAACTTCGCCGCGGCAAGCGAAGAGCATTGTCGAGGTGAAAATGAACCCAATCACAGAGATTCTTAATCCCAACATTGTTAACTGCCTAGGGGTTGCTCGACACCGCAAGCCGCGTCAAGTGATATGCCATCAGGTGGTCGGGCGCCAAAAGTGCTTCTCGAAATTCTTTCTGCGCCTGCTGATCATCGCCCACAGAGCTATCGAGCATCGCCCTATTGTAGAGCCACCAGGCGTTCCTCTCGCCATCATTGTTCGAGCGCTCGAGAATGTCGTTCAGTTTCTGTTTGGCTGCGCCTTCATCGAAATCAGGGAGTTCCTTCGATGCTTTCCACGACCAAACTGCGTTTTCAGGACCAGATTGTTGAGCGCTGTGTTCGAAGCTGGCTCGGCCCTTTTCGTGTACGCCGCAGACCTTGTACACATTCCCAATAAGATAGCTAAATCTGGCGGAGCGCACGAACGGCTCGAGACCATCATGCGTAAATGACAGATCTGGTACCGGTTCCGCGAGATGATCAACAAGTCCAACTGCCTCCGCGCATCGTCCGCTTCGTGCGAATGAGGAGGCGCGTTGCACTTCTAGTTCGAGCCAGACTTCTCGCACATTGATACCGCCTTCTTCGCGGGGAAAGAACCGGTTATGGAACAGTGCTTCTGCTTTCTCAAACTCTCCGGCCTCGACCAGGTTCAGAATCAATTCGTAAACGAGATTGGAAGGAATGTGGGCATGATCGGGATATCGTTCCAAGGCTGCCACACGTTCCTGCGGTGGGCGTCGCAGGATGCTCAGCGCCTGATCCATTCCCGTGTAGAGTTCAATATTGGGGGGATCAGCGCGCAGTCCTTCCCGAAACACGTCCAAAGCCTTTTCGGGGTCGTCCTCTTCATGTAGTAATGCGCGCCCCAGACTGGCATGCAGGACCGGAATCTGCGGATTCAGACCGCGGGCTTGCTCCCACTCAGAAAGACCTTCTCTTGTTAGACCTCGTGAAAAGTACAGGGTTCCGAGCAAATAACGCGCGGTCGCATCCTGCGCATTGAGACGAGCAGCGGTCCGCAAAACTTCCAGATCTTCTGGGCGGCTGGGAAATACATAATTCGTTGGAAGGTGCGCGGCAGCATTGAAATCTGCCGAGGAGGATTGGCCGAGTTTCTCGCGACAATATGCGCGGAAGTAGGCGACCATTGGATGTTGGCCCGGAGCGAGCATCCCGGGTTCAGTTTCATCGGGTACCGCCGGGGGATAATTACGTGATAAAACATCAAGTGCCCGAGAATACATGCCGAGACGCATGTATTCAGATGCGACATTCAATACCCGCTCAGCGTCATTACCAAGGTGTTGAAGATCAGGCTTGCCGATTTGCTCCAGCAGAAAATAATGCTGCGGAAATCGCGCTAGCCATTCGTTAGCAAGGCTCTGAGCTTCTTCCTTCTGTCCCTCAGCCTCCAGGACCGCAGACAACTCTTCGGCAGCGCGCGGATCATCCGGAGCAGCGCGTGTTGCCGATCGCAAATAATATTCCGCCTGCTGCGGATTTTTCGCGCGGGCTGAAAGTTCGGCCAAACGCACTCCCGCTGCTGCACGAAAAGCCGGCAGTCGCTGGGCAGCTTCATAGGATTCGCGAGCCTCGCGATTCTGTCCCAGGCCTTCGTATGCAATCGCGAGGTAATAGGAGGCTTCAGCATCGGTGGGGTCTCGAGCCGCAACCGGCTCCAGAAGGGTTTTGGCTTCTTCGTAGCGCAACAAACTCGCGCATAGGCGTCCCGCAGCTTTGCGCCCTTGCATGCTCTCTGGAAATCGGGCCAAGGCATCGCGATAGGTTTGCAGGGCAACCAAGAGCCCACCGCCGAGTTCCTCTTCGTTTCCCAGTTGGAGCCAGTCGTCTTCCGTGCGATGCTCTCGGTCTGGGATGTTGAAGGAAGGCTGTGGGCCGATTTGTATTTGTTCCGCCGGCGTCCAATCGTATAGGCCCTCGGTTTGCCGCAGAAGCAGAGACCCTTTGCTGTCGCGGAGCTCGAATGTGTATTTCTGTTGCTCCTCAGCTTTTTCGAGCCGATGCGACCAGGTCTGCTGGGGACTCAGGTCAGTCTTCTGTTGAAAGACCTCATGATCCCCGGCCAGGATGCGAAGCGTGGCTTGGGGAACTGCCTGGTTCACGTTCAGTCCGGTAACTATCGCTTGTTGCTGCCGGTCGAGATGGACGATCCCCGTTAGGTTGGCCCTGGAAATTCCGCCAATATCCCGCACTGGCATCCAAAACTCCGAAAATTTGATGGTCTGTCGCGGTTCGAGAAAGGCATAGGTTTCCTGATTACGAAAAAGTCCCGCCTGCACTTCGACGTAGGCGCTGTTGTTGTCCGACAGAGCCGTCCGCCAGTCCAATCCATCCGGATCGGTGCCCCAGGACCAGATCTTCTTCGCAGGAAGTTGCGCATAATCGGCGTAATGGACAACCCCCGTGTTGGTGCGCGGATTCCAAACGCCCATAAAGGGCTCGCGGCTCCCATGCACGAACAGAGAGACAGGGCCGCTCGTTTGATTCTTCACAATGCTCAGGTCGACGCCGTCTTTCTCGATCGGCCAGGACTCGACGTCTCGAAATCCGTGGCTCGCTGTGAATCGCATCGGATACTGAATTCGCGAGTCATCCCAAACTTGTACACCCGCGTTGTTCCACCAATAGAAGCGATGCCGAACGTCGCTGCGATTGTTGAGGGTGACTCTCTCCTCGAGAACGGTGGAATGAGGCTGGAGCACGAGTTCCACGGACCACTGCATTCCGTATACGCGGTCAATATTGCCTACCTGAACGAATGCGCTACCGTCATCCTTTTGACCGAAAGCAAAATCGACAGGAGAAAGACTCACCCAATTGTGGGAAACCGGAAAATTGAACTCGATGCCAAACGCCGCCCAAGCGCCCCGATAAGATATAGCCGCCTTTTTAATGGAGGGATTGGCGTAAAACATGGGCTGGCCGTTGATCTTATCGGTGCAGGTGTAAAGATGGCCTCCGAGGTCGGGCAGCACCGAGCACTTCAAGTACTCATTCTCCAGAAAGAGAGCGCGCCAGGCACGATCGGTTCGTTGGTTGGTCAAATTCGCGCGAAGCGTATAGGGATAATTGAATCGGCCGTTCGCATATTGATCAAACGGCGGATTGGGATCGGGCGCTGCTTCTTCGTAGGTGGGTAGCGTAAGAGTGCCTTGCCAGACCCTGACTTGAGCAGTTGCCTGGCATAAAGGAAGAAGCAGGAGAGCAGGGAGTGATTTTAGGCGCATCGTCTTGGCAAGTGTGCTTGAAGCCCACCCCGCCATTATCTACGCCCAACAACAAGGGTGTCAGATTTATTCCAGGGGAAGAAGCATACTTGGCCGATCCATTTTCTCCCCATCCGCATTGGCGTCGAGTTGCAGGCTGGCGCTCGAAAGACGATTAACAGAAGCCATTTCGCTTCCGAAGAATATTCGCAGAGCGTGCGCGACCTTGTAAAGTTTAGCTATCTTTCTTGAACGGCTGCAGTTAGTTTGCAACCCATTCAGAAACAGGAAAATTCATGCGAAACAGATCCGAACGGTTCTCCAGCCGAACCAGGGCAATACAATTCAGCGTGGCCGCGGTGCTGCTTTTGCTTTGTCTCGCCTCAACTCTCGGGGCACAGGAGACGGAGCCCAACATGCCCATGCGAGCGCACTCTGAAGACGGTGCCGAATTTCGCTGGCTTCACAAAAAGGTATTGGATTCCCGCGTCCTCGATAGTATGGAGGACCTTTCCTCATGGTCGTTCGCAGGCGTTGGCGAGATGACGCTAACCACAGATCGAGCCAGAGACGGAAAGTATTCTCTGCGGATCCGTTCAACCACGAATGTGGCGCGAGCCGGCGGCGATGAAGAATGCGAGGACCTGGTGGCCACGCGGAAGTTCGCGAATGAGGACTGGTCCAGGTTTAACCGTATTTCTCTGTGGGTCTATCCCGACGTGGTCGGCGCTCCCGCGATCTCCTGCACATTGGTGCTGCACAATGACGGCACGCACAAACTGCCCGACAGCTATAACGAGGGCCGCCACGAATCCATCATTCTCAAGAATCATGAGTGGAACCAGATCGTGTGGGAGATCGCCCCTCTCGCACGCGACCGTGTCACGGCCGTCGATTTCGCATACAGCCTCCCCAGGAAGTTGCCCGAGCCGGGCGACCGCACGTCTCTCGACCTCGATCGGCTGGAGTTGCAGACCGTAGTGCCTGATCACGTCGAAGGCTGGGACGTCGCCGCCGGCAAAATCGCCTTCAGCCACAGCGGATACACAGTGGGTGCGCAGAAATCCGCCATAGCCAGCGATCTTTCCGCCCGTCAGTTTTCACTCGTCGATCAACAAACAGGTCAGGTGGTTTTCACAAAGCCGGTCGACGAGTTAAGTACTCCGCTCGGCAAATATCAGACGCTGGACTTTTCCGAATTTCGCCAGCCGGGCACCTATGCGATCAAAGCCGGAGACACGCTGACTCGTCCTTTCCGAATCGGCGATGACGCATGGCGCAGCAGTATCTGGAAAGCAGTCAACTTCATGTACAGTGAGCGCTGTGGAACGGAAATTCCAGGCATCCACAACCGTTGTCACCAGGACATCTACACAACACATGAAGACCACCGAATCGTGGTCAATGGCGGGTATCACGATGCCGGCGACCTGAGTGCCACTGGCCACACGCCCGCAATGGCATATGCCTTGCTAACTCTGGCCGACTCCCTCAGACGTCAGGGCGAAGATCCTGTTCTAACAGCTCGTCTGCTGGAAGAAGCGCGGTGGGGTTTGAACTGGGTTCTGAAAACACGCTTTGGCGATGGCTATCGCAGCACCGGACAACTTGTGAGTTATTGGACTGACGGCATCATGGGAACAGCGGATGATCGCTTCGGAAAAGCCGTCAACGATCCAGAGTGGAATTTCCGGGTGACCGCCGTCGAAGCTTTGGCGGCGCGGGTGTTCAAAGACAGCGACCCAGAGCTGGCAACCCGCAGCCTGGCAACTGCGGAAGAAGATTGGAAGTATGCGGTTGAAGGCCTGAAAACGGCGGCGCCACTTCCCGAAGTGTATGGCGCATCCGACGAATTGGAGAGAATATCGTTCGGAGTAGTGGCATCCGTCGAACTCTACAATGCAACCGGGGAGAAGCGATACGCCGATGAGGCCGTGGCTCTGGGCGATCAAGTGCTGGCGTCGCAGGAACGCGACCTGCAGCCGTGGAGCATTCCCCTGACTGGATATTTCTATACCAGCCCCAAACAGGAAAATCTGTTTCACCGTTTTCATGTCGGTCAAGAACAGGAACCGATCATGGCTCTGATCCGGCTGTGTGAAGCATTGCCGAACCACGACAAATGGATGAAGTGGTACTCGGCAGTTGTCCTGCACTCGCAGTATTATCTAAAGGCCGCTGCAGCCGTCGATGAGCCGTACGGTGTGTTGCCCGCCGCAGTTTATCGCGACAGTGAAGTCCGCCTCATTCCCGAATCCAAAAATTGGACTCCGCTGCGCGCCGCCGATCGTGATGCTTACGTCCAGGAAGTCCACAAGGGAATTCCGCTCGGAGGCGAATACTATCTGCGCAGATTCCCGGTTTGGTTCGATTTTCGAGGCAATTCCAGCGTTCTGTTATCGCAAGCCAAGGCGCTGTCAGCCGCCGGACGGCTGCGAGGTGATCTGGACGCTGAAGATCTGGCGCAGAAACAGGCGCAATGGTTGGTCGGTCGCAATCCTTTCTCTGCCAGCCTGATGTACGGCGAAGGATATGACTGGACGCCGCTCTACAGCGTGCGTTCCGGTCAAATGGTGGGCGCGCTTCCGGTCGGAATCGAAACCAAGGGCATGGACGACGCCCCCTATTGGCCAACACAAATCTGTTGGACCTATAAAGAAGTCTGGACGCAGCCGGTCGGGCAGTGGATATGGTTGATGCAGGATATTGCCGTGGCCGCCACCGTCAGAGGAATAGTTGCCCCGTCTAACCATCAACCGGTAGAGTTCCGTGAACAAGGAAGCGGCCAGGTGGTGACGACGATACCAAGTCCGATTGACGGCGCCTTCAGCCTCCATTTGCCGGAAGGCCGATATGATGTTCGGCAAGGCTCAGTTCATACCAACCTTACGGTCTTACCCGGTGGTTACGACTCGATAGATCTACGCCCGGACCACTTCCTCGATTTCAAAGTCTCCTTTCAGGATTTAGGTCAGAACGAAATTCTGGTGCGAGTGTCTGCTGAAGGGGCAGGTCCGCACGTGTTTTCGATTCGAAGCGATAATCTAGCCGTGCGAGAGCAAGGAGCCCTGAAAGTCGATCTAAGGGCCGGCAAAGTTCAACAGACCCTCTGGCACGCTCACGTTCTCTCCGCAAGTACGCCATGGGTCGCGGTAGTGATACCTGATGATTTGCTGGCTGAACGCCGCGAGGTCACAGGAGCGGAAACGCGTCACTGAGCAAGAGAAGCCCGCCATACCCGTCAGAGGTGGGATATCATTTTGAAGCACCGGATTGCGGAAACATCTCGGCAGACGAACCATCTGGACCATTCACCCATCATGCGTTTCTTAACTGGGATACTTGTCGTCGGTCTGGCCGCCTCGGTCGCGCTGACTCACTCTCTGGTCAAATCGAATGCCGCGGCACAAACATCGGCCAATTCGGGGACCATCCGGTTCGAGGACATTGCTGCCAAAGCAGGCTTGCGCTTCACGACTGAAAACTCCCCGACTGCAAATAAGAATCAGATTGAAACCATGGTTGCCGGAGTCGCGCTGCTCGACTATGACGGCGACGGGTGGCTGGATATCTACCTGGTGAATGGCGCGGCCATACCTTCGCTGCAAAAGGAATCTCCGGCCTACTGGAACCGTCTATATCGAAATAATCACGATGGCACATTTACCGACGTCACCGAGCATGCCGGTGTCGCCGGCGCGGGCTACGGAATGGGCGTTGCTGTCGGCGACTTTGACAACGACGGCAAGCCGGACATATTTGTTGCAAACGTCAACGGCAACCAGCTGTTTCACAACAACGGGGATGGAACATTCACAGACGTAACCGCGAAAGCAGGGCTGAGCGGTGCCGAGATGAATGGCAAGAAAATGTGGTCGGTCGGTGCGGGTTGGTTCGACTACAACAACGATGGCTTGCTTGACCTGTTCGTGGTGAATTACTGCGGCTGGGAAGTAAACAAAGATCCAGTATGCCTGCTGAAGGACGGAGTGCGCGCCTACTGTCATCCCAAGAATTACACCTCCCTTCACAACACCCTGTACCGCAATAATGGCGACGGGACTTTCACCGACGTTTCGCAGGAGACGGGGATCGCGGCACATATGGGCAAGGGCATGAGTGTCTCCTTTGCAGACTATGACGGCGATGGATTTCTCGACGCCTTCGTGGCGAACGATACAACTCCGGCCTTCCTCTTCCATAATCTTCACGGCAAAAAATTCGAAGAAGTTGGGGCGACGGCGGGCGTGGCGTACTCTCCGGAGGGATTCACGCTTTCAGGAATGGGGTCGGATTTTCGGGATGTAAACAATGATGGATTGCCTGATATTTGGTACACGGCCGTCGAGCACCAGATGTTTCCGCTCCTGGTTAACGCCGGGGATAGAGTTTTCGATAATGCAACTCACACTAGCGGACTGCAATCGACCAACGAGATGTCGGGATGGGGCAATGGAATTTTCGATTTTGATAATGACGGGTGGAAGGATCTTTTTGTCGCAAGGGCGAATGTGCTGGATAACGTCAGCGAGCTGACCCCGATTCGAAAATATCCGGAGCCTAATTCACTGTTCCGGAACCTGGGCAATGGGAAGTTCGCTGATGTCAGCGGTACGGCTGGACCCGATTTCCAACTTGCAGCCCCTCACCGCGGGGTTGCATTTGGCGACCTGTTCAACGATGGACACATCGACGCTGTCGTCACAGTGCTCAACGGACCTGTCAAGCTTCTTCGCAATATTTCCAATACAGGAAACCATTGGGTCCTTTTGAAACTTGTAGGAACCAAAAGCAATCGCATGGGAATCGGAGCACAGATTCACATTACAACAGAAGATGGGCGCCAGCAGTGGAATGAAGTGACGACAGCGGTAGGTTACACGTCCTCAAGTGACAATCGGGTGCACTTTGGCCTCGGTCGTAACCAGCGGATCAAAGATATTGAAATCCGTTGGCCAAGCGGGATCCGTCAGGTGTTGCACAATGTTGTCGCTGACCAGATTCTCACCATTGAGGAGCCCCAGCACTAGCCTTCGGCGAGTGTAGCTCATCAAATCGGTGATTCAATTTCCGCGTCTCTTCGTCAGAAGGAAAACTACGAAGTTGAAAACTCCTGAACTAGCTTCTAGTCCTGCAAAGGCGGTTAACCGCGAGTTAGCGCGAAATTCCAGTTCGATGAGCGCACAGGCGATTTTCACCAACTGGAAACGCTGGCTTCAGTTGAGGAAATGATCTCGTCGACACAGGTCAGGGATGGTAAGGACGCTATGATCTTCTTCTTATGAGAAATGTGCGTTTTTTGCTGATTGTTTTCTTCATGCTTGCGGGTGGGGTGGGATATGGACAGGGGACGGCACCCACTTTCCGTTATGACGCGAACCACCGCCTTGTAACGCTGCCAGGACGCGATCCGGCGCAAAGCGGAACGACAGTGATTCCGACGGTGCTGGTGCCCGTGAGGCTCGAGTTCCCAGCGCGGTCGGCCTCAAGCAAGCCATGGAGTCTGGATGCCGCAAGTCATGTTCCGCAGGTGCTCAATTCGCCGGTGTTCTCGACGGCGGCATTCGGAGCGGAGGAAACGACGCAATACGCGGATGCCATGTTGCGCGCCACGACGGGAAGGGCGGCAGGTTGGCATACGCTGCTCGGACAGCCGAAGGTGCAGCCGGTGATTGTAAAGATTCCGCCCGGATACGGATACGTGCTCACGTCGAAACGGACCGGAACCCTGCTGGGGATGGCGGACGCGGAGTATGTGCAACGGGCAATCTTTCAGCAGATTCCGCGTCAGGAAGGCAAGCTGGTGATCGCGGTAACGTGGAATACCGCTTACTACACTTATGGCGACGCGACCGTGTGCTGCTCGTGGGGAACGCATGGAGTAGACCAGGCAACGGGAAACTCATTTGTCCTAGCGTCGTATTTGGAGGCCACGCCACCCCTCGTGGAAGAGCGCGACGTGCAGCCGCTGACTGAGCAACTGGCGGAGTGGGTGAACGATCCACTGCATGACCCGATGTTTCATTTGGACTCTCGTCAGCCGCTGCCTGAAGGAGAAAACGTGATTCCGCGGTGGAAATGGCCGACCGTGGAGAACGCCGAACTCCGCGGCTGCGGCGGAGACAGTCCGGCCACGCGGTACACGCTCCAGGATCCGCTGGATACGAATGAGCGCAGCAACCTGCCGGCTGGGCCGGCGTCGGTGGTGTATGCACGCAGCAGGGCCTGGCATGTAGCCAATGTCGCGCTGATGAGTTGGTACGCAAGTGGAGGGGAGCCGTACAGCTTTCCGAACCCGCGGCTGCTGCAGAAGCCGGCGACTCCTTGCCCTGCCACTCCCTCTCCGGCATCGGGAGTGTCGAAGGAGCCTGCGCCTCCACCGGCTGTCGCGGCCGTTCCGTCGGCAGCAGAAAAGAACGGGCACGAACTGATCGGGTACTGGACGGGGAGTGGACCAGGAGGAACGATCCTGCGCCTGCGAGATGTTCCGCCGCAGTGGGATGTGATCATTGTTGCGTTCGCGAACGTGAATCATCAAGCGCCGGAGGGCACGATGCAGATGAATGTGCGGCCGGGGCTGGACCTGGCGCAATTGAAAGACGATATTGCGTGGCTGAAGAACGAGGGGAAGAAGGTGCTGATCTCGCTCGGCGGCGGGGGCGAGTATTTCACGCTGGACCAGCAAACAAGTATCCCCAACTTCGTGAACTCAGTGGTGCAAATCGAGACGGAGTTCGGGTTTGACGGAATCGATCTGGACTTTGAGAGTCCCTCGCTCGCGCTTGATCCTGGAGACACGGACTTCCGGCATCCGAAAACTGCCTCGGAGGTCAATCTGATCTCCGGTCTGCACCAGCTGCGCGAGCACTTCGGGCCAGATTTCATGTTGACGTTGGTGCCGGAGGGTACGCAGATCCCGGGAGGCTATCCGGGCTATGGTGGGCAGTTCGGATCGTACTTGCCGTTGCTCTGGGGGGTGCGAGACATTCTGTCCTTCGTTGACGTGCAGGACTACAACACGCCACCGCTCGAAGGGCTGGATGGGGAGATCTATCAGCTCGGATCGGTGAATTATGACGCGGCGATGACGGAACTGGTGCTACGTGGGTTTCCGGTGAGTGGGCGCGCGGGCGATTTCTTTCCGCCCGTGCCTGCGGATAAGGTGGCGGTGGGGTTTCTGGTGGGAACCGCAACACCGAATCTCGTGAGCAGGGCGATGCAGTACTTGATCACCGGGAAGGCTCCCAAAGGCATCACGTACAGGTTGCGGCAGCCGGACGGATATCCCGCGATGATTGGTGCGATGTTCTGGACGATTGACGGAGATCGAAACGAAAGCTATGCGTTCTCGAACGTGGTAGGGCCACAGCTGCATGGTTATCTTGCAGCAAAGGGCCAGCGGCGAAGGCACGTTTCAGCTCGGTCCGAACCCTGAGTGCCGAGAGAATATGGTTCGCAGTTTTTATAGAACTCCAACGATTGCGGTGACGACGGAATTCCAGAATTTTGCGCTACCGATAACGAGGACGGCACCGATGCTTTCCCCTTTTACCTGGCGGATGGTGTCGTGGCGGATGTTGGGGAAGAGCAGTTGCTCCTCAGAGAGCGGGAGGAGCAAATTGCGGCTGCTCGAGAGGCCGCGTTTCTGAATCTTCTGGCCTAACTTGGGCACGGGTGGAGCACCGAGGCTTTCGATCAGAGAAGCCAGGCGGTCCTTCATCGGAGGGTGTTTTGAATTTTGTGTAAAGCGTTTGTTCCTCGATACTGGAGGAACGGATGGGAATCGACAAAGAGTTAATCGATAAATTGCTGGCCGACTACAAGGGTCCGGAGGATCTGATCGGCGAGCAGGGTCTATTGAAACAGCTGACGAAGGCGTTGGTGGAGCGAGCGATGCACGCCGAGCTGACCCACCACCTGGGGTATGAGAAGAACGACTCCGGGGGCAAGGGCAGTGGCAACTCGCGCAATGGAACAAGCACCAAGACGCTAAAGGGCGATTTCGGGGAGGCGGTGATCGAGGTTCCTCGGGACCGCAATGGCACCTTCGAGCCGAAGATCGTACCCCGGCACCAGCGCCGTTTCAGCGGATTCGACGACAAGATTCTGTCGATGTATGCCCGGGGGATGACGACGCGAGAAATCCAGGGTCATTTGCAGGAGATCTACGGGGTGGAGGTGTCGCCATCGCTGATCTCAGAGGTCACCGATGCGGTGATCGAAGAGGTGAAGGCCTGGCAGACGCGCCCCCTTGAACCTCTGTATCCGATTCTGTTTCTTGATGCCTTGATGGTGAAGATGCGCCACGAGGGCCGGGTAGAGAACCGCGCGGTCTACGTGGCCATCGGCATCGATCTGGATGGACGCAAGGACGTGCTTGGGCTGTGGACCTCGGCCAACGAGGGCGCCAAGTTCTGGCTGCAGGTGCTGACTGAACTGCGCAACCGCGGAGTGAAGGACATCTTCATCGCCTGTGTTGACGGGCTGAAAGGCTTCCCTCAGGCTATCGAGTCGGTGTTTCCTCAGGCGCAGGTGCAGTTGTGCATCGTGCACCTGGTGCGGGCCAGTCTCAACTACGTCGGCTGGAAAGAACGCAAACAGGTGGCGCAGGATCTGAAGTCTGTTTACCGTGCCGCCACCGATGGCCGCCTTTGCTGAGCGCTGGAATCCAAAATACCCCACCATCGCAGCGCTTTGGCAAAGGAACTGGGAGAGAGTCATCCCTTTCTTTGCATTTCCGGCCGAGATTCGCAAGATCATCTATACGACCAATGCGGTGGAATCACTGAATATGTCCCTGCGCAAAGCGCTCAAGACGCGGGTTGCCTTCCCCAGCGAGGAAGCAGCGCTCAAGGTCATGTATCTGGCGCTCCGAAATTTGATTGCGAAATGGGAAAGCCCATTGCATTGGAAGGCGGCTTTGAACCAGTTCACTCTGCTCTGGGAAGACCGGATCCAGATCGTGACCAGAGCGTAATGCAGAGCATTTTTAGCGTGGCGGCACGGCGCGGCACGCTGCTGGGGGACACCGCAAATGCCGAGCGCCGTGCCGGTGCGCTAAAAATGGATTGGACTGAACCGCTCCACGATGCTCGCCCTATGTGCATTGAATGGTTGGCTGAGGGCTGAAGCCGGGGATGTCGGTCTGCGGAAGAGGATGCGCTTCCAGCAGATATGCGTTGATGCCGCGGATTCGGCCGTTCGAAGCCGGCTTGAGTGAGGGCATTGGCCTGGCAAGAGAGGAATTAGCGCAGGGGGAGACAGGGATTTCCTGGAGGGTTGGTTGACCCAATCTTGTAGCCAGCATGCTGTGGCGAGTGCGCTGTTACTCATGAGGTGTCCTTGATTGCCGAGGGTCTTTGGGGCGCCTCGATTTCCCCAACCCTAATCATGTGGCCGCGGTGGCAGAACGGACACTGGCGGAGCGATGTCCCGGTCAGTGTTTCGTACCGATCACGGTAATCCTGGGCGGCAGGTGGGTCTGAAGGCAGTTCCGGAATAGCCATGCCGAGCAGTTGACGGCATTGGTCCAGTTTTTCTTGGCGATGGCGATTGCCGAGGAAGCCGAAGTAACGGATACGATGAAACCCACGTGGCAAAACATGGAGGAGGAAGCGACGGATGAATTCCTCGGCGGAAAGTGACATGGTCTTCTGCTGACTGCGGTCTTTATAGTCCTTGTATCGGAAGCTCACTTGACCGTCTTCGATGTCCAGCAAGCGGTTGTTCGAGATGGCTACGCGATGGGTATAGCGGCCGACATAATCGAGTACCTTTTCTGGTCCCGCGAAGGGCGGTTTGGCATAGACAACCCACTCCGATTTGCTTAGTGGGTACAGGTAGCTGAGAAACTCGCGGCGATCGCGGAACCTCTCCAGGGCGAAGAAGAATTTTAGTTTCTTTGAGTCGAAGGCGCTTTGGAGACGCTCCAGA
>Ga0206794_1027_pt1 | contig 42876 bp, 33 predicted proteins | sample Alteio_BWOrgCont_70_FD_152877 | JGI IMG/M metagenome (GOLD analysis project Ga0206794, IMG submission 152877) | Enriched cells from forest soil in Barre Woods Harvard Forest LTER site, Petersham, Massachusetts, United States -... | ecosystem: Environmental > Terrestrial > Soil > Temperate forest >...
TTATCGCATCGGCGCTTGAAACACAATACCAGCCGGATGGGCCCCCCGGCCCGTTTACCTGGCTATCGTTAACAACATCAAACAGGCCGTCAGTGGAGCCGTTGGTGCTATAAGGCGTCGTGTTTCCCGCCCCGGCAGTAATTGGCGGGGGCGTTGCGGTCGATCCCTGGAAAACAAATATAGCCTGGACTGTAGCAGCGGTGACTCCGGTTTGTTGTGGGTCTGGTGTCCAGCTGATCGTTGCACTAGTTGAAGTTACAACAGGGGTAATGCCAGTCGCCCCGGGCAATCCCGGCGTAGCTTGCGCTTTCGCCTCATTGCCAAAGACCAATAGAAACCCAAAAACCAGCATCATTATTTTGCCGGCGCTTGCTGCTGTTTTAAACAGTTTCGATGTAGTGGGTACAGTTGTGTTCATGTTTTTATTTTTTAATGCTTTAATTCAAATAAATCGGGATATAACGGGGCCAAAAAAACTGATCCCGTCTTTTTATGGCTATAAAAAACAGGTAATACGGTATAATAAAACGCGTCAGCAAGTATGCTTCGCGGGGTTTTTAATAAAAAGAACTTGGGCTTTTACCCTCGCCGGGGCATAAGCATAATTTGGTTTTCTCGTTGCAAAAGCACTGCTGCCCTGCAATAAAGATTTGATGTGATCGTTTAGAAAGTGTAGAAGTTTTTTCATAATCTATTATAATAGGTCAAAAAAATAAACTCTGGTCTTAAAAATTATATTAACAAAAAACAATTTGATTCCCTGCCTGTTGATTCATACAAAAAATATCAAATCCTTTACGAGTTATGTGCAATAACAGTGCTAAGGGGACTTGAAAGTAGAAATTATATCAGCAATAACAAACGTGTTACTCAATTTTCGCCGAAAATTGCGTTTTTCAGCAACTTTATTAACCAATAATTATTGGCATCCTGCCTAATAATTAATAAAGTGCTTAATTTCAGAATGTTTTATATAAAAAAATTTCCCCGGCAAGGGATTGGGACTTCCCCAATTTGGGGAAATATTTATGCTTAACGGCGTTTGGGCCTCGTTGTTTGGAGTGGTAATATGGGTTTAAAAAACCAGGTTATTGCAAACGGGGAACGGGCGAAACGAACTCCCCCCCTACGCAGGCGCGTTACCTATGCGTGGTCAGATTGTTTCTCCGCTTGCCGGCGGATCGCAATGAAAAATGTCGTTTATACCTGCTATTTAACAACGTCGTGAATGGGAATGACGAGGTTAGCAACGGTTATTACATGGCATCAGTATTTAAGAATAATATAGCCTGTTTTGTTTCTGTTTTGCCCTTTAACCGTATAGTTAAGCGAGTAGAAATAAGTGCCGGGCTGTTGCATTTTACCGTCAACGCTGGAATGCCCATCGAAGTTTTTTGAAGCATTATCATAGCCTTTGGCCTGGTACACCAGTGCCCCGTTCCGGTCGATAATTGTTAAATTATTGTCCGGGTAGGCGGTTATACCATCTATTGTAAGGACATCGTTAATGCCGTCGCCATTTGGGGAAACCCCTTCATGCACCAATATGCCGTCATTTTCGATACTAACAATAGCTGCGGGTTTTACAACGCTTATTGGCGGCGGCGATTGGTAAAGGCTCATTAACGGGCCGGATGCCCTGGTCACGGTTATTAAATAAATTTGCACGGTTACCCCGTCCTGGGCAACTACCCTGGTAGTAATGGTATTGTCGCCAACGGCTAAGGCGATACTTCCCGATGCTGTTCCCGAGGTTACGGGTGTGCCGTTCACGGTTACTGTAGCGTTGGGATCCTGCGTTGTTGGTGTAACCGTTACCGATGTGGTGGCGTTGCTGACCGATGTGGTGTACCTGGTCTGGTTGCGAACCGTGCCGGTATTGGTCAGTGTTGAAAAAGGGGTTAATTTTATGCTGCTCAGCAACGCGTTGTTCGACGGCCCGCGCGTTACAATTATTGAATAGGTATGGGTCGTTGTTCCGTCCTGTGCCGTTACAATAGTAGTGATGGTCGTATTGGCGCCCTCCGCCAAAGCGATAGAACCGGAACTTGTTCCCGAAGTTACAGCCGCCCCGTTTACTGTCACAGTCGCGTTTGGATCAGCAGTTGTCGGCGTAACTGTTACCGCAGCGGTAGCAAAGCCGACGGATGTTGTGTACGTAGTTGTGCTGCCAACAGTGCCGGTATTGGTTAATGTTGAGGCAGGGGTCAGCTGTATAGAGCTAAGCAGGGCATTGTTGGATATCCTGGTTACAATAATGATATAAGTCCAGGTTGTTACCCCGTCCGAAGCAGTGACAACGGTATTGATGGCATTTTCACCAACAGCCAGGGGAATGCTTCCGGATGCTGTTCCGGAGGCTACCGTTATACCGTTCACTGTTATTGCAGCATTTGGGTCAATAGCTGTAGGCGTAACCGTTACCGATGTAGTAGCATTGCTTACCGATGCGGTATAGGTGGTTGTGCTGCCATCCGTGCCGGCGTTAGTTAATGTTGAAGCAGGCGTTAGCTTTATGCTGCTGAGGAAGGCATCACTTGATATCCTGGTTACGGTGATGGAATAGGTCCGGGTAGTTGTTCCGTCCTGGGCAGTTACTACCGTGTTGATAGTAGTGTTGCCAACAGGCAAACCAATAGGCCCCGATGCCGCTCCTGACACCACTGTTGTACCGTTTACTTTTACTGTCGCATTAACATCCTGCACGGTTGGCGTCACTGTTACTGATGTGGTGGCATTGCTTACCGATGCAGTATATGTTGTCGTGTTGCCAACCGTGCCCGTATTGGTTAGCTGTGAAAAAGGGGTCAGCTTGATGGCGCTCAGCGTGGCATTATTCGACGGCGCGCGGGTTACCGCTATCGAATACGTTCGGGTCGTTGTTCCGTCCTGTGCAGTTACTACAGTGGTGATAGTTGTAATACCGCCCTCAGCACCTAAAGCAATAGGCCCCGATGCAGTACCCGATGTTACCGCTGCACCGTTCACCTTTATGGTTGCGTTCGGATCGCTGGCTGTCGCAGTAACCGTTACGGATGTCGTAGCATTGGGCACAGATGTGGTGTATGTGGTTGTTGTGCCAACCGTACCTGTGTTGGTTAGTGTTGAAGCTGGGGTCAGTTTGATAGTGCTTAGTAATGCATTGGTAGATACCCTGGTAACAATTATTGAATAAGTATGGGTAGTTATTCCATCCTCGGCGGTCACTACCGTATTAATGGTGTTGTCGCCTACGGCCAATGCAATACTTCCCGATGCCGACCCTGACATCGCCGCTATACCGTTCACCGTTATAGTTGCTTTTGGATCAACGGTAGTGGCCGTAACCTTTACCGAGGTGGTAGCATTACTTACCGATGTGGTAAATGTGGTTGTGGTGCCGGTTGTGCCGGTATTTACCAGTGCCGAAGATGGGGTAAGCTTTATTGAACTTAACAAGGCATCAGCCAATAATAAATGCATTACCTCCCCGCCGTGCGTTCCGTCGTCGCCATCTATGGCAAAAACATTTGCGTTGTTAAGTATAGCTATGCCCCATGGATAATAAATAGCGTTAGTGTGCATAGGGCTGAAAAATACGGACGAGGCGCCGCCACCGGCAGGATATTCAAGCAGTTTATACCCCGAACCGCTGTTCTCTGAACTAAAAAGATTGCCCGAAGCATCAAACGCCAGGGCTGAACAATACGTTCCTGCAGAAATAATGGTAGCCGCGTACGCAGAGGAGGCGGTTAATTTATAAATATGCCCCCCATCAATAACGGAAGACGAATTGCTAAAAGCATCTGCCACATATACATCACCGTTAGCAGCTATAGCCAAACCGGTGGGATAAGCATAGCCGGGGCCTGTTTTTAAGTTGTCATATAAAACGGTACCGGCCGAATTGGCCGCGCTGTTTGCCGCGTATTTAACCACGGCGTAAGTTGTATGTGCAGCATCATATTCCGTATCATATAAGTTGCCGGCTGCGTCAACAGCAAGCGCGGTAAAATACCTCCCGGTTTGAAAAGTAGAACTGGTGTAAGTATTATTACCGCTGTTGTAACTAAGCTTGATAATGGAACCGCCGCCGCTTGTAAAATCCGTAGAGATATAAACATTTCCGTTGCCGGTGACCGCAAGGCCCCATGGATAATCGCCTGTTTCGTGGGTAAGCCCGGTATAGAAAACAAAAGGCGAACCCGTGCCGTTTGCGTACCTTTCAACCTCATAAGTTGCCCCTGCAGTACCTGGTGTAACCCTGGTAACATATAAATTATTGTTCAAATCCCTGGTTAGTGCGGTATACAGACCACCGCTTTCAATGGGGACACCCGAAAACTGCGCGTGCGCAGGAAGTGCTGCCCCGACGAACAGCATGATTACTGAAAAAATGTAAAATCCTTTTGAAGCTGATTTTTTCATAAATTTGGTTTTATATACACAATTGCCGGTTTTGCAAGCCACCTACACATCCCTGACGAGTATGTGGAATCGAATTTCAAATGATTGCCCTGCCTCATCGACACCCGGACGGACGATAAAAAACACTTTTTCCCTGCCACCTCATTATCATTAAAGCTGATATATTGAATTATTAATTCCTTGCCGGGAAAACGCCCTGCAAAGCGATAATGTAAGTAACACACAGGTAGGGCTGTATATTGTTATGCGGCTGCCCGCCGCCTGCTGTTTGAATTGCCCCCGCGTTTAAATTCAGTAAAGGGGTGGCGCCAGAATTAGGATTATATGTATTTAGCGCCGTTGCATTTGGCCCCGACCCCGTTGAAGGCCCCTGGGCAAGATATGCACCTGTCGGTATGCTGGTGTTACCTGCGCCGTTAAAGGCCCCTAAAGCATGGGTGTGGGCGGGCATTTGCTGAGTGAGCAACGTAACAGTTTCCTGCCCGCCGACCTGACCAACAGTGTACGAGCTTAAGCCGGCCCCGCTTCCCTGGTGGATGGGCACCCTCCCCTGGAGATTGGGCAATCCAAAAGTACTTACGCCATCACCCCCATAAAAAGTTCCCAAAAGAGAAAATAACGCTGAATTTTGCTGTATTGACAGCAACTGCCCATCGCACAAAGCATATCCTACAGGGGCAAAATTAAAGCCCACTAAATAAATTCCGCCTACGAATGGTTCCATAAGATAATGTTTTAAGTGACTATATTGGAAATTTAATTTGCATGTGAAAATTTAGTGAAAATATATTAATATAAAATTATAGAAAATAAACTGGAAGTATCAAATATATTTTTAAATTAAATAATTGATTAATATATTATCTCATTAGTTAATTTTTGAAAAAATTACACTGAGTTAAAGCAGACTAATTGGTAATTATTAACCGACTACAGTATTATAACAGTTTAATTTCCAGGCAATCTGATAAAATTTTACAAAAATTTCTTTGCAGAAACACAAATGTCATAAATACACTTACTTAATCTTTTTAATTAAAAAATTATTTGTTTTTATTAATCAGGAATTAATATATTTATACATTAAACAATATGTCATGGACAAAGAGCGCAGGTTATTTCTAAACCAAATGTCGTTAATGACGGGAATGGCTGTTTTGAGCAGGCCAATGGCTTCTGTAGCTTCCATCAGCAAAGGGATAAACACCTTGTATTCAACCGGCCGGGATGTAACAATTTATCACACCAACGACCTTCATGGCAACCTTGAACCTATTATTGATAATATGGGCGGGCTTAACCAGGTTAAAACGCTTTTGGAAAAACAGGACACCAATGGATTACTATTGGACGCCGGGGATTTTTTAAATGGCCGGCATACCATGGCCATGCAAAAACGGGTGATAAGCAGCATGAACAATATAGGTTATCATGCCGCCGCTATCGGCGACCATGAACTGGCGCAGGGGCAGGATCATTTAGCAGCCCTTATACCTTTAATGCAGTTTACGTTATTAAATTGCAATTACGAATTCGATGGTGCATTAAGTAAATTGGTAAAGCCGTATGTAATCATTAACTCCGGGAGACTTAAAATTGGCATAACCGGCGTTGGTCACCGGATTAACGGTGTACAATACAATGATCCCATCAAAAGCGCCAATATAATCGCGGTCGTGCTCAAAGAAAAAGAAAAATGCGACCTGGTTGTATGCATTTCGCACCTGGGGTATAAACGGCCCGGCGATCAGCCCGATAACAAATCGCTTGCGAAGCAGTCTGAACAAATTGATATGATCGTTAGTGGCCACGGCCGCCACTTTTTTAGCGATCCTGTGATCGTAACCAATAAACGCAAACAGGAAGTACTTATCGCCCATACCGCCTGGGACGGGTTAATGATGGGCAAAACAATATTTAGTTTTGGAAACGGCAGGCAGAAAAGCAGTATGAAATCAAACTACCTGGTGACCGGCCAGCCTTATGGGCAAAAGTTCGCGGCTTCGTTTTCTAAACTGCGATCTGTGGAAAAACAGCTTATATCTGCTTGATGAAAAGTCAGGGAATATCTCTTTAGCCGGCGTATTATGCCTTCCGGGTTGCCTGCTCAATACTATCCCACATTTCAGCAGGCACCATTTCAAGCGCATTAAACTGGCCGGCGCCCTGCAGCCATTCGCCGCCGTCGATGGTAACAACTTCACCATTAATATAACCCGAAAACCCGGATACTAAAAAAGCGGCCAGGTTAGCCAGTTCCTGGTGCTCGCCCATACGCTTTAGGGGCACCCTGTTTTTAAAATCAAATTTTTGCATCATCTCACCAGGTAATAAACGGTCCCAGGCCCCTTTGGTTGGGAATGGGCCGGGGGCAATGGCGTTTGTGCGTATTCCATGCCTCCCCCACTCTGCCGCTAAGGACCGCGTCATGGCAAGCACCCCTCCTTTTGCACAGGCTGATGGTACCACATAGGCCGACCCTGTAAAAGCGTAGGTCGTTATAATATTAAGTATAGTTCCCGGAATTTTTTCAGCGATCCAGTATTTGCCCAAAGCCAGTGAGCAATGAACCGATCCCTTTAGTACGATATCAATAATTGATGAAAAGGCATTGGCGGAAAGCCGCTCCGTTGGAGAAATAAAATTGCCAGCCGCGTTATTAACTAAAATATCTACCTTACCGAAAACTTCAATAGCCTGTTTCAGCACGTTCTCAACTTCATCATACTTCCGCACATCGCACGCAACGGCCAATACTTTCCCCCCTGTTTCCGCTTCCATTGCTGCGGCAGTTTGTTTTAATACGTCCAGTTTACGGCTGGTAATTACCAGGTTGGCGCCCAGCTGCAGAAAATACGTACCCATAGACTTACCGAGACCGGTACCACCGCCTGTTATTATAATTGTTTTACCTTTTAAGGCATCGCCCCTTAACATGCCGGTAGCGGTTTCCGCTGGATTTATTTTTGAAGGTTCGCTCATCCTGGATTAATTAGCAGCAGTACTTTTTGATTTTAAATTCTCGATGATCATCTGCAAACCTTTCCTGGTTGCTGGCGCCCACCATTGCTTTAGCATTTTATCCAAAGTATCAGTTTGATCACCGTTTATTTTGGTGAGCAGGTCCTTTCGCAAGTTTAATTTACCCTGACTCCAGGTAACAGGATTAAGCTGCATATACGCCCTTGCTTTTTTTTCCGAGTGGCCTAACACGTTTTCCGGGGAACAAACTTCATCAACCAGGCCAACGGCAAGCGCTTCGTTAACATTGAGCAGCTTACCCTCTATCAAATATTGATAAGCCTTACGCTGACCGATCCAAAACGCATATAAATTAAAAATGCTGGCGGGAACGATAATCCCGACCTGTACTTCGTTTAAGCCTATGATAAATTTTCCTTCAGCCATTACCCGGTAGTCGCAGCAAATGGCCATTACGCAGCCTCCTGCCGGGCTATGCCCGCTTATCGCTGCTACCATTGGTTTACTGAATGCTGCCAGTGTATTTTGCAGGGCCAAAAAATCTATCCAAAATTCCTTTACCTGGCCTTCATTATAATCATAAGCTTCAATAAGATCGACCCCGGATGAGAAAAAACCTTCTTTTCCGGTTAAGATCAAGCCGCCAATAGTATCATCTGCCTCCAAATTTTTAATGCAAGCGGCTAACTCCTTAATCATTTGGTGGTTTATAGGGTTCGACCGGCCCCTATCGAGGGTTATTGTTGCCAGCCTATCCTGAACGGTTATTTGAATTGTGCTCATTGCTAAATTTATAAATACTGTGTGCTTATTTCGTCGCCTGCGTACATTTTATCTATTTCGGCAGTATACTTTTGCGTAATTACTTTTCTTTTCATTTTCCCGGTCGGAGTAAGTTCCCCGCTGTCAATGGACCACTCATCAGGCAGCAGGGTTATTTTTTTCACCTGCTCCACATGGTTAAACTCGGGATTAAAGCCATCCACAATTGACTGGTACATAGAAGTTACCCTGGGCTCATTGATAATTTGCTCGTTAGATACAAAAGGGATTTCATTCTTTTTACACCAGGGTTTTAAGTTGGTGAAAGATGGTACGATAAGCGCGGCCGCAAATTTCTTTTCCGATCCCACCACCATCATTTGCTCGATAAAATAATTTTCCTTCATCTTATTTTCGATGGGCGACGGGGCTACATATTTGCCGCCCGATGTTTTAAACATCTCCTTTTTGCGGTCTGTAATTTTCAGGAAATTATCTTTGTCCAGCTCGCCAATATCGCCGGTATGGAACCAGCCGCCTTCCATCACCTCTGCTGTAAGTTCCGGGTTTTTATAATAACCGGCCATTACGTTGGGGCCTTTGCAAAGTATTTCGCCGTCGCCGGCGATCTTCACTTCTACACCAACCATCAATGGACCTACAGTGCCGAATCTGCGGCCGCTTTTGGCGTAATGATTAAGGGAAATCGCGGGTGATGTTTCCGTGAGGCCGTACCCTTCTAATGTAACCATGCCCGCCGCCGTAAAGATCCTTTCGAGCCGTACAGGGCAGGCAGAACTACCTAGCACTATAGCTTTTATATTGCCGCCGACAGCGTTGCGCCATTTGCTGTAAACAAGTTTATCGGCTATTGCTAATTTTATTTTATAAAGCGGACCCTTATCTTCAATTTCAAATTGCCCTGCTATTTTTATCGACCATAAAAATATCTTCCTTTTTATTCCCGATAATTTCAGGCCTTCCGCTGTTATCCTTTCAAATATTTTTTCGAGCAAACGGGGAACGGCGGTAAAAATATATGGTTTTACTTCCTTCATATTGGCGCCGATGGTATCCATGCTTTCGGCAAAATATATCGCATAGCCACAGAAAAAATAGGTATATGCCGCAGCCTTTTCGAAAATATGATTTAGCGGCAAAAAGCTGAAAGCGCGTTTTTGCTCTACCGGGATCTGCAAGATAAGGTCGACGGTACCCATTACGTTGCTCAGGATATTTTTGTGGGTAAGCATTACGCCCTTGGGCCTGCCGGTAGTGCCGGAAGTATAAATAATAGTTGCAACGTCCTGTTCGGTGATCTTATCGGTTATTTCCGTTATTTTTTGCTGCGACTCTGCGCGAAGTGGTTTTAGCAATTCGGTCCAATGCGTACAGCTTTCAATATGATCAAAAGTATAAATTGATTTAAGGGATGGAATGTCAGCCTGTGCCTGTTTTATTTTATCACATAGCTCAAGGTTGCTTACAAATATTATTTTTACTTCGGCCTCGTTGAGTATTTGCTCGATTTCTTTGATACCCGAGTTTGGATATAGTGGCACCAAAACGGCGCCTGTTAACTGCACAGCAAGATCGGTTATTAACCATTCTGGCCGGCCGGCGCTGATCAGCCCGATTTTATCACGGCCTTCAACCGTATGGTCTCCGGCTGAAACACCCGTATCTAAAAGCGCCTGGGCTAATTGATAAACGGTGTCATGAACTTCAGTGGTACTGTACGAGCTCCAGGCGCCATCCACCCTCGCGTTCAGCAGGTCAGCCTGTGGCGCCTGTGCCTGGGTTTTGATACAATCAAATAATCTTGTGGCTTTATCCATTTGTCGATACTATATCAAAATGATAATTCTAAACAATACCCTTTCATCAAAAAGAGACTAACCCCATAGGGGTTTAAGGTCGGTAGAAAAAGCACCCTTTATAAAATACCGTGCCGTCAGGTACGGAACATGGCGGCGTTTCGTACCTGACGGCACGCAACACATTTCTTAATTTATTTTCTACCGACCTTTTGCGCCTACGGCGCATTTACCAACGCTATACCTTTTAAATATCTAAAATCACACTATAACAATTCAAACACGCCGGCTGCCCCTTGCCCAGTACCAACGCACATGGTAACCATGCCGTATTTCTTATCCCGCCTTTTCAGCTCGTTAAAAAGCTGAACCGACAGCTTGGCTCCGGTGCAGCCAAGCGGGTGGCCAAGCGCGATGGCACCGCCGTTTACGTTCACAATTTCAGGATCAAGCTCCAAACCCCTGATTATCGCCAGGGATTGCGAAGCAAAAGCCTCGTTTAATTCTATCAGGTCTAAATCCTGCTGTTTCATGCCAGCCTGCTTCAGCACTTTTGGGATCGCTACCAGCGGGCCAATCCCCATGATCCGCGGTGGAACACCCGCAACGGCATAATTAACCAGCCTTGCAATAGGCTTTAAGTTATTCGCTTTTAAAAACCGCTCGCTTACCACCATTACAAAGGCTGCGCCGTCGCTCGTTTGTGATGAATTGCCGGCTGTTACCATACCCTTGGCGTCAAAAACAGGCCTGAGTTTTGCCAGCGCCTCAAGCGAAGTATCGGCGCGCGGGCCTTCGTCCGTATCGACTTTAAACTCCCGTTTCTTTTTTTTACCACTCTCGTCAACATAGGTTTCTTCGATATTAACGGGCACTATCTCGTCCTTAAACTTGCCTTCTTTTATAGCGCTGATCGCTTTTTGGTGTGAGTTATAAGCAAACTGGTCCTGGTCTTCCCGGTTGACCTTATATTCTTTTGCAACCGCTTCGGCCGTTAAACCCATGCCCCAGTAATAATCGGGGTGAGCCAGGGCTACATCCGCATTGGGTACAATGCGCCAGCCACCCATTGGGAGCAGGCTCATGCTTTCCACGCCGCCGGCAATAATGCAATCAGCGATACCACTATGTATTTTTGCCGATGCAATGGCGATAGTTTCCAACCCGGAGGCACAGTAACGGTTTACGGTCATGCCCGGCACTTTATCGGTATCCAATGCGATTAGAGAGATCAAACGCCCAACGTTTAAACCCTGCTCCGCTTCTGGCGTGGCATTGCCAACGATCACATCGTCGATCTGTTCCTTATCCACGTTGGGTACCGATGTCAGCAGTTGTTTAATAACATCCGCCGCAAGGGTATCAGGCCTTGTAAACCTGAACCCCCCACGGGTTGCTTTACCTACTGCGCTGCGGCTTGCGGCCACTATGTATGCGTTCATCTGTTTAGTTTTATGTGATAATTAGTACTTGAAGCAAGAGGCAAGATATCAAGAATCAAGACAAAATCAATTCCTTGACTCTTGTTTCTTAAAGTCTTGCTTCTATTTAATTCCTCAGAACCTTACCGCCTGTTAAAATAGATTGTATCCTTTCTAATGTCTTTTTCTCAGCACAAAGCGAAACAAAAGCTTCACGCTCCAGACCCAATAAATATTCTTCGCTTACCACCGAAGGTTGGGAAAGATCGCCACCGGCAAGTACGTAAGCCAGTTTTTGCGAGATCTTTACATCATGCTCGCTGATGTAATTGCCGCTGTACATGGTATTGGCGCCAACATAGCCTAAACCAAGCGCCTGTTTCCCAAGCACGCGGATGTCAGTGCGCGGGATTGGCTGCACATATCCTTCATCCGCCATTTGTAAGCAATGCTGTTTTGCTTCGGCCAGCAACCGGTTGCGCGATACCACTACTACGTCCCTGCCTTTTTTAAGATAGCCAAATTCAAAAGCCTCATAAGCGGAAGTGGAAACCTTTGCCTGGCCTATCGTTAAAAACCTGTCGCGGAAATTATTCGTTTCAACGTCGCCCTCCTGTAACTCGTCGGATAGACGCAATGCGAACTCCTTTGTACCGCCACCGCCGGGTATTAAACCTACGCCAAATTCAACAAGCCCCATGTACAATTCGGCATGAGCGACCACTTTATCAGCATGCAGGCACATTTCGCATCCGCCGCCTAAAGCCATCTGGTGCGGGGCGATAACAACAGGGATAGATGAATAGCGTATCCGCATCATGGTATTTTGAAAAGCCTTCACTACCGCATTCAGCTCGTCAAATTCCTGTTCAACGGCCATCATAAATATCATACCAACATTGGCGCCTGCACTGAAATTCGCCCCCTCGTTTGATATTACCAAGCCTTTATAACTTGCTTCGGCAAGGGTGATTGCCTTGTTTATGCCCTCGACCACATCGCCGCCAATGGTATTCATTTTGGTATGGAATTCCAGGTTAAGGATACCATCGCCAATATCGGTGATGGTAGTACCGCTGTTTTTCCATACAGTATGTGACGCGCGGATATTGTCCAGTAGTATAAAATTCTCCGTCCCGGGAATTACCTTATAAGTTTTTGACGGAATATCATAATAAAGGCGTTTGCCGTCTTCAATTTTGTAGAAGCTTGCTGCACCGGAGGCCAGCATGTCATATACCCATTGTGCTGGCTTATTGCCTGCAGCTTCCATTGCCTTCGTAGTTTCTTCCACACCCAGCGCATCCCATTTTTCAAACGGCCCCATTTCCCAGCCAAAACCGGCATTCATGGCGGCATCTATTTTATAAAACTCATCGGAAATTTCGGGGATACGGTTGCTGGAATACGCAAACAGCTGGTAAAACGCAGCCCGGTAAAAATCGCCGGCCTTGTCTTTTGCCGCAACCAGTATCTTTAGCTTTTCTTTAAGACTGTCAATGGCTTTCGTAGTTTCCAAAGAAGGAAAGGCTACTTTTTGAGATGGCTTGTACTCTAGCGTTTTCAGATCGAGCGCGTAAAACTGGTTCACGCCATCAACCTTTTCTTTTTTATAGAAGCCCTGACCCGTTTTACTCCCAAGCCAGTTATTTTTCGCCATCCCGGTAACAAAATCCGGTATTTTGAATAGCTCCCTGGCTTCGTCGTCCGGGGCATTTTCGTAAAGGCCATTGGCAACGTGTATCATCGTATCTAAACCAACAACATCATTGGTGCGGAAGGTCGCCGATTTCGGGTGCCCGATCACCGGCCCGGTAAGCTTGTCGATTTCTTCTACGGTCATCCCCGTTTTATCCACATAATGCAATATGCTCATGATGCTGAATACGCCAATGCGGTTGCCAATAAAAGCCGGGGTATCTTTAGCCAGTACTGTGGTTTTGCCGAGATATTTCTCGCCATATTCCATTAAAAAATCCACAACTTCCGGTAAAGTATCTTTGGTTGGGATGATCTCCAGCAATTTTAAATAACGTGGCGGGTTGAAGAAATGGCTGCCACAGAAATGCTTTTTAAAATCCTCGCTTCTGCCCTCGCCCATTAAATGGATCGGGATGCCGGAGGTGTTGGAAGTAATAAGCGTTCCTGGCTTGCGGAATTTTTCAACGTTATCAAATACCTTTTGTTTGATATCCAAACGTTCAACTACTACCTCAATTACCCAATCACATTCAGCGATTTTCGACAGATCGTCATCAAAATTCCCGGTAGTTATCCGTTTGGCAAATGATTTTAGATAAACAGGCGATGGGTTTGATTTCAAAGCAAAATCAAGTGCATCATTAACTATTTTGTTTCTCGCTTTTTTATCACCGGCGGGTGCGTCTTTTGGTACGATATCTAACAGCAATACCTGTACGCCAATATTTGCAAAATGACAGGCAATGCGGCTTCCCATCACGCCGGAGCCAAGAACCGCTACTTTTTTTATTATTCGTTTAGCATCCATGTAATAAATTTATTAGAATCAAGAGTCAAGAAACAAGAGCCAAGATAGGAAAATTACCATGTACAAGTTTCTTAATTCCTGCTCTTGATTCTTGTTTCTTGAAGTCTTGATTCTTATTTTATTCTATTCTTTATTTTTAATTGGTTCTTCAACATAATCGTGGGTCCTGGGCGCTCTCATAAAAGCTTCACTTAATTCAGGCGGCAACAAGGCCAGCTTGCGCTTTTCCATATCTATCCATGCGCCATCGGCTTTAATTATGGCAGCTTTAACGCCATCACCCCGGTATAGATCGTGGTGGATGCTCCACCTTGAACCGTCAGGCCGCGCTTTACTGATCTCGCAAGTTACTTTAATGTGCTCATTAAGGGTAATTTCACGAAGATAAATAAGTTCTTCCCTGAACATCACCGGGCCTATATTATAGCCATAAAGCACTGACGGCTTTAAACCCAAACTATCCAGCATTTCCAGCCTGGCCTGTGCCGCGAAATCAGCGTATGCGGTATGGCGCAGGTGCTGGTTCGCATCAATTTGTGCCCATAGCACCTGCCCTTCATAATACACATTCATCAGGAACAGGATTAAAAACAATATTTATTTTCGGCAATCAGTTTAGCCGCAATATTTCTGCGGGCCTGGGTAGTGTTGATGTCTTCAGTTTTTGTAAAACGCCTTAAGCCCATCAGCATCATCCTTTTTTCATCACCCTCGGCAAATGTGTTTAATGCTTCCTTGCCCGATTTTGCGATGAGTTCAGCGGCGTCATTAATATAAACCCGCATCATCTCCAGCTGTTCTTTACAGGCCTCTTCGCCCCGCATTCCCACCAATTTCTCCACCCGTAATTGTAATGATTCGCTCACATAAAGCTCGATCACCATATCGGCAATATTCATCAACACTTCCTGTTCCTTGCCCAATTGCATCATTAGCTTTTGAACGGCTGCACCCGCCACCAATAGTATGGCCTTTTTAAAATTGGCGATGTATTTTTTTTCTTTTGTAAACAACCCATCTTCCTCACCGCCTCCAAAATCCGGCACGCTAACCAGTTCTGCGGCAACTTTTTTCGCGGGGCCCATCAAGTCAAGTTCCCCTTTCATAGCGCGTTTCAGCAGCATATCAACGGTCAGCATCCGGTTAATTTCGTTAGTGCCTTCAAATATCCGGTTGATCCGGGAATCGCGGTAAGCCCTGTCCATTGGCGCATCGGCACTGTAGCCCATACCCCCGTAGATCTGCACGCCTTCATCAACCACATAGTCCAAACATTCCGAAGAGTGTACTTTTATTATAGCAGCTTCGATGGCAAATTGCTCTGTCCCCTTAAGCTTGGCTTTTATTTCATCAAGACCTGATTCTATCAGCATCTCCGTAGCTTCTTCCATATTCTGGCTTGCGCGATATACTGCAGATTCGGAGGCATAAGTTAGGATAGCCTGCTGCGCCAGTTTATAACGTATGGCCCCATATTTTGAAATAGCGCGCCCGAATTGCTCGCGCTCGTTTGCGTAATGTATGGCCTGGGTGATCACTTCCTTGCTTGCGCCTACCGTACCGCCCCCTAATTTTATCCGGCCCAGGTTTAAAATGTTCACTGCTATCTTAAAGCCATTCTGGCGTTCGGAAAGCAGGTTTTCAACCGGTACTTTGCAATCATTAAAAAACACCTGCCGCGTCGAGCTTCCTTTTATGCCCATTTTATGTTCCTCGGTATTCAGGCTAAGCCCCTCGAAACCTTTTTCAACAATAAAGGCGCTCAGGTTTTCGTCATCATCAATTTTGGCGAAAACTGTAAATATATCAGCAAAACCCGCGTTAGTGATCCACATTTTTTGACCGGTAATGAGATAATGTTTCCCATCCGCCGACAATTTTGCCCTCGATTTCCCCGAATTCGCATCGGAACCCGAACTGGGTTCGGTAAGACAATACGCGGCTTTCCATTCACCTGTCGCCAGCTTTGGGATATATTTTTGTTTTTGTTCCTCCGTACCGTAATAAAGGATAGGCAATGTACCTATGCCTGAATGCGCCGAAAAAGCCACCGAAAATGAATGCCCGGCGCCTAATTTTTCAGTAACCAGCATAGATGTTTTAAAATCCTTGCCAAAACCACCGTATTCTTCGGGTATCGATATACCTAATAACCCCAGGGCGCCGGCCTCGTCAACCAGGTGGGCCATTAAGCCTTCTTCCTGTGCGTCTATGCGGTTTAAATTCGGCGTTACCTGCTGCGCAAGAAAGTTTTCGCAGGTTTCAGCGATCATTAACTGTTCTTCATTCCATTCTTCGGGAATAAAAATACTGTCGGCGGCGGTTTCCCTGATCAGGAACTCGCCTCCTTTAATGGCTTTTACAGATTCGGTGGCATTCATAAATTAATATTTTATTGGTTTTGATCTCTTGACGATAACGCTCTTTATATAAGATAGCCGCTCATTTTACCGGTGTAATTCAACTGTCGCATAGTCACCAGGCGTTCCTACGGAACGCTCAACGCCGGTTTGATTTCCAGGCTACCGACCAAACGTCCCTACGGGACGATTAACGCGGTTGTCGTCTCGTAGGGACGTTTGGTCGGTAGAAAAAAATAAAGACCATTTTACGTTCCGTAGGAACGTTTGATATCAAAGCGACAATTTGAATTACTCCCTATTTTACTGGCGTATTGCTACGGTAAATTTAATTTCTACGTGTTACAAATCAAAAACAACTGGCGTTTTTGGATGTAACATATTGGTTTTATAATGAGTGGTAAAATTAGAATCGTTATCAAATCAATGAAAGGTCTGCAATGCGGAGATATTAGTCAAAAAGTCGGAATTGGTTGATTGAGTTGATTAAGTGAGCGGTTGATTAAGTTGATTGGATGAGTCGCTGAACTTAATCCAACTTAATCCAACTTAATCAACCACCCACTAATTCGCCGATACCGCCCGATAATCAGATGGCGACATGCCCGTATGCTTTTTGAAATATTTACCAAAGGAAGACTGATCGGGGAAATGTATGGCTTCGGTAACACGGGCGATGCTGACGTCATGATTTCTTAAAAGCACTTTAGCTTCGAGGATAACTGCGTCATCTATCCATTCGCCGGCGGTTCGGCCTGTTACTTCCTTAATAGTTTCTGTTAAGTGTTTCGGCGATACAAAAAGCGCATCAGCGTAATACTGTACATTACGGTGCGCTTTATAATGACGAAAAACGAGATCCTGGAAAGTCATATTCAGCTCCTGCTTACGCGTTTGCCTGCCTTTTATGATCAAGTGCTGCTTTTCGTAAATCGACTGCACTTCGTACAGCAGGGTTGTTAAAATGCTCCTTGATATTTCTACATGGTACGGGTGCCCTTCACGCTCCAGCTTTTGCTGTATCAGCAGGTAAATTTGCAGTATCATTTTTGCATCGGCGCTATCCGGATAAATCACCGGTATGGATGCGCTTTTGAAATAGCCGAATGATTCAAGGAAATGGCTATTGACACTATTTTCACTTAAAAAGGCTTTACTAAAAACCACGAAGCGGCATAAAAAATCGGCGCTGCTGTTATATATCCTCAAAACGTGGAACGGTGTTGCCAGCAGCATGGCATCGGGCCTGGCCTCATAAACCTGCAGGTTTACCTCTACCTGCGCAGTGCCGCGGGTACAGATACCTATAATATAGCCATCCGACCGGTAGGGGTATTCGCTTAAACTTAATAATTGTTTTTCATCGGCGACAAAAAAGTCGGCGCCGGCCAGCTTATCTGCATAAAGATCTGCAAATTTCGATAGGCTTAGTTGTCCGATTTTTCTGTTCATTGTTTTAGTGAGTGGTTGATTGAGTTGGATTAAGTTGATTAGGTTGGATGAAGTTGATCAGGTCGATTAAGTTGAGAATTTCACGTACCCAATCAACCACTCAATCAACTTAATCAACTCAATCAACCTCTTTCCGACTTTTTGACTAATATCTCCGCATTATAGCCCTTTTTTTCCTTTTATTCCAAACTAATTTTGCTTTTTAGTATATATTGTAAACCTATACTGTTACCTGTTTATAAACCAATTATTAATTTATGAGAAAACTATTACTCCTGCTATGGTTGGCATTACCCCTATGTGTGTTTTCGCAAGGCTTCCAGGTGAACCTTGAAGGCGAAAAGCAAATTGGCATGGGCCATACCGGCACCGGCGTTTTGGAGGACGGCGCCTCGGTATTTTTTAACCCGGGCGCAGTTGCCATGCTGCCCGAAAACTACATCCAGGGAGGGATAAGTCCGCTTTTATTCAAATCGGATTTTAATCCTTCCGGAACATCGCAACAGTACTATACTGCCAACAAAATTGCGACACCATTTACTTTTTACGGCGTTTGGGGGCCAAAATCATCTATCTGGAAACTTGGCTTAGGTGTTTATACGCCTTTCGGCGGATTAGCCGACTGGGGCAACAACTGGCAGGGTAAATATGTTTTGGAAAGCCTCGACCTGAAAGCCATATACATTCAGCCAACATTGAGTATTAAATTAACCGACTTTTTGAGTATCGGCGCCGGCTTTGTTTATAATCGCGGAAGTGTAGACCTTACCCAGGCGATTCCGTTAGCAAATGTCGCAGGCCAGGATGGACAGGGTGAGCTAAAAGGCACCGGCAAAGGATACGGCTGGAATGCCGGGGTTTATTTTAAAACCGAATCAGGAGTAACCATAGGCATCACACACCGTTCGCAGGTAACTACTACCATCAATAATGGGGATGCCATTTTTAATGTCCCGGCTTCGCTGCAAAGCGGTTTCCCGCAGCCCAATACGTTTAACGCATCCATACCATTGCCTGCAACAAATTCAATTGGTATCGGCCTCTATCCCACAAAGAAATGGACTTTAGCTTTCGACGCCAACATTATCAGCTGGCATGTGTACAAAGTACTTGAATTCGACTACGCTAAATTAACCCCAATTTTGCAAAACAGTATTTCACCACGTAATTACCAGGATGCAGTTAGCCTTAGGGCGGGCGCGCAATACAAATGCGATGATAAGCTTGCCCTGCGCTTTGGCGGCGGTTTTGCTTCAACCGCTGTCCAGGATGGCTATGTAACGCCCGAAGCCCCGGATGCCAACCGCGTTTTTTTTACCGGCGGTATTGGCTACAAATTAGTTAACCACCTTGACGTTGACGCATCGTTTGAGTTTGAGCATGTGATGGCGCGTACGCAAACAAATATTCAATCGCAGTTATCGGGCACGTTTGAAACAAATGTTTACATCCCCGGCATTTCACTTTCTTATCACTGGTAAAATTTAATGTTTAAGCAGATGAAATTTTTAAAACAACACCTATATATTATTGCAGGTTTATTATTTATAACCGCCTGCAAACCGGATATCAAGACCCCACAGGCTAAGCACAGCACCGCCGATTTTTCAAGGTACATCGCTTTGGGTAATTCATTAACAGCCGGGTACGCCGATGGCGGCCTTTACTTACAGGGGCAGCTGAACTCCTACCCTTCCATCATGGCAAAGCAAATGCAAACCGTAGGTGGCGGCCCATTTAACCAGCCTTTGTTCAGTACCGCGCAGGCAAATGGTTCAGGCTATTTGCAATTGACCGGAATTGTAAACGGGGCGCCTGTTATTACTCCGGTGACAACCGATCTTGCCATAAGGGGCATATTGCCCGTACCTGGCTTTGGCAATGTAACTTTATACACTAAATACACCGGCGATATTGAAAATTACGGCGTTCCCGGCATCAAATTACTACAGATAACTTATGCGCCTTTGGGCAATTTAAACGGTTATTACGAACGCCTGCTCCCAAATGATGCGCCGACAAATACCACGCCATACCTTAATTTCGTAATGGCCAAGCCATTTACTTTCTTTTCGAACTGGCTCGGCAATAACGACGCCTTATTATATGCCACATCCGGCGGCGCAGGCGATGTACTGACGGATGAAACCACTTTTGCGGAATTATATAATTTACTGATTGGCACACTTACCTCCACCGGTGCAAAAGGCGTGGTAGCTACTATTCCTGATGTAACATCCATACCTTATTTTAATACCGTAACTGTAGGGGCTATTGTTGCAGGGGTACAAAAGGCAAACCCGGCAGTCCAGGGGATATATATTAATGCATTGGTATCAGGCACAACTTATGCACCGAGGCTGGCTACAGCTAATGACCTGATCGTTTTAACCTTCCCAACCAGCATGATCGGGACGCCTGTTAGCACACCATTGGGAACTTTGCCTTATGGCTTAACACCCCTTACACCTGTTGATAATCAATATGTGCTTGACGCGAACGAGGTTGCCCTTACCCGCGAGCATGTTATTTCATTTAACAATACTATCAAATCAGTCGCAGCGGCTAAAGGGCTTGCAGTATTCGATGCTTACACTTTTCTTAACGACATAAAACAAAACGGGTTGGTGGTTGATGGTATTGACTTAAATTCAAATTTTGTAACAGGCGGCATATTTTCATTGGATGGCGTGCACCTTACCCCGCGCGGCTACGCAATAGTGGCGAATGGATTTATCAATGCTATAAATGCTAAATACGGTTCAAATATCCCATTAGCCAATGTGGCGGATTATCATGGGATATTGTTTCCATGATTTGTCTTTAGATCACAAAAAACAAAAGCCCTTTTTCGATAATGAAAGAGGGCTTTTTGGCTTTAAATACCTATACAGGCATTTGAACAACAAACTCAGTAAACGCTCCTTCTTCTGTTTGAAAATTTATTGTACCGCCGTGTACTTTAACAATATCATAGCTTAAGGATAAACCTAAACCCGTGCCTTGTCCGGTAGGTTTTGTGGTAAAAAATGGCTGAAAAATTTTATCCGCAATTTTTTGCGGTATCCCCATGCCATTGTCTTTAATTTTGATCTCAACAATGTTATTTGCTTTTCTTGTGCTGATTGAAATAGTTGGTTCATATACTTCTCCCAGCAATTTCTTTTTTTCTATCACCGCATAAAATGCATTATTGAACAAATTCAACAGCAGTCTCCCAATTTCCTGGGGCACAATATTTATTTTTCCTATTGTTTCATCAAAATCTGTCAGCAGTGTGACGTTGAAGGATTTATCTTTTGTGCGAAAGCCGTGATAGCTTAATCTTAAATATTCGTCTGCCAGCGTATTGACATCCGTTAGCTCTTTTTGACCGGCCGTCGTCCTTGAATGCTGCAGCATTCCTTTAACAATAGAATCGGCACGCTTGCCATGAAGGTTTATCTTTTGCTCGTTCTCGATAATATCGTTTGAAATTGCCAAAGCTTCTGAAACATTGCCGGAGTTTAATTCGATTTGTAATTCCTCAATCAATTCCTTATTAACATCCGAAAAATTATTTACAAAATTTAGCGGATTTTGTATTTCATGCGCTATGCCTGCTGTAAGTTCTCCAAGGGAGGCCATTTTTTCGCGGTAGATCAGTTGGGATTGCATCGCTTTTAATTCCTCCAGTGTTTTTTCGAGTAAAATTTTCTGGCTGTCAATTTCTTCCTTTTGCGATTGAAGCAACTTATAATCCTTCTGCTTATGCCGGTACGAAAAAAGAAAGTACATGATATACCCGAATAATAGCCCAAGCACAATTAATCCTGTAAATAAGGAGACAGCTACATCGTTGGAATTTATTTGCAAAAGCTCATTCATCCCGTTTTCGCAATTTTGCCGACAGTACTAAAATTTACTAAAACAGATACGGCATATACTATATACAATAACCCGCTGAACAATAAAAGACCGTTGTAAATTATAGCCGGCGGGTTGCGCAACCGGAAAGCGATGTTATGAAATCCCCAAAAAAGTATATCGAAGGAATAATAAATTAAAACTGCACTGTTAAACCAAAAAACACCTTCGCTCAGCACATTTTCATAAACCGGTTTTTCCCTAATATTAATAAATAGTTTTAACGATAACACAACAAGTAAAACGCTTTCGATATTCATAGTATTAGTGGGGGTCTCAATGGCCGGCTGAAAAAAAATAGTGTTAATGATCCCGGCAAAAACTAAACAGGCAACGCTCGTAAATAATATTTTTGACCATTTTTTATCATCAAAAAATGACGTGTAGATCATCACATAAACAAAATATTCTACAGGTGTGAAGATTATGTAAACAATACCATTTGGCTTGCGATGAAGAGAAAAGTATTTGGCTATCAATTCACTTATCAGCGTGAGGATGATCAGCAGGCACACCCACCTGAAAGTCTTGTCTACCTTTTTAAAATACAACAAACCAATAACTGCGGCTATTATTAAAAAACTATAATAAAATGCGCGGTAAAAATCTGTGAACATTTATATCGTACTTTCTTATGGAGTTTTACACGGCGGGCACGGGTCTGCTTTATCAAAAATTGACGCATCCTTTAAAGCGGTTACTGCGGAAACACCACTGGCAGGATCATCTTTATTATAGTCAAGTGGTTTCCCCTTGTAACGGCCTAAAGCTATAAGGTGCCAATTTCTATGCTTGCCTATTCCTATTACTCCGCCATTACTTATCAAACCAAAATAAATTGCTAATTGATCCGGCTTTTGTCCACTTTTATTGTAGTCGACAATTTCCCTGATCTGCTCGGCGTCGAAAACGAATCCTTCCAATGCAACAGCTTTATTAGCGTCAGCCATTGAATCAATTGTCTTTAAATGCTTCCTGTCCTTTCTATAATTTGAACGTAATAGGTCAGAAGTATCTTTTGTTATTCGTCCGCTGCCACTTTTTGATGCCTCGATTGAAATAACATCTTCTTTTTGATTTTCGCCTGTTGACGTAAAATTGTTTGAATTACGGTTAAGAAAAAGTAAAATCAGACAAACATTAAGTATTATGCTTAATGCCAAAAGCCAGGTAACGATCTTCGGATTCATAAAAATATAGTTTAGGATTAATAAGTAATTTGGTTACAAATAAAGAATTTTATGTCTTAAATGCTCTAACTATCAATTAACATGCACCTCAATTTTTACAGCTAATTTTTCCTATATAAAATTAATGATATTTATTTATCAACTTTCCCTTTTTTATGAAATATTTTATTGATTATCAGTTAAATAGAAGTTTTTTAACTATCAGTTTATAAAAACAAAAAATGCCTATTGGGTTAGGTGTCGCTATGGCAGCTTGCATAAAGGCAAATTAACGAATATAGTCTTCCCGCCTCGTTTACATTGCCGGGATCGTAAACTTAAAAATGGTTCCCCTGCCCACAGTGCTTTCTACATCAATGGTACCGCCATGCTGAACCACAAAATCACTTACCAGCAACAAGCCTAAACCGCTGCCTGCTTCATTATTTGTGCCTAACAGCGATGAAGCGCCATTTTCGTTAAACAGTTTTTCTTTCATCTCATTTGTCATACCAACACCCGAGTCTTCAATGAAAATACCAACCATGTTTTCATCGGTTTGCGCATTGATAATTACGTAGCCTCCCTGTGGGGTATATTTAATCGCATTGGTAACAAGGTTTTGCACGATCGACCGCAGCATCAATGAATCTGCTTTTACGAAAATATCTTTTGGTATCCTGTTTTGCAGTTTAACGCCCTTCTGCGCCGCATTTGGTTTTAACAATTCCAATGCTTCTTCAACGCCAGTAACCAGGCAAATTTTTTCAGGGTTGAAATTTGCTTTTTTGCTTTGTTTTTTGGCCCAGTCGATCACCTCGTTCAACTGGTTAAGAAGCCTGTTGGAAGTACGGTGAACGATTTCCGAAAGTTTTTTGATCTGGGCAGGGTTCATGTTGTCCAGGTCATCATTTAACTTGGCAGATGCAATCAGGAGCGCCGTAAACGGGTTGCGGAGATCGTGCGAGAGCACTGAAAGAAATTGGTCCTTTGATGAATTAAGCGCTGTTAGCTGGTGGTTAAGGTTTTCCAACTCAATGGTACGGTCCAAAACCCTTTGTTCCAGGTCAAGGTTCAATAGCTTTAGATCATTATTTATGACCTGCAGCTTTTCTTCCTGCTGCTTTAAAAGCCTGTTCTTTTTGTACAGATCGGCAAATACGGCAACTTTCGACCGCAATATTTGCTGGTTAAAGGGTTTTCGCACAAAATCAACTGCGCCTGCCTGGTATCCTTTAAACATCGCAGCCTCTTCATAATCGTGGGCGGTAATAAAAATGATCGGTATATCTTTTAATTTATCGCGCTGATAGATAAGCTCCGCCGTTTCGTAGCCATCCATTATCGGCATTTTTACGTCGAGCAGGATCAGGGAAAAATCTTCTTCCTTTAATAAGATCCTAAGCGCCTCCCTGCCTGAAGTCGCTTTGAAAAAAATATGGCCTTCTTTTTCCAAAGCAACTTCCATCGACATCAAATTGCTCTCATTGTCGTCGACCAACAATAATTTTATGGGTATGTCAGGTACCTTTTTGTTTTTGTCAATCAACATCCCCAAATTTAAACCCATTATTTGATAAGCCAAACTCTCATTAATGATAATAGCTGGTCGGTTTTAACCGGTTTTGTTATATAATCCGATGCGCCCGATGAAATACATTTCTGCCTGTCGCCAATCATCGCTTTGGCGGTCACGGCAATTATAGGCAAAGTTTTATTCCTCGGCTCCTTACGGATCATCTGGATAGTTTCATAACCATCCATTTCGGGCATCATGATATCCATCAGCACAATATCTATCTTTTTGTCCTTGTTTAATATTTCAAGCGCCTCCCTGCCGCTTTCCGCGGTGATCACATCTAAATTCGACCTTTCAAAAACAGCCGTCAATGCAAAAAGGTTCCTTACGTCATCGTCAACCACCAGCACTTTCTTCGCATCGAGCACATCATTGTTAACCCGAATGTTGTTTATCATTTTTAGTTTGCTTTCGCTGATAAACTTTTTGTCGATATGCAATAAGATCAATATTTCCTCCAGCAGGTAAACATGCGAATTGGGCGTTTTAGTAATAATTTTGTGGTTGAGCCTCTTTAACTGGATCAGCTCATCCTGGGTAAAATCCCTGGCCGAGTGCAGTATGATGGTTGTTTGCGGCTGTTTCAATAAATTAATTTTATTTAACAGATCTAAACCATTGGCATCCGGCAATACAAAATCCAAAACTACGCAATCAAATAATTCCCTTTTCAAGGCGGCAAGCGCTTTCTTCGCTGTTGTGGCCGAAAACACTTCAACACTGTCATTTGATAATAATTCTGTTAATTTTTGAAGCTCGGTTTCATTATCTTCAATTACCAGCACTTTCTTTTTGGTATGCTCGTAAAAACTTACAATACCCGAGATCAGTTCGTCAAGCGAGTTATTTGATAGTGGTTTTAAATTGAAACTTTTAGCGCCATATTTCAGTGCCAGCAGCTTGTTATCCTCGCCACAAATAAGGTGCACAGGGATATGGCGCAGGTTAATATCACTTTTCAGCAATTTAAGAATTTTCCAACCGTTTGATTCCGGCATATTTACATCCAGCGTAATGGCAATCGGGTTGTACTTCTGGATACTTTCAAATATCTCGAGGTAACTGATAGCAAGCACTACTTTAAGGTCAAAATCATGCGCTTTATCTATCAATATCTTTGTAAAACGGATATCATCCTCAATCACCAGTAAAACTTTGTCTTCTGCAACGATGGTATGCCTGTCGTCATCCATTATCAGCTCAGAAGAGTCGATCAGGTTAGTCCTGAGGTGCGGAACCGCGTAAACTTCTTTAGCCGGACGATTGGCGGCGATTGATTTTTCTTCCTTGTATTTTAGGGGTAAGTAAAGCGTGAACACGCTTCCTTTGCCCAGTTCGCTGCCAACAGTTATTGTACCGCCCAAAAGTTCAGCGAAGCCCTTACTGATGGATAGTCCGAGCCCTGTACCGCCGTATTTACGGCTGGTTGAGCCTTCTGCCTGCTGGAACGCTTCGAAAATAATGCCCTGGGTATTTTTAGAAATACCAATACCCGAATCTTCAATAGAAAAGGCAATTACAGAGTCGGAGCCGGTTAAGGGGTTCTCGGGCCCCGGCAGCGGCCGGTAGATATGCAGTTTTACGCTGCCTTTTTCGGTAAATTTAAAGGCGTTTGAAAGCAGGTTTTTTAATATCTGGTTAAGGCGCTGCATATCCGTTTCCATAAGCTCAGGCAGCGTCTCCTCCAAATTGATCTCGAATTTAAGGTTTTTTGCTTCCGAGATCGGCTTAAATGTTGATTCGGCAAATGCGATGATCTCTTTAAAGCTAACCGGCATTACATCGGCGGCAATAACCCCTGATTCTATCTTGGAAAGGTCGAGGATGTCATTGATCAGCTGGATCAGGTCGTCTCCGCAGGAGTGAATAGTTTTTGCAAACATCCGCTGTTTTTCGGTCAGGTTGCCTTCCGGATTTTCAAAAAGCTGCTGTGCAAGGATCAACAGGCTATTCAGCGGTGTCCTTAATTCATGGGACATATTCGCAAGGAACTCTGACTTGTATTTAGAGGTCAGCGTAAGCTGCTCCGCTTTTTCTTCGAGTGACCGGCCCTTATCATGCAATTCATCGTTGGCCCTCCTTAATTCTTCCTGCTGTGACGAAAGTTCCCCGGCCAGTGATTGCGATTGCGATAATAATTCCTCTGTACGTGTATTTGTTTCGATATTGTTTAACACGATACCGATACTTTCAGTCAGCTGATCCAAAAAGTCAATATGGGTATCGCTGAAATTCTCAAAAGAGGCCAGCTCGATAACGGCTTTTACATTATTTTCAAACAGTACCGGCAATATCACAAGGTCCAGCGGCGCTGCATTGCCAATGCCCGAACTGATCTGGAGGTATTCATTCGGTACATTCGCCAGCCTTATCCGCTCTTTGTCTGTAGCACATTGACCAACCAAACCTTCGCTGAGCGAAAATTCCTGGTTTATCAATTTGCGGCTTTTTTGCGCATAACCTGCAAAAAGTTTCAGTTTAACTTCATCAGCCCCCTCGGGTTGCTCTAAAATATAAAACGCGCCATAACGGGCGTTCACCAATTCAGCCAATTCCGATAATACTTTATTGGCTACCGCATTCCGGTCGCGCTGGCCCTGCAGCATTTGTGCAAACTTGGCCAGGTTTGATTTCAGCCAATCCTGTTCGTGGTTCCTGAGCGTAGTATCTTTCAGGTTAGCGATCATCTGGTTGATGGTATCTTTCAACGCCTCCAGTTCCCCTTTGGCATCTACGCGGATGGTTCGGGTAAGGTCGCCTTTGGTTACCGCTGATGCCACTTCGGATATGGAACGCACCTGTACGGTAAGGTTTTGTGCAAGCTGGTTTACGTTTTCTGTCAAATCCTTCCACGTTCCTGATGCGCCCGGCACACTTGCTTGTCCGCCCAGGCGGCCTTGCACACCCACCTCACGGGCAACAGTAGTTACTTCGTCCGCAAATACCGCCAGGGTATCGATCATTTCGTTAATGGTATCGGTTAGCTGCGCCACTTCGCCTAAAGCGTTGATGGACAAGCGCTGTTTAAGGTTCCCCTTGGCAATACCGGTGGCCACCTTGGCAATACCCCTGATCTGCCCGGTTAAGTTTGACGCCATTTGGTTTACCGAGTCTGTTAAGTCTTTCCAGGTTCCGTCCACACCTTTTACGTGGGCCTGGCCGCCCAATTTTCCTTCCGTCCCAACTTCGCGCGCCACACGGGTTACTTCCGATGCGAATGAGTTCAGCTGGTCAACCATCGTATTAATGGTGTTTTTAAGGTCCATGATCTCCCCTTTTACGTCGATGATAACCGTTTTGGAAAGATCACCGCTCGCAACCGCTTTTGTTACTTCGGCAATATTACGCACCTGCGATGTTAAGTTACTCGACATGTGGTTTACCGAGTCGGTTAAGTCTTTCCAGGTTCCGCCAACGCCCGGTACAAACGCCTGGCCGCCGAGGTTACCATCAGTACCAACTTCACGCGCCACGCGGGTTACTTCTGATGCAAAACCCCGCAGCTGGTCAACCATTGTATTGATAGTTTCCTTTAGCTGGAGGATCTCGCCCCGTACGTCAACCGTTATTTTTTTAGATAAGTCGCCGTTTGCTATCGCGATAGATACGTCGGCGATGTTTCTTAACTGGGCGGTAAGGTTACCGGCCATTTTATTTACCGAGTCGGTCAAGTCTTTCCAGGTTCCGTCAACGCCTGGCACATTGGCCTGGCCGCCAAGCTGCCCTTCGGAGCCTACTTCGCGGGCCACGCGGGTTACTTCTGATGCGAAGCCGCGCAGCTGGTCAACCATTGTATTGATCGTATCTTTCAGTTCCAGTAACTCGCCTTTGGCGTTTACTGTGATCTTACGCGAAAGGTCGCCTTTGGCAACTGCCGTGGTTACTTCGGCAATGTTACGTACCTGCGAGGTAAGGTTATCGGCCATTTTATTTACCGAGTCGGTTAAATCCTTCCAGGTTCCGCCTACGCCCGGCACATTGGCCTGCCCGCCCAACTGACCCTCGGAGCCTACTTCACGCGCAACACGCGTTACTTCCGAACCGAACGAATTCAGCTGGTCAACCATCGTATTGATGGTGATCTTAAGTTCCAGCATTTCGCCCTGCACGTCAACCGTGATCTTTTTTGATAAGTCGCCTTTGGCTACCGCAGTGGTTACCTCGGCAATATTTCTAACCTGTCCGGTTAAGTTGCCCGCCATCTGGTTTACCGAATCTGTTAAATCCTTCCATGTCCCGCCTACGCCCGGCACATTGGCCTGGCCGCCCAACTGCCCTTCGGAACCTACCTCACGTGCAACACGCGTTACTTCCGAGGAGAAAGAGTTCAACTGGTCAACCATGGTATTGATGGTATTCTTCAACTCCAAAAGTTCTCCTTTGGCATCCACTGTGATCTTTCTTGATAAGTCGCCCTTCGCAACCGCCGTTGTTACACCCGCGATATTACGCACCTGGTCGGTAAGGTTGCTGCCCATCTGGTTTACCGAATCGGTCAGGTCTTTCCAAACACCGCCAACGCCTTTTACCCTGGCCTGGCCGCCCAGCTTACCTTCGGTACCTACTTCGAGCGCCACACGCGTTACTTCCGATGCAAATGAGTTGAGCTGATCCACCATCGTATTGATGGTCTTTTTCAGCTCAAGCATTTCGCCTTTTACGTCAACCGTGATCTTTTTGGAAAGGTCGCCGTTTGCAACAGCAGTAGTTACACCCGCAATATTACGTACCTGCGATGTTAAGTTGCCCGCCATACGGTTTACCGAATCCGTTAAATCTTTCCAGGTTCCGGCAACGCCCGGCACTTTGGCCTGTCCGCCTAATTTACCCTCCGTACCAACTTCAAGTGCCACACGCGTTACTTCGGAAGAGAAGGAGTTAAGCTGATCCACCATGGTGTTGATCGTATTCTTTAACTCGAGGATCTCCCCTTTTGCCTCCACCGTGATTTTACGGGAAAGGTCGCCTTTTGCAACGGCCGTGGTTACTGCTGCCACATTGCGCACCTGCGCGGTAAGGTTACCTGCCATCTGGTTTACCGAATCGGTTAACTCGGCCCATACGCCGGCAACACCTTTTATTTTTGCCTGCTCGCCCAGTTTACCTTCCGAACCAACTTGCCGTGCCACCCGTGTTACTTCCATTGAAAACAGCCGCAGCTTGGAGAGCATCTGGTTTGATTCTTTTGCTATACGCAGGAACTCGCCTTTTAAAGGGTGCCCGCTTATCTCTAAAGGTATATGTTTTGATAAGTCGCCATTGGCAACTGAGTTTATCATCCCGGCGATCTCCAGCGTTGGTGAAGTAAGGTCCGAGATGAGGTTGTTTAAGGAATCAATACCACCGGCCCATTCACCTTTGGCATCTGTCAGCTCAATTCTTTTTGACAGGTTCCCTCTTTTACCGATCGTTATTTCTGCAGAAGAAATTTCCGCCATTAAACGCTCGTTCATATCAATTATGTCGTTCAGCACTTCGCATATCCGGCCGTTTATCCCGGCCTGGGTGACGGGCATCCTAACATCAAGCCTTCCGTTTTTGACTAAGGAGAGAACCTTTAACAGCTCTTTCAGGTCAAGTGAGTCGTCATTTGCGCCGTTACCATTCAGATAGGGCGCTTTTTTTAAAGGGGCATCCAGTACATCCTGTTCCATAAGGTTGCGATAAGTTTTAAATTAAAACAGTTAATTAGGGAGATTGGTTGATGCGTTGTTAAACAGAATTTTATTCTCACGGTTTTATTTTTTAAAAAAAAAATTAAAAAAGAGAAATTCTGAACAATTGTCACGTAAAAATAAAAAATAATCGGCTTTTCCAAAAATACAAAGCGGTGCATACAATATGTAGGCGCCGATTATTTGTAACAATTTTATGATATTCAGCCATTAAGGGAGCGCGTTGTAACTATCGCAATAATGTTTAACTAATTTAACAAAGGCTGTCAAATCAAAAGGTTTAGATAAAAACGCATCAGCACTGCACTTTTCAGCTATTTGCTGCAGGCCTTCAGACGCAGACACCAATATAACGGGGATAGCTTTTGTTTGGACGTTTGATTTCAACAATATACTAAACTCGTAGCCATAACCGCTTCCTAACCGGTTATCAAGTAAAATGACCGCAGGTTGCCGGGCTACAATTTCCTCTAACTGTATCAAATGATCGTATAATACAACATCATAACCCTCTTCGGCTAAAATGAATTGAACCACATCAAGAATGTCTTTGTCGTCGTCAATCAATACGATCTTATTGTTCATAACAGGTTTTGACTGCTAAAGCTAATATTATTAAATGATTATTATATTACACGGATGTTTTTTTATACAACATGCCTACCAATTTTATCTTTTGGTTAAGTTTTGCTTGGTAATTTTCGTAATAATTTATTAAATCAATTAGAATGGAGTTCTTTTAGGTTCAAATTTAATTTAGAAACCAGTTTACGGAATGTTAAAATCTATATAAAATACAAAAGCCACTCCTTTAAAAGAATGGCTTTTTAAAAATGTACCTGTAGCGGGCGCCTCAATAAAATTTATGGAGTCGGAGGCCCTGGCGGCGGTGGCGGCGGACCCGGAGGGCCCGGAGGATGTGGCGGCAAATGAATGCGCACACCTACACCTGCACCACCGTGCCCATAGTACCTGTGATGCCTGTAATACCTGTGATGCCTGTAGCGCCTTTGAAAAGGGGCCGGGGCAGATGACACTGCACTCCCCGGGCGTAAAGATGTTGATGCAACCCCTGCATTATCATTTGCCTTCGCGAATTGAAAGCTAAAGGTTACCAATGCTAAAACAATAATAAATCTGATGTATTTCATACTAAACCAACTAAGTGAATATATAACAGAGTAACATGAAAACATATATTTTGTTTGGACAATGGTCAGCAATTAAATTGCCTTGCACGAAATTATTTAAAAAGCGTGTCGTACAAAAAGTCCGCCGCAAACTGGCCGGCCTTCATCCATCGTTCCTGTGTGCAGTTACCCGCTGAAAACAATGGATTAAAATGTTTTTCCAGTTCATGTGAGTAGCCATCGTACACTTTTAACTTATTAGGTATCCCTAAAATATCCGCCTGTTTGTGTATATCGACGCCTCCGAATAGTGGCGCGCTTTTATGCGTTGGAGGCACAATATTATCGTTACTGCCAAGCACGCTTACTATGGGCACCCTGGCATTTTTCAGCCAGTTAAGATCAAATATTGCGCCCCAGAAGTTGATGACTGCCGCGACTTTCAATATGCCCTGTTCATTTGCATTGCTGTCGGTTATGCCGGCCATTTTTGCCAGCCGGGCATTTGTACTGTAAGCCGACTGCAATGCAATTAAACCGCCAGCCGAATTTCCGGCCAAAATAATTTTATCGGGGTCAATATTATATTCGGCGTGGTGCTGTTTAAAATATTCCATTGCCGTTTTTACATCCTGCACAGCATAATAGCAGCTTTTTTGCAATTCACCGAAATTGAAAAGCGGGTCTTTTTTGCTTAAACTGTAATTGATGGCGGCGCATACATAACCACGCTGCGCAAAAGTTTTGCTCCACAATTGGATGCTTTTAGCATCTTTCGACCCAAACTTGAAGCCACCGCCATGCATCCAGATGATGAGCGGACGGGGGGCTGAATGATCATCTTTTGGCTGATAAAGATCGAATAGAAAGGATTTCTTTTTATCTGTCGGAGCATCCGGCGCATAGTTCAGATCTTTATCAATAGTGACATCCGAAAATATAATGTCTTTATATTTGACAGGTTTGACAGTTTGTGCTTTCGCGGAAAGCGCAATAAAGGTGATACTGGTAAATAATAACAGATATTTTAACATAATTATAATATACGTTACAATTGAGGGGTACAGTTGTTTGGGATAGCAACTATATTGAAAACAAAGAGGGTATGTTCGCGGTATATTTAAGCTGATAAGCACAAATTGTATTTTGAATAACAAAACCTCTGTGTTACTTTGTGACTCCTTAGAGAACTCCGTGTTAAAAATTAACCAATGGCTATTTTTAAAGAAAAAGATCATCAGCGTACTGACCAAACAATAACAATGCAAGAGCAGAAACTGCAAAAACTTTTATTATATCTATCCCTGCACTCCCCCTTTTACAAAGAGTTGTTTGCAAAACATAAAATAGACATTGACGATATTAAAACGCTGGCTGATCTTGCATTAATACCCACTACAAGCAAAGATGACCTGCAGCAGCGAAACGATGATTTTTTATGCGTGCCTCATGAGAAAGTGGTTGAATATACCTCAACCTCCGGAACTTTAGGCAGCCCGGTAACAATAGCGCTTACCGAAAATGATCTTAACCGCCTGGCATTTAATGAATATAACTCCTTTTTATGTGCCGATGGATCGGCAAATGATATTTACCAGTTAATGCTCACCCTCGACAGGCAATTTATGGCCGGCATTGCCTATTATACGGGCATACGTAAACTTGGTGCGGGTATTATCCGGCTTGGCCCGGGCGTACCTTCGCTGCAATGGGAAACTATCCGGAGGCTTAAGCCAACGGCGATTGTGGCTGTTCCATCTTTCATTCTTAAATTAATTCAATTTGCAAAAGAGGCCGGCATTGATATCAATGCCACTTCAGTGAAAAAAGCCATTTGTATAGGGGAGAATATCCGCAATACCGATTTCTCATTAAACATCTTAGGCAAAAAAATAACCGAAGCATGGAACATTAAGTTATACTCCACTTACGCTTCCACTGAAATGCAAACCGCTTTTACCGAATGTTCGGAAGGCCGTGGCGGCCATCACCAACCTGAATTAGTGATCGTTGAACTGCTTGACGAAAATGATCAACTGGTTGGGCCAAATGTACCAGGCGAAGTAACCATCACAACCCTCGGCGTTGAAGGCATGCCATTGCTGCGTTATAAAACAGGCGATATTTGTATGTATGATGATGGGCCATGTGGATGTGGCAGAACAAGTTTACGTCTGTCACCGGTGATGGGCCGCAAAAAGCAAATGATCAAATTTAAAGGCACCACATTATACCCGCCTGCGCTATTTGATTTGCTGAATGAACGCGAAGAAATTTTAGATTTTGTTATCGAGGTTTATTCAAACGAGATCGGCTTGGACCAGGTGTTGCTTTACCTGCTCCCCGCCGAAGAAAGTGAAGAATGCGATCACCGGATCAGGGCCTATTTACAGGCGAGGCTCCGCGTAAGCCCCCTTATTAAATATTTAACCGCAGAAGAAATGCAAAAGAAGCAATTTGTGGAAGCCAGCAGGAAACCTATTAAGTTTATTGACAGGAGGGTTTAAAAAGCACTTGACAAACGAGGCCCCATTCGGGGCCAAAGGTCGGTAGAAAAAACCGCACAGCAGATATTCCGTGCTTTTAGGTACGGCACCACAATGCATTGGCGCTAACACCGCTCCAATAGTTTCGTGCCTGACGGCACGCAATATCCTTTTTATAATTTTTCTACCAATATTTAGACACCTAAAGGTGCTGTTTACGTAAATTTGTTCATGCAAACATTAATAATGCACCCTCAAAGCGAAGACCAATTACTAGCGTTAAAGGCAATTGCCAAAGCATGGAAAATGAAAGTCGAAATGAGTCCTTACAATCCCAATTTCGTGACAGTGGTAAAAAAAGCCGCGAAAAGAGGCAACTATAAAGATGTTGACCCTACCGATATTTGTGGCAGCTTAAACTCAAAATAGCAAAGTCGCATATAAAACAGTGTTTTAACTCAGATGATACAGCGCGCTTGCGACGCAACCTGTTGCGTCTTTACAAAACTATTACCCCTTTTTAGTGTTTAGTCTTTTTGCTTATATTTTATACATTTACCCTCAATATTTATTACACCCATAACAAATAATTTTTGCCCATGATAATTGTTGGACAAAGCACGCTCTCTTTAACTGAATTTTCGGAACTAATATTTAAACAGGAAGAAATTGTACTGGATGAAGCTGCCTTAAAAAAGGTGGAGGTTAACTTCAATTTCCTGAAAAAGTTTTCTGCCCATAAACTGATCTACGGCATAAATACCGGTTTTGGCCCAATGGCGCAATACAAGGTGAATGAGGAAAATATCTTACAGCTACAATACAACCTTATCCGCAGCCACTCATCAGGCAGCGGCAAATTGATGCCGGCCGTTTTATCAAAAGCATTAATGATCGCACGGCTGAACAGTTTTATGCTGGCTTATTCAGGCGTGCATACCGATGTCATTAAGCTATTGAAAGAACTCATCAATAAAAACATCAATCCCTGTATTTATGAGCACGGCGGCGTTGGAGCAAGCGGTGACCTGGTGCAATTGGCGCATCTCGGGCTGGTGTTAATTGGCGAAGGTGAAGTGATGTTTAACGACGGAGTCTATCCCACCATCGAAATATTTAACAAATTCGGCATAAAACCACTTTCCATCCACATCCGCGAGGGCCTGGCTATTTTAAACGGCACATCTGCAATGACCGGGATTGGCATGATAAATATCATTCAGGCCAGGAAGCTTTTAACCTGGTCGGTGCTTTTTTCAGCCATCATAAACGAAATGGTTGAAGCCTTTGATGATCATTATTCGCTCGAACTAAATATCGTAAAACAGCATAAAGGCCAAAACCATATTGCTGCCATGATGCGCGATATTTTGAAAGACAGCGGCATGATCCGCGACCGTTCGGAGCATTTGTATAATCCTGATAACCTCGACTACGAGGTTTTTGAAGATAAAGTGCAGGAATACTATTCCCTGCGCTGTGTTACCCAGGTTTTAGGGCCCATTTACGATACAATTATCCAGGCCGAGAATGTTTTGGTGAATGAACTGAACTCAGTGAACGATAACCCGGTCATTGATCATGAAAATAAAAATATATTCCATGGCGGTAATTTTCACGGCGATTACGTTTCGCTGGAAATGGATAAGTTGAAAATCGCTATTACCAAATTGTCCATGCTTTCGGAAAGGCAATTGAATTATTTGCTGAATAACAAGCTCAATCAAAAGCTTCCGCCTTTCGTAAACCTGGGCGTCCTTGGGCTCAATTTCGGGATGCAAGGCATGCAGTTTACCGCAACGTCAACTGTTGCCGAAAACCAAACGCTCTCCTTCCCCATGTATGTGCACAGCATCCCAAACAATAATGATAACCAGGATATTGTGAGCATGGGTTGCAACGCCGCGCTGATGACAAAAAGGGTGATCGACAATTCCTTTGAAGTGCTGGCCATACAATTGATGACCATTTTGCAGGCAATTGATTACCTCGAGTGCCAGGACAGGTTATCTAAAATATCCCGCTCATTATATGATGAGACAAGGCTATTGTTTCCAAAATTTATTGAAGACCAGCCAAAATATAAGGATTTGGGAAGGATCAAAGATTTCCTTGAAAATTCGGACCACATTATCGCTTTCGCCAAATGAAATGCGCATTGATAACCGGCGGCTCCAGGGGCATAGGAAGGGCTATTTGCATTAGATTAGCTACTTTGGGCTATTACATTATTGTAAATTATAAAAGCAATACGGAAAAAGCTAATAAAACGCTTTCGCTGATGAAAGAAGCCGGCGGCAATGGGGAACTACTTCAATTTGACGTGGCCGACAAAGGCCAGGTGCAGCAGGTATTAGGTGGATGGATAACTGCTAATGAGGAAAAATATATTGAAGTACTGATAAATAATGCCGGCATACGCGATGACAGCCTGATGGCCTGGATGGCCGACGAGCAATGGGATAATGTACTAAAAACAAACCTCGACAGTTTTTTTTATGTTACACGTTTAGTATTGAACAGTATGCTGGGCCGCAAATACGGACGCATTATTAACGTGGTTTCCCTTTCGGGTTTGAAAGGGTTGGCCGGGCAAACCAATTATTCGGCAGCCAAAGCCGGAGTGATAGGGGCAACCAAAGCTTTGGCCCAGGAAGTTGGCAGGCAGGGTATCACAGTAAACGCACTTGCGCCCGGTTTTATTAAAACTGATATGACCGAAGATTTAAATGAAAAAGAATTGAAAGCTTTAATCCCGGTTAAACGTTTTGGCTTGCCTGAAGAGGTAGCTCACGCGGCGGCTTTTTTAGCCTCGCCGGAAGCGGCTTATATTACCGGGCAGGTGCTTTCAATTAACGGGGGCTTATATTCCTGAATTATGATGCCAACTGCAGATAATATCATTGCACTGATACCTCAAAAACCGCCTTTTGTGATGGTGGGTAAACTGCTTTCGGTTGATGAAAATAGTACACGAAGCAGTTTCGTGATCAATAAGGATAATGTTTTTGTTAAAAACGGCCTGTTCCAGGAAGCAGGATTGCTGGAAAATATAGCACAAACTGCGGCGTTAGGGGCGGGTTATTTTGCTGAAGCAGAGAAGAAGCCGGTGGCCGTTGGTTATATCGGGGCAATTAAAGACCTGGAGATATTTAATTTGCCGGAAGTTGGCGACGAATTGACTACTGAAATTATTATCGAAAACAAAATTCTTGATGTTACGGTGATTTTGGGGAAGGTTTGGCACAGCGGAAATCTACAGGCCCAATGTGAAATGAAATTATTTTGCAGGCAATAAAACCAAAGGAACATGACTGGGCTAAATAAAATTGTAGAACCGGACGTTTTCGTAGTTGCCGACAATATATTATCTCCATTGGGTAAAACAACTGCAGAAAACTTTTCGAACCTAAAGCAAAATATTTCCGGTGTAAAATTGCATCGCAGCGCTGAAATATCTTCTCAGCCATTTTATGCCTCGTTATTTAATGGTGATGAAAACTTTCTAAAAAACAATGCGCATAAATACACAAAGTTCGAGCAATTGCTTATTGCTTCTGTCAATGATGCATTGCTGGATAGCGGTATAAATGTAGCCGATAAAAAAACTGTCCTGATCATTTCGTCTACTAAAGGAAATATCCGTTTGCTGGAAACAGGAGAAAATAATGACGCATTAAAAAAAAGAATTGCGCTCCCGACATCGGCAAAACTGGTTTCTGAATATTTTGGATTCACCACCCGGCCGGTAATCGTTTCAAACGCATGTATATCAGGTGTTTTGGCCATCATAACCGGGATGCGGCTTTTGCGATCGGGGCAATGTGAAAATGCTGTCATTACCGGCGCAGATGTGATCTCAAAATTCATCCTGTCAGGCTTTGAATCGTTCCAGGCGCTTAGTCCGCAGATATGTAAGCCATTTGATAGTTTGCGGGACGGCTTGAACCTTGGTGAAGGGGCGGGAACGATCATTTTATCTACCAATAAAAAATATCGGCAAAACATAAAAGTAAAAGGCGGATCGGTAAGCAACGACGCCAACCATATTTCCGGGCCGTCGCGAACCGGGGAGGAACTTGCATACGCGATAAAAAAAGCAATGGAAGATGCTGATGTTTTGGCCGGTGACATCGATCTTATCTCCGCCCATGGTACGGCCACCGTTTACAATGATGAAATGGAAGCCAATGCTTTTGCATTATCAGCGCTGCAATCTGTACCCATAAATAGTTTAAAAGCCTATTACGGGCACACATTGGGAGCGGCGGGGTTGATCGAATCAATTGTGTCCGTTCAATCCATGAAAGAAGGTTTAGTTTTACCTACTTTAGGGTTTGAGGATATGGGCGTAACGAAACATCTAAATATTTGCACCGGGTTGTTGGCGGGTAATTTTAAAAATTGCCTTAAAACAGCATCGGGTTTTGGCGGTTGTAATGCTGCGGTGGTTTTTGGGATCGGTTAGGATTGCCTGTGGGGACACAGGCAATGGGGTTGGGGTTGGACCATCAGACTTACGAAGTTTAATTCGGTAGTTAATTGTTTTTTAAAGGCCTCATTGAGGGCTTCGCCGTTTAAAAACTTCGTAAGTCTTTCACGAATTTAAAAGAAAGATTTTGCTTGCAGAAAAACACATAACAGCCAGTTGCACCATTAATAAAGGTGTTGTAATTAAGAACGGTGTAAAAGTATTTGAAAATACCAACCCCGACCTGCCCGGGTTTTTTGTTTCTATTTACCAGCATTTTAAGCTCAATTATCCTAAATATTATAAAATGGATAACTTAAGCAAGTTGGGATGGCTTGCTTCAGAAATATTGCTAAACGACAGTTTCAACAAAAATAATTACCAGCCGGAAGATATCGGTATAGTTTTGGCTAATGCCAATAGCAGCCTGGATGATGATATTAAATATTTCGATTCGACGAAAGATATCGCCAGCCCTTCGCTATTTGTTTATACCTTGCCGAACATCGTGATCGGCGAAATTTGTATCCGCAACAATTTTAAAGGCGAGCATGCCTTTTTTATACAGGATGCATTTGATGCCGGTTTTATGGCACAACAGGTAAATTACCTGTTGGACAAAAATATGTTGCAGGCATGTATCTGTGGCTGGGTTGACGTTTTTGATCAGGATTACAAAGCGGTTTTGTTTTTTGTAGAGAAGGAAAAAGGAGAAGGGTCTGTTTTGTTTTCGAAAAAGAATATGGACGACATTTTTAATCGATAACTTGTAGAGACGCAATATTTTGCGTCTCTGAACGAATGTTGACATTTTGGGGTTAACTTCAAATCAGGTCCGAGACGCAAAATATTGCGTCTCTACATTTAACATACGAATATGGGTTCAACAGTATATGTAACAGGCTTGGGCGTTATTTCAGCAATAGGTAATAACGTTGCTGAACATCTTGCTTCATTTGAACGTGAGGAAGCAGGTATGGGCAATATTTCCCATCTCGATACCGTACACCGCAATAAGCTGCCTGTAGCGGAAGTAAAGTTGAGCAACGAGGAATTGGCCGCCAGCGCGGGTTTGCCCGCTGACATGAGTCGTACGGCATCACTGAGCCTGATTGCGGCACGGGAGGCCTTAAACGATGCGGCGATACCCGATCTTAACGCCTTCCGTACCGGCTTTGTATCGGCAAATACTGTTGGCGGGATGGACCGAAGCGAACATTTTTTTATTGATTTTATTAAAGATGAAAGCAAAGGCAAGCTAAGGAATGTGTATGATCATGAATGCGGCAGTATGACCGAGATCGTCGCTGATCAATTGGGTATAAAAGATCTTTTAACAACCATCAGTACTGCCTGTTCATCATCCGCAAACGCTATCTTTTACGCAGCCCGGTTGATAAAAAATGATGTGCTTGATGTAGTTATTACAGGTGGTACAGATGCATTAACCAAATTTACCCTCAACGGGTTCAATACCCTGATGATATTGGACGATGAGTTTTGCAAACCATTTGATGAACACCGGGAAGGCCTGAACCTTGGCGAGGGTGCCGGGTATATGGTATTGGTTTCAGAAAAAGTAGCAAAGACATTGAATAAAAAGGCATACTGTAAACTTAGCGGTTATAACAACAGCAATGATGCTTATCACCAAACGGCTTCCTCGCCCGATGGGACGGGTTCCTATTTAGCAATGAAAGGTGCATTGGAAAAAAGCGGTCTAAAGCCTTCAGATATCGATTACATCAATTTGCATGGCACAGGCACGCCCAATAACGATAGCGCGGAAGGTACAGCCATAAAAAGGTTGTTCGACCCCCATTATCCGCCGATGAGCTCTACCAAATCATTTACCGGCCATACCCTGGGTGCAAGCGGGGGGATCGAAGCTGTATTTTCTGTTTTGGCTATTAAACACGGTATTATTTATCCAAACCTGCGATTTGAAACACGCATGGTTGAATTGCCGTTTGAGCCTGAAACAAAGTATTTAACCGGGCAAAATATTGAACATGTAATGTCAAATTCATTTGGGTTTGGCGGCAATTGTACATCATTAATATTTTCGGGAACTTAATATGAAGGTATATATCCGCTCATCCGCCTGCATATCGCCGCAAAACACTTTCGGTAATGATAACTTTTTAACCGAGGTTGTGGAATACAACGGCACCCGGCTAAAAGCAATTGAGCCCGATTATAAGGAGTTTGTCGACCCGAAATTGCTGCGCAGGATGAGCCATATCATTAAAATGGGTGTTGCCACGGCAATGGACTGCTTAAAAAAAGGGGATACGGAAATGCCGGGGGCCATCATAACCGGAACCGCCTACGGCTGCCTGGAAGACACGGTAACATTTTTAACACGCACAATTGAACAGCAGGAAGAACTGCTCCCTCCTACCGCGTTCATCCAATCAACCCACAATACAGTTGCCGCGCAAATTGCTTTGATGCTGCAATGCCATAATTACAATAATACATTTGTACATAAAGGCATTTCATTTGAAAGCGCACTGCTCGATGCCATTATGCTTTTAAAGGAAAACGAGGCGGATAATGTTCTGGTTGGCGGCACCGATGAAATGACGGATACCAGCTTCATCATACTAAGCCGCCTGGGCCTTTACAAACGCTGGCCGGTCTCCAACCTCAACCTGTATGAGACCAAGACAAGGGGCAGTATGGGCGGCGAAGGGGCGGCGTTTTTTTTACTAACCGATAAAGCTGCCGAAAATAACCTTGCTGAACTTACGGCGATCACAACAATTTATAAACCGGAAAACCTGGAGGTCATTGAAAAAAAGGTGATGGCTTTTCTTGCGGAAAATAGTTTAAAGATGAATGATATTGACCTGGTAATTACCGGCAAAAGCGGCGACACGGCGCACGATGATATTTATGAACAATTGAACCATTCGCTGTTTAAGGATACAAACCTGGCAAATTATAAACATTTATGCGGAGAATACCCAACCTCTTCGGCCTTTGCGTTGTGGCTGGCATCGAACATTATAAAAAATGAAACAGTCCCCGAGATCGTCATCGAAAGAGGCACAAAAAAAATTACCCCTAAAACAATATTGATCTATAATCATTATCAAAAAATATATCATTCGTTAATGCTGGTTTCAGCCATCTAAGTCCATTGCAATGCCGGTTAAAAACGATCCTTTATTTAATATCGCTAAACTGAAGCATAATGACAACATCATCATCGCCGCGCTCGATATTAACAAGGATTGTGATATATTCAAAGGGCACTTCCCCGGCCATCCCGTTGTCCCCGGCGCCTGTATGCTGCAAATTGTAAAAGAGGTCTTGGAAGAGGCTTTGGATACCTCATTACGGTTAAAAAGGGCGGAGTATTTGAAATTTATTAATATGATCGATCCGGGGAGTACATCGTTGGTGGCTTTGGATATAGTTTACAAAGTTATTGAGGACGGTGATGTTAGCGTGGTGGCTAAGATATTGAATGGCGAGGTTGTTTGTTTTAAGTTTCAGGGGAGATTTGGGAGGGTAAGATAACGTAGTAGTCAAATAGTATACATAGTTCGAAGATAACAACACCAACAAAGGGGGTGCTAACAACAAAAAGATTTTTAATCGAAAAAAAGCTATAATGGGTAATAGAAATATTAAAAAAACCTAAAATAAAATATACCTTTTGCCTACTATTGTACAGATTGGTAAACTTAATAAGTTTGATATGAAACAAGAATACAATATAGAAGAAGTAAACGCTGGCGATATTATTGATTTTAAAACACCCGTTAATAAGGCAACTTCGCCAGCAAAAGCAGTTGATTCAATTAGGAGAATGGTTAAGCTAAATTTTTTCGAAGGCCCCGAATTGGCTATTGATAAGGTAAACAAATGGGTAAGTTTTAATGATATATTCATAATCAAAAAGGCCAATTGAGAAAATTATTCCCGCTAAAATGCTTGACTTAACAGTAATCTTATGTCCTTTTTCCAAACTTTATTTAACTCTTATAAACGATTTCAGATTGAAAAAAATCATCCGGATGACTATAGAACATCATTTATTTATTCGGCATACAACTCATGCTATCCTATCGTGGATAATACAAGAAACACAACAGTCGTGTTTAGAAAAAAAGTGGCAACGGAAGCGATGTTGTTTTTGTTAGCCTATGGTATTACGTACATTGTCAATAAAAAAGGCTACGGTGAATTTGAATATAAGGGGTTTATTTGGGGAGTATCGAAGCTATTCAGCGAATCAATATTAAGTGAAATAAAAAACTATGGGATAGACAAGGATTTTATTCAAGATAGGATTTTTAACTACGCTACATTATTAAATGGTAGAGATAATGATAGCTTCATAATGCAGGTTTCAATAGTAATGAATGAAAAGCCATTAAGCCAATTAATTAAAAATTCGGATGATTTTGCTAAAGTTGCTATTGACTCAAACCTTGCACTAAATTTAGGAGAAATTCTTTTGTTAAGTCCCTTCCTCATGCAAGCCATGGACTTGATGAAACAAGCCACGAATAAATCTTATGGAATGAGGTAATCGTTTCCACAGGCGTACAAAGAGATTTTGCTGAAAGCCGTTATTTTGAACAATTACGAATTTGAGCGCAATTACGTAAATTAGATGTTAAATTTGCAGAAGCTATGGAATCGATAACCAAATTTTTTAAGGAAGAGAAAGACCCGTTTTTCCGCAGAGGTGAGGCAAAGGGTAAAATGGAAGGCAGAAAAGAAGAAGCCG
>Ga0206794_1029_pt1 | contig 41618 bp, 36 predicted proteins | sample Alteio_BWOrgCont_70_FD_152877 | JGI IMG/M metagenome (GOLD analysis project Ga0206794, IMG submission 152877) | Enriched cells from forest soil in Barre Woods Harvard Forest LTER site, Petersham, Massachusetts, United States -... | ecosystem: Environmental > Terrestrial > Soil > Temperate forest >...
CCGCCATGATCAGTAAATAAATGAATAAAGCGATGTTGCGGATCGGCCTTTAGCCAATCCAAAAATATATCGGTTTCGGCGTACAACGCATCAAAAAGCATAGCTTCATCAATCGGCAGTTGCCCGTTTTTAATGATCAGGGCCATTACCCGGTATGCCCCGCTATGTCCGCCCAGCAAAATATGCCCGTAAGTGCAATTTTCCGGGATAATTTTCTGGCCTTTTAATCCTTGCAGCACATCAGCTACAAGAGCCTTGAAGTCCCCCGGGGTTTCAAGTTTACCGCCGTAACTGTCAGGCGCATTGTAAGCTGTTTCGGCCAAAACCAGTACAGCATTGCGTTTCGATGCAATAAATTGTTTGGTTAACTCGTATCTGACCGCTGCGCTGTCGACATGATTCCCCCAGCCGTGGAACCAAAAAACAAGATCGACGTTCTTTTTGGCATTGAGGTTTTTGGGTGCGACGATCAAAACCGTGCTGTCCCGGTAATGTTCATTAGCGGCATACAATTTACCGTCATATACATGCCCTTTTGAACGACCGGTATCGGGGAATGAGGTATGTGTTGAATAAATATGAAATGAAACCGCACCTGCGATGTCCTGGGCAAACGAGTTGTTGCAAGCAAACAGAATTAGCCCAAAGAAGGATAAGAAAAAAAAGAATGATCGCATTTTATGATAGGATATATTTTCTATGGCAAAATTAATCGGTGTCCCGATAGCTATCGGGATCATCCGGTAATCGGTGTAATCATCCAATAATCGGTGAAATCCCCTAAATAATCACCCAATAAAAAACTGCTGGCTTATGATTTTCCCGTATTCAACTTTGTAAACGCAAATTTCTTCTATCTTTTTTCTTCCTTTGCCTTTGACGGTAAAATCCATTGAAAGTATAATAGTAAAATAATCCCCGGCAAATAAAGCTTCGGATACTTTTATGTCATGAATTTCGACAATTGAAAGGAATTGCCGTTCCCTTTCTAACAAATTTGCCAGCCCTTTCAAAGGCTCATTTTTATAGTTAGGATCAATACTTTCAGCATGCTCCGAAAACAATTCGGTATAAGCTTCGACGAACTTTCGTTCCGTACAAAGCGAGGACAGGCGGTGCGCGATTTCGGGTATGGTAATCATTTTGGGTCTTCTTTATAAATCCTCCCGATCATCGGGTCGTTAAAAATGATCAGCTTAAGCTGATCGGGGTCGATTATCCCCTGGTGCGCATAAACAACTTTGCCTTCGGGTTCCACCAAAATAGTGTAAGGCAGGGCTCCCTCCCATTTCGGGTCTATCGCTTCTATCAGCTTATACTTATCATCAATATTAAAAATGTAATTAGGTCCCGATGCCTGGTTTCGCTGCAGGAATTTAAGGGCCTTATCTTTATGATCAGGATCATCGGCGCTTATGCTGACAAACTCAAAACCGCGGTCTCGGTACATCCGGTGCATGGTAACAAAATCGGGGAATTCTTCCACGCATGGCCCGCACCAGGTGGCCCACACGTTAATGAGCCTCAACTTATCCGAATGATTTTTTACAAGTTCGGCCAATCCTTTGGCATCAATAGTATCGAGCTTTACGGGTTCTTTTGCCCATTGAATTTGTGCTTTTTGCAGCCAAACGCTTTTTTCGGCCCATTTTATCGAGCAGCCAAAAACCTTTGTTGTAGTTACAGGAACTTCTGTCCCGCTTAGCAAAGCATCGATAGCGTTTCGCGCATCCTGGCTGTGTGGTGTTTTCTTTGGGTTCTCTGTATCGTCTATCCGGCCTTCATAGCGCAGTTTCCGATCTTTGTCAAAAATAAAAATATGCGGAGTGCAAACCGGACCGTATTTATTTGAGGCTATTTCGGTTTCGCCATCAAACAAATAGGGGAAATTAAAATGCGCGTCCTTAGCCCTGATCTTCATCTCAGCGAAAGAATCGCCTACGTCGCTGTAACCCAGCTCATCTAAACGCAACGAAGCGGGGTTATTGGGGTTGATGGCTACCACACTTACACCTTTTGCCGCATAATCACTGGTGAGTTTAATTACCCGGTCCTCATAAGCCTGCGAGGTTGGGCAGTGGTTGCACATAAAAACAACGGCCAATATTTTGGCGTCTTTAAATGACTCAAGGCTATAGGTTTTGCCGTCAACGCCCGGCAAACTAAAATCAGGAGCGCTTGCGCCAATTTCAAGCGTTTTGTGCTCATCAAACCTAAAGGCAAGCAATGAAAAACATGCGACAAAAGCGACAATGAGGTTAAAAATGAGGATTGGCCTTTTCATTTTTCTAAGTTTAAAGCAGCAGATTAATAAATGGAGAAGCCAAATATAAGCAACAATTGCAATGGTTTTTTGCTGTCGTGTAAATCTTTTAACTTAATTATTTTAACTGATTATATGGCTGATAAAAGGAATCGCCTCCGGGGAATGCAGCGCGGCAGCCGATTCCAGCGACTCTTTAGCAGCTTCTGCCGCCCGTTTACGCATTTGTTTTTCAAAAGCAGCGATTGCGGTTTGCAGATTAGTGAAACCTTCCCCGGTAAGGCACTTGCTTAATTCCAGGGCATCCAGCATCGCCATATTTACGCCTTCGCCCGCAAAAGGGGGCATCAGGTGCGCCGCGTCGCCCAGCATGGTAATATTGGGCTGAGTGTCCCATGTATGATCCACGGGCATGCAGTATTGAGGCCGGCAAACAAAAGGAACATCTGCATTTTCAAATAATTCAAGGTATATGCTATCCCAGCCGGTATATGCCGTTTTGAACCAATCCAGTACCTGCACCTTATCCGAAAAGTCTATCCCGCTTTCGTGGGTCCAGTTTTCATCAGTTTTAAAACCGGTATAAAACACCAGGCCGCCATCGCCTTTTGAGCTTACTATTAAAGTTTTCTCGTCGCCAAAAGCGAATATCTTTCCGCCATTTAATAGCTTATGTATTTTGGGGCTTGCAGTTTCAGAATGATAGACCACGCCCTCAACTACCGTAATTCCATAATAGTATGATCTAACAGGGGTAATGTACGGGCGTACCTTAGAATTTGCCCCGTCAGCAGCAATTACTATATCGGCCAGCGCAAAATTGCCGTTTTTAAATGTTAATTTCCATGAATCGCCTTGCGGTGAAAGTTTATCGAAATGACTATCCCAAACGACTGTACCGGGTTGTAACGAATCCAGCAAGATCTGCTGTAAAGGGCCCCGGTCAATTTCGGGCCGTGATCTGTCCTCCGCTGCTTTTGGACTATCTTCAAACACAATATTTGCGTTTTTATCCATAATACGCAACATGTCGGCCCCCGGGCGGTAATTAGCTTTAAAAGCCTCCGTCAGGCCGGCTTCCCGCAGCGCCTTTAACCCTGATTCTTCGTGCAGATCAAGGGTGGCGCCTTTCATCCTGGCGTCTTTGTTTATATCTCTTTCATATACTTTTACGGCTGCGCCGCTCATTTGCAAAAGCCTTGCAAGTGTCAATCCTCCCGGCCCCCCGCCAACAATGGCAATTTTTTTATTATTGATGATGTTCATTTTCTTTGTTTTGTTTTCCTTCTAAGGGTTAAGACGATTGCGACGCCCTAACATTTTTAAAAAAAGAAAACAAACGAACTGAATGTAATCAAACTGCCGCGCGGCTAATCTTATATAAAACGTGCTGTTTTAAAAAATGCCCGTCTTCAATTAAAGGATGTTCAAACTCCCCCTGCTTTAACATCCCGGCCTTTAGCATAACATGCTCCGATTTTTTATTATGAACAGATGTAAAGGCATATATTTCATCAAGCCCAATGTCGAATCCGAAGTCCAGGCAGGCTAAAGCCGCTTCTGTAGCGAAGCCTTGCCCCCAATTAGCTTTGCTTAATCGCCAGCCTATCTCAACACAAGGCATAAAATAAGCCTCAAATCGCGGACGCGACAACCCGGTAAACCCAATAAACTGCCCGTTATCTTTTCGTTCTACAGCAAAAAATCCGTAGCCATGCTGGTCAATATGCGTGATAAACCTGTCTATTTGTGCAAGTGTTTCCTCTTTTGTCGAAACAGAAGGGAAAAACTCCATCACATCACTATCCTGGTTCAATTGGATATAAGGATCATAATCAGATGTTTTCCATTGCCGCAATATCAGCCGGGGCGTTTCTATGAAAATTTTTAGTCCCATTTCTCGTTTTATCTGGTAAAACAGGTTGTTAATATCTTCGTTATCGATAAAGATATCCGAGGCCCGGTAGATAATTTAAAACTTCGGTTAATCAAAAAGCAAGTCGTTGCACAAAGGTAAAAATTCAAAATCAGCAGCCATCGTAGCCTGTATTTATTATCATCAACAGGTTAAGTATAGGTTAAAATTGATCGCTGGTACCATCAAAATATAACTGGTTTGCCATATTTTAATTAATTGTGGTAAATTATTAATAATTTGATAATTTTATGGCGAATTAATATTATATTTTTTAGATTAATATAAAACTTTTAAGATATTTTTAATTAAAACTGACAATTAGTAACTTCGTGCTTGCACCATTATATAAACTGTATAATTTACAATGGATCAAACTGAATGCAAACAGGGCCTTTACCGGCCGGAATTTGAGCACGATTCGTGCGGAACAGGCTTTATAACCAACATTAACGGGCATAAAACTAACCAGATCATTGATGACGCGCTGACCATGCTCGAAAACATGGAGCACCGCGGTGCATGTGGCTGTGATCCCGAAACCGGTGACGGTGCGGGCATCCTTATCCAACTTCCCCATGAATTTTTGATGGAAGAATGCTCCGACCTGGAGATCAGTTTGCCCGAACCTGGCGAGTATGGTGTGGGCATGATATTTTTTCCAAAGGAATCGTCCCTGAAAAAGGCTTGCCGTACTGTTATTGGCAACGCTATCGAGAAATTAGGCTTACATAAATTAGGGTATCGTAAAATATCCGTCAAATCATCTGTGGTCGGCGAAACGGCCCGCAAAGCCGAACCGGATGTGGAACAGCTTTTTCTTCAGCGCCCGCATCACATCACCAACACCGATGATTTTGAGCGCAAGCTTTATATATTAAGACGGTATATTAATAAAACGGTAACAGAAACGCTGCCCGCAGCTGCCGAGCATTTTTATTTTACCTCATTATCCTGTAAAACAATAGTTTACAAAGGGCAGGTAACGACCTACCAGCTGCGCCAATATTTTACAGACCTTACCGATCCGCGTTTGGTTTCGGGCTTTGCCATGATCCATTCGCGGTTCTCAACCAATACTTTTCCGTCGTGGAAACTGGCACAGCCATTCCGGCTGATCGCACACAACGGTGAGATAAACACTTTAACGGGTAACTTAAACTGGTTTTATTCGGGCCTCAAATCTTATGCCTCATCCTATTTCACACAGGAAGAAATGGAGATGCTGTTACCGGTAATTGATAATAACCAAAGCGATTCGGCTTGCCTGGATAATATCATCGAGATACTGTTGCACAGCGGCCGTTCATTACCGCACGTAATGATGATGCTGATCCCCGAAGCATGGGATGGCAATGAGCAAATGGACCCGCTTAAAAAAGCATTTTACGAGTTCCACGCCGCTTTAATGGAGCCCTGGGATGGCCCCGCTGCTATCACTTTTACTGATGGAAAATTTATCGGCGCCTTGTTAGACAGGAATGGCCTGCGCCCATTGCGTTTTGTAGTTACTAAGGACGGCCGGGTAATTGCCGCCTCCGAAGCCGGGGTACTTAACCTGGACGAAAAACTGGTATTGCGCAAAGGCCGTTTACAGCCCGGCAAAATGCTGCTGATAGATACAGAAAAAGGAAAGATCATTACTGATGATGAGATAAAACACCAAATCGCATCCCGCCAGCCTTATGGCCGATGGCTCGAAAATTATAAAATTGAGCTTGGCGAGCTTGCCGAGCCACGTTTGGCATTTGCCAGCTTGTCGGAGGCTTCAGTTTACCGCTACCAGCAGGTATTTGGCTACAGCCGGGAAGACATCGACACTATTATTAAACCGATGGCGCTTGACGGCAAAGAGCCCGTAGGCTCGATGGGCACCGATGTGCCGCTAGCTATATTATCCGACAAACCGCAGCACCTGACCAGTTATTTCAAACAGTTTTTCGCACAGGTAACTAATCCACCGATCGACCCGATACGCGAACGCTTGGTGATGAGCCTTTCAACCTTTATCGGTAACAATGGCAACCTCCTCGACGAGGATAAAATGCATTGCCATTGCGTGGTTTTACAACACCCGATACTAAAAAATCACCAGCTCGAGAAGCTGCGTAGTATTGATACCGGGATGTTCCATGCCAAAACATTGCAGACCTATTATAATGCTGACGGCATGCCCGGATCATTGGAAAAAGGGATAGCAAGGCTTTGCCGATATGCGGAAGATGCTGTGGATGATGGCTTTGAAGTATTGATATTATCCGACCGTGCTATTGATTCGGAACATGCGCCAATTCCATCATTGCTGGCAGTATCTTCAGTTCATCACCATTTGATCAGGAGCGGCCGCCGCGGGGCAGTTGGTTTGGTTGTGGAAACCGGCGATACCTGGGAAGTGCACCATTTTGCGTGTTTGCTTGCCTTTGGCGCAACCGCTATTAATCCGTACCTCGCATTATCAACTATCGAGGCCCTGAAAAATAACGGCAGTTTAGAAACTGATCTGGATGTAAAAGCGCTGTATAAAAACTATGTAAAATCGGTAAACGATGGCCTGCTGAAGATATTCTCCAAAATGGGAATTTCCACCATGCAATCCTATCATGGCTCACAGGTTTTTGAAATATTGGGGCTTAACCAATCGGTGGTCGACAAATATTTCACCGGCGCGGTAACCCGTATTGGTGGTTTGGGGCTGGATGAAATTGCGCGTGAATCGCTTTGCAAGCACCGTGTAGGCTTTGGCGCAAAAAGTGCAGATCATTTATTGCCCGATGGCGGTATTTACCAATGGAAACGCCGCGGCGAATCGCATTTATTTAACCCGACTACGGTGCACTTGCTGCAGCACGCAACACGCACAAATAATTATTCAGTTTATAAAAACTACGCTAAAGAAATAAATGAGCAGACCGAAAAGCATTTCACCATAAGGGGGTTGCTTGATTTTGCCCATCACCGCGAATCCATCATGATAGAAGAGGTTGAGCCTGCGGAAAATATCATGAAACGCTTTGCTACGGGTGCCATGTCGTTCGGTTCTATTTCGCACGAGGCACACAGTACTATTGCCATTGCTATGAACCGTATTGGGGGTAAGAGCAATACCGGCGAAGGTGGTGAAGATGAGATAAGGTACGAACGTTTACCGAACGGCGATTCTATGCGTTCGGCGATCAAACAGGTTGCGTCGGCGCGTTTCGGGGTTACTTCAAATTACCTTACCAACGCAGACGAGCTGCAAATAAAGATGGCGCAGGGTGCAAAACCCGGCGAAGGCGGGCAACTGCCAGGCCATAAGGTGGACGACTGGATAGCAAAAACCCGCCACTCAACACCCGGCGTTGGTTTGATCTCGCCACCGCCGCACCACGATATTTATTCGATAGAAGATTTAGCTCAACTTATATTCGATCTTAAAAATGCCAATCGTGCCGCGCGTATCAATGTAAAGTTGGTTTCGAAAGCCGGCGTAGGCACCATTGCTGCCGGTGTTGCCAAAGCCCACGCGGATGTTATACTTATTGCGGGCTATGATGGCGGGACAGGCGCATCGCCTATCAGCTCCATAAAACATGCGGGGCTGCCCTGGGAACTTGGTTTAACCGAAGCCCACCAGACACTGGTACGTAACAAACTGCGCAGCCGTGTTGTGCTGCAAACCGATGGCCAGTTAAAAACTGGTCGCGATTTGGCAATAGCCTGTTTAATGGGCGCCGAAGAATGGGGCGTTGCAACAGCTGCGCTTGTTGCTGGTGGTTGTATTATGATGCGCAAATGCCACATGAATACCTGCCCTGTCGGCGTGGCCACACAGGATCCAGAATTAAGAAAACTATTTTCGGGCAAACCCGAACATATAGTAAACCTCTTCCGCTTTTTGGCCGAAGAAATGCGCGAGATAATGGCTGAACTTGGCTTCCGTACCGTTAATGAAATGGTTGGCCGTGTGCAGTTTTTAAAAGTTAAGGAGAACCTGACAAGCTGGAAAGCTAAAAAGATCGACCTTTCGGGGATATTGCACCCGGTAAACCATCCAAAAGACATGACGCTTTATAACAGCGAAAAACAGGACCACGGCATGGATGATATCGTCGACTGGAAACTTTTGGAAGCTGCTCGGCCCGCCTTGCTGGATAAAACACCGGTATTTGCCACATTCGATGTAAGGAATGTTAACCGTACCATCGGTACTCTATTATCGAATGAAATTTCGAAACAATATGGTTCGTTAGGGCTGCCGGATAATACCATCAACTTTAAATTCAAAGGTTCGGCAGGCCAGAGCTTTGGGGCATTTGCCACCAAAGGAATATCATTCGAGTTGGAAGGCGAAGCCAATGATTATGTTGGTAAAGGCTTATCAGGTGCGCAATTGGCTATCTATCCATCGGAAAGGGCAACTTTCACGCCTGAAGAAAATATTATTATAGGCAACGTAGCACTTTATGGCGCGACCGCCGGGGAGGTATTTATCCGGGGTATGGCGGGCGAACGTTTTGCCGTGCGCAATTCGGGCGTTACCACTGTTGTGGAGGGAATCGGCGATCATGGATGTGAATATATGACGGGCGGCCGCGCACTCATATTGGGTGAAACAGGCCGGAACTTCGCGGCAGGAATGAGCGGCGGTATTGCCTGGGTCTATAATCCTAACAATACCTTCAGCGAAAACTGCAATACCGAAATGGTCGATCTTGACCCCTTGTCAATACAGGATGAAGAACAGATCATCTCGTTACTGCACAAGCACATCCATTTAACAGGCAGCGAAGTGGCAAAGCAACTGCTTGGCAACTGGCGTAAAGCTTCGGGTGATTTTGTTAAGGTATATCCAAAAGAATACAAAAAGGTTTTAGAAAAATTACAATATCAAACTGTAGGTTAATGGGAAAAGCGACAGGATTTAAGGAGTTTGGCAGGGAGCTTCCTGAAAAGGTGCCCGTTGCGGAACGTGTAAAAAATTATAACGAATTTGTTCATTTATATACCGACGAAAAGCTAAACCAGCAATCGGCGCGCTGCATGAATTGCGGCATACCTTTTTGTCATTCGGGCTGCCCGCTGGGTAATATTATTCCTGAATTTAATGATGCTGTTTATCGTAAGAATTGGGAAGAAGCTTACCATATTTTGTCATCTACCAATAACTTCCCCGAGTTTACCGGCAGGATCTGCCCGGCTCCATGTGAGTCGGCTTGCGTGTTGGGAATCAATAAACCAGCGGTTGCTATTGAAGAAATAGAGAAACATATCATTGAGATCGCCTATTCAAAAAACCTTGTAAAACCGGTGGCCCCATTGTTTAAAACGGGCAAAAAGGTTGCCGTGGTTGGCTCAGGGCCGGCCGGACTGGCTGCTGCTGCGCAATTGAGCAAAGCCGGCCATTCAGTAACCGTTTACGAGCGAGATGACCGTCCTGGCGGCCTGCTGCGCTACGGGATACCTGATTTTAAACTGGAAAAATGGGTTGTTGAACGTCGTATCGAAATAATGCAAAAAGATGGTGTTGTTTTTCAATGCAATACCGAAGTAGGAAAAGATATAGCCGCCGATGAAATAGTCCGCACAAATGATGCAGTAGTATTAGCAGGCGGCTCAACCATCCCCCGTAATTTGCCTATCCCCGGAAGGGAATTAAAAGGCATTCATTTCGCAATGGATTTTTTAAAGCAGCAGAACAAGCGCGTTAGCGATATAGCATTTGACGGAGAGGCTATTTTAGCCACCGGCAAGGATGTAATTGTAATAGGCGGCGGCGATACCGGTTCCGACTGTGTTGGCACATCAAACCGACAGGGTGCAACCTCTATTAAGCAATTCGAGGTAATGATGCAGCCGCCAGAGCAACGCACCACCCACATGCCCTGGCCAACCTATCCAATGATACTGAAAACAACCAGCAGCCACGAAGAGGGCGTTGACCGTTATTGGGGTATAAATACCGAAGAGTTTTTGGGTGACGAAGAAGGCAATCTACGCGCCATCAGGGTAACCGATGTAACCTGGGAGCTTGACGTAATGAACCGCCCGATCAAATTTCATAAGGTGGAAGGCTCTGAGCGCGAAATAGCTTGTCAAAGGGTTTTCCTTGCGATGGGATTTTTATTCCCGCAGCATGAGGGGATGGTTGAAAGCATGGGTGTCGCGCTTGACGACCGTAAAAACGTAAAAGCAAACGAGGGTCTTTACCGTACCAACGTAAGCAAAGTTTTCGCTGCAGGCGATATGCGCCGCGGGCAATCGCTCGTAGTTTGGGCAATATCCGAAGGCCGCGAAGCAGCAAGAAAAGTGGATGAGTTTTTAATGGGGCGTTCGGTGTTGGAAAGTAAAGATGCAGTGAACCAGTTTGAGCAGTGTTTTAGTTAGGGGAAGTTCATGGTTCATAGTTCATAGCAGGAAGTCCATGGTCGATAGTCCATAGACCATGGTAAAAATAAGCAACTAAATCAATCAACTATAATGGGGCCGGGTGACGAGAGTTGCCCGGTTTTTTTGTTGGGTTTTTGATGTTGTCATCATTCTCTTATTTCCCTTCTCATTTCCTTTTAGCTTTTGTAAATTAGATCCGCGAATCTAAATTAGTATATAACTATCTTATCATTAATTATGTATGAACAATTAATGGAACATATATCCCGGACAGTACCAATTTCTAAGTCGGAATTTGACTTGCTGAAGCAATTTTTTCACCCAAGAACGTTAAAGAAAAAAGAACATCTGTACAGGCAAAATGAAGTTTGCCGGCACATTGCTTTTGTAAATAAGGGTTGTTTAAGAAATTACCATGTTGATGGCAAGGGCGACGAGCAAATAATTTATTTTGCGATTGAGGACTGGTGGGTTGCTGACCTTCAAAGCGTTTTCCAGCAGATCCCATCAATGTTCAGCCTGCAGGCGCTTGAGGATTGTGACCTTTTGGTGAGCAGTAAATCGGAATTTGAGCAGGCTTTTGAAGCTGTTCCTGCCTTTGAAAAATTTTACCGCCTGAAAACTCAGATAGCTTATACCAGTTCCCAAAAATCGGTAGTTGAGAAAACCGAGACAGCCGAGGAACGCTATATAAAATTGCTAAAGAAATCTCCTTCGATCTTACAGCGGGTACCGCAACATTATCTTGCTTCTTATTTAGGCATCAAGCCCCAGTCACTCAGTCGTATCCGGAAAAAACTTTCATCCGCCAGGTATTAATTAACATAGGTGAACGTTTTTCGGCCCCTCGCTGTCACATTTTTGCATAGTAAATTATTGTTAAACAATTAAAACTTAAAACTATGCAAAAAGTAATCGCTCAATTCAATATCCCCGGCATGACCTCAAAGCAATATGACCAGGTGATAAAAGACCTCAGGGCAGCAGGCCACGAACGCCCTGAAAAACGCATTTACCATGTTGCCGCCGAGGCGCCTGGCGGATGGTTCGTAATCGACATTTGGGAATCGGCAGAAGCATTAACAGAATTTGCCGGCATATTAATGCCTATCATTGCTAAAAACGGTGTAACGCCTCCTCAACCTGCTTTGCTGCCTGTTCATAACGATATACGGTAGTAAACAGATCAGGAAAACTATTAGCAAAATTAGTTGCTGTCGTGCACAAAAGAATCATTCTATCATTCTGTGTTTGGTATGAATTCAATCCGAATCAATTACATGTAGCCGGGTGACGAGAGTTGCCCGGTTTTTTTTGTGTTTGACTTAGGTGTAGTTAATTCAATGGTTCGGAATTTTCATTAAACTTTTGATTTTAGCCTCAATATGTTGTCTGTCAGCCTTGATAAGTTGTATAAAATATTTAACTTGATTTTTAACTTCTTCTAATGCTTCTCGTCTCTTGTCATTATTGATTTGAGTATCAGTTTTTTCGATTTCATGAAAGTTGGCCATCGCCTTGGTTATTTTATTAACAGCGTCTGAGGCCGTTTGAACATTGCTGACTTTATAATAAATGTTAGCGGTGGTAATAGTTATTGTAGATGAAGCAATTTTTTGAGAAAGCTCAATCATTTTACTTTCCACATCCACAAAAACCTTAAATGCCTCTGGACTATTATATTGGCCTATACTTTCAAGAACATTTAATGTTGCTTCAAAACGAATTAAGGCCAGGCCGCTAAATCTGTAAAACTCTTCACCTACGGTAATAATTCTTTCGAACGAAAATTTTATCCGCTCACTTTTTAGTTTAAAATATTCTATGAAATATTGTCCCACCAAAGGCAACGAAGCACCCATTAATAAGGTTAAAAAAAACTTTAAATCATCATTCATCGCTAAAACAATTTTTCTTTTGTTCGGGTTGCTACTAAAATCTAAATGTAGGTCGTTTGAAGTCGAGTAGATTAGACGATATAGGATTACAAAAGATTATTGATATCATGCCTTTTCTTTTCTCTGCAATATATTTCATCCACGGAATCGTTAATTAATTTCTTAAAGCCTTCTACTTTTGATATTATATAGTTTCTATTGCTATCAAGAACTTGGTCGATCTTATCGAGTATTCTATCTCTTTCATTTCGTATTTCCCGTCCAACCGCCTCATTAATCTCTTTGTTCGTATAAATATAAATATCGAAAAATGAGTCAGAAGAACTTCCAATAAAACGTATTCCCTGGCCTTTTAAAGCATAATGAAACACATCACCGCCATAGGGTATTATATAGGCCGCTCTCATAGCTTTATGAAATGTATACTCAATCGAGTTTCTTCCCGGATATAAAACAATTAATGCATCGTCAGGATGCAAGAGTACCTCTTTTGAATCTTTTTTAATTGAATTACGGTCAATCTTAAAATCCGACCATTTCCACAATGCCTCAAATGCTGTGTTCTTATATCTTTCCAAATCATCTTCCGTTGAAGCATGAGTAATTGAATATCTTTTAACCAAACCATCAATCAACTTGATTTTTTCATTATACAACGTTTCAATATCTTTTTCAAATAAAAATACCTCACTTAGTTTTTCTGCGTTCATCTTTTTAATTTTTTGTTATACAAAAATAACTAATTTATTTAGTTATTTTAACTAAATAAATTAGTTATTTTTTCCACAAGCCGTTCGCGCCCTCTATTTTTGTTTTTTTCAAAAAAAACAAAAATAGAGGCATAAAATATAAGTAGGATTAACACAACATTATAATTCCTGGCGGCTGCCGATGCTAATTTTAAGAATATGGGTAGGAAACAACAAATCCAATTGAATTTGCTATTTTCGAATATTCAATTAAAAACCCATGCACCCTAAACCCGGCCGTTTTATTGACCCTTTAAGCGATTTTGGCTTTAAGCACTTGTTTGGAAATGAGCCAAACAAGGATATTTTAATCGATTTCCTAAATCAATTATTCAAAGGTCAGAAAGAGATCACCGATCTTACTTATAACACCACAGAGCATGCCGGGGATACTGAAGAGTTTAAAAAGATATTTTTCGACCTGCTTTGTACCGGCAAAAACGGCGAACAGTTTATTATAGAAATGCAAAGGGCCGAGCAACGCAACTTTAGCGACAGGGCTGTATTTTATACTTCGCGCCTGATAAACGAGCAGTTACCTAAAGGCCAAAGCCATTGGAATATTGAACTTAAAGAAGTTTACCTGATAGCTATACTGGAGTTTAATTTTAAACATAATACAACCGACAGGTACCTGCACAATGTCAGCCTCACAAACACCGATACAGGTGAAATTTTTTACAATAAATTGGGTTATAAGTTTTTAGAATTACCTAAATTTGTAAAGACGGAGGCGGAATTAGAAACTGATTTAGACCGTTGGTCTTATTTGTTGAAACACATGAGCCATTTGGATAAAGTGCCAGCTGTCTTAAATAAAAGGGTATTCCAAAAAATATTTAAAATTGCCGAAGTAAGTAATTTAACGAAGGAGGAAAAAGCAATGTACGATTCAAATTTAAAATCAAGATGGGATTACGAAAACTCCATCGAGTTTGCAAGGGAGGAAGCTGAAGAAAGAGGTATTGAAAAAGGTCGGCATGAAGAAGCTTTGGATATTGCACGTGAAATGAAAAAAGATGGTGTTGCTACCGCTCAAATTGCAAAGTTCACCAAGCTTTCTATTGAAGAAATAGAAAAGCTGTAATCCCTCGTTTGGCTCGAGTGTACACCATTATCTGGTTCAATCTCATAACAATCCTCACCTCCCCAACACCACCACCGACCTCTCCCCCACCAAATAACCCGTCTCATTGATTAGCGGCGGGTTATCCAGTGTAATATCCTGCCCGGCGCCCAGGTAGGTATTGATCAGTTGTTTCCAGGGGCCTGGGATGGCTATAGTAAAGTTTTGCGGGTTCCAGCCGACGTTGATCATTATATATAATTCATCACCGCTGCCTGTGCTGTCGGTGAGGTGGTAGGCAAAATAAAACAGCGTTGGATCGCTGTAATCAATAGCGTTTCCATCGAAACCGTAGGTAACAAAGTCACTGCGCCAATAGCGGCTGCGGCTGATCAGGGCGTAGGTTTTACGAAATTTGATCAACTGCACCGTAAAATCATAATGTTCCAGCATGGCGTTTAGCCGCGTCCAGTCGAGCCAGCTGTTGGCATTGTTTTGATTGTAGGGGTTGTTATTGCCGAACTGGGTATGTAAAAATTCGTCGCCGGCCACAAACATGGGGGTGCCGTTGCTCAGCATCAGCAGGGTGGCCAGGTTTTTCGCCTGCCGGTAGCGCAAAACCATCACATCGGGCGGTACATTGATATCGCCCTCCCAGCCGCAATTCCAGCTAAGGTTGTTGTCGCTGCCGTTGGTATTATTTTGGCCATTGGCCTCGTTATGTTTTTGGTTATAGGCAACCAGGTCGTACAGGGTAAATCCATCATGACAATTGATAAAATTAATGCTCTGGTACGGATGATAGGCATTCATAAGGTCACCGGGGAAAATATCGTCGCTGCCATAAATGCGGGTAATGGCGGTGCCTACCATACCCGCATCGCTTTTTGCAAAGCTGCGGATATCGTCGCGGTACTGGCCGTTCCACTGCGCCCAGCTGTTGCCCGGAAAGCCACGGCCAAGCTGGTAAGCGCCGCCCGCATCCCAGGGCTCAGCAATTAAACGTACCTGTTGAAAATCTTCGTCAGCATTTAGCTGCGCGAAGATCGGCGGCTCAACCGAAGATGGCTCGGAAGTTCGCGAAAAAATGGAGGCCAGGTCGAACCGGAAACCATCAACGTGCATTTCCTTTACCCAATATAGCAGGCTGTCCACAATTAACTTTTGCACCACCGGGTGATCTGTACGCATGGTATTGCCGGTTCCCGAATAATTATCGTACGGGTTGGCTACATTATCATTCAGCAGGTAATAGGTGCTGTTGTCGATCCCTTTAAAGCTGTAAACCGGGCCATTAATATCTCCTTCGGTCGTATGGTTAAAAACCACATCCATGATGACCTCGATATCTGCCTTGTGCAGTTCGCGAACCATCGTTTTAAACTCACTGATCTGCCCGCCGGGCGTTTTATCTGAGGCATATTCCTGGTGCGGTGCGAAGAAGCTGAGCGTATTATAACCCCAGTAATTATCGCCGGAAGGATCGAACTGGTGCGAGGGCATAAGCTCAACGGCGGTAATGCCGAGCGATTTTAAATAGGGGATTTTTGCAGTTACACCGGCATACGTTCCTTGTATCGTTGGGTCTATCCCGCTGCCTGTTCCCATGGTAAAACCACGTACATGCATTTCGTAGATCACCAGGTCGCCTTCATGCTTTACGATATCATCGTTTTGCCAGTCGAAAACGTCTGTCGCTGCCGGGATATACCCTAATGGCGCTTTGCCGGCATTACTACCTGGCTGGCAGGCCGCAACGGGATCGAAACCAGGTGGGAAAAAAACTTCGCGGGCGTATGGATCGAGCAATACCTTATCAGGATCAAAATGCTGCCAATAAGCAGGTTCGTCGGGGATATTGGGATTGCCAATAACCTGGTAAGCATAATAAACAGCATCGTTAAGCTGTGCCGCAGGCATACGACAATGCCAGATCCGCTGGGATTTATTCACATTAAAATCAAGCAATTTAGTTACAACGGGGACGGTAAACGACGCGCTGTTATACAGCAATAGGTTCACCTGACCGGCGTTTTTTGAGTAGAGCGCGAAATTATAGGCATTCTCAGCCGCTATATAAGAAACGCCCATCGGAAAAGGTGCGCCTTCTGTTGTGTACCATGAGTTCATAAGGTTTTAGTTTTGCTTAAATTTAACAAAAAAAGTGCGATTGAAAAAGGGGTGTTTTAACGGTATTTTAGATTAGAGGAATGGACCGGTTAACCGATGGGCATTGCCGCTTTGATGAAGTTTTCGCCTCGCCGTACAGCTAAATTTCTGGTTTATTTCATCACCAAAATGTAACTTCTTACCCCCACCCCTCCAATCAATCACGGCATTACTATCTTCGCATAAACAAAAACTCACACTACCATGATTGAAACAAAAGCTTATGCGGCACAGGACGAAAAAACACCCCTGGCGCCCTGGACATTTGAGCGGCGCGACGTCGGCCCGCATGATGTTCAATTCGACATTTTATTTTGCGGTGTTTGCCACTCCGATCTTCACCAGATAAAAAACGACTGGTTCCCCGGTATATTCCCGATGGTGCCTGGCCACGAAATTGTTGGCCGCGTTATAAAAGTGGGCGACCACGTTAAGAATTTCAAAGTCGGCGACCTGGCCGGTACCGGCTGCATGGTTGATTCGTGCAGGGTATGCGAAAACTGCAAACAGGACTTGGAGCAGTATTGCCTCAATGGCAGCTCGCAAACTTACAACGGTTTGGAGCAAGATCATAAAACGCCCACTTACGGCGGCTATTCGAATACCATTGTAGTTAACGAAGACTTTGTACTGCACATTTCGGAAGATGCAGACCTCGCCGCTGTTGCGCCTTTACTGTGCGCCGGTATCACCACCTACTCACCTTTAAGATATTGGAAAGTTGGCAAAGGCCATAAGCTGGCTGTGCTTGGCCTGGGCGGTCTCGGGCACATGGCCGTTAAATTTGGTGTGGCCTTTGGGGCGGAGGTAACTGTATTAAGTACATCGCCAAAAAAAGAAGCCGATGCCAAAAAGCTTGGCGCGCACCATTTTGTAGTTACAACCGACGAAGCACAGGTGAAAGCAGCCAAAGGCACATTTGATTTTATTTTGGATACCGTGTCAGCCGAACACGATTTTAACATGTACCTGTCGTTATTAAGGACCAACGGCACACATATTTGTGTTGGCGTTCCGCCAAATGCGGCTGAAATAAAGGCATTCAGCCTGCTCGACGGACGGAAAAGCCTCGCAGGTTCGGGCATTGGCGGTATTAAGGAAACACAAGAAATGCTCGACTACTGCGCCGCTAATAATATTGTATCAGATATTGAGATGATTGACATCAAAGACATACAAAACGCATACGACCGTATGGTGAAAGGTGATGTCCGTTACCGTTTTGTAATTGATATGGCTACTTTGTAATTTGTTGTTTAGCGCATTGCTTGTTATTTACGCCTTCGCAGGTTTCTTTTTGGATTCTCTGCGGAGGCGTAGTTATTAAGGGGGGTATTTAATGATTTGCTCTAAATTCTACGCATATTATTTAAATATATTTATATATTTAATGCTTCAAGCAAGAACATGAACAGGGCAAAAAATAAAGTACTGAATTATACTTTTGCGATTTTATTGCTTTCTGTCTATTCAATTGCTTGCAAGGCTCAAAACAGTTTTGTGAAAAATCGCGCCACATATAGCGTAAGCATGCATCTCAAAAAAACCTACCTGAAAATAAATGCCGGCGACGTAGTACAAGTTACAGCATCCGGAAAAATGGTTTTTCACGGGATTACCGGTTCAGCAGGGCCCGGCGGCATGGACGGTTTTACTGATCGTTGTATGGATCCTGTTTTTCCTTACGGCGCTTTATTATATAAGGTAGGTGAAGATGATTGGGTTATGGCAGATCCTGATAATCCATTAACAGCAGATCAGGCAGGTTATCTCAAACTAATGGTAAATGAAAATGATCCGTCTGGCAATAGGGGCTGGTTCACGGTTAAAGTAATTGTGACCAGCTCAAAAGCTAACGGCGGGCATCAAATTACTAACAGGCCAGCTCCGAACAAGGCCAAACAAAATATAGCTGCAATCCCGAATGCAGGGGTAGCTCCGGAAAAGCCCAAAAACAATGTAGCCCCAATCCCGCATTCAGGGGCTGCCCTGGAAAAGCCCAAAAACAATATTGCGCCTACCCCTAATTCAACGGCAACTCCGGAAAAGGCAAAAAACAATATAGTGCCACCTCCTCGTCCAGGCGCAGCATCAGGAAAGGCAAAGGACAATATGGCGCCTACCACTAATTCAGCAGCGGTGCCGGGAAAGGCCAAAGACAATATAGCGCCTACCCCTAATTCAGTTGTAGTTCCTGAAAAGGTCAAAAACAATATAGCCCCGATTCCGCGTTCAGCGGCAGGCCTTTTAACATTACCACAATTGCAACAGCTCAGCACTTATAGCGCAAAGGCTGCAAAAGGCTTTCTTACATCCAAACACTTTAGGGTTGACGGAGACTCCGACGATCAAACAAACAAATACGATTTCAATAATAATGATATTACAGCCTATATAATAAAATATGTTAAAGAAAATCAGGCCACTTTCTCAACTTCATCGGCGTATAATTATGAAGCAATTATCGCAGCATTACATAAATACCGGTATACGCCCCGCGAACTGGTGACAAAAGCAGAGGGGGTAACTAAATATGCCAATGCGAAGTACTCAATGTCTATCGTTTTGTCTCAACTTAATAATAAACCACAATACCTTTTCGTAGTTAAAAAGCTTTAGCGATTTTTAGCAAAGGCGACGCCTCTTTGATACCATCGCTCAACCCTCGGCCTGCTTTTTAAAATAATTCCGTGTAGCCCCATGTATGGGGAAAAGAATGAACAGGTAATACATTGCCCATTGCAGGCGGTAAAGGGATAGTGGAATAGCCAGCAAAAAAACCAAAATTGTAGTGAGCTGGCGGAAAAACAAGTATTTTACCATAGCCATAGGGAGTTCTTTATTTATCAACCGGTATTTATAGGAGGCGTAGCCCAGCATAAGCATGGCTAAACAGCCTACCAGTATCATGCTGCCGATATAAAAGATAAAGCTGAACGGTTCTTTCGGATAAGCCCCAAACAGCATGGATGGAAAAGGGATAAAAGAGATCATTAACAGGTAACAAATATTCATCCATAAAAATGGCGTATCCGTTCGTGTTACCAGGTTCAGCATGCGGTGGTGGAATGTCCAGTACACGGCAACGATGAGAAAGGTTACTACGTAAGTGGTAAAATGTGGCAGCATGCCCTTGATCATGCCGGGCAAAAGTGCGTGCACATTAACCGCCGGGATTTGCGGCACTTTCAGGTTGAAAACCAATAATGTAACAGCAATGGCAAACACACCGTCGCTAAACGATACTAAGCGTGCCGTACTGATGGTATCGTCGCTAAACCTCGACATTCTTTAAATTTTTGTTGTGATCCGTTTAGTTCGGATTTAAATTATCCCAAAATTACAATTCCGGCACAAATTACCCTACATTTTGGCATTATTTCACATCTTAGCTTTAAAATAGCTGTGATATTTTTATATCTTAAAAAAAATAACCAGCGAACAGTCAAATCAATCAAATAAATATGGAATCAGGCATTAAATTTAAAACAGTGGATGAATATTTTTCCACCTTATCTCACGATTCAAAAGGCATCATGGAGCAAGTGAGAAATACCATTAAACAGGCGGCGCCACAAGCAACAGAGGTGATCAGCTATAATATGCCTGCCTTTAAAATGCACGGAATATTAGTTTACTACGCCGCTCATACAGCGCACATCGGTTTTTATCCCACCGCCTCACCAATTGAAATATTCAAAGACGAACTGTCGGCCTATAAATACTCAAAGGGCGCCATACAATTCCCGGTAGACAAACCAATGCCCCTCGACCTGATCAGCAAAATTGTAAAGTTCAGGGTACAGCAGGACCAGGCGAAAGCAAAAAAGAAAAAGCAGGGGTGATTTGATTTGCGATTAACTTCGTTGAGGGCTTCGCCGTTTACGAATTACGATTTTAGATTTACGGATCTCGTCAAAAACTTACGAAGTTTCTAAACGGCAGAGCCCTCAACGAGGCTATTAAAAATCAAATTACTGCGAGTTAAACTTCGTAAGTTTGGCAAATTGATATATAACCCGTTGCGATATTTCTTTCACATAGCCTATCATGGCGCCCGTTACAGCGGCTGGCAAAAGCATCCGAAGATATTGAATGTGCAGGAAGTTTTGGAAACAGCCATGGGCAGGCTGCTGAAAAAACAGATTGCTATTGTTGGCTGCGGCCGCACGGACGCCGGGGTACATGCCAGCCAGTTCTTTTTTCATGTGGATATTGATAATGAATGGGATTTCGACCTGTTTTTCAGACTGAATAAAATATTGCCGGACGATATTGCGATATTTGATATTATCCCGATGAACGGCCGGCCGCATGCCCGTTTTGACGCCACACAACGGGCTTATGATTATTTTATTCATACTTACAAAGACCCGTTTCTAAGCAATTACAGTTCGCTATACCCCATATATAATCTTGATCTTGATAAAATGAAAGCAGCAGCAGCCCTGCTCCCGCTTTACAATGATTACCGCGGGTTTTGCAAAGGACCTGACAGGATTGAACATACGCTCTGCTATGTTTCATCGGCCGCATTGTTTTCGGATGTTAATGGCGATAAATTGCGGTTCCATATCTCGGCCAACCGCTTTCTAAGCAAAATGATCAGGATCATCGTAGGCAAGCTGCTGGAGATCGGCCGGGGAGAAATGAGTGTTGATGAATTTGAGCATTATCTCATCAATAAAGAAACGCCAAAAGCTATTATTCCTGCGTACCCACAGGGGCTTTACCTTTCAAAAGTTACTTACCCGTACCTTGATATTCCTTCGCGCTCGCTATTTACTTCCATCCTCCGGAACAATATGGATATTGATTGGCAGGAAGTGTAATGCCTAATTTAAATGAATCAAACCTTATAGCTGAACTGCGCTGCAAAAAGGGTAATTTTGCGCTCCCTTTGGGGATGTCAATAAGTTAAGAAAAAATACTTTTTTAGCCTTACCCTCTTTTCCGCTTGCGGAAGAGAGGGTGGTCGAGCGAAGCAAAGACCGGGTGAGTAAACTACGGAAGCGACATTAGCGCAATGCATGGCGCACAGTTGACTCACCCTCCCGTACATACGGGACTTCGCTCGTCGACCCTATCTCCCGCAAGCCGGAAAGAGGGTGAAAAAGCACTTCTTTGACCTATTGCCGTTGCCGCTTTGGGATTTTAAAAAGCAAACGGATGGCGTGGTCAGAAAAATTGAAGCTAAATAAACAACTGGTTCGGTCGGTAACCGAAGCCGGGTATTTTGCTCCCAAAGAAATTCAGTCGAAAACTTTATCGCGAATTATTGGCGGTCAGGATGTTATAGCCGTTGGGCCTGATGGTTGCGGCAAAACAAGCACTTATGTTTTAGCAGTAGTAAACCGTTTGAAGCACAATTTGGAAGGTGTGCCCCGTATATTGATACTTGTTCCCGATAAGGAAAAGGTATTGGAGGTTATCAGCCGGTTTGAGTTATTGAATAAAAACAAATCGGTGTTGATCGTCGGACTTTATGCGGCCCCCGGCACTGAAGCCCAGATGAATGCCCTGGCCGATGGCGCCGATATTGTAGTTGCAACACCCGACAGGGCCCGTGCCATTTACTTAAAACTTGGCCTTAATCTTAATAAAATAGACCTGTTTATTGTTGATGATGCCGAACAAATAGTTAAACAGGGCCTGCAATTGCCCGTTGCCGAACTCGCCAACAGCATCACCAAATGCCAGCACCTGGTTTTTACTTCCGTGATACATGATAAGCTGAACAAAATGATCAGCCCGTTTATGAAAAACCCGGCAATTGTTGAGGTGGAGGAATTACGAGAAACTAAACTGCATACTATTCCGCAGGTATTATATCATGTACCAAATTTCGGAACAAAACTAAACCTGCTAAATTTATTTATGCAGGATGAGGAGTTGTTTACCAAAACAATGGTTTTTGTAAATACCCGCCACACTGCCGAAAAAGTTTACAAAAGCCTGCATAGCAGGTTAAAGGGGGCGGTTGCCTTATTTAAATCCTGGTCGGTTGAGTTTAATGGTGTGGCTGCGATTAATGATTTTAAGGCATCGGAGCAAGTCAGAGTTTTAATCGTCGCGGATGAGAATATTGAATCAACGCAACTGGGAGATATTCCTTTCTTAATACATTTTGAACTGCCTGCCGAAAAGGAAACTTTTATTACCCGGATAGTGAGCAATAAAACGAATAACGAAGAGGAAAGCCTGGCTATAACGTTTACTACCGACCTGGAACTTACCCTGGTAAAAAAAATTGAGCAGGCCATTGGTCAAAAAATACCTGTAGGCGAACTCCCTGATTTGCTCGTTATTGAGAAGGACAAAAAGCATATTGAGCCGGACGAAAAGCCACCTGTGAAGAAAAATGTAGCTATTCCTGTCGCTGGCGAGGCATTTCATGAGAAAAAAGCCGGCAATTTAAAAACCAAAAACTTCAGCGCCGGCATGAAAGCGAAAATGAACAATAAGAAAAAGCATTGAGGGCAGTGATTGGAGGTGGAGATGAGTCCGAAAGTCAGTAAAGTCCGAAAGTCCGAAAGAAGCTGCAACTGACGTTTCGATGAAAACTAACTTTAGTTATAAATAAGAGATCAGTTAGGATTGTCTTGTCTTTAAAGATTTGTTAAATAAGGTGTGGCCACATACAGGTCTTCGACCTTTTTTCTGGCCCATTCTGTTTTTCGAAGAAATTTAAGGCTTGATTTTATGCTTGGGTCGCTGGTAAAACAGTTAATATGGATGCGGTCGCCTAATTCCTTCCAGCCGTAATGGGCTACCAGGGCGTTGAGTATCATTTCAAGGGTTTTGCCATGAAGCGGGTTATTGGCTTGTTGCTGCATAATTCAACAAAAATAACATAAATCGGAGACGTTTGGTAGAGACGCGATGCATCGCGTCTTTATCATAATTGCCCCGGAAAAATATTATTAATCCTTTTCAAGATACTCCTTAAGCGATGTACCAATAATATGAGTCCAGCCCATAGAAAAGCTTTCTCTTTTGAAGTCCTTGTTGTTTTGAGGGAAGGTTTCTAAACCGGCATGGGTCAATCTTAATCTTGTTTTATCGCCTTCGGCGAACAATTCAAACGTCACAAAAGATTCACCCGGGTAGCCTTCATATTGCCAGGTGTGGGTAAGTTTCCTGCCGGGTTCAACTTCGGTTATTTTGCAGATATGGTGGTATTGCTGCTCCTCCGATCCGCCATCAAATCTAAACTCAAAACCAACCTCCGGTTTAAACTCGGCCAGGTCGAAATACCATTGTCTCATTTTATCCTTATCCGTAATGGCCTGCCATACTTTCCCTGCTGGGGCGTTATAAGTTCTTTCGATTACAAATGGTTCAGTTTTCATAATTTATCAGTTTATTCAATTAAAAATTATTCTTCGGTGTCCTGCTCTACAAATTCTTTTAACGCGGTGCCGATAAAATGTGTCCAGCCCTGGATAAAGTTGTGTTTTGCGAGATCTGGATTAATGTCGCCACGGAAGGTTTCGATTTTGTCATGCGTTAAAACGATCCTGGTTTTGCCATCGTCGTTAAACAATTCAAAACTAACCAGCGAATCGCCGGGGTAATCCCCAAACTTCCATTCATAGCTGATCTTTTTATTGCGAACGGCTTCTTTTACTTTCCATATATGCGTGAATATTTTTCCGTTTTGCTGTACATCAAACCTCGTCTCAAAGCCAACTTCAGGCTCAAATTCATCGAGCATCGGGAAATACCATTGGCGCATTTCTTCAACTTTGGTTAAAGCCTGCCATACTTTTTCAACGGGTGCGTTATACACACGTTGAACAATTATCGGTTCATTTTTCATGGTGTTTATTTTGGGTTGACATAATATTGTTTTCAGCATTTTCTTTATCCAGGAAATCGCCCAGAGCATCCAGTTTATTGTTCCAGAACGACCGGTATTGTTCCACCCAGTCTGATACTTCGTTTAGCTTTTTGAAATTTGCCTCGCAATACCTGTCCCTTCCCTGCTGCCTTATGGTTAGCAAGCCGCACTGGGTAAGTATCTTAATGTGTTTTGAAATAGCAGGACGGCTAACATCAAAATTATCAGCAACAGCATTCAGATTTAACGACCGGCGGGCGATCAATCCTATAATTTCTCTCCTCGTAGGGTCAGCTATAGCCTGGAAAACATCTCTGCGCATCGTAAATATATAAGTGAAACCGTTCGGTTACAAATATATGTGAAACCATTTGGTTACGCAAGTTTTTTGGGGTGAGTGGTTGATTAAGTTGGATTGAGTTGATTAGGTTGGATTAAGTTGAACAGGTTGTAAATATTGAACTGGAGTAAGTGACGACCTTTTATATTCTATCCAACTCAATCACCCACTCACTTAATCAACTCAATCAACCAAAAACTATTTCTCCGATGGATTTTTCTTCCTATCCAAAAGCTTCTCAACTGTTTTGGCCAATCTTTCTGTCCTGGTTTTTTCCTGTTTGGCGGAGAGTATCCAAACTACATATTCCTTTTTATTGGTAAAAGACAAGCCCTCGTAAAAGGCCAGTGCATTTGGCGACTGCTCCAAGACCTCTTTCATATCGGGCGGCAGCGTGATCTGCCGCTTATCCAGGTCGATAAAAGCTGAATGTTCATTCTTCTTTATTTCTTCATTACAGAATTCGGAAACTTCTGTTTGCTCTTTAAACCGTACCCGGATAGCTGTCCATGTTTCATTAATGGCAGCTGCTGCTACCGTCCTTAGGTTGTACACCGCGAGTTCGGTCCAACTACCCGTCATCTCCAGGTCTGATTCAATACCGGAACTTTTTTTAGGATATGTGATCCAAAAAACAGTACCAGGATTTAATAAGGGTGTTATCACCTTCAGGCCCGCAACAAGATCGGCACTGTTTATCACAAATAATTGTATGCCGTCAAATATTCCTTCGGGATTAAATTCGGCTTTTGCACCTTCAGGCAATGGCTCCAATGTTGCAAGATAATTTTCGGGAGCTTTATAAAATAGCCAGCTTTTACCCGGCTTAATTAGCAGCTTTTTTGCAACAGGGCTGGATTGGGTTAGTTCATGGTTCATAGTTCGTGGTAAGAAGTCGCTTTTTGTGTTATATCTGGAGTATGCTTATCAAAATTAAGGCTTTACATTCAACAAAAAAAAATAAATTGCACCCGCCTGCAACTTCCTATTCAACACAGCCAGTGCAGCTACTATGAACTATGATCTATGAACCATGAACTACCAAAACATCGACAAACGTAAAAACGCATTTATATTTGAGCTGGATGACGTGCTTTATCCCGAAAAAGACTATTTATACCAGGTTTACTATTTATTTGCCGCTTTATTAGAGTATACGGAGTTTATCGATGCAAAAGAAACAACCAATTTGATGACAAATACGTATATAGCCGAAGGTAAAGACTATGTTTTTGACCGCTTAAAAGAAAAGTTGGGCATTAATGAGAAGTTTCGGAAAAATTTGGACGACCTGTTAATAACCGCCAAGCTGCCGTTAAAGTTACTTCTGTACAAAAACATGCTCAAATTGCTGCAGGAAATAGTTATCGACAGAAAAAAAGTGTTTATTGTGACCAATGGTAATCCGGCGCAGCAATTAAATAAAATTAAACAAACCGAATGGCATGGACTGGAGCAATACTTAAGGGTTTATTTTGCTGAAGAAACTTTTGCAAAGCCGGAACCTGACGCTATCAACCTGTTAATCAAAGATCATCAGCTGCAACGCCGGGAAATAATGATGATAGAAAACTCCGAAAATGACCGCCTCTGTGCAGAAGTTTGCGGAATTGATTATATTAGTGTACACGAGTTTTTATAAAACTGTATAAAAAATAACATACTGACTTTATTTACGTTTAAAAAGTCTGATTAGGAAACAAACAATATTGATTGATATGAAAAAAATATTTTACTTCGCAATTATCCTTTCTATGGGCTTAATAACGGCCTGTAAAAAGGAAAATAAAAATAATAACCCCATCCTGACCGGCCCGTCAAAAGTGGGCACTACGCTGCAGCTGATACAGGATTCAGTTTACCTGTATGCCGATGAGGATTATTTGTGGTTTGATCAATTGCCTACCTACGCCGCTTTTCAACCGCGCTCATTTACCAATCCAGATGATAAAACCACCTTACAGAACGAGCTTAATGCGCTTTCGCAGTATGCCATCAACCCGGCAACAAGCAGGCCCTACGAGTATTATTCTAATTCTCCGGGCGAGGCGAAATATTCATTTATAGATGACGGCACCGAAACGAATGCGCTAAATGGGACAAAAGGCGATTTTGGCTTTGATGCGAATTATAATTTGGTAAACGACCTCAGAATTGAATATGTTTACCCCGGTTCACCTGCCGGCCTCGCAGGGCTAACACGCGGCTGCCAGATCACCAGCATAAACGGCAGTACCAGTATTTCTTACGATGGCGTTTCAAACGGCGTCACCTATGGAACCGGGACCGGTACAAATTTGAATTTTGTAAGCAATGCCATTTATGACAGCGGGACTATTGCAATGACCGTAACGACGCTTAGCGGCGCCACAAAAACCGTGAACCTGACCACAGCGAGCTACAGTGTTAACCCTGTATTAAAGGATACTATATTTACTACGGCAAACTCCCATAAAGTTGGTTACATTGTTTTTAATAGTTTTGTGTCCGATACGTACGCTGACCCTCAGTTAGATCCAGTTTTTGCAAATTTTGCCGCGCAAGGTATAACCGACCTGGTTGTTGACCTTCGCTATAACGGCGGTGGCTACGTTTCGACGGCACAGCATCTTGATAATTTAATTGTTCCGGCAGCAAAAAGCGGTACATTAATGTACAATACTTTTTATAACAGCAATTTGGTTAGCGGAAAAGACCCATTGCTTATTAGCCAGTATGGGGTGAATGATTTTTCGGTTGCAGGCAACGCGGTTAATTTCGGCAAGCAGGGAACTTTAAGTGTTCCCCGGGTTTTCTTTATTATCACCGGTCAAACGGCATCGGCCAGCGAATTAACCATAAATAACCTGCGCCCCGAAATGGATGTTGAATTTGTTGGTCAGACAAGCTATGGAAAACCGGTGGGCTTTTTTGGCATCGATATTAATAAATATATCATGTACACACCGGAGTTTTCTGTGCAAAACTCCGCGGGCGTGGGCGGCTATTATGACGGGTTTACGCCAGGTGCAACCGGGTACCCGGGAGTTGATGATCTTGATGATCTTACAAAGAACTTTGGCGATCCAACGGAAGGTTTACTTGCCGATATTTTAACTTATGTAAATACCGGCACCTACTCGGTACGCCCGCAAGTTATTCAAAGCACTGATCCTGCTGTCAGGGCACTTAAGCTGGGCACCGCACATGGACTGGCATTGCATGGAAAAAGCCCTAAGTTTATTGGGATGATAGGCAGTAAATCGCTGAAGCTAAAGAAGAAATAAGGATTTAGGTTAAAGGTAAAAGGCGAAAGGTAAAAGGCAATAATGCCCTATATCTTTCGCCTTTATAGTTTCAGATGTAGCATCGCTTTACTGGGGCAGCTTTCGCCTTTTACCTTTCGCCTTTCACCTCCTCTTCAATCCACCAGTTCCCTCAAATCCACCGGCACTACCCTTGATATACCTTGCTCAACCATTGTTACGCCGTAGATAATATCGGTGCTGGCGATGGTCCGTTTATTATGCGATATAATTATGAACTGCGAGTCCTTCGAAAACTCGCGGATGATGTTATTAAATTTATCGATGTTGGTATCGTCAAGCGGCGCATCCACTTCATCAAAAATGCAAAATGGAGCGGGCTTTAACAGGTAAAGCGAAAAAAGAATTGCTATTGCCGTAAGCGTTTTTTCTCCCCCGGATAGCTGATTTATAGACAATGGCCTTTTACCTTTTGGTTTTGCTATAATATCAATATCCGATTCCAGCGGGTGATGCGGATCGGTAAGTACCAGGTCGCACGAATCTTCCTCATTAAACAGGGAGCGGAAAACTTTTATGAAGTTCTCCCTGACCAACGTAAACGACGCCATAAATTTCTCTTTTGCTGTGTCGTCAATTTCCTGGATAGTTGCCAATAAGGAAGCTTTAGCTTCGCTCAAATCCTTTTTTTGTGCCTGTATAAAGTTATAACGCTCATTCATTTCGTTATAAGCCTCAACAGCCAGCGGGTTAATGGCGCCAAAATCATCCAGTTGTTTTTTAAGCTTTTCCGTTTTTTCGCGTATCTCATATTCACTTTCATCCGCAGCCACTTCGGTTTCCGGCAACTCGTGGATATCTACGTTAAACTCCACTGATAACCGTTCTTTTAAAGCATTTAACTCGAGTTTAAGATTATTCCGCTCATCTTTCAAGTCATTTTCAATAAGTTCAGCATTGTCCTTTTTGCGCCTTAGATCGCTGATCTCATTTTCCGTTCCGGTTATCTTACCGCGCCATTCATAATATTCCTGTTCGGCCTGCTGGGTGGCTTTTTCAAGCTCCTCCTTTTGCGCGTACATTGCCAGCAGGTCATCGTCCGAGTTATCAGCCTGGTGCAAATTTTCCGTTATCGCCAGTTTTACTTTCTCCAGTTCGGCGCCATTTTGCTTTATCCGCGTATCCAGGCTTTCCTGTTGGGTTTGCCGGTATTCTAAATCCTTCACCAGGCCCGAGACTTTGTTTTGCTGTTGGTGAAAACGGATGTTTTCCTGGTTATACGCGTTTGATTGAACGGTTACCTGCTCATTAAGCTCGTTGAAAGCAACTTGTTTATCAGCCAATAATTCGCTTTGTGTTTGTTTTTGCGTTTTCAACTCCTCAAGCTGGGGCCGTAAAGCCAGCATTTCATTTTTAATGCTGCTTATTTTGTCGGCGATATCTGCCTTGCGGTTTAAACTGTTTTCAATAAATGCCTGGTACTGCTCCCTGCGTGTTTTAACCGTTATTAGTTCTGTATTCAGCAGGTTCAGCTCCTGTTGTTTTTGTTTTAGTTCCGCAGCTTTTCCGGAAGATTTTAACTCTGAAAGCTTATGCTGCAAACCTTCGAACCGGTTTTTAAACTCCGCAACCTCTATATCGATCAGCTTAACCACTTTTAAAAGATTGTCGAGATTTTTTGCCCGGCCGATACGCTTACCCTCAAACAAGCCAACCGACCCGCCGGCCATAGCATATTTTGATTTATTGAATTTCCCGCTTTTACCAATTAAAACCACACCGGCAGGGATATCGACATTATTAAGCGCTTGCCCATTATTGTCATCAACTAAATAGACATTTTTAAGGAGGTGATCGCACAAGGGCTGGTAATGTTTGTCAACCTCAACAACGATTAAAGCAGGGATGGCGCCTTCTATATTAACGTTGACCACCGGAGCCTGGCTTTCATAGCCGTTCAAAACAAAAAACTGCGCCCTGCCCTGTGCCGAGCTGCTCAATAAATTAATGGCCCTGATGGCTTCATTGTAAGTATCAACCACATAATGGTTCATCAGTGGCTCCAGGTAGTTTTCAATCGCAACGCGGTATTCTTCACGGCAAAACAGTATATCGCTAAACAAGGGGGCGTTTTTGGCCCATTCGGTATTTTTCTTTAAAAAACGGATAGATTCAGGAAAGCCCTCCAGGTTATCTACCATGCTTTTGGTCAGATTATATTCGTTTTGCTTCGCGTCCAGCTTGCGGCTTTCGCGGATGATAGTTTCCTGAACCGTGTTAAGTTCAGTTTCAGTACCGGCAATTTGCTCCTGCAGCTTATCCTCAAATTCAACCATCAACCGGTATTCTGTTTCGGCAATTTGCACACGGCTTTCCAGTCCGGCTACCACCTCGTTAAAATGCGAAAGCTCAACCTCTTTATTCGTGGCATCCTCCATGTTCCGCTCGCTTTCCTGTTCAAGCGACTGTTGTTGAATTTGCAGAATGTCCAGGTCCTTTTCCACTTTATAGCTTTGGTTCTGTAACCTGGTATTGATACCGGTCAATTCGTTCAATTCATTCCTTGATCCGGATTGTTTTAAACGCAATTCGTCAACCGCTGCCTTCAGCTCATTTAATTGTAGTTGTACTGTTTGCAGTGTTTGTTCTTCCTGTACTTTTTCTTCGGCAAGCCGCTTTAAGTTATACAGCACATGATTTAACTGTGTCTTGTCACGTTCCAATTCCCCTGTTAAGCTTAACTCCTTGTCCTGCTGAAATTTCAGCTGCTCATTTTTTATCTTTTTTTCACTCTCATAAGTCCGTATTTTCAATACAAATTCATTGGTGGCTTTTTGCTGTACAGAGAGATTTTTTTCTTTAGTAAGGCTGTCGAGCTTTTGTTGCTGTAAAAGCGCCTCAAAGGTATCGATTTGTGTTACGATGCCCGATTTTTCAACCCTGTGCTGTTGTTCCCGCCCCTCTATCCTGCTTAACGATTCGCTGAACGATGCTATCCTGAACGATGCCAGTGTTATGCTGAGCGACTTGTATTGTTCTTTTATACGATAATAGCGTTCCGTTTTCTTTGCCTGGTTCTCGAGTGTTTTCAGGTTTTTCTCGATCTCGAAAAGCAAGTCCTCCACCCTTTCCAGGTCAGCTTCGGTATCTTTTAATTTGCTGAAGGTTTGTTTTTTACGCAGTTTATATTTCGATATCCCCGACGCCTCCTCGAACAAATTTCTCCGAGAGCCTTCTTTATTGGTGATGATCTCATCGATCATCTTTAACTCGATGATGGAATAAGAGTCCGCGCCGATCCCGGTATCCAGGAACAGGTCGGTGATGTCTTTTAACCGGCATTGCACATCGTTTAAGCGGTACTCGCTCTCTCCCGTACGGTAAAGCCTGCGCGTTAAAGTAACCTGCGAAAAATCGGTCGGCAGTATGTTTTTTGTGTTATCGAATGTGAGCGAAACTTCGGCCAGGTTAGCGGCTTTACGACCTTTGGTGCCGTTAAATATAACGTTATCCATTTTTTCGGACCGGAGCATCCTGGTGCTTTGCTCGCCGAGCACCCAGCGGATAGCGTCAACCACGTTCGATTTCCCGCAGCCGTTGGGGCCAACAATGGCGGTAACACCTTCATTAAAATTAATGTTGATCTTATCGCCAAAGCTTTTAAAACCTTTGATTTCTAATCGTGTAAGCTGCATTTATTATGTACTGGTCCTGATAATTTAGAACCTTCAAAGTAATCATAAAATTTTCATTTTTTAAACAATATTTTTCGGTTAGGTGAAAGGTTAAAGGCGAAAGGTTAAAGGTCTTTTTAGTGTAAAAAGTTAATTAAAACAAATTACAAACCTTTTGCCTTTTACCTTTGTCATTTCACCTTTAAAATATGAAAATAGCAATATTTGGAGCCGGCGGCCGTATTGGCAGCCGCATAGTTACCGAGGCATTAAACCGCGGATTGGATGTTACGGCCTTAGTCCGCCACCCCGAAAATTACACGGTTATTCATCCGCATTTAAAGGTTGCCAAAGCCGATATCTTTAAAACGCAGGATGTGGAAACCGGTGCATTTAATCATGACGTAATAGTATCCGCCTACAATTATACACAGGGAATGCCCCCTTCAACCCTCACTGAAGTAGCTACCCCTTTGATCAATGGCCTGAAAGCGGCCCATGTGAAGCGGCTGATCGTCGTTGGCGGCGCAGGGAGCCTTGAAGTAAGTCCGGGCGTACAATTGGTTGATACGCCTGATTTTCCGGCAGCCTATAAACCTTCCTCCCTGGCCCAGCGCGAAGCATTAAAAATTTACAAGCAGGAAAAGGAACTGGAGTGGACCTATGTAAGTCCCGCCGCCGAAATAGAACCCGGAGAACGCACCGGCAACTTCCGTACAGGCACCAATAAGTTATTGACTGGCGAAGACGGCAAAAGCTTTATTACAATGGAAGATTTCGCGGTAGCAATTGTTGATGAAATATTGGATCCGAGGCACGTAAGGGAGCAGTTTACGGTAGGATACTGAAGTTGGTGATTGGAGATTAGAGGTTAGAGATTAGTGAAAGCGCTTTCCTAATCTCTAATCTCCAATCACTAATCACCGTCCACAAAAATCTCCCCTTTTAAATAGGTAACCGCTTTGCCGCTCATTAATACGCGGTCGCCTTTTAGCTCACACCAGAGTTCGCCTTTGCGGGCGGAGAGCTGGTAGGCATGCAGCTTATTTTTGCCGAGTTTTTGAGCCCAGTATGGTATCAGGTTGCAATGCGCCGAGCCTGTTACAGGATCTTCCGGGATGCCTGCGCCGGGGGCAAAAAAACGGGAAACAAAATCAACGTCTTTTCCGGGTGCGGTAACTATTACGCCAACGGTATCCATTTTTGACAAAGCAAAAAAATCAGGCGATATTTCACGGATATCGTTTTCCGACTCGTAAACCAAAAAATAGTCACGCGATCTTAAAACCTCCAAAGGCTGTTTTTCGCCTAAAGCCTCTGCCAGTCCGATGGGCGGTTCAATATGTATGGCAGGCCTTGACGGAAAGTCCATTGTGTATTTATCTCCGTCCCTTGTTACTGATAGTGTTCCGGCTTTTACCGTTTCGAAATTTATCGTGTCCTCTTTATGACCCAATTCGGTAAATAATATATGCGCTGAAGCCAGGGTAGCATGGCCGCAAAGATCGATCTCATATTCGGGGGTAAACCATCTTAAATCGTAGCCTGCTTCGTTTTTTACAAAAAATGCAGTTTCAGCAAGATTATTTTCAATTGCAATTTTTTGCATAATTTCGTCAGGCAGCCATTCGTCCAGCGGGCAAATTGCAGCAGGATTTCCTCCAAATAGCTTATCAGTAAAGGCGTCAGCCTGGTAAATGGGGATTATCATAGGGTCTTTTTTTTAGGTGAAGGGTAAAAGGCGAAAGGTAAAAGGTTATCTTGTTTAAGCCTGCATCTTCGTTCTCCCGCTATTTTTCGAGCTAAATATAAAATGTTTTTCTGTGAAATCTTCATGCTTTTTATCATTTCCGGCAGGTACATTACTGCTTAACATAATGTCTTTCACCTTTCACCTTTCACCTTTCACCTTTCACCTTTCACCTTTCACCTTTCACCTTTCACCTTTCACCTTTCACCTTTCACCTTTCACCTTTCACCTTATTACTCTATCCACAAAACTGAATTACTGACATCATCTTCCCCCGGTTCCCAAAGTTTATTGTTGGGGTCTTTGATTCGCCGACCGTCGACAACAAATTCGTAAATATATTTTCCCGGTTTTAAGTATAAAGCTATGATCCATTCATCATTGTTATGGGCTAAGGTATATTCGCCTTTTTCCCACTTACTAAATGTGCCTATCAATTTCACATTTCGTGCATCGCTATAGCCCTTTAGTTTAAAAGTGTAATTAGGTTTTACCGGCACAAATGAATTGGTTACCCCATCTTCAACAGCATAATAAGGGCTAACAGGGTCCGTGAACCAATTGCCGTCGGCAATAAATTTATAATTATAATTACCGGCAACGAGTGTAAGTGGCAATACCCAGCCATTCGCTGTTTTTTTCATGTATAACTCGTTTGGGTTCCAGTGGTTAAAGTTCCCCGCTAACATCATTTTTTTCGCATTTAAATGCCCTGCAAGTTTGAAATTTACCGTTTCGCCCATATTCAAAATGGAGCTTAATATGCCGTTCTCATCATTTTCCTTATCAGGATCAGCCGGGTCTGTTATCCATTTCCCGTCATTTAGAAAACGGTACAAATGCTTCCCGTCAGCTAAATACATTTGCAGTATCCAGTTATTACCCTTTTTCTCCATGAGCAACTCATTGCCATCCCATTTGTTGAAATCGCCCGCTACCGTTATCCTTTGGGCCGATGTATAACCTGGCAGTTTAAAAGTGTGGTTATATTTATAATAAACTGAATTGATGTTTCCGGCGCCGTCATCCATCTGCAGCAGGTTGTTGGGGTCAGTCCGCCAACCGCCATTAATAATATATTTATACTCATAAGCGCCGGGACCGAGCCTGATATCGAGTATCCAGCCGCCATCTGTTTTTTTCATTAAGCCTTTCAGGGTACTCCAGTCATTAAAATTACCGGACAAAAACACCCGTTTGGCCTTTTCAAATCCAGGAAGGATAAACCGGGTTAATCCTGTCGGGAGCTCATAAACGGTGATCTTCGCGAATTTATTAATGCCGTAGACTATGTTTTCCGGGTATCCCGGCCTCCCGGCGGTTTGCTCTATCCTTGTAGTGATTTGCCAGGGGCTGCTTTGGGGATTATTATTTAAATCAGTAAGCGGCCTTTCAAACTGGATAATGTCGAGCTGCCGCTCCGAAATATTCCAGCCCTCATCATTTATGGCAGCAAAATCCCCTTTTAAAAGCTTTACGGCGGTTGATTTGCTGATGCCTGCAACTTCCAGGATGCTGTCCAGTTCTTTTTTGGATGATTTAAGATCGATCCTCAAAACAAGATGATCATCGGCAATGGTAAGCGCGCTGCGTTTTTGGCCAACAGCGGTCCCAATACTGCTGAAGAGCAATACCAATATAACCACTATATACCCTGGCCGCTTTATCATTACTGGTAAGTGTAAATGTACATTTCAAATTCTTTTTTTACGTAGTTGATGGTAAATATCCCACGCACAAAAAAGTCGTACCCTAAAACACCATCAATACTATTGCCGTATGAGGCGCCCATTTGGTCGAGATTGGTCAATAGCACCCTGTTTAGCATAAACATACGGTCGCCAATGATCAAACCATCATACTTCGCATAAATAACCTCAAAATTTGAGCCACCAACACCCGTTAATTTTGAGCGTCCTGTTACCTCCATGGCTGTGATTATTTTTTTGATCTTATCATAGTCCAAAAGATTAGTTTCAGCGGCGGAGTCAAAAGCGAATAACAAGGTATGGTTGTTAACGCTGCCTTTTAGAAAAATAATATCATTTGAATACCGAAACGGGCTTACCATAAAACGGTCGCAATAGATGCGTTCAGTTTCGGGGATATTACCATCCTTATCAAGTTTTTGAATGTAAAGCAAATTGCGGAAAAGATCGACAGTTACGGCGAATTTGGAGAACAACCGGTTGCCAAGTAAGCCAAGTATTTTTACCTTCCTGCTGTTCTCCATAAAGGAAAGATCAGTAACCTGCGCGGTGAGCCTGCTGTATTGCAGATCAAGAATTGTAAAATTATGTACTACGGTGGTAAACGAGGCTGTTAACCCCCCGGTTATGCCGGTGGCCTCATTATCCTCGATATGCGTGTAGTCCCTGAAATAAGTTTCATTTAAAACCAGGTACGGTGCGCCGGTATCCAAAACGAAATTACCTTCAAGTGAATCGACTGTGGCCTCAACGATAATTAAATTCCCGGCCCTTTTAATGGGCACAACCAAAGTTTTGAAGTCGGCATTTGGGGCCGGGTCGGGGTCGTTGATAACGTTTTTAAAGCTGATATTACCAACAGTTGCTCTATTATTGCCAGATACGCTGTTGTGGCAGCATATTATAAAAAGCAATAAAATATAGAGTTTGTGCATCACATAGTCATTATTGTTTAATAGACTATGTTTTGCAGAGAGAAGTTGCAGAAAAAAGAATCAAGAGCCAAGAAAAAAAGAATCAAGACTTGTATAAAACATAAAAGCCGGGATTAAGTACTATAAATACTTTAGTCCTGGCTCTTGATTCTTATGTCTTGGTTCTTGACTCTTGTGTCTTGATTCTGACCCCCTACCCCAAATATGATTTCAATATCTTGCTCCTTGAGGTATGGCGCAGGCGCTGCAGGGCTTTATCTTTAATTTGACGTACACGCTCACGTGTCAGGTTAAATTTTTCACCGATCTCCTCTAAGGATAAGGGGTGATTGGTGCCTAAACCAAAAAACAATACGATAATTTCACGCTCACGTTCAGTAAGCGTTGATAACGAACGTTTTATTTCTTCGGATAAGGATTCGTTTATTAATATCGAATCGGTATTGGGTTCCTGGTTTTCCAGTACATCCAGCAATGTATTTTCTTCACCCTGAACAAACGGGGCATCCATAGATACATGGCGGCCTGAATTGCTTAAAGTATCAGAAATTTTGTCGACGGTAGTTTCCAGCATATCGGCAAGTTCTTCGGGTGAAGGCTCACGTTCAAATTCCTGCTCAAGCTTTGAAAATGCCTTGCTGATCTTGCTTAGCGAGCCTACCTGGTTTAATGGTAAACGCACAATACGCGATTGTTCGGCAATAGCCTGTAAAATGGACTGACGGATCCACCAAACGGCGTACGATATAAATTTAAACCCCTTGGTTTCGTCAAAGCGCTTAGCAGCTTTTATCAAACCTAAATTTCCCTCATTTATCAGATCACCTAAAGTTAAGCCCTGGTTTTGGTATTGCTTGGCCACGGAAACCACGAAACGAAGGTTTGTTTTTGTTAAACGTTCCAGGGCGGCCTGGTCGCCTTCTCTTATTTTTTGAGCTAATATTACTTCTTCTTCGGCTGTTATCAGGTCAACTTTACCAATTTCGTGAAGATATTTGTCAAGCGACTGTGACTCACGGTTGGTTATGGATTGGGTTATTTTGAGTTGTCTCATCTAATTTATTCACCTCGGTTCTATCTTTAGAACAGAACGTGCAAAGGTACAAAATTGTTATTAAATATTTAAACCAAAAAAGATATTTACAAAAAGATTATACTATATGCCGGGTGCTAAAATTGTGCTTGATAACTGGTTGCAGGTTTACAATTTTATAGGTCGATTGGCATTGTCTGTCAACATTTTGCCACAGAGCGCTTACGGCAAATAGCCAACTCTTTTTTAAACCGGTAGCCTGATAATAAATGTTGTCCCTGCCTCTTCGTGGCTTATAACAATTCGCTTAGTTTAAACGTTTCATTCAATCTTATTCCTACAACAGTTTGCTGCAGGGTGCAGCATTCATTTACAGGGTCGTGCTCCAGGAACAGGATGTATTCCTTTTCAACGATTTCAGCAAGCAAAGCCTTCTTTTCAGTTAACGTTTTAAGCGGAAACATATCATAAGCCATGATGTAAGGAAGCGATATGTGGCCTACCGACGGCAGCATATCGGCCATGTACAAAATTTGTTTGCCTTTATAATTAATAAGCGGCAGCATCATCGCATCTGTATGCCCGTATGCGAAGCGGACATGGATGTTGTCAGTGAAACGGGTACCTTCCTCGGTTGATACGAATTTCAATTGCCCGCTTTCCGCTATGGGCAAAATATTTTCTTTTAAAAATGATGCTTTTTCGCGTTCATTGGGGTTCACCGCCCAATCCCAATGCTGCTTGTTACTCCAATAGGTTGCATTTTTAAATGCAAGGCTCAATTCACCGTTTTCCCTTACAACGGCGCCGCCGACATGATCAAAATGCAGGTGGGTTAAAAATACGTCGGTAATATCCTCCGGCTTTAAACCAAGCGCCGCCAGTGAGCCGTTTAAACTTGCGTCCCCGTGTAAATAATAGTAACTGAAAAACTTTGCGTCCTGTTTATTGCCGATGCCGGTATCAACCAATATCAACCGGCCCTCATCCTCAATCAGCAAACACCGCATGGCCCAGGTGCACATATTATTTTCGTCAGCAGGGTTGGTTTTATTCCAGATAGTTTTGGGCACTACGCCAAACATAGCGCCGCCATCTAATTTAAAAAAGCCGGTGTCAATTGCGTGTAGTTTCATTTCCAGGTTGTTTTTGTCTATAGTCGATGGTCCATAGACCATGGTTAAAAGGAAATATGGCCATGGTCTATGGACTATTGACCATGGACAATTCCTATCCCGTATTCCTCAAATAATTGTTGGGCCTCTTTTAAAAGCATCTTCTCTTCTTCCCTCAAAGCATACACCTTATCAATTTCCTTATCAAGACATAATGTTAATATTTCGCTTGCATAAGCTATGGACTTAGGACTTGGAAGCCGGACCATATTGCCCGAATTTAACATAAAAGCAGGCAACTCAAGATAATCGCCCAAAATAATATTTTCCGAACTTAACGCATTTTTCAACTTATAGGCTTCTGCCGAATTTGCTGCGGTTATTAGTGTGTACACTGTTGTTGTATTAATATATCCACTTCTTTTATTTACAAAACCAATAAATCCGAAGCCGATAGCTATCGGGTCGAACATCCGAAATCGAACATCATATCAAACCATCTTTCATAAAAACCGTACGGTCGGAAAGATCCGCCAAATCCTGGTTATGGGTGACTATCACAAAGGTTTGCTTAAACTCGTCCCGCAGCTTTATGAATAATTGGTGCAATTCAAGTGCGTTGGCCGAATCAAGGTTTCCCGAGGGTTCATCGGCAAATATTAATGATGGGTTATTGATCAATGCGCGCGCCACTGCAACCCTTTGCTGCTCGCCGCCCGACAGTTCATTGGGTTTATGGTTCACCCTGTCGCCCAACCCGAGCAGTTCCAATAATTCCCTGGCCCGTCTCTCCGCCTCTTTTTTCGGTGTCCGCGCTATAAATGCCGGCATGCATACATTTTCGATCGCATCAAATTCGCCGAGCAGGTGATGAAATTGAAATATAAACCCAATTCTCCGGTTTCTGAAATCACTCAGGTCGGTGTTATTTAACCTGCTTAACTCTGTATCGCTGATAAACAATTGTCCCGAGTCAGGCCTGTCTAAAGTACCTAATATATTCAGCAGCGTACTTTTGCCAGCGCCTGACGCACCAACAATAGTTACTATCTCACCTTTTTCTACCTCAAGGTCAACGCCTTTTAATATTTGAAGCTGTCCGTATGATTTATGGATGTTTTTTGCTTTGAGCATGGGCAAAGGTAGAGAATAGCGGGGAACTTTTTAGTCCGAAAGTCGGAAAGTCCGAAAGTCCGGAAGAAGCTGCAATTAAAAGGCCGCAGTGTGGACGGAGTAAATAAAACTCCGTGCGTTTCTTCCGGACTTTCGGACTTCCCGACCCTAATAATATTTTTCTTCCGGACTTTCGGACTTCCCGACTTTCGGACTTATTTATTAGCTTTACAGCAAATTCTTCAAAACAGATGAATATTCACGAATACCAGGGAAAAGCCATATTAAAAAGCTTTGGCGTTAGGGTACAGGAGGGCATTGTTGCCGATAATGTTGACCAGGCGGTTGAAGCTGCTCAAAAATTAAAAGAAGATTACGGATCGGATTGGGTAGTTATAAAAGCCCAGATCCATGCCGGTGGCCGCGGCAAGGGCGGCGGCGTTAAATTAGCAAAGAACATTGACGAGGTTAAAGAAAAGACCGGCAATATCCTCGGCATGCAGCTCGTTACCCCACAAACAGGCCCCGAAGGCAAGTTAGTGCGTAAAGTACTGGTTGCACAGGATGTGTATTATCCTGGCGACAGCCCCACAAAAGAGTTTTACATCAGTGTATTGCTGAACCGTGCAAAAGGCCGCAATATTATCATGTATTCTACCGAGGGCGGTATGGATATCGAAGAAGTGGCACACTCCACCCCGGAACTTATCCATAAAGAAGAAATTGACCCAAAAGTGGGTTTGCAGGCTTTCCAGGCGCGCAAGATCGCTTTTAATCTTGGGCTTTCGGGCGATGCTTTTAAGGATATGGTGAAATTTATCACCGCGCTGTATAAAGCGTATGATGCTACCGATTCTTCACAATTCGAGATCAACCCGGTATTAAAGACATCAGATAATAAAATATTAGCTGTTGATGCCAAGGTAAATTTGGATGATAATGCCTTATTCCGCCACCCGGATTTTGCGGCTTTGCGCGATATCAATGAGGAAGACCCCATGGAAGTAGAGGCCAGCAAATCAAACCTTAACTATGTAAAGCTCGACGGCAACGTTGGCTGTATGGTTAACGGCGCCGGTTTGGCGATGGCGACAATGGATATTATTAAAATTGCCGGCGGCGAACCCGCCAACTTTTTGGATGTTGGTGGCACGGCAAATGCCGAAACGGTGAAAGCGGCTTTCAATATCATACTGAAAGACCCGCATGTGAAAGCCATACTGATCAATATTTTCGGCGGAATCGTTCGCTGCGACCGTGTGGCGCAGGGTGTAATTGATGCTTATAATGAAATTGGCAATATTCCTGTACCGATCATCGTTCGTTTACAGGGAACAAATGCCATCGAAGCAAAACAACTGATCGATAATTCGGGTTTAAAAGTTTATTCGGCCATATTGCTGAAAGAAGCAGCTGAGCGGGTGAAGGAAGTGCTGGCGCTCTAGGGAACGTCATTAGTCATTGGTCATTAGTCATTTTTTCAATGTTTGCTATTTACATAAGACTTGACGACCAGCCCAATGACTAATGACTAATGACCAATGACTAATGGACTATCATATAATTAAAGTAAAAGGCGTTGCCAAAATACCTGACTATGTACAGCTGAGGGACGATAAGTTTACCTTGCTGGCGTATTTTAGGGTTGACCGGCCGGAAAAATCGCTGGACAAGGCGGGGCTTCATGACAAGACGGAATATATTATGAATATTATTAAGGACCTGCCTTTTGGACAGATACTTAAATTAGAGCTTTGAGATCATGACAGGAAATTCCATAATAAGGCTACGGAACATCGATGTTTTTCAGCAAAAACACCTCGTATTGTCGGATGTAAACCTGCATATTGACAAAGGCGATTTTGTTTGGCTTATCGGGCAAACCGGCTCTGGCAAAAGCAGCCTGCTAAAGATCATTTAAGGCGACCTTAATATTTCAAACGGTGAAGGTTATGCCTGCGGTTATGAGCTTAAAAACATAAAGAGCAAGGATATCCCTTTTTTGCGCCGTAAATTGGGCATCGTTTTCCAGGATTTTCAGTTGCTTACTGACCGTTCTGTCGAGAAAAACCTGCAGTTTGTAATGCGCGCCACCGGGTGGACAGATAAAAAACTGATCGAGAACAAGGCCATCGATGTATTGGATAAAGTAGGCCTGCGTTCGAAATTAAAAAAAATGCCGCATGAGCTCTCCGGCGGCGAGCAGCAACGTGTGGTGATAGCCCGCGCCCTGCTAAATGATCCTGAAATTATCCTTGCCGACGAACCCACCGGCAACTTAGACCCGGATACCTCCGAAGAAATTGTATTACTGCTAAAACAGATCAGCCAATCAGGCACTGCAGTGCTTATCGCTACGCACGATTATCACATTATCCGCACTTTTCCTTCGCGAATTATTAAATGCGATAACGGGAAGGTTTTGGAGGACG